>Ga0078972_1000380_pt1 | contig 183889 bp, 168 predicted proteins | sample YelNatPaOPGAMG01_FD_67568 | JGI IMG/M metagenome (GOLD analysis project Ga0078972, IMG submission 67568) | Hot spring thermophilic microbial communities from Obsidian Pool, Yellowstone National Park, USA - OP-RAMG-01 (SPADES assembly) (version 2) | ecosystem: Environmental > Aquatic > Thermal... | reverse complement strand
ATTCCGCATATCCTACGTGGGCTGTTATCTCACCTCTAGATATCTTATCCTGGAATTCCTGTGGTGTCATGCTTAATCCATACTTCTTCTGGAATGAGTATCTCCTCTTCGAAGCATCAATAGATCTAACAACATGTATCCTACCAACATCAACACATACTGAGCTTAGGAATGCGGGTAAAGTATCAAATACAAATCCAGGATTAACACCAGTACCGAGAATCCTAACACAGTATTTCTTAGCCATTTCATCTATTAGGGTAGCAAGCTCAGGATATCTATACCATGGATATGCTAGTGTTTCAGATGTGGAGATAACGTTAGCTCCAGCCTTAATGCATTTAACGATTTGCGGATATATTTTATCAAGATATGTAGATGTTGAATGTAGTACTACATGCGGCTTACTTCTTAGTAGAAGGCTTAGAGAGTCGTTGTCGTGAACAACCTCTACACCTAGATGCTTACCTAAACCTATAACCTCACCTAAATCCCTACCAACCTTGTCAGGAGCTATGTCAACACTGCCAACAACCTCAATACCCTTCCTATTTAACGCGTTTCTAGCTATTAAAGCTCCAATAGGACCTAAACCATAAACAACAACACGAATATTTTCCGACATAGCAATTACTACAAATAAAAGACACTAATAAACTTTTCCTAAGACCAACTTATCCCATTAACTAATGCCAATACATTACTGAGCAGAGCTCATACTAACATTATGAGTTTAACTATAGATTCTCAGGAGAGTAGAAACACCATTTATATTCAAGTTTTAACTATTCAGTATGTAGACTTAAGAGAATAGGACTTTAGCTACTGAACACCGCTATAAATAGGCTCATTACAAACCTTACAAAATACGCTGCTGTTAATTAACCTTGAAGGCTTTAGGATGATGTGAAGCAGATTTATAGATCTATGATGTTATATCCAATTAGCTAAAGGCTTATTTATAGGCTTAATATGGGGTTGAACCAGTAATTTACGAAAGTTTCTACAAAATATTTACTAGAACTGTTAGAACTATTTATGCTGAACCTATTGCAAAGTCTTAAGGTTAGCTCAACATGCCCTACTAGGTTTTACAGTGAATTCCTATTTAAATCATGCTTGAAGAAGAGTTCTTCAGGAGCAAAATAGGTAAGCATGAATACCTGATATAGGAAAATGGAAATAGAAAGAGCTTCAGTAAATCATCAATTAGAATATTATTATTCTAAACTAATGATGTAATTCTTAGAACGTGAATAATAAAAATGGAGTTAAGTTGTTATTACTGATTATTTAAACGTTTGTTTATGCTAAGTTAACGTTAGATACTATATTGGATGCTGAGGATAAATACAATGCTTCCCTAGGCTTTGGGAATTGTTATCTAAAAATTTAAGAATTTATTATGGATAATAGTAGTTTCTAGTCTGGCTGAATTTTACAGTTTAAAGGTATTCTTTAAGCAGTTTTCCATATCCATCTATTGATTCACTTATTCCTAGTTTTCTAAGTGTAGCCCACATTGTTGCTTGATTACTTGTAACTACCGGTTTCTTTAAATCCCTCTCAAGAATATCTATTACCTCAATAGTTCTGAAGTTGGTGCAGCTTATAAATACTGCTTCAGCCTCCTGGATGAAGACCTCTTTTACTAATCTATAAGCTACTGTAGGATTCTGTCTTCCTATATCAGTATTTCTCCGAATGTTTAATCCCTTGATTTTAAGTATTTTAAATCCATTCCCCTCAAGAAATTCCTTCTCCTTAATGTTTAGGGAGTCTATGTAGGGAGTTGCAACAACAATGCTGCTTGCCTTAAGCCTTTCTAAAGCCTCAATAACAGCTCTAGCTGTAGTTACTACAGGTAGTCCAGATAGGGATTCAAGTTTACCTGTTAACTTCAGATCAAAACCTAAACCACCAATTAAGCTTCCAGTTGTACATCCGTAGACAAGTATGTTTACATCAGCGTCCATAAGCTCTCTAGCAGCCTCCTCAGAATACCTCTCCATCTCCATCAATTCCTCAGGAGTAGCCTCTACTAGATGCATTCTTGCAGTATGTATTGATAATCCTTTAGGAGCTAATCTGTAAAACTCAGGCTCCATAGTTGTGTTGGATGATGGAACCATTAACCCTATTCTCCCCCTCCATCCATACATATCATCACCTAGATGAGAAATACATCTTTAAACATTCTTCAGGAGGAGGCTTCGTTACTGCTGAAACAATAAACGTTAACAGTATAGAGACTAATACTCCAACTCCAAATGGCTGTATTCCATAAATTCTTGTACCCCACAGCATCTGCCAAATAGCGAAGACTATAAGACCTCCAAAAACACCGCTAGCAACACCCCACTTATTAACTCTCCTCCAATATAGTCCAAGAAGCATAGGTGCAAAGTATAAGACTCCAAGAATCCCCCAGCAGTAAGCTGAAAACTCAATGATTATTGGTAGTGGATAGAGAGTTATTAAGGTACAGATAATTACTACAACTATAGCTAAAGCTCTTGCGAAAGCTAACATTCCCTTCTCAGAGAGTTTCAAATATTTCTGTATATCAATAAACACTACTGAATTACATATTTGAACCTCACTATCGATGGTGGACATAGCGGCAGCGAGAAGACCAGCAAAGAATAAACCTGTAACTATTGGTGGGAAGTATTTCTGAAATACAAGAGGCATAATGTAATCAACACTCATTCCTTCAGGCATTGTAGGTACAAATACTCTACCAGCTAATGCCGTAAAAGCCATGCATAAATATATTACAAATAAGATAGGCCAAGCTATAACATACATTTTCAAGGATAAATCTATATTTTTAGCAGCCATCATCCTCTGAGTATACCTAATATGTGCTGCAACTCCAGGCGCCCAGTTAAGCCATAAGAACAGTAGTGGAATAAAGGTGTAGGTACCGAGAGCTGATGTAAGTAATCCTTCAGGTGTAGGGGATGCACCAGGTGTTGGAGGAGTACTTATCCTTGAAGCCATAACGTATAGGCTACCTAATCCTCCAGTAGCAAGTAAAGCCCATACACCTCCAATTATTAGCATTACTGTAAACATTATACCTTGAAATACATCAGTATAAGCAACAGAGTATAAACCTCCAGCTATAACATAAACCAGTATTATAATCATTGAGAGAAGCACACCCTCCTCATAGGATCTACCTAAAGCCATACTCCATACAATTCCCGTAGATTTTATCTGAACAATAAGTGAAACCATTAACGCTATAACTGTAAGTAAACCTACAAATACTTGAAAACCATGCGGAAGACCGAACCTAACCTTAAAGTATTCATGCGGAGATAAAAGCTTAACCCTTCTAAGCCTTAAAGCTATGAACATACCAATAATGCTTCCAGTAGCCCAAAATATTGGAAGCCATAAACCAGACCATCCACTTCTATAAACCAAACCTGTAAACCCGAAGACTGATACAGCACTAAAATAAGTTGCAAAATACGTAAATGTAAGCGGAATCAATCCAAGTCTATGCCCAGCTATCAGATAATCCCTTAAAGACTTAACGTATCTTACAGCATAGAATCCAATAACAAGCACAATAGCTATATAGCCAACCATTACACCCAATATTTCAATACTCATACTACTCACCTCTAAGACTTTCACCAAATACCCTCCTAATCATGTAGTAGATAGGGGCTGGGGCAATGCAGCATACAAGAAATAATATTAGTAAAGCTATGAAATCCATCATTTACCAACACCAGAACAATAAAGCTTATCAACTCCTTATAAACTTTTGTCGAAAAGTTTATAAGGATGATGAATTTCTCCAACATCAGAATAAGATCTTTGACTAGCTAATATGTTAACATCACCAACACTAAGAGGTTAAAGTTAAACGATCTAAAATAATGTGTTAACTGATGAAACCATCGTCGTGATGCTTCAGCAAAATCCTTAACTTAAGCATGATTATACGCTTAGAGATGATGGATGAATATATTAAGGATGATAAGTTATTGATAGCTACTGTCATGTGTTAGGATAGATGTGATAATGTAGGAATGCTTTAAAATTGGTGACGATAATGCTTAATGAAACAGAAAGATTAAAGCTGGAATTCGTAGGGAGGCAATATCTATAATGGAGATGACTAAACATGATTAATTTATGAAGCCATCATGATGGCTTCATAAACTTAGATGATAAATCTTGCTTAATCAATCATCTATGCTGTTAACGGTTAGATATGTTTGTTGGAGCTTACTGAGGCATGGCTAGCTGTTAGAGATTACTTTGGGAATTATTGATATGGAGCTGAAAACAGTCTAGATGATGAGTGATGACGTATTTGTAGTAGAGAATATATCGGACATACCTAAGGCTTATCTGAAAGTATTACAGTCAATTAAACCAAATGTTGTTTAAGTTTACAGAGCAATTAGATGGACCTGGCAACTTAACATATTGTATCTGATTTCCTAAGTTGCCACGTCCCATTAGATTGTAGATAGATTTATATATGGCAGAGTTAATCGGTTAATGTGCATTCTAAGATTTGGCTTCAGGAAATGAGTTGGTGTGAGGTTGAGGATGCTTTATCTAGCGGTAGGGATGTTGTTATTGTTCCTGTTGGTAGTGTTGAGCAGCATGGACGCCACCTTCCATTAGGTTCAGATAGCTATGTAGCTATAGCTTTAGCTGAGGATGCTGCATTAAGAGCTGGAGCTATAGTTACTCCTCCTATATGGTTTGGGTGGAGTCCTCATCATATGGCTCTGCCTGGAACTATTAGTGTAAGACCTGAAGTGCTTATTGATCTTCTACATGATGTTTTATCTTCACTTGTAGAGCATGGATTTAGGAAGTTTATAATTATTAATGGACATAGAATCGTTAACGTACCGTGGATGCAGATAGCTGCTGAAGAAATTCAGAGGGAGTTTAATGTTAGGATTGTTATTTTTGATCCTGCATATATGAGTAGGGAGATTGCTGATAAGCTTGGATTTGGACCTGTAGGACATGCTGAGGAGATAGAGACCTCACATATGCTTTACAAGTTTCCAAGCCTAGTACATATGGAGGAGGCTAAGAATTATACCCCACCTGAAAAAGCTCTTTACCATGTTGATCCTAGAGTAAACAAGGATACTTTATGCTATATTCCAAGTAGAAGAGAGGATATTAGAAGGCTTAAAGATATTTCCGGGGGAGCTGTTGGAAAACCTACAGAAGCCTCTATAGGGAAGGGTAGGGAATATCATGAATACCTCATTTCAAGACTTGTAGAAGTTATAAATATGCTTAAGGGTACCGGTAATGTTTAGAATCGGTATAGATATTGGGGGAACATTTACTGATTTAGTTGCTGTAAACGATGAAACAGGTGAAATAATAAATATTAAGGTTCCAACAACACCCAGAAACCCGGTTAATGGCGTTATAGATTCCTTCAACAAGTTCACTAAGATAGAGCCAAATCCAAACATAGAAATACTGATTCATGCAACAACCATAGCTACAAACGCTATTCTAGGTCAAACAGAGCTAAATCTTCCGAAAGCTGCCTTAATAACTACCTACGGATTCAGGGATATAGTTGAAATCGGTAGACAGAGAAGACCTGAACTATACAATCTATTCTTCCAGAAGCCTAAACAGCTTATTCCACGTAAATATAGGTTTGAGGTTAGGGAGAGAATAGATGCTTACGGCAATATAGCTACTCCACTTAACGTTGAGGATGTTAATAACGTTATCAATACTATTAAAAATGAGGGTATTGAGGCTTTAGCTATATGCTTCCTAAACTCCTACGTTAATCCAATTCATGAAGTTAGAGTTAAGGAGATGGTTAAGGAGGCATTACCATACCTAAATATTTCATGCTCATCAGAAGTTATAAGAGAATATAGGGAGTATGAAAGATTCAGTACTACAATCGTAAATGTTCTATTAACCCCTATAGTATCTAAATATTTAAAGATGCTTACTGATGAGTTAGGGAAAATCAATATTTCAGCCCCACTCTTCGTTATGCAGTCAAGTGGTGGAATGGCTTCAATAGATTATGCATCGATGAAGCCTGTAGCAATTATTGAGTCTGGACCAGCAGCAGGTGTTGTTGCATCCTCCTTCTATGCAGGGGTTTTAGGAGTGGAGAATGTGATAAGCTTCGACATGGGTGGAACAACAGCTAAAGCTGGAGGTATTAGAAGGGGGAATATAGAGGTAACGTTGGAGTATGAGGTTGCTGGACGTGTACATAAGGGACGTATAGTTAAGGGAAGCGGCTACCCTGTAAGAGGTAGCTTCATAGACCTAGCTGAATGTAGTGCAGGTGGTGGAACCATTGCCTGGGTTGATGAAGCTGAAGCATTGAGGGTTGGCCCCCTAAGCGCAGGCGCATCCCCCGGACCTGCATGCTACGGCTTAGGTGGGGAAAACCCAACAGTTACTGATGCTAACCTTATTCTTGGAAGACTTAACCAGAAATACCTACTAAACGGTGAAATGCCTATAAGTATAGATCTATCCAGAAATGCTGTAAAGGAGAAAATATGTAGTAAGCTAAACCTATCCATAACTGAAGCTGCTTCAGGAATAGTAAGAATTATAAACTCGGAAATGGCTAAGATAATACGTATAGTATCTGTGGAGAGAGGATATGATCCTAGAGACTTTGCCATTATCGGATTTGGAGGAGCTGGACCAATGCATGTGTGTGCATTAGCTGAGGATATTGGAGTACGCTCAATAATCATACCTCCAAACCCGGGACTATTCTCAGCTCTCGGACTTCTCGTCTCAGACTTTAAGTATGAGGTTACTGAAGCCGTAATGTCTAAAGCTAATCCAAGCATTGCCAGCAATCTAGAAAACCTATTTAAAAAACTTGAAAGAAGAGGATTGGAGTTTTTAACATCGTTCTTCAAGGGAGATATAGTTGTAAGCAGATATCTGGATATGAGGTATATCGGTCAATCCTACGAGCTTATAATACCTACTGCAAAACCATTAGGAGATGAATCCATTATAAACTCAATAAAGTACTTCCACGATAGGCATGAGGAAGCCTACGGATACTCAGCAAGAGAGGGTGAAGTTGAGATAGTGAATGCTAGAGTTATGGTTAATGGAGTTGTTAAGAAGCCTAAGTTTAAGAGGATCGAGAAGGGGGAGTTGGATCCTCCTAATGAAAGCATAATTGAGAATAGGAAAGTATTCTTTGAGGATTTTAATGACTACGTTAACTGTAAAGTGTTTAAGAGGGAGAAGCTTAAAGCCGGAAACATTATTAATGGACCTGCAATTATTGAGCAGTACGACTCCACAACCGTAATATATCCTAAGTGGAGTGCAGAAATAGATAGCTACGGCAATATCTTAATGAGGTGTTAGCATGGTTGATGTAATAACCGTTGAGGTTATAAGAGGAGCATTAATATATGCAGCTGAGGAAATGGGTATTTCACTAAGAAACTCATCATACTCCCCAAACATTAAGGAGAGAATGGACCATTCATGCGCTATCTTCAACTCAGATTTAAAGCTTATAGCTCAAGCCGAACACATACCAGCCCACCTAGGATCCCTACCATACGGGGTAAGGAAGGGTGTGGAAACGTATGAGGGGGAGCTTAAAGATGGAGACATAATCCTATACAACGACCCATACATTAGTGGAACACATCTACCGGACATAACGCTTGTAGCTCCAGTATACTTCAACAATAGTATTGTTGCCTACGTAGCTAATAAAGCCCACCACTCAGATGTTGGAGGTAAAGCTCCTGGAAGTATGCCTGGAGATGCTTCAGAACTATTCCAGGAGGGAATAATCATACCACCAGTAAAATTCGTTAAGAACGGTGTAGTAGATAGTGAAATTCTTAAAATAATTCTAGATAATGTACGTGAGCCATACATAAGGAAGGGTGATTTAAGAGCTCAAGTAGCTGCAAACATGCTTGGAATACGTAGGGTTAAGGAAGTATGCTTCAAGTATGGAGCTAAAACATTTAATGAAGCAGTCGATAAGATAATAGAGTACTCGGAACGTAGATTAAGAGGTGAGATAGCTAAGATCCCTAGTGGAAATTATGAAGCTGAAGACTGGATGGAGAGTATAGGGGTTAGGGAGGAGAAGGCAAGAATAAGGGTTAAGATAGATGTAGATGGGGATAAAGTAAAATTCGACTATACAGGTACAAGCAGACAGGTTGATGGACCGATAAACGCAGCCTACGGAGTAGCTGTAGCAGGCATATACTACACGCTACTATGCGTTACAGATCCTGAAATACCTATGAATGAAGGATGCTTCAACCCAGTAACAATACACATACCTGAAGGAACAATACTAAACCCTAAAAAACCAGCTCCAGTAAGTGGTGGGAATACTGAAACATCCCAGAGAAACGTTGACGTACTGCTAAAAGCCTTCTCCAAAGCTATACCGCATAAGGTATGTGCAGCATGTACAGGATCAATGAATAACGTAGCGTTCGGAGGAGTTGATGAAGATGGGAGGACATGGGCTTTCTACGAGACAATAGCTGGAGGATATGGTGGAAGATGTGGGATTGACGGTGTTGATGCTATACATACCCATATGACGAATACAATGAATACACCTATAGAAGCTATAGAGAGGGATTACCCAATACTCTTCCTAAAATACGAGGTTAGAAATGGTGGATGTGGAGCAGGTAAATGGAGGGGTGGATGTGGGGTTGAAAGAGCATGGAAGCTCCTAGCACCATCAGTAACCCTATCAATAGTATCTGAGAGACATGAAATACCTCCATGGGGTCTTCTTGGAGGGAAAAATGGAAAAACAGGGGAAGCATTCATAATTAAACCCAGCGGTGAAGTAGTTAAGCTAAAATCAAAACAAACAGTTAGAATTGAGAAGGGGGATATATTCACTATAAGAACTGCTGGTGGTGGAGGCTATGGAGACCCATTAGAAAGAGACCCTAAACAAGTAATTATAGACTTAGAGAACGAATATATAACATTAGAGCAGGCAATTAAGGATTATGGTGTAGTAATCGTAGATGGAAAGATAGACTATGAGGAAACATATAGGTTAAGAAGAAAATTAAGGGAACCCCATAGATAAAATTATAAATACTACATAGCAGAATTTATAGGAAAAGTTAATACGATAAAAAAGGGTTTATTTTTTATAGATTTCCTCTTCTAGTAGCTTATGGAATTTCTCTATTTTCTCAGGTGATGGTGGTTTTGTAAGTAGGCTAATGATTAAAGTAACTACTATGTTTATTAGGAAGGCAATCATACCTCCATGGAATCCATAAGGTCTATACAGCCAAGCTGGAAGACCTAATCTTCCCGTAAACTCAGTAATAATTACTATTATAGACCCAATAATAATTCCAGTAATTGCAGCTATCCTAGTTACCCTGAATCTACCTGTAGGATATATAGCTCCTATTGTTGCTGGAAGTAGCTGTAGGGTTCCAGCTCCTGCAAATGCAACTATATCAAATATTATTCCAGGCCTATATAATGCAAGCCAAGCTGAAAGTATGAAGGCAATAGCTATAAACACTCTTCCAACCCTTATTAACGCTATATCTGGTGCTTTAGGATTAATTTTCTGATAAATATCTCTAGTTAAAACTAGACTGAAGGCATGATATTGACTATCCATAGTTGACATAGCGGCAGCAGATGCACCGGCTAGAAGTATGCCTGTAAACCATGGCGGAGCAAACTTTACAAGCATTGCAGGTAGGGTTGCATCCACAGTCCCATAGGTTTTAACGATCTCCGGCATTAACCCCTTAACTACAGCAGCTGCAGCTGTAAACCCAACAAGAGCAGCAGGAACATATATAAACATTAAGTATAGAGGTGTTGTTGCACCCAGCCACTTCAACGTTTTCGGGTCACGAGCAGTATAGTATCTAACCCATAAATGGGGCTGCAGCACAATTCCGAAGGAGAAGACAAAAGTCATACTTAACCAATAAGTATAAGGTACATTAACCGTTAGGAGTGCTGGTTTCTCAACAGCTAAGATACTGAATACCTCAGCAATTCCACCCTTAAATACTGTAAATGCTAGGAATAGCCCAGCCATCCATAAAGCAACAAACATCCATATCCCCTGGAAGACATCAGTCCAATATACAGCTCTTAAGCCACCTACCAAACAATATGCTGCTGTGAAAAGGCTTAAAGCAATCATTCCATAAGTATATGGGATAACACCCTCACTAGCAACACTTATTATATATCCTAAACCCATAGCTTGCACCACTATATATGGTATTAGGAATACTGCCATAATTACTGCTACGAGAAATCCTAGGAATCGGCTATCATAGAAATCCGATAATAGATCGCTTGGAGTCATGTATCCATACTTCTTCCCAAGTATCCAGAACCTATACCCCAATATGTATGAGCATAAGCCTGTAATAAAGGTCCATGTACCAGCATCCCAGAAGAATACTCCAGTACCGTAGAAGGTACCGCAGGATGTAAGTATAGCGTAGGAACTATGATATGTTGCTACAATGGTTAAGTAAAGTACAAAGAAGCCTGCAAGACGGCTTACAAGGAAGTAGTCCTCAATATTTACTCTTAACTTTCTAAAAGCTACTACGCTAAGAACTCCTACAAGAACAATGTAAACAAGTATTATAGATGTAGATGTAACCCATGTCTCCATGATACCACCTATGGTCTCCAAACAAACAGGGCTGTAACTATGGCTCCAATAGCTATCATTACATACCAGAACGTTAACCAGAAGTATATGAATGGAAAGCCTCCAATAAATGGCTCAATTCTATTAGCCCAGCTTAAAATAGGCCATTCAACCATTATAAAGCATATGAGAATCCATAGCAGCATTACTAAACCCTTCAATGTTCTCGGAAGTAAATGCGTTTTCCCCTGCACAGAGCAAATTTACATCATAATATTTAAACTTTACTGAGAAATAATGTTGTAGCCAATATCTAAATCATAATAGAATTAACAACAGCTCTAGGGTTTACTCTGACCTCCTCCCCGCCCTGAAGGGCGAGGCTTTCAGTTGTAAAAGCTTAGCAGGGTTTATGGACGTCATTATTTTCAACTCCTCCATAGATATTCCCTCATCAAGTAGGTTTTTGAGGAAGATGTTGAATCCCTCATCAGGATATGGGTTTTCAGGCTGACCTAAATCTGATGATAAAATACAGTTTTCAACACCTATAGTTCTTATCTGCTCCGCTATGAGTTTAGTTTTTATTAAGCCTCCTAGCCTCGTAGTTAGATAGCAGCAATACTCTATATATGCTCCCTTCCTAGCTAATTCCTTCTGGACATCTATAGGCATATTTATGATGTGGAGTGTGGGATGGGTTACTATTAACTTATCCACTCTAATACTTCTAGCAGTATCCACTAATACTACGGTTTCCTCTACTGATAGGTGTCCAGTAGCAACTATACCATTATTCTCAGCAATTATGTTTAGGGTTTCCTCAACCTCCCCGCTGACTACGCCGTTCCTCAATATTTTTATGCCTCCACTTCTACCTTCATGAGCTAAATGGTTTGATGCTGATATTGTTGGCATCCAGACTATTTTAGCACCAAGCTTAAACGCTACCTTTACTGCTTCAGGATTAATTCCTCCGGTTGATGGATTGTTAAGAGTTATTGATCCATATATTTCAATACCGTTTATTACCCTACTTAAAGCCCATGAAAGCATAGTGGTAGGTGTATGATGAGACTTTAAAACTATAGCTTTCATACCGGCTTCCCTAGCTCTTACAGCAAGCTCGAAAGCATCTATCTTCCTATTAAAGAAGTCAGGAGCTGAATGTATATGCATATCTATACTATCCTTTAACAAATTCATAAAGTCCTAAACCATATGGACTTATATATTTAACTTTTAGAAATTTAACAATACAAGCCTGATCTAATATAGCTTAAACGAGTTTTACTAAAATCAATGAAAAACCCCAACTTAATGTAGAGATAGTCAGCTTGCAAGCTTAGGCATGTTAACCGTCTCCATTATGGTATTGTTCCCAGAATTATTAGTTTAATACTCTTACTTAATATTTTATTCAGTACTATTGATTTAAAGCATTTCACATGATCCTACCCACATTATACGGTAGTTATTAAATAGCTTAACCTATCCTTACGTATTACTTATTAAGCTAAGCTATAATGCCTTAAATTTACTGAATAAGTAGTATAGTTATTTTGAGTAAATAGACTTAATGTATTAGTTAATTAAATCATGTAAATATTCTTTAAGGGTTTAGACTCTTATTTAACTATTGGTATTGTCGGTATTGGGGAGGTTGGTGAAATTATAAGTGTTGCGTTTTGGAGTCTAGTAAGATACTCCATCATCATGTATAGTCTAGCAAGCTCAGAATCTCCTGTTGCATTTACAAGCTCTCTAAGTATTGATGATAATGCTGAAACCTTAATTCTATATGTTTCAGCTTCAGCTGTTGCTTGAATTATCTGCTTCATCGCGGTAGCGTTTGCTAAGGTTATCTCCCTCTCTCTTTGATACTGGGCTGCAAGCATTTCCTGATAGGCAGCTATCTTCCTCTCTATTGCTTGAGCTATAGTGCTCGGTAATGTTACACCACGTAGATTAACGTCGTGAAGCTTAATTGCTGTAAGAGTTGAATCCATAGAGACAACCTCCCTAAACCTATACTCGATTGAACGTGCAATCTCAGAACGTTTAGTAACACAATCATCAGTGCTGTATTGAGATATAACGTCTCTAACTACCTGCATCATTAATGGTACTAGCCTCGCCTCCTCATAATCCACTCTAGGATAGTTCTTCGCTAAAACATCAAATTTATCAGGTTCAACCTCATATGTAAATGTTACCTCAACAGAGACAGTAACTCCATCCCTTGTTAATACCGTAATTGGTGGATAGTCAGCCCCCTTCTCAGCAGTCATAGAAACATAGTCGATAGTATGGAAATCCCTTATAACCCCCTGCCAAGGCATTTTTAGAATGTAGGCTGGACCCTTACGTGGAGGGGATAACGTATTTGTTAATGGATCTGTAATAACAGCAACCTCACCTGCATTAATCATTATCACCATGCTAGCCGTAGAAGCTATAAATACTGCAGATACAATTAAAAAAGCAATAACTATAATAGGCCACTTACTAGCTTTAACCTTCTCCCACTTCTCCCCCTTCCAATCATACCTATACTCAGGCATGCAGATTAAACCGGGCTCCAACTAATAAACCTTACGAAGCCGTAAAACACCTTGTAAACTTAAGCATTGCTGATCGCCTTCCAGATGAGGCTTAAGTCTACAGCATGCCAGCAACTTAACATGCTATATCCAGCTTCATAGATTACTGTGCTTCAGCTAAAATTAGTAAGATTACAGAGTATTCTATACATTAGTATCTTACCAAAAGTTGAAATCTAGACTCTTAGACACTATTTCTACTATTAGGTTTAAAAAAAATATTATTTTAGTTCTGGAGGTATTTCAAGTTTTGCTGCTGCATATTCTTTAGGCCATACTACTACGCTTTTTCCACCTTTCCATTGTTGAAGTGGGAAGAAGAAGTGGTCTTTATCAACGAAGACCTCCATGTAGTGTACAGTTCCTGTTAGTCCTGGGGTTTCAACCTCCTTATTGAACTTGATACCCATGAATAGCCCACGGTAATCCATTCCTAGTAATGTATCTCTCAGCTTATCAGGGTTTAACGTACCTGCCTTATTTAACCCCTCTATCAACATGCAGAAGTTGTCGTGAGCCCAGTATCCTGAAACAACTACTGATGGTTCATAGCCATACTTCCCCTTAAACTTCGCTAGCCAATCCTTCTGCTCCTTAGTTAATGCTACGCAGCCATCCATGCTGAGGACGTAGTCTGAGGCTTCCTTAAGGGTTGGATACCACTCATCAGGTGAGAACCATCCTATACCGAATACTCCCTTAAATGCTTTAAGCTTCATCTCGTATGCCTGCTTTAAGAATGCGTTCATGCTTGGTAGGCTTGTAGATACGATATAGATGGTACTTACATCAGCATCCCTATACTTCGATAGGAATGGTGTAAACTCTGTTTCTGGTGGTGAAAGAGTGAAAACATCATAGTAGACAACGGTCCAACCATACTTTTCAAAAGCTGCCTTTAAAGCATCCCCCATCCCTCTACCATAATCTGTCTCCTCAACAATTAATGCTACCTTCTTATTCCTTAATGTATATCCAATATCTTTCAAAGCCTCCTCAAAGGCTGGTACGAATAGGCTTCCGTAGAGTGGTGGGCATGGCCAGCTCTTAAACCAATACTTACTCTCAGCAGGATTCTTTATTCTTTCATAGCATAGAAACTGTGTTTCACCTACATCTCCGAAATGTATTTTCCCGTATTTTGTAGATATCTTATATAGCGCCATAGCGACTGAGCTATGCCAGTTCCATCCAAGTATATCAACCCCAAGCCTAACTATAGCATCCTCATATGCTTTAACAGCTTCAGCAGGATCGGATTTACTATCAAGCCATACAAGCTCTATATCTCTAAGCTTCCCATCCACCAATACAGGGATTTTCCCTTGAGCTTTAAGCTCTGCATAAGTAAACTCTATAGCATCCTTAAACTCTTTACCTGTTCTAGCAGCAGGGCCTGTTAATGGAGGAATAAATGCTATTTTAATAGGTGGACCAACAGGAGTTGTAGCAACAGTAGGGGTAGTGGTAGGAGATGGTGTTGTAGGGGTTGGTTTAGGCATTGTTGCAAAGTATATGGCGATAGCGGCAATAACTATTATTACGATAACAGCAATAGCTATATATGAGGTTTTTAAAGCTCCTTTAGAACGCATCATATTACCCCTAAAGTTTTCTAAAGCATACTTATAAACTTAACCTGTAATTATCAAGATTTATAATCTTAAGCTGTAAATTCTATCTACAAGTCCATACTTAAATAGATTAAACCATACTCTAATAATTAACTAAGCTTATTTTAATAGGCTATATATTCTCTAAACTACCACTTCTCAACGCCAATTATGTAGTAAAATTGTGAAGTTGAACTTAGCTTAAAGTATCCAATTATTAAGCGGGCTTAGAATATTAGATATAATTATTTTGGGTTTATTATACTTGGTGAATAAGCACAATATTCAGCTTAATTTATTGATTAACATATTTTAAACTAGGATTTAGAGTTAGGGTTAAGATGTAGTTGCATAATACTCAATAAATATGCAACAATAACCTACATAAACGCTTAAAAGCAGAGTTAATAGAATAAAGCGGTAAACATGGTACTTAACCTCCTAAGCTGTCAGGTTCCAATTTATTCAAGCAAAAGTATAAATACCTCCTTAAAGTTTAAAGTTGAGGTGTAATATAGTTGATTACTCCAGTAGATTTAGTACTTATCCTAATTAGAGGATCTCTATACGTACTTGTTTCAGCAAGTCTAGCTTTGCTTTTCGGAATAATATCTGTAGCAAGCTTTATGCATGGAGATCTTGCAATGCTTGGAGGATACATATCATACTTCCTACTGGTTAGTTCAGGATTGGATCCTATATTAGCCTTAGTAATAACTGGGGTTTTAATGTTTCTTGTAGGCTGTACTATTGAGAAAGCACTCCTACTACCGCTACGTAGGACTAGTGGGAAGTTATGGATGTTTAATACATTTGTACTAACACTTGGAATTTCTCAAGCACTTCAGAATGGGGCTCTCGCTGTTTTTGGACCTATATTTTACGGTGTTAAGAGCCTCTGGGCTGGGGAGTTAAGTATTCTTGGAGTATCAGTATCTATAGATCGCTTAGCTATACTGATTTTAAGTATTACGATAATAGCTGCTCTATGGGCATTTCTAAAATACACGAGGATAGGTAGAGCTATTCTAGCTACAGGAATGAATGAGGAGGCAGCTTCTCTTTACGGTGTTAATGTTAATAATATATATACATTAACATTCGGTATATCAGCATTACTTTCCGGTGTTGCAGGAGTATTCTACATGGCCTTATTTACAACATATCCATTAATGGGTGTAACTTATAACTTGAAGGCATGGATTGTTGTGTTGATAGCTGGCTTAGGTAATGTGAAGGGGGCAATATACTGTAGCTTCCTATTAGCATTTATTGAGGTAATAGCTACGAAAACCTTAGCAGCTGGATGGCAGAATGTTTTACCAGTTATATTTGTAGTTCTAGTATTGCTGTTTAAGCCAACAGGTATTTTTGGAACAGAGGTTAAGGGGATATGGGAGAAATAAAGATTTCAAAGAGGAAAACACTTCTATACATCATACTAGCATTATTAGCATTAATTCTCCCACTAATCTTTAGAAACGAGTACATTTACAGTGTACTTATATCAATTATTCTTTGGGCTGCTATTTCATCATCGTTTGATCTAACAGCAGGATTTATTAAAGTAACAAACTTCGGATATGCAGGATTCTTTGCAGCTGGAGCATACACTTCAGGATTACTTGCCCTCTACTATGGGGTTTCCCCATGGATAGGGTTAATGCTTGGAACAATAGTTGCTTCAGCCTTAGCAGCTGCTACAGGTTTCCTAACTTTAAGGCTACACGGTATTTTTGCTGCTGCATTCAGCTGGTTTATAGCTGAAACATTAAAATATACGTTAGCAGCACTTACAGATATAACACGTGGATATCATGGATTAGCCTGCTCCCCATTCTTTCCAGGTATAAGTAGACTACCATACTACTACATGATATTATTTGTATATATAGCTGAGCTTATAATAATGATGAGGATTATTAATGGGAAGATGGGTTTTGCATTTAAAGTTATAGGGGAGGATGAAACAGCAGCTAGAACAATAGGGGTAAACGTAACTTTCTATAGGGTTTTATGCTTTGTAATATCATGTGCTTTTGCAGGTTTTCTAGGGGTTTTCTACGCGCACTACTACAATGTAATAACGCCTGATGTCAGTAGCTTATCAGTAACTGTTCCAGCATTAGCAATATGCTACGTTGGCGGTAGAGGATCAATATGGGGATCACTTCCATCAGCTGCTATAATACTCATGATATTTGAGCTGCTTCGACCATATGAAGCTATAGGAGTTATATCCTTCGCCCATAAATACATAGTTTACGGAATTCTACTAATAATTGTAATGATATGGGTTCAGGGAGGATTAGCTGGAGCAATAAAGAAGCTTACAGAAAAATACGTGAAAACTACAAGTTAAACATTAACTATAACTCATCTTTTAGTAATGGAGTTCAAACATGTTTAACATCACTAATAGGCTTAATGCCTACATCCTACATTAATACCCTACATATATGTTTTACTCTATTGGTTTACTATTTTATTTGATACTCTCCACAACTAAAGTTGGGGGCTTTCTCGCCGAATCTATGTAAAACACTTATGATTTATGCTAGCTATAGGCTTCTCTCTATGTTTCAGTATTTTATTCATACTTCCAGGGCTGTAGCCGACTAGATCTAGAGTTACATATGTAAATCCTATTGATTTAAGGGATTCAGCTATTTTATCCATTAAATCAGTATTGAAGAACTTAGATCTTTCCTCAGGATATACTTCAATTCTAGCTATACCATTATGGTCCCTAACCCGAACCTGTCTAACATTTACAGTATCCCTCACTATTCTTTCAGCTTCATCAATTCTCCTCAGCCTATCCTCAGTAATCTCTAAGCCGTAAGGTATTCTAGATGCTAGGCAAGCCATTGACGGCTTATCCCAGTTCGGAAGCCCAACATGTTTAGCCACTTCCCTAATATCCTTTTTCGTAAATCCAAGCTCTACATAGGGTGTTCTAGCCTCCTCCTCAATCTCCGCAGCATGACCTGGCCGATACTCCCCTAACTCATCAGCATTAGTACCGGTAACTATAGCTTCCACGTTTAGTTTAGAGGATAAATCCTTAAGCTTACTGAGTAAGTTCTTCTTACAGTAGTAGCATCTATTTGGAGGATTTCTAGTAAATTCAGGATCTCTAAACTCATCAGTTTCAATAATTACATGCTTAATATTAATTAGTGAAGCTATTCTAGTAGCTTCATCAAGCTCTCTTAATGGAAATGTGGGAGACTTTGCGGTAACAGCTATAGCATTATCGTTAAGAGATTTCTTAGCAGCTAAAGCTAGGAGTGAGCTATCAACACCTCCTGAAAACGCAACAATAACCGATTTAAACTGTTTAAACCATGAAGTTAACATTTCCCACTTCTCAGCAACACTCATAAAATATTAGAAGTTAGGGATTATTTAAGATTTAGCGTGATGATTTGGGATGTAGCAGCTTAACATGTTGCATTTAACTTCTAAGCTGCTACATCCTGATTTGATAGATACTGCTGAAGAGGACTGTTCAACAACTCATAAACCCTTCTTAGATTACTCTTAAGCACAGCTTTATTTGATTAATAGCTAAATAATAGTTGAACACATCCTTTCACTCTGTAAACTTAATCATGCTCATCAACTCTATTATAGGTATTGCTTCTAAAACTCCAGCTTTAACCATCATGAATTATTAAGCGTTACCACTACTTATTTAGGGTATTTAAAGAAACAATCACATCCCAAACACGTTAAACACCTTTAAAATAATAAGCTTAAACATATTCACCATAAACAGCATTATCTTAAAATTCAATACAATACATCTACAAGCCATAATCCATCAACCCCTACATAAACCACTCCTAATCAACTAGATAACATATGAGGCTTAGAGATAAGCTTAAGCTAAGATTTGCAGAACTACTGCTTCAAAAAGCTTTTAAATTCGTTTAAATACATAAGGAATAGGTGGTAAATTGAGGCTGAAGGATAAGACAGCCATAGTAACGGGTGCTGCTAGGGGTATAGGAGAGGCAATAGCTCTTCGTTTTGCTCAAGAGGGGGCAAATGTCGTAATTGTCGATGTCGATATTGAGGAGGCGGAAAAGGTAGCTAGGGAGATTGAAAGAAAAAGTAGTCAAGGAGTACTTGCTTTTAAAGCTGATGTTTCAAGTAGTGCTGATGTCGGTCAAATGGTAAAGTCTACCCTCAGTAAATTTGAAAAAATCGATATTTTAGTTAATAACGCTGGAATAAGCATGGTACGTCCTTCAGAAGAATTAACTGAAGAAGACTGGGATAAAGTAATGAGCGTTAACCTTAAGGGTGTTTTTATATGTTGTCAAGCTGTAGGTAGGGAAATGATAAAAAATCGAAGGGGGAACATTATTAATATAGCTTCTATGGATGAGGTTGTAGCTCTTCCAGAGAGAGCTGCATACTGTGCTAGCAAGGCAGGGGTGATAATGTTGACTAAGGTATTGGCTATTGAGTGGGCGAAATATAATATTCGTGTTAACGCTATCTCACCAGGCTATACCAAAACAAAGATTGTTGCCGACTTGATCGCTAAAGGAGTTATTGATGAAAAAAGTATTAATAGAAGATGCCCAATAGGCCGTATGGCAAGAACAGATGAAATAGCCAACATAGCCGTATTTCTATCTTCTGAAGAATCCAGCTATATAACGGGAGAAAACATTTCAGTAGATGGTGGCTGGACAGCATATGGCTATTTATGAATACTTAGGTAAGTATCAGGTGAAATTGTATGTTATCTCCTAGGATTCGGAAACTATTGGAGAATTACTATTCAGCTAAGCCTGAGATTTTTGCGGAGCGAGCAGTTCTTGTAACGAGATCATATGAGGAAACAGAAGGCATACCGGTAGAGATAAGGAGGGTGAAGATGTTGGAGAAGATACTTAATCAAATTACCGTAAAAATTCGCGATCATGAACTAATCGTAGGATGTAAAACACCTGAAATTCTAGGCTCCCCTCTCTACCCAGAAATTGCCTGTGATTGGATTGAGAAAGAACTAGACAGCATCGGAAAAAGGAGGGAGGCTTCTTTTTTCGTTAGTGAAGAAACTAAGAAAATTCTTCGAGAAGAAAAGGTTTTTGAATACTGGAGGGGGAGACAGGTATATAACAGAATTATGGAGGCCTTACCTGATGAAATAAAAACAACAATAGATGAAGGATTGCTTTTCCACTACTACCTAAACCGCTCTATAGGACATATAACAGTAAATTATGAAAGGGTTCTTAAGGAAGGGCTTAATGGTATAAAGGAGAAAATAAAAGAGAATTTAAATAAAATAGATTTTGAACATGAGGGAAGCCTTAAGAAATTATACCTGCTCAATGCAATGTTGATAGTCTGTGATGCTGCAATTAACTTTGCTAGAAGATACGCAGATGAGGCAAGAAGATTAGCATCTCTCGAAAAGGGATTGAGAAAAGCGGAATTGGAAAAGATAGCTGAAATATGTGAACATGTTCCAGCGAATCCTGCTAGAACGTTTTATGAAGCACTGCAATCATTTTGGTTCATTCATCTTATTTTAAACCTTGAAACGAATTCATACGCGATTTCTCCAGGACGATTTGATCAATACATGTACCCTTACTACAAAAGGGATTTGGTGGAGGGAAGGCTTACAGAAGATGAGGCGAAGGAACTTTTAGAGTGCTTATGGATTAAATTTAACGAGTTAACCGTAGCAAAAGAGGGGGGAACAGCTAAGGCAAGCACTACGTACAATGACTTCCAAAATTTAAATTTAGGCGGTCTTACAAAAGATGGGGAAGATGCTGTAAATGAATTGTCTTATCTATGCCTTGAAGTAACTGGGGAATTAAAGCTTCCTCAACCTCAGGTAACAGTACTTATTTCTAACAAAACCCCAGAGGATTTTTTAATTAAAGCATGTGAAGTTATAAGAATGGGGTTTGGAATGCCCTCATTGGTTAATTTCGATGAATTGACTCTTTCAATGCTTGATAAAGGGGTAACGCTGGAAGATGCGTGGAGATATGGTTGCGTTAATGGATGTGTAGAACCATGCGTTCAAGGAAAAGAAGATATGGCGTCAGGTGGATACATAAATTTAGCGAAATGCTTAGAGCTAGCATTGAACAGTGGTGTAAACCCAATAACTGGAAGACAGATAGGCCCTAAAACGGAGGATCCTAGAAATTTCACTAAGTTTGATGATTTAATAGAAGCATTCAAAAAGCAACTTCAACATGCTATAAATCTTAAGGTAGTCTATGATAATATAGCAAGACAAGTTTACGCAGAATTCTGCCCAGTACCATTTACTTCGATGTTAATAGATGATTGTATTGAGAGGGGAAGAGACTATCACGACGGCGGCGCTCACTATAACATACCACTTGCTTGCGGAGTTGGAATTGGCACAGTCGCGAATTCATTAGCGGCAATTAAAAAACTTGTCTTTGAGGAGAAGACAATTAATATGGCAACTCTAGTAGAAGCCTTAGCTAAAAACTTTGAAGGATATGAACAGCTGAGGCAAGTACTTATCAATAAAGCACCGAAGTATGGAAATGATGATGAATACACAGATTACTTAGCAAGGGAGGTTCTTGACTTATTTTGCGCCATGTTGAAGAAGCATCATAACAGATATGGAGTACCCTATACAGCAAACATAATTCCAACAACAACTCACATTTATTTCGGGGATTTAACCGGCGCTACTCCAGATGGAAGAAGGGCGAGAGAACCCCTATCTGAAGGTGCATCCCCAGTACAGGGGACGGATACGAATGGTCCTACAGCTGTTATCAAATCAGTCGCAAAGCTAAACCATGCTAAATGCAGCGGAGTGTTATTAAACATGAAGTTCCATCCAATGGCGTTAAACGGGGAAGATAGATTGAGGAAGTTTGCTAAATTGATTAGGACATTTTTTGAGCTAGGAGGACATCACGTACAGTTTAACGTAGTATCCGCTGAAACATTAAGAGATGCACAAAAGCACCCGGAAAAATACAGAGACCTAATAGTGAGGGTAGCAGGGTATAGCGATTACTTCGTAAGATTAAGCAAAGAGCTTCAAGACGAGATAATATCAAGGACTGAGCATGGCCTTTAAAAACATTATTAATTTTTCTTCTGAAAAAAATATAGGATTAATATTTAACATTCAAAGGTATTCACTTCATGATGGCCCAGGAATAAGGACCGTGGTTTTCGTAAAGGGATGCCCACTACGCTGTATTTGGTGTGATAATCCAGAGGGGCAAAGAGCATATCCAGAAATTGTGTATTTTAAAGAGCGATGTATTCAATGTAAGGCATGCTTAAAAATCTGCCCTGAAAATGCATTAATGATTAAAGATGATGAAGTGAAAGAAGTCATAAGATCCAAATGCACGATCTGTGGAAAATGTCTAGATGTATGTCCTTCAAATGCATTGCAACGAATTGGAGACTGTATGACAGTAAACGAAGTCCTAGGAAAAGTTGAGAAAGACAGCATGTTTTACCAACATAGCGGTGGAGGAATCACCATAAGTGGGGGTGAACCAACAACACAACCAGAATTTGTAGCGGAGCTCCTCAAAAGATGCAAAGAGAAACATATTCACACCGCAATTGAGACAAGCGGATACACAAAATGGGAAAATATGGAGAAAATACTGGGATATGTAGATCTAGTACTATATGACCTGAAAACAATGGACCCGAAGAAACACAAAAAATTTACTGGAGTATCAAATGAACTAATTTTGGAGAATGCTATGAAAATTTCAATTTTACAAATACCCATGGTGATAAGAATACCCTTCATACCAACCTATAACGATAATGAAGAGAATATCAGAGCCACAGCTCTATTCGCACGTAAGTTAAATGTTGTAAAAGAAATTGATCTTTTACCATACCATCGCTTTGGAGAATCAAAATACGGTATTTTAGGGAGAAAATATAAGCTAAGAGGTCTCCAACCGCCTCCACAAGAACAAGTGTACACAGCCAAAAAAATAATAGAATCATACGGCTTTAAAGTGAACATAGGCGGCTAGAAACTTCTAGTAAGAGACTAACCTTCGGGTAAACTATGCTTACATATTTCGCCTATCCTCAGTTAGGATTAGAGGTATAACCCTCAAAATCAGCATAAGGATTTCCCCAATTCCCCTCCTTAAGTCCCCGATCTTCCCCACAGCCTTACCGTAGAGTCACCCATACTCCTCAGCAAGCTTTTAAAGCCTTCCATCCTCCTCATCCTAGCTATGTACTTGCCCTCAACATTCTTCAACCCTTAAACTCCACAACTCTGAAGACAAGATCCCTAACTGCCTTAATCCCCTTCAACACGTTCTGAACCGTAGCGCCCCGGGTTTGTTAGATCTATCTCCTTGAATTCTTATGCCAGAACCCAGCCATAAGTAACACTTTTAGCCCTCTTAACGTTTTCGAACCAAGCAACGTCCTGAACCATTAAGATAAAATTTATAATAAATCTATAGTTTAAATCTATAACGTCTCTATGATGAGGTCCCATTTAAATATTGATAGAGAAACTGGATTAGAGTATTATACAACTAGTACTATGGGGGTTGGTGGGGTTTTAAGAGCTGGGCTTAATGACTTTGTTGTAGATGAAGTTATTGATGAAAGATACATTACATCTCTAAACTCGTCAGCACCATATATTCTATGTAGGCTAAGTAAGATTGGAATAGATACCTTTGAGGCTTTACGTAGAATTTCTAGAGCTACAGGTATTCCTGTAGGATTTATAGGCTATGCTGGATTAAAAGATTCAAAAGCTACTACAACACAATACATAACGGTAAAATATAGAGATGGAATTTTTAACACATTAAACAGGTTTAATAATGATAGGTTAAGGATAGATGCTGTTGCAAAATGCTATGAAAGCCTTAAGCCTAGGATGATTCTTGGAAATAGATTTAGGATAGTTATAAGGGAAGTAGATTTAAATCCAAGTATTGTTAAGGAGAGGATTGAGGATACTTTTAGCCAAATAGAAGATATTGGTGGAGTACTAGCCTACTTCGGCTATCAAAGATTCGGATCCACTAGACCTAACACGCATAAGGTAGGCTACTACATAGTTAAGGGGATGTGGAGGGAGGCTATCTATGAGCTTCTTGCAAACACATATCCCTACGAGAACGTAAAGATTAAGAGTGCTAGGGAGAAGATAGCTAAATACCTGGAAGGCTACGGTGAGCTACCTGAAATTCCATATAAACTATATTATGAATCTATAGTTTTAAAAAATCTTAAAAAGACATTGGATTATAGGAAAGCTATACTTAAACTGCCAAGATACGTGTTAAGGCTATTCATCAACTCATACCAAGCATATTTATTCAACAAAATACTCTCATTAAGAATTAGGAAAGGTATTTTACCAGGTATGGCTGTTCAAGGCGATAAAATACTATCCCTAAAAACAGGTAAAGTAGTGAAGGTAAATGATGAGGGGATAGTTAAGGAAGACCATGTAGTTCTAGTAGATGTTCCAGGCTGCAGCACATTACTTAACAATACATATTCTTCAATAATCATAAGGCAAATACTTGAAGATGAAGATGTAAATATACTAGATTTTAAACACCCCATAGAAGCTAAAGGATCTTTAAGGCCGGCTTTAATGAAGATTAAGGATTTAAACTACAGGGTAGAGTTTGAGAACAACAGCTCAACAATTCATCTAAACTTCACCCTTGATAGAGGAATGTATGCTACAGTTTTACTAAGGGAAATTATGAAGCCAGAAAATCCAGTAACATGTAATTTAGCATAGAATATTTAACCTAACATAGCTAAGAGAGACTCAATAATGCTAAAATGGTGAAGTAACTATAGTAGAATTGGAGGCTGTGATTAGGTTTAATGGAAAAGTTTTTATTTTCCTTCACATCTTTAGCTTCGGTGGTTGCTTTTGGTGGTGTATTAAGCCCTAAGCTTAGGAGTCATAGGTGGAGTATTGATAGGGAGAAGGAGTTGATAGACGTATGGGATAAGGAGGGGATATATAAGTTTACTTTTGATCTAGATAAGCCCTTAATGGCTATTGATACTCCTCCACCATATACTTCAGGTAAATGGCATGTTGGAGCAGCTGCGCATTATGCTCAGATAGATATGATTGCTAGATTTCACCGTATGTATGGCTGGGCTGTTCTAGCACCGTTCTATGCTGATCGCAACGGCTTACCTGTTGAGGTTCTTGTTGAGAAGACTTACGGTATAAATCCGTTTGAGATTGCTTCAACACCTGAGGGAAGATTAAAGTTTCTGGAGATGTGTAGAGTATTCCTAGATCGTGTTGAGGAGGAGCTTGTAGGGATATGGAGGAGGATTGGATGTAGCTTTGAGTATTGGAGGGATGGTACTGATAGCCCTGAGTATAGGAGGATATCCCAGTCAACATTTATAGAGATGTGGAGGAGGGGGTTAATATATGAGGCTGAAAGACCGGTAATGTGGTGTCCAAGATGTAAAACAACACTTGCAGAAGCTGAAATAGATAGGGTTGAGGAGGATTCAAAACTATACTACCTGAAGTTTAGGGTTGAAGAGGATGGAAGAGGGATAGTTATTGCTACAACTAGACCTGAACTCCTTAATGCCTGTGAAGCCGTAGTATATAATCCGGGGGATGGAAGATATGAAGAGCTCTACAAGCTACATGCAGTTATACCATTGTATGGTAGAAGCGTACCAATACTTAAGCACAGCTATGTAAAGCCGGATTTCGGCACAGGTCTTGTAATGGTATGTAGCTACGGGGATGTAAGCGATGTAAGAATGTTTAGAGACCTTGGGCTTAAGCCACGTATCATAATAAATCCTGATGGAACAATGAATGAGGAGGCTGGAGACCAGTTAAAAGGGTTAAGTATAGGTGAGGCTAAATCAAGAATTGTTAAGACTCTAAGTGAGGAGGATCTTATAGCTAGAGTTGAGGAGGTAAGGCATGAGGTACCGGTATGTTGGCGATGTAAAACCCCAATTGAATACATAAACATGAAGGAATACTTCCTGAAACAGCTTGAATTCCACGATGAACTCCTAAATCTAGCTAAAGAGCTTAAGTTCTACCCTGAAGAGCATAAGGGGAAACTTATAGACTGGATTAACTCGTTAACTATGGATTGGCCAATATCTAAAACAAGATTCTACGCTAACGAAATACCGCTATGGAAATGCAGTAGATGCTCCGAGATTCTAGTACCTGAACCTGGAAAATACTATAGGCCATGGATTGATAAGCCTCCATGGGATAAATGCCCTAAGTGCAATGCACCTCAAGAACTCTTAAAGGGAGAGTTGAAGGTATTCGATACGTGGTTTGACTCATCAATATCACCGCTCTACATATCAGGATACCTTAGAAAACCGGAAATGTTCAGTAAAGTATTTGGAAACATTCTAAGACCGCAGGGATACGATATTATTAGAACATGGTACTACTACACCATACTTAGAGTATACCTACTAACCGGGAAGCCTGCCTTCAAATGGTCTAGAATAACAGGTATGGGGCTGGATGATAAGGGGAGAGCAATGCATAAAAGCCTAGGTAACGTTGTAGACCCGGAGCCTATAGTTGAGAAATATGGTGCTGATGCATTTAGATACTGGGCTGCAATATCAGCAAGGCTTGGAGGAGACTATAGATGGTCTGAAAAACACGTTAAGTCAGGAGCCCTATTCACCACAAAGATATGGAATATTGCAAGATTCACATCATCGTTTCCAGAAGTGAAGAATGAATTTAAGCTTAAACCAATAGATGAAGCAATACTCACATTAGCGTCGGAGACAGGTATTAAAGCTGTTGAAGCATATAAAAACCTCGACGTCTACGAACCTATAAATCAGCTCTACAACTTTACATGGAACATGTTTGCAGACCACTACATAGAGGCTGTAAAGCCGAGAGCATACAACACATTAAAGAAATACTCCGAGGAGGAATGTAGAGCTGCATGGTATACACTCCATACAGTACTTAAACTGGTATTAAAGCTTCTAGCTCCAATAATGCCCTTCATAACCGACTATATATGGAGGCAAATGTATGACCCGAGAGGAATACATATCCAGAGAATAGATGAGAAGGAGTTTACATATACTTCAAGCTATGGAAGGCTATTCCCGAAATTCATGGAGTTAAACAGTAAAATCTGGAAGTATAAGAGGGAGAATGGAGTTAGGCTTTCAGAACCGCTAGATATCACACTATACATACCTGAAGAGCTTGAACCATTCATAAACGATATAAAGGATTTACATAGAGTAAAAGATGTAAAAGCAGGCATACCTGAAACAGACCAGTTATCCATGAGTAGAGCAGACATACTTATAGTTAAGCTGTGACGAAAGCTCTCCAGCAGACCAAATCTAAACTAGATACGTATACCTAGCTTGAAACCTTCCAGTAACCGTTATTAACGTGGAGAATTTATATACTACCCTAGTTAAGCTAGATAGGTGGGTTTATGGGTATTTATCCATCTAGAAAGCTTATAATGCTGCCCGGACCGACAAACGTTCCTGAACGGGTTTTAAATGCAATGATTAAACCCGTAATAAACCATAGAGGACCTGAATTTAGAAAGCTGTATAGAAGCATTATTGAAAAGGCTAAGCTAGTGTTTGAAACAAGCGGCGATATAGTTATATTCTCATCCTCCGGAACTGGAGGAGTTGAAGCAAGCGTAGTTAATATTGTTAGAAGGGGGGATAACGTAGTTATCCCCACATTTGGGGAGTTTAGTGGGAGGCTTGCTGAGCAGATTACGTTAGCTGGAGGAAACGCTATAAGGGTTGATGCACCTCTAGGATCAATCCCCACTCCAGACGAGATTGAGGAGGCTGTGAGGAGAGCTGGAAGCGTTAAGGCTATATATGTCGTATATAATGAAACATCACCTGGAGCAACATATAGACAGCTTAAGGAGGTTTCAGATATAGCTAGCAAGTACGGTGCATTCATGATTGTTGATGCTATATCCATTTTTGGAGGTGATGAGCTTCCACAGGATAAGTGGAATATAGATATTGTTGTTGCAGGCAGCCAGAAATGTTTAAGTATGCCTCCAGGTCTAGCTTTACTTGGAGTAAGTGAGAGGGTAAGGAGATATATTCAGAAAAATCCTCCTCCAACAGCTTACTTCAATATTGTAAGATACATAGAATATGGGGAGAGGGGGGAGACCCCATACACACCTTCAATCCCACTATTCTACGCTTTAGAGGAGGCTTTAGAAATGGTTCTTGAGGAGGGATTAAATAATAGAATAAGAAGACATAGAGTTACGGCTGAAGCATTCTATGAGGGGTTAATGTCTATTGGGCTTAAACCCTTCGTAAAGCCGAACGCAAGATCAAACGTAGTTATTTCAATAGAGTATCCTAGCGGAGTAGATGATAAAACATTTAGGGAGGAGCTTGATCAAAAATTCGGTGTTGTAGTTGCTGGCGGTTTTGGGGAGCTTAGAGGTAAAATATTCAGAATTGGAAATATGGGTGAGGTATCGAGATATCATGTACTAACAACTCTTAACGCTATAGGAGCTGTATTAAACCTGAAGGGGTTTAAAGTAGATGTGGAGAAAATGATTTCAATAGCTGAAAACAAGCTTAAAGCCCTAAATAAGGAGTAAAGTAGAGATGATGCACCAAGTATTAATAGCTAAATCCTCACCTAAACCTAATCATATAGATTCAGATACTTTATGGGCAAAATCGGAGCAGAAGCCTCCAACAGGACACTCAACACACCTCCTCCTCTTACAGTATTCAATCCCTATCCTTACAAGCTGCGATTCAAACCTCTTAACGTCGCTAAACCCTATTTTCCGAGCAGTTATAACAGCAATTCTCGACGGCTTCGGATCCGCCTTATCCCAAATACCCCTCAACTCTCTCAGAAATATATTTACGGCTACAGGTCCTACACCTTTAAGCTCCATCAACCTCCTCTCCAAATCCTCAGAATCCCTGGAATACCTGTAAAGCCCCTCAAGATCTCCGTAAGTATTCTTAACGTATTTAGGGCTTCAAGAATATTGGAGGCTGTTGAAAAATCATATCTTACATATCCTCCATCATCGAGAACATCAACAATCCTATCCCATCCAGCATTAAGAATACTGCTTAAGCTATCAAGTCTACACTCTATGAAGAGCTTAAACGTTCTCTTAGCTATACTTGACGAAATCCTTTTAGCAAATAGGATGGATGCAATAAACCATTTAAATCTATCCTCAGCCCTCCCTAAATCCAATCCAAGCTCCATCGAGTAGGTCGGAATCCTAGATAGAATCTCAGAAATCACAGCCAATTAATCTAGTGGATTTAAATAAATCTATCTGAAACAGCAGTACCTATTACTGCTTTGACATTCCCACGACTAAAGTTGGGGATTCTCTGTTCGTTAGCCTCATGGCTTCATCCCACCGAGTTCTGGACATTATCAATTCAGCCCCTCCATAGGCGTGTAGCCATAGCCGCTTAAGCATGTTCATCGCTCCGTTATAGTCTGCATTGCATGAATACCTACAATTTGGCGTTTGAAGAAGCTTCCGATTCGAGACCCATATGTCAGCATCCATAGCATGTTTTAGACGTTTTCCCCGCTTACCTTAATGACTTTAATTCAAGCCTTTTGCTTTGTACTCTATGAACTGGCTTAGCTTATAGTATGGAAATCCATTGCTTAGTTTCTGTTGAATCTTCTCTCTTTGCCATTTTCCCTATATCTTTGGGCTTTCCGAGAACAATCGTGGAATCGGCTTCTAGGCTTCATCGACTATGGTCCTGCTTATCTTGTGTAGGATGTGTAAATGTTTTCCTTCTTCCTAGAAGTATTATCACTACAGCTATAAATGCTACTAAAGCTACGATGATTATTACCTCCACGGTAGGTGTTTGCGGCGATGTTTCTGGGGGTATGGAGATGGTTGAGCTTAATGGTTGATTTAATGGTTTAACCTCTATTGGGGTTATGTAGGGTTTAAATCGTGAAGCTATAGGTATACTTACCTTAGCTGCCGGCTTCCCCTCCTTCACATCTACTCCTAGACTTGGATTATGTTCTAAAACCCCACCGTTAAAGTAGGGGTAGCATATGTATAGCTTCAGAAATCCAGGTGCTTCAAGATAGCTTAGATAGATGCTGCTAGTACTAGACGTATTGTTGAAATGTTGAATAAATGCTTCACTCATAAACTTGAGGAATCCTTTAAGTACATCGCCTCCAGACATAAAGCTAAACTTTACCGGTGATTTATTCAGCTTAACCTCCACTTCATCCCTAGATTCAACATTAATGTTTACTAATAAATTATCCAGTAGAATAGTGTTTGAAGCAGATAAGTTACCGCCGTATTGACCACGCCATAAATCCCCAACATACGTCATATTAACTGATGCTAAATTAATCCATAACGCTAATGCATTGAAGATATTTGTTGAATTATTAATTCTTCCATCTAATACTTGACTAATCCTATCCACTACTGCTGGTGTAATCCATATCCAGCCCTGAATTATAACATCTATTCTAAGCTCAGCCTTAGAAACACTATACTCTACACCATCAACCTCCTCAACCACGGGAGATGTATAAAGCCTACATCTAACCATTATGTTTCCTTCAGTAAAATTAAACCTTGATGGAGCTGATTTAAGCATGTATGTAAACGCTACACCAATAGCTTCACTACTTCCCGGTGAAATATACTCTAAATCCGTTAAATACCATTCACACTTCTGAAAGTCTAGAAATGGGGGATGTATAGACTCCACTTCTTGATTTACATTCTCTAGAACTTTACTTACCGTATTGTTAATATCCCTACTTAAGACTGCTAGCTTAGATTTAAGCTCTATTAGATTTTTAGCTAGTGGAAATCTACATTTAAAATAGCTCTCAACACCACTATCTACACATCTCTCAACCATTCCTAACATAGACCTACATGATGAATCTAGATAATCCATAGCTGGGCTAATGGAAGCTAGCAAGCTACTGAGAACCAGTATCTCCCTCTCTAAACCCTCTCTATCTATGTTTATAAGTGTTTTTACGTATGTGTTAAACCCTCTAATAGATACGTTTAAATCATTAAAACTATCTACTAAACCACTTAATCTAGCTAAGCAGTCATTACGTGTATTGTTCATCACATTTCTACATGATGAGCAATACTCATTTGCAATAAGGCTATCTATGTATTTACTTAAATCTCCAAATTGAGTTTTTAAATCATTCATTAAGCCATTCAGCTTATCAATTCTATAATCAACATCCCTAACATGCATAGCCGTCACATTTAACTCAGCCATGCTTGAGAGAACTGTTAGTAGTTCATCTAGATTAAGATGAAGCTCATTAATTGTTAACTGTTTAACATATATGTATGGGTCGAAGCTACGGTATTTTATCTTTAAGGCTCTTATTGAGTCTCTAAGAATGGTAAGTGACTTATTAAATGATTCAACATATTGAACAGTATTATCTACCTTAAACATTACAGCTATAGCTGAATTCCTAAAATCCTCTATATTAACCCCAATCTCTCCATATCGATCTATAATCTTAACAGCATCCTCAATACAGGTATTTAAACCTGTAAGCTTATCAATAACTGGCTTAACCAATGCTGTATTTATGTTTGTATTATTTGCTATATAAACTCCCCTAAAAGAGGTTGGTGTGGAGGTTGCTGTAAAGTACTCCAATAAACCTATGAAGTCAACCAAGTATCTCGTATTACTATCATCATTACGCCACCACACAAACACTGGACGTGAACCATTAGCAGTAAACATAACAGTTAAATCACTAGTTTTAATGAAGCGCCAACCATCACGCTCCCAAACTTGAATATTAGATGCATTAGTGTCTAGAGGAAGCTTCAAAACTAAGAGAAGTAGAATTACAGCTACAATAACCACTCTACAACTTCCACTCATACAAGTCACTACAATAAGTATAAATGAGAGTAATTTAAGCATTTCTTTAAATGACAGCTTAACATATCGTATTTAACTTCTAAATCGCCACATCTATAAACTAGTAGCTAAATATTATGTATTTAGCTTCATTCGCTACATCCCCTAGATCAACTTAGTAGATTCAACTCCTGTTATGGTGAGCCAGTAAATCTAATCTTATAAAGCATCATTAATCAAGCTATATGTTATGTTAAGGCTTAGCCTGATTTAACTAGTATAACTACGTAATTCCCACCTCATTATACATTAAGTATTTATGGAGGGTTACGTAGTTATACTAGGTGGAATAGTGGGGAAGTATAGGGTAGGACATATAGCTCTTAAGAGGAGGTATAGGGTAGGGCATATAGCTCTTAAGAGGAGGAGGTAGAAAATGGGTGTTAGAGTTAAAATTAGGATTTCTATAGGTAAAATAATTGAATGTATAGCTTTAGCTAATAGTGGATTTGAAACAGATACTCCGCAACTACTTGTCCCAACCAGCTTCATACTTAAGAATAGAATAAACATTAGGAAGCTTGGAAAGCCTGAAAATCTCGAGTATGATACTGCTGGAGGCCCAGTAATGATGTATGTATATCATAAAGCCTGTAGTGTTAATGTAGTTGAAAGTGATAGAGCCTCACAAGACGTTATCACAGATCTAGTAATTTCACCTATTGAAAAGGAGGTAATAATGAGTGATGCATTGATAGAGGAGTTAGGAATACTTATCGTAAGTCCAAGGAAGGGTTTTTGGAGGTTCCTAGAGGAACCTTCAGGGAAAATTAGGCAATCCTATCCTAAACAGTACTGGTAATATTAAATCACCTAACGTATTCGTATTCTCCATTAATGGTGGAATTGGAGAAAGTCATTAACAGCTACTTACGGCTCCACACATCCATTCATTAGCATCCCACATTTTCCATGAATACTTTCAATAGATTAGATGTAGTAAGCTGCAATCCATAGGAAGCATTACCTCTCAAATAGTTTGTTAGGAATATCTCTTAATATAGGAACTATTCAAATCTTAAGTTTACAGTATCAGCTTCTAGGAGTTACGGCTTAAGGCTCCTATTGGGTTCTTAGCTTATTCTTTAAGTATTGGTAGTGTAACTCCTCTCTGATATTGATACTTACCTAAATATGGCTTACTTACAGGATTTGTTAGCTTAGCAAGTATTAAATGTAGAATTCTATCACCAACGTATAGCTTAATGGGGAATGAAGTACCAGTAACACCTACTGTTAGCTGCCCCTCAAAATTTGCATCAACAACTGTTGGGGGAATTGTTAAACCCAGTCTAGCATAGGTACTTCTTAACTCTATAAAAGCCATAATATCAACTGGAAGCTTAATTCTTTCAAGAGTTGTTATTAATATATGTTCATGAGGATTCACTATAAAGCTTTCACCCCTCTCAACTTCATAATACTTTTCCAAATCTACACCATCCCTATAGTCTAGAAGTGTATTAGAGCTTCTTATTCTTGCAACCTCACCTCCAAGCCTTAAATCAACACCGTTCTCCCTTAAACAATCCTCAGTAAAGGGATCTATGACTATACGTTTCTCCTCAATACATTTTCTTAAGTCAAAATCGCTTAAAATCATTTAAACACCAAATAAACTATAGCATAAATATTTTAACTCTACCGGTAAATTTATAAGAAATGTTAATAAATAATACGGTTGGTGTTCATGGTGGATTTTGAGCTTTCAAAAGAGCATAAATTAACTATTGAGGTTGTTAGATCCTTTACTGAGAGGGAGTTTAAACCTGAAATTGCCAGGAAATACGATAGGGAGGAGAGGTTTCCATGGGATATCCATAGGAAAGCTGCACAGCAGGGATTTGTAAGGCCTCATTGGAGTGAGGAGTATGGCGGTCAAGAAGCAGACTTTCTAACTACAGTAATTGTTGTTGAGGAGCTATGTAGAGCAGACTCAACCCTCGGTCAAGCAATACATACAGCTCAATTTGGAAGTGAACTTATAAACATGTATGGAAGTGAGGAGCAGAAAAAGAGGTACCTACCTAAAATAGCATCTGGGGAATGGGCTTCAAGCGGTGCAGCAACAGAGCCTGCACGTGGAAGCGATATTACAATGCTAGATACTACCGCCCAGAGAAATGGAAACTACTACATCATCAATGGACGTAAAACATTCATAAGCAATGCACCTATATCCCAGTTTGCAGTTGTACTATGCCAAACAGATCCCCAACTTAAACATAGAGGGCAAAGCCTAATCATCGTTGAGAGGGGGACACCAGGCTATGAAACCACAACACTTCACGGTAAGCTAGGCATAAGAGCATCTGAAACTGGTGAGTTAATATTCAGCAATGTAAGGGTTCCAGTAGAGAACCTTGTAGGACAGGAGAATCGGGGCTTCTACCACTTCCTAAACTTCCTAAACCTTGGACGTGTAGAGGTAGCTGCTGAAGCATTAGGTATGGCTCAGGGAGCTCTAGATAAAGCCTTAAAATACAGTAGGGAGAGGGAGTGCTTCGGACAGAAGATCATAAACTTTCAAGTATGGCAGCATAGACTTGTAGATGCAGCAACACAGCTTGAAGCAGCTAGACTACTCATATATAGAGCAGCATACTACGTAGATAAGTATAGAAAACAGCCTCGAATACCGCCGGAAGTTACCTCCATGGTCTCCATGGCGAAAATATTTACAACAAGAACAGCTATACACGTTATTGATGAAGCCCTACAAGTATTTGGAGGCTACGGATACTTTGAAGAATTCGATATTGAAAGACGCTATAGAGACGTTAGAATAACAGACATATATGAGGGAACAACAGAAATAAACAGGAATATAGTTGCATCCTATCTAATAGAAAAACAATAGTAATACATGAATTATCAAAAGCCAAATCCTTAACAAGTAAGGCTAAAGCATAAGTCTAACTGGTAAATTTTCTATAAGCAGCTTTAATTAAGCTTCACTACTGTCAGGAACCTATTTAGGAGGTATAGTATGCTAGATTGCTCATACCTACTAGACATGTTAAATAATTCAAATATTTATTTTAGCCAGATAGCTAGATACAAATTTACTATACGTTCTTGTTTTCTTATTAATTATCTCCTCAATATCTTCAATACATTTCTTCCGTAATACCTCGTACTTCCCTAAATCAATTACCCCACTTCTAAACTCTTCCTCAGCTTTAATTAAAGCTCCTAATGGCTTTTTCATCTCTTGCCACTCATCAGGAATACTAAATAAATCAATACCAGTAATATCTTTAACCTCCATAGATATCTACCAATATAATTCCTGGAAAACTAAATAAATATATCCTTTCTAGGTTAATAAATAATACTGCTGTATTATGTTAGGGCTCCAGCAGGTGACGTGGTGTTAAGCGAAAAGTTTAAGCTTAGAGATATATAGAGCTAATTATGGATAGGAGGAAGAGGAAGACAATATTTGATGAGTTCTTCAGGGAATCTGTATTTAAGGATTTAGAGGAAATATTTGAGGAGGGATTTCCAGTTGGGGGAGGATACTCAATATCGATTCAGCAAATAGGTGGTAAAACAATTGTAAATGCTAAAGTCGGTGAGGGAGTTGATGTAGAGCAGCTTGAAAAAGAGCTTAGGAGGAAATATCCTAATGCCCAAATAAATATTGAAGGAGGGAGGCCGAGAATAAAGGAGGTGGATGAGAAGGGGGAAGCTTTAAAGGAGAAAACTGTGGAGAAGAAAACATTTATGCAGGGAGAGGTTAGAAAGCCTAGGATAATAGTGGAGGATGAATAGCTGAATATAATCTAATTTACGGCGTATTTATGGTTGAGATAGTTTCATTTGATCTTGACGGTACACTTATTAAGAGAAGATTTGCGGATTACTTCTGGCTTGAGCTAATTCCAAAACACTACTCTAGAAAGTATGGGCTAACAATCGATGAAGCTAGGGAGATAGTTATTAGAAAATATGAGGAGGTAGGGGTGGATGATATTAGATGGTATACGCCTGAGTACTGGATAAATCTCTTTAAGCTTAACTTCAACGTGAAGGAGGAGCTTAACAATATTAAGCATCTTGCTGAACCCTATCCTGACGCTATTGAAGTATTGAAAAATCTATATGGTAAATACATCCTAATAGTTGCAACAAATGCTCATAAAGAATTTGTTGATGTTGAAGTTAGGGTAATTGGTGAAAAATACTTTAAACATTTATTTTCATGTGTTTCAAACTATAATTTACCGAGGAAAACAGGGGAATTCTACACTAATATAGCTAGGGAGATGAATGTTAATCCTAAAGATATAGTTCATGTTGGGGATGATGAAAAATACGACTTCATAGTTCCGAGAAGAGTTGGGGTTAAAGCATACTATCTAGATAGAAGCTGTAGAGGAAGCTCTAAATACATAATTAAAAGCCTAGTAGAGCTGGAAAGAATATTAAGCTGAAACTATAATCCAGCTGATTCAGCTAATCTACTTAAAACTCTTTCCAAATCTACATCCCTCCAAAGCCTACAAGCATCATCAAAATAAGCCCATCTCCCCCTCACCCTCTCCATATCCTCTAATCTTAAACTATATATTCCAATAGCTTCATCCTCGCTAAGCTCATATACAACCTCACCTTCAGGTGATGCTATATAGCTATGTCCATTAACCAATCTACCATCAGGATATGTAGTTCCAGTATTGTTTATAAATACGTAGAATACAGTGTTTTCAGCAGCTCGAGTACATCCTAAACTACGCCATAAGCCTATTCTATTACATGGTATACTTGATGGATTAAATATTATTGATGCGCCTTTAACAGCTAGAATTCTAGATAGCTCAGGATACATAGCGTCGATACATATTAAAACCCCGAAACATACATTACCAGCTTTAAAAACCTGAATATCCGGATATGAAGTAACATAGCCACGCTCACCTACAGCTCTTGATGGGAAATGCTTACCAACACATCCTATAACCTTACCGTTTAAAACTATATGGCATAAATCATAAACCCTGCCATTACACTCTATAAATACTCCACCAGTAATAACCACCCTACCAAGGCTTCCATCCAGAATTCCTGGAAGTATTTTCTCCTCAAACAACTTAGCCGGAACAGTACTTCTTGAAGCCCAGGCTTCAGGGAAGCATACAATATCAACATCACCTATAGAATACAGTATTTCATAAGCATGCTTTAAATTAACCTCTAAATCCCTATCCCTCCTAAACTGTACAATTCCAATCTTAACCATGTAGACACCTATCTTAAATGTTCAAAACCCCTCTTCTCAATTTCAAACCTTACAGCACCATCATCATAATACACTCCTCCCCCACCTACCACCCTCCCTATCTCTATTAAGCCCCCATTCAAAACCTCAACAGCTTCAACCCATCTTTCAGGCTTTACAGTTACTACAAGCTCATACTCCTCCCCACCGTAAAGAGCAAGGTCTATAGGGTTTAATCCATTAATACCTGCAAAAAGCTTAGCCTCCTCCACTACAGGTATATTGTATATGTGGAAACCAACACCTCCAGCTTTTGAAAGCTCATATAGACTCCAAGCTAAGCCATCACTACTATCAATACTTGAAGTTAAAGCATTAATACTTGATAGCTTCAATCCCTCATTAAGCCTAGCCTTAGGCTCATATATGAAACTCAATAGTTTTTCAGCAATATTTTTCGGAGCACTATACTCCCCAAGAGCTATCTTTAAACCTGCAGCTGAACCACCAAACTCTCCAGTAACAGCCACAATATCCCCCAGTCTTGCCCCCCTCCTCCCAACTATCCTATTCTTAAAGCCAATACCGAAAAGAAAACCGGCTAAAGTAAGACTTAAAGATTCATTAGTATCACCGCCTAAATAGCTTATAGAGTAGTATCTACATGCATCCCTAACACCTCCAATAAGCTCCCTAAGGGATTTAGCCTCAAACCCTCTCGGAACCCCCATAGAAAGCAGGAAAACCTGGGGCTTAACACCCTTAGCTGCAAAATCACTTACATTCATAGTTACCGTTTTCCATCCTACCTGGTAATAGCTCATACCTGGGGGAACATCAGTATAATCGATAAGCATATCAGTTTTAACTACTGCAAGCATATCCCCTCCCAAATCATAGGCAACAACATCATCACCAAACCCTAAAAAATCCCCTTTAAACTCCTCTATAAGTCCTGAAATAACCTCTATAATCCCCCTCTCCCCAATACTTAAAGCCATAAATGAAATTTAAAGAGTAGAATTTAAGCTTAATCTCTACAATAGCTTAACAGCTTCCATGAAGACTAGCGTAAAACCTATATGACGGCCCAATTCATAATCAGCATATAAGTTATAGCTTTAAAACCTAATGCCTAATTCTTCAATAATCCATCTAAATCTATGAGTTAAGTAATGCTGAATTCTGTTTATTGTATGGGTGGATTTACAGGGTTCAAAATTATGGGCTAATTAAGATTTTAGTTAAACTCCAACACAGCTTAACATATCTATTCCGAGTTTACTAGAGGCTTTACTATTTAGACATTTAGAAATACTTAGTATTACTTAAATAGATTGAAGGCTTACTGTTTAACATTTAAAGCAGAAGGTTTTTAAGAGGCTAGGCTAGATTAACCTATGTATTATAGGGAAGTTGGATTAATGTTAATAATTAGTACATTGATCTTTGCTGTTTCTATTTTCATAGGCTATGAGGCTGGAGTACTTCTAGATGTTCTTGAGCCATTAGGGGAAACCCTTAGATTTATAGCTGAGCTTAACCCGTACCTAATAACTCTAATAATATTTCTAAACAATGCTATTAAAATGTTTATAACGATAATTTTAGGAGTTGCTGTAGGTATATTTCCAGTAATGTTTATCTTCCTTAATGGAGTTATACTTGGATACGTTATACGTATAGCATTACCTGGATTAGGAGTTTTAGGTGTAGCATCACTAATTCTACCTCACGGGGTTTTAGAGATTCCAGCAGCTCTACTCTCAACAGCTCTTGGACTTTCAGTAGGATTAGAGACAGCTAGAAAGATAATACGTAGGGAGGCATCCATCAAGAAGGTTTTGAAGTACAGCCTTAAAATCTACGTTAAATACGTAATACCAATGCTTATAGCTGCAGCAATAATAGAGGGGTTTATAACACCATACATTTCAAGACTAGCTACTTTCAGAGGATAACTTAAGCGATGTCCTCTCCACAACTGAGGTCGGGGCTTCCAGATTTTCCTTTTAGCTTCATAGGTTGCCCTCCAGCCCGTTTGCTGGAAGCATGGCTTAAGCCACGAGGCTCCAGCGTTTAGAGATTGCTTTACGCCTCATACGCTGGTTGGGGGCGTCACAGCTCCCATATCCCATAGATCTCATTAACCTACAGGCTAAGACTACGCCACCCCTACAGGCTCAGAACATCCGATCTAAAATATTTGTTATTTAAATTTACGCCGTTCATCCCAGAACTAAAGTTCTGGGTTTCTAGGCATCCATCCTTATAATGATATGATCTAAGTTATGACGTCTGAATCTTCAATTTAGTAATTAAGTTATTACAGTATTGATTTATTTGCCTCCAGGATTTTGGGCAGGAATCTCTTACCTGCTGGAAGATATTAAGCCTTAAAGCTGTTTTTAGGCTGGCTACTGGCTAGTAGAGTAATGATTTTTCTAACTAGCTGGCTAGCTATTGGACAGTTTCTTAAGCATTTCCTACAGCTAATGCATGACTTCTCATTTACTGAGATTGAGCTATTGATAGTTATGGAGTTTGTTGGGCAGACATGTATACATGAGCTACATCTAACACAGTTTAGACTACGATAGATAACTCCTAATGTGTCAGCGATGTTTAAGATGGAGCAGTTTCCATTAATACCTACTTTTAACCCGTTGATCTTAATTGTGTAGTCTAAGCCTTTAATAGTAATTGATTCATCATCATGCTGGCTGAGAACACCTAGAATTCTATACTGTTTAAGAATTAGGCTACTATCTACTTTACTGCTTAGCTTTACATATGCCTCACGATCCCCCAGTTTAAACTCTACAATTGCTGGATTTAGCCATTTCATTAGTGGAGGGCTTAAATCCTTAATCCCTATCCTCATCTTCCCCGCTATTCTTATCTTTGGCGATGTATTTGTTAGCCACCTCCATAATCCAAGATCAACCCACTCCATGCCGTAACCTATCCTGTAAGCCCAGTTAACGAGTAGGCTTCTCCATTTAAACCATAGTTCAGGATATGTTTCCTCAACATTTCTAAACTCGGATAGCCTGCTTGTAGGACATAGGAAGCATCCAATTCTATCAAATCCTTTAAAGTATAGCTTATTCACGTCAAGCCTTCTGGAATGTATGTATAGCCAAACAGCTAATGAGCTCCACCTATTTATTGGGCTTGTACATATAAGGTTGGGTATCCATTCATTCCTCCATACCGGTGGGCTTCTAGATCTCTCTATGGATTCAAATGATCTCTGGCCTACAATGTTTAAGGCTTCATTAGGCCAATGCTTTAAAGCAGTTCTAGCAGCAGGTATTAGCTTACATATTTTACAGCACCATCTATAATCCCTACCTGGAGGACCGAAAACACTAAACGACCTCCAGAAAGCATCCTCTGCTGAAGCAACTACAAGACTTAAACCCATCGAATCCGTAACTCTATAGACATTACTTACCGTTTCAGGAAGCTCAATACCTGTATCGTTGAAGAGTACTTGAACACCGCCAACAGTTGAAACTGTTAGGTGGAGGGATACTAGACTATCCTTACCTCCAGAATACGATACTACAACGGGCTTCCTAAACTTCTCCCATGAAACATATATGTGTTTACATGCTCTGGATTCAAGCCTGTAAATATAGTTGGAGTTACATCTGTAAACATCATCTAGAGAAGTATTCCTCGATGAAGTATTATAATCTCCACGTTTAGATCTGAAAACATTTAAAACTCTAGCTTTACCATTCCTACCGGCATAGGCTATAGCTATAGGCTCACCGTTAAATACAATAATAACCTGGTCGCCATTGGAAAACCTTGAAGCATCTATAGATACTCCACGTTTAACCATCCAGTCAACGTTTAAAACCCTACTAAAACCTAACTCTAAAGCTTTTACAGCACCAACATATGAAAACCTGAATCTCCATCGATTCTCAACAGGATTGTAGAATAGATTACCTAGCTTAACACCATTAACAAAAACCTCCTTCATATCATCAATATACATAAGCTTATTTAGAAGAATAAAGCTATTGTAGCTTATAAGCTTATCAAAAATGTTAAAGCCGGACTCCAACTCTAAAGCCTTTCTTAAAACCTCTAAATCATAGCTGAAGGCAGGTCTAGCATCACCGGGATCAGCTAATCCTAGCCTAAAACCGTATCCACCACATCTACAGCATAAACTATCTAGAAGAGGGGAGTTACATTCACTACACCACCAAAGCTTTACGGTTTCACCAGGCCATCTCATAGATTAAGCTAAAGCATAGATATATCTAAAACCTTTAATGCCACCACTCCTCCCCCTTCCCCATAATATAGTTTTACCAATCCATCCCAAGTCGTATCTTCATACATAGGTGTTCTCCTCCTAAACTTTATGATGAGGGAGCCGGTATACCTATCATACTTAGCTGTAACAATTCTTCTAGGAAGAGATAAACCATACCTTTCCTCAATCCTAGTTAAGAGATCACCTAAATCTATGTATAGTAGATTACCCATTTAAACCGCCACCAACACTTTCTGAAGCATATTAAGATATCCTCCAATACCTTCCAAGAATCCTCCTAATATCCTCCATCAGCTTATCTACACGTTCTGAAACTCTTCTCGACGAGGATGTTAAGCCCTCACCAACCTCATATGTTAATCCAGCCATCTCCGCAATAACGGCTACAATAGATATCTTTAAGCCATATCCATAACCACCTTCAAGAACAGCAGCAACCCTACCACTACATGTTTCTGAAGCTATATTAAGGATTTCTCTGAAGGCATATCTATATCCGTGAGCTGATAGATTCATGCTTGTTATAGGATCACCTGAATGAGCATCAAAACCAGCAGATACAAGTATAAACTCTGGACTATACTGTTTAAGTATGGGAGCTATAACCGTATCGAAAATCCTCATGTACACGTCATCACCGGTGCCTGGCGGTAATGGTATGTTTATATTGTATCCCTCACCATCACCCTCACCAACCTCATCAACATATCCTGTTCCAGGATATAGTGTATGTGGATCCTGATGTGTACTAATAAATAGAACCTTAGAAGTATTGTAGAATATTTCCTGTGTACCGTTTCCATGATGGCAGTCAACATCAACAATAGCAACTCTACCGAATCCCTCCTTAAAAAGCTTTAAAGCAGCAATAGCAACATTATTAAATATGCAGAAGCCAGCTGACGGGGCTGTAAGAGCTGACCCGCTAAACCCTACATGATGGCCGGGCGGTCTAACCAATGCGAATGCATTGGAAAGCCTTCCATCAACTATAAGTCTACAAGCCTCCAACAATCCACCAGCAGCAAACAAAGCAGTCCTCCAGCTATCCCTAGACACTACAGTATCAGAATCCAGTAATCCACCGCCACGCTCAGAAATTCTTTTAACAAGATCTATATAGCTCCTACTATGAGCAAGCTCAATCTCCTCAATAGATGCCTCCCTAGGCTTAACAATCTCCACAGAGCCTGAAGATAAAAGCCCAGAATCTCTAAGAGCCTCTAAAGCATCTCTAAGCCTCCTCGGAGATTCAGGATGACCGGGACCAGTATCATGAAGTAGATAAACATCATCATATACAATTCCAGTCCTCATAAATAGCTATAAGGAAAGCTAAATATATTTTTAACTCTGAATCGGTTCTGAAACTTAAGCATTTAACCATCTCTACTACAGGTTTCCGTAGTTATTGGCTTTCTATTCATCACTTCATAGTATTGATTTGGAAGAAAACCGCAAAACCCCGTACTCCTCCCAATATGTAGTTATCAAATATCCAGCTGTCTTAACATGCTGTATTACCCTCTCTATTAAACTCCTGAGTTTAAGGAGAAGTGTTTAGGATGATCTATCCACAGCATCTATAACTGCTTCGAAGAGTTCATATTTTCCCGTATATGGGTCTCGAGCTAAACCTTTAAAAACATAGGTGGGCATGATGTATGCTCTCTGCGGATAGCCTCCTCCAACTTCATACTTTATTTTTATGCTATTTATAATTAGCTTATCAAAATAGTGAGTAGACATTATGCAGATTAATTGTCCCTTTCTTGGTGAGCCGTACTTTATGTATTCTAGAAGTATTTCGTAGGCTTTTTCAGGACTCATTATTTTAAATTCGCTGTATGGCTTGAAGCTGTAAGTTAAACCCTCAATACAAAGTATTTCACCTTTCTCACCGAATGCTATACTTACACCTAAAGTTTGCGCAGTATAGTTTCCAAACTTAACTCTAAAGCTTACTCCTACTGCTGAGAGACCACTACTTACGCTTATAACGGAATCTGGAGGTATAAGACCTAGCTTCCCTAGGACTGTTTTAGCTCTTTCTATAGCTTCATCTTCAGATATTCGCTGAGGCCTTAGTAATCCCCAATCACCCCTCTTCATATATCTAAACCATCCAAGACGTATATCTACTTCTAATTCATGTGTTCCATTAGTGAAGTAATAATAGTATCTTTCTTCTTTCTCAATAGGGGTTGTACTCCCATTGTGGAGAACAGCGTTTTTCATGATTTTCCGTGCAAGATTAGAGGCAAACAATTCCCCCTCCTTCTGACTCATCGGCACTATCCTATAAACCATAAGCTTATCAGGAGCTTCTGGAAACGTAGTATTAACTACAACCGTGAAGGGAAAAGGGTTGCCATGGTCTAATGATAGAACATTTAGGAAAAGAGGGGGTAGCATACTCCAGTTCTGCTTAGCTTCAAATGCTCCCCGCTGATAATGACTTGAATTTAGGGATGCATATAAGATTATTGTAGTAGTGAGAATAACTATGGCTAAAAGGAGGATTTTAGCTTTCATACCCAGCCACATTCACCAGTATAGTTACCATCTGATCCAAGCCACCAGGTCTGCATATACTTACTAGAATCAACAGATATGTATGGATTGTATTGGTCGATGTAGTCATTGTAAGCAACATTGCCGTCCTCAGCTATAATACGTACAATATTATATCTATGAACAGCATCATCTCTAATGAAGGCTTTTATAAAAGCCCATCTAACGCTTTCCTTTGAATAGGGATACATACCTACAAGCATTTTAGCAAGTATTCTACAATCATCACTCACGACTTGAGCCCTGCTTTTAAACGATAGTATCATGTGATTACCACATAAAGCCCACTTCCAATATCCAATAGCACATCTCTAAGTATTTCACATTGTACTATAAATGTCCATATGGATTTGCCCTGATATGTCTTATAACCAAGCGCCACCTCATCAGCCCAAACATAGCCATTAGGAGCAAAACCAATATATGCTTCCTCGAAGCGAACAGGGCCTGCATGACCAAGTATTAATGATGCTTCATAGTAATCCGCGTATAAATAATCCTGCCCACCAAATAATTTATCTCTCCACATGTATGGGTTATAAGTTGAAAATCCATCACTATGTACTCCGGCATGCTGCATAATTATGGAGACAAAACCACTTACATCATCATACCATGCATGATTCTCGTCATAAAATTCTTTAGTACAAGCACCCATTACACCTCTTGCTTGAAGCTCTACGCAATAGAGAGGTAAAATGAAAATTAATGCAAATAATATAGTAACCAGCTTAACCTGCCGTTCCATAATATTTTAAATTACTAACTTAAATTTATAATTTTTGAAAAATTCTGTTAGGAATCAAATTCTTCTACTTAAGTTTAAATTTATAAGCACTCTAACCACTGGGACAGCATAATATTATGCGGATCCTAAAGCCTAGAATACATGCTGGATGAATTGGGCTATTATGTGAAGTATTAAGCATAAGTTTAAAGCCTAGCAGGGAAACTATTATTAGCGATGAAATGGCGAGCAGCCTCTGAAGCCATGATGATTACAGCTCACATTGAGCCCATTATTGTTTACATGTGGTAATATCAAGTCTTTAAGCACTCGGTAACATTGCCATTAGCAGATACCTATTAAACGCATGAGGTCTAGACTGATGAATCCTAAGGGTTACATATGTCCATTAAGAACTACGCTAGAACCCTTAAATCCCGGCATTAAGCCCATATAAGCTAGGAGCTTAACTTAAACATCTAAAGTTGATGTTATACGGAAGGTTTAAGTATGTGTTGGTTTTTAACGTTATAATGTTAAATGTTAAAATAGCTGTTTCAACTCTTTCAATCTATACCTATAGGGATGTTGATCTTACCGGTTTCATTGAGGGAAATAGTGATGTTAAGTTCTGGGAAATTATTGATGAGGGATTCCATAAGCTTAGCGATGACGTAATACCTAAACTTAAGGAAATGGCTGCAGGGCTTGATTTATTCTTTAGTGTTCATGCACCAATTTTAAGCATTAATATTGCTGAGTCTGAGCCCTACTTGAGGAGTACATATTTAAAGTATTTAGAGAAGTCTATTAGTAATGCATCAAAAATAGATTCTGAAGTCTACATTATACATTCTGGAAGTCTAACATCTCTAACATACTTCTACCCTGAGCTTGCATGGAGCTCACTTATAGAATCCATAAACCACATCGCTAAGTACGCCTACAATCACGGTTTAAAAATAGCTGTTGAAAACGGCTCCAGCAAAACTGATATGTTTAGGAGTGGGGATGATGGGCTACGTATAGTTAATAGCGTTAACCTGGATAATGTTGGTTTATGCCTAGATATTGGTCATGCCCTAATCTCAAACTCCCTCATAGATATTACTCATAAACTTAAAGATAGAATAATTCATCTACATGTGCATGATAATGATGGAGTTAAGGATACACATAGCCCATTAGGCTCAGGTAAAGCCCCACAAAACATTCTAAAGGATTTTCTTAAAGAGTTTAAGGGATGGATTACAGCTGAAAACTATAATATTGAAGATTCTAGAAAAACATTAAAAAACATACTAAACCTACTATGAAATAGCTTAAAATCTAAATTTATTACTTATGAGCTTCATGAATTATACTATTAAAGCTTCATCAATTATTAAGATATAGGAGGATAGCTACTTAATAGCTGAATCCAAAAGCTTGAGGACTGGATCTATGCTATTTCGCCATGAAGCTTACTCCCAAATTTAATTAAAGCTCCTGAGACCATATAGATCTCCAATACGTCTTCCTCCACCATTGGCAGAGTGATTGCTGAATTGGAACAAATAGTTAAGGTATTAGTTATCCGACAAAGTTGGCTTACTACTAGAGGCTATCTTATTTTAAGATAGGTTCTTATAAGCTCTGAAATAGATAAGACTTTTATCTCCTTTACCTTCATGAAATCTACATCTTCAGTAACTATAGTCTTAACATTATTTTCTAGCATACAGGAAATATGAATACAATCCCTTGGCTTTATTCCATACTTCCTCATAAACTTAAAAGCTGAAAATACTGTATATGGACTTACTGGAACAATTTTTAAGGGGAGCTCAAACATTTTTCACCTACAGTTATTGCACTGGGATAATCGATCTCCTTTTCAATAACCCATACAACCTCATCAACTATTAAAGAACTTATTACACCTGTAAACTTCCCTAGATTCCTAATCACCCTTCTCGCATCCTCTCCTATCTTCTCCCTACTTACTTCTGCAAAAATGAAAACGTTAGAATCCAGATAAAACTTTACTTTCTCCATTTCTCCTCAAATTCCTCCTCTAAACGTCTTTTTACATCCTTAATCGTTATTTTCCTCCTTTTTTCATCCGGGATTATTCTAAGAAAATCCTCTATACTCTCCCTTCTTTTTGTTCTTAAAATAATTTTCCCATTTTCTAAACTAATATAAACCTTTGTTTCTGGCGTTATCCCCATAATCTTCCTTATTTCCTTTGGGATAACAACTTGACCTTTAGGCCCTACTTTCCTTTCAAATTCTACTCCTACCATAAGTATAACCTATTCCTACTTAATTTATGCTTTATTAAATTAAGCCTTAAAGTTCTGTAATTTACAGCTGGAGTCCTTCCATCAAACCCTAATTCAACATGCTAAATACAGATTACAGGTAGATTATTTTCATTGCTAATTTCCCAAAATCTTACAAGCCTAAATTCTTAGTTAATGTAGATTAACTTCAGGATTACTTTAACCTCGCGTTGTTAGATAATATACTGGTTGAAGACTGCTTTTAAACAAGAATTCTTAGAGATAAGGATCTTTCAGTTTTGGATTGTTTAGGATTAGGTAGTCATAAAGTTTATGATGAAGTATCTGATCACTTTACAGACTTGGAAACATTTTATCTTAAGATAGACTAAATGAAGCCTTTTCAAAAGCTCTTCGAAACAAACCTATTTGCTGAAACATATTTGGGAATACAATAAAATACTATTAAGAGAGGCTTAGCTATTAAGTGGTTTTAAATCAATAGTTGAAGCAAGTAGTAAGAGTAGTAGTGACAAAGTATTAAGAGAAGCTTAATTTAAATTAGCAGTTAACATCCCTAACGTAAGGATGATGGGGGAAGCGTATGGTGAATAGTAGGAATTGTCTAAACCAATATTAGTTTGTGGCTTAATTTCGAAATTCGCAATTTTATCCATGAAGTAGAACTGAAGACTTTAACATTTACTCCCTAACTCATACCGATTTAAAATAGAAAGTACAATAATTGAAGAATTAAGCCACAAAGCTCCAATATAGATTAGCCACTCATAATATTTCTGAAAATCTTAAGAAGCAGGATGAATTATGCTGGAAAGAGGTGATGTTAGGGGTTTAAGCTGTAAGCATTCCGGTAGATTGGTTAGCTAGGTTGGGTTTTTAGGGATGTTAGGATTTCGCTAAATACATTTCTCATCATTACTGCATCGTTCGCTATGGAGATAAATTTAAAACCCATTTCAATATATTTTCTAGCTTGGTTAAGGTTGTAGGCCATAATTCCAGGTGTGGTCTCCGTCTTCCTACATGTTTTCACAACTGTTGATAGAGCTTCAAGAAATTTAGGATGGTTAAACTCTCTAAAAACACCTAGTGAGGCTGATAGATCGTTTGGACCTATGAAAACTATATCCACCCCCTTAACCGATAATATTTCCTCAAGATTATCTAGAGCAGATTTAGTTTCAGCCTGAATAGCTATAATAAGCTCATTTTCAAATACTTCATAATATCTTTTAACATCATATGCACCATACATTATACATCTCCTCGGACCTACACCTCTTAAACCATGTGGTGGATACCTACAGGCTTTAAGAGCATTCTCAACATCACCTCTAGTATTAACCCAGGGTATAATTAAGCCGTAAGCACCAATATCTAAAACCCTCTTAATAACAACCAGATCATTCCATGGAACCCTAACTAGAGGAGTTATGTTAGTGCCTCTTAGAGGCATCATAAGAACCTCAACAACCCCTACATCTAGAGGAGCATGCTCCATATCGAATACAAGCCAGTCAAATGGAAGTGTTGAGAGGATTTCAGATACTTCAGGATGACCTATTGTCACCCATGTACCAATCGTTACCCTCCCACTCCTAATATCCTTCTTCAATCCATTCATAAACCCACCTTCTAGGTTTTAGCGTAGTCGCTAAGATTCAGTCTTTTAAGAGTATTTATTGAGGGCTTTCCATCAATCCATCCTCTAATACTGTAGTATTCACTACGCATTTTAATAAACTCCTCTCTATCAACAACTTCACCTCTTGAAGCCCCATATCTTAAAGGCTCTTTGAAAAACCTTTCAGGTAGGGAGTCATCATCAATCTTCAAACCCTCCCTAATATTGTATAGTCTTACAAGATTGTTTATTCTCTCACCTGCCTCAACCATATAGCCTACGGATACTTCAACCCCTGTTACTGCCGTATATATTTCTGTAAGCTCATTCCAGAGTATGGGTCCAACTCCAGGTAGGGCATGGAACTTGCATAGAATCATTGAGTCCACAACTGCGTAGAAGTCTTCAAGCTCCTTAACTATTCCAGCCTGACCAGTATACGATAACCTATCAACCTTAACTTCAGGATTGAATGGATGCTGACCTGTAAGGTTTGGTCTATGAGCTATATGTCTGAGATGGCATGCCCCCCTACAAGATACAGCGTAGGCTAAAGCAACAGCTTTTAATGCTCTAGGATCGTATGCTGGAGGCTCAAGACCCTTAACATGTATAGCCTCATAAGCAGCGCCGAAAGCCTCAGAAGCCCTCCTAACACCTTCAGCAAGTATGTTTCCAAAACCACTCCTATAAGCAATCATCTCTATTAGCTTAAGCATCCCCTCAGGATTCCCGTAGGATACATCAACATCCTTAACAACCCCCTTCTCCCTAAGATGCATCGTGAATGCTAAGACATTACCTGTACTTATAGTGTCAAGACCTAAAGAATCACATAGATAGTTTGCCTTAACGATCAGTGAGGAATCCCTAACCCCACATAGAGTACCTAGGGAAAACCATGTTTCATACTCAGGCCCCTCAACATCAAAGCCATCAGCTCTAGAATGTTTACGGCATGCTATATGGCATGCATAGCATGTTGAGCTCTTATAGTAATGCTTCTTTAAAAGAGCGTCTGGACCAATATCCTCAAACCACTCCACAGCTCCATCAACCCAATACATTGATGGAAGGGAGCCTGTAGTATTTGTAAGTATGGATATTGCTGGAGTACCGTACTTCATCAGTCCCTGATGGGTTCTCCTAGACTTCTCAATAACCTCCATCCTAACCCTATCTAGAAGATCTGGGTTAGCTGCCTCAACCCTACGGGAGCCGGAGACAACAATAGCTTTAAGATTCTTAGACCCCATAACAGCTCCACATCCACATCTACCAAGCTGCCTACCAGAATCATGGCTTATACATGCATACCTAACAAGATTCTCACCTGCGGGACCAATACATATTATTTGGGAGCCCTTATAGTCCGACTTCAACATATCCTCACACTCAAACGTTGTCCTACCCCATAGATGGGATGCATCCTTAAACTCAACAACATCATCGAAAACAGTTAAGTAAACAGGATTATCCGATCTTCCAACAACAACTATAGTATCATAGCCAGCCCTCTTAACCTCAACACCGAAAAACCCTCCAGCATAAGCTTCACCGTAAAAACCTGTAAGAGGAGACTTAAATATAGCCCCAACCCTATTAGCTGCTGGAAAAGCTATACCCTCAACAGGTCCTGAAACAATTATTAAAGGGTTCTGCGGAGATAAAGCATCAATACCTGGACTAGTTAAATCCATAAGGAGCTTAACACCCAAACCCTTACCGCCAATAAACAGCTTACAGGTATCAGGTTCAACACCAACCCTCTTAAAACTCCGGCTTGACAAGTCAACATACAAAATAGAGTTAGCATATCCCAAAACCAAATCATCCACCAAATAAAGCAGCAGCAAACCCTAATAAATATAACTACTCCATTAGAAAGCATGGTTTAGAAACTGCTTCTATTCAGCTTAAGTTTATTAATGTAGCATCCACTAATATAGTAAGCCCGAATGCCTAGAGGCAATATGTAGGGTGTAGAATACAAGATAGATGTACCGTCTTCATTTGTTCACGGTGAAAGCCCCTCATGATGGTGGGAAGAGATGAAAGCCTACGCTAGATCGGAACGGCAGCTTAGGTTCTAGATTTAATAAATCTGAAAATCTAGAACTTTATAGTTAATTAGCTATTAACATGCTCATGGGGCTTTGCAATAAGCTCCTAGAAAATTGCTTTAGAACAACATGCTTGATTTTCATCTAAGCTGTAGCTAATTTAGTGTGGTATTGTTCATGTAGAAGATAAATCTGATAAAAGCCATTTCCATAATGGGATAAAATTTATTGTTTTATTACATACTTTAAGTTTGTTTTCATAGTCCCAAGTTATGCAAAGCAAATTCTCACATTTTAACAAGTCAGAAGCTTTAATTAGAGCATTTATTTCTCTTTTTCCAACTTCATCTTTTGAGGAAGCATATGTTACTTGAATTAATTGCTTAATTTTTAAACCTTCCCTAACAACAAAGTCAACCTCCCTACCTTGATAATCCTTCCAATAAAAAATATTTCCATTTCTTCTCAATAACTCAAGAAATACTAAGTTTTCCATTCTTTTACCCCAATCCTTTTCAACAAGCAAAAGATTAGGTAAACCTAAATCACAAACGTAAATTTTTCCTTTAAGCTTTCTTTTATAAACACTTTTTTCAAATTTTTTAAGCCAGAAAATAGTAAGGCTTTCAGGCAATTTTTCCATGTAGTCATACACTAAGTTTTTTACATTTTCCCCTAAAGCTGAACTTACATAATTTGCTATTTTATTAATGCTTAGCTCTTTAGAAAAGTTTTGGAAAACAAACTCAAAAATTGTTCTTGCTATAAAAGTATTTACGATCTTAAATCTTTCAATAAAATCAAGTTGAAGTATTGTTTCAAAGTATTCTCTTAATATTTTCTCTTTTTTATCCCAGTTGATAACTACCTCCGGATAGCCTCCCCACTCCAGAAGTTCTTCCAGTAGTTTCATTATCTTTACTTTTTCAGAAATTGAAAGCAGAGGCTTAATTTCAACTTCTTTAAACTTTAAGTATTCTCTAAAACTGAGTGGGAGTAAAAGGTAAGTTAAAGCTCTTCCTCTAAGATGGGTTGCTACTTCTCTTGACAAAAGCTTTGATGAGGATCCGGAGGCTACAACTTTATATCCACTATCTAGCAAACTTCTAATTAATCTTTCCCAATCCTCTATTTTTTGCACTTCATCTATCAGCAAAGCTTCAACTTTTCCCCCAAAATAGGTTTCAAATAGGTTTATTATTTCGAAGAAGTCCTCATGGCTTAAACGTCTAAATGCAGAATGCTCCAAATCTAAATACATAACGTTTTTCTCCTCTTTAAGAATGGAGAAAAGCAGAAATGTTTTCCCAGCTCTTCTTGGACCAGCAATTACGGTGGCTTTATTAGGCAATAAAGATATTTTTAACTCTCTTCTAACTATTTTTTCCTTTTCTATTCTTTCAAAAAGCTTGCGAAAATACTCTAATACAAACTCTTTTTGAAACATAAGTAAATTTAGGAAAAATTATTTAAAAAGTTTCCTAATTTTAGGAAGCTTTTAAGTAAGCCTTTAGCATATTGTGATGTATACTACCTATATGGGGACTGTTGCTTTATTCCTTCATAACATTATTTTCCTAAAATACTTCAGCTACAGGGTATTAGCTGCGGAGTGTTGGCTAGTATGCTGCATATACTGTTAAATACGATGTATCCATCACCGAATTCTAAATTACTAGTTGAGCTTGTCCAGTCTGGTAGCTGCCATTTGAAGTATGCTCTTTCAGGATGAGGCATTAATCCTAGGATGTTGCCATCAGGATTACATATTCCAGCTATATCGTATATTGAGCCGTTTGGATTGTATGGATATTCCCCTCCAGCAAGTTCTCCATTAGGCTTTGAATATCTAAAAACTATCTGTCTATTCTTAATAAGCTTCTCTAAGCTGTCTTCATCTATTAGAAATCTGCCTTCACCATGCCCTACAGGTATTCTTAACACTTTCCCATACGGGATTTTACTTGTTAGTATGCACCTGTTAAACTCATGTATTACATGTATCCATCTACATTCATATCTTGCGGAGATGTTTGTTGATAATACTGCTTCAGGCTCACTACTAATACCGTTAAAGCCTGGAAGAAGTCCAGCCTCAATAAGTACTTGAAACCCATTACATATGCCTAGAATCATACCTCCAACACTGAGAAAATCCTCAATACTGCTTCTTAAGTAGGCAATTAGCCTTTTACCCCATATAGCTCCAGCTCTAACATAGTCTCCGTAGGAGAAGCCGCCTGGAATTACTAGTAGGTCATAGTCTATTAGCTTCCTCAATCCTCTAGTAAGGTAATTCATATGTATAACGTCAGCGAATACATCTAAACTTTCGAAGGATACTTTTGTTTCATAGTCGCAGTTTGTTCCACCAACTCTTAAAATACATACCTTAACAGTCAATCCATCCACCTAAAGCTGGACCTCCAAGCCTTCCTAAGTTCTTCAATATCTTCATCAACTATTACATCTCCATTAACTCCATGAATTACAAGCCTACCTCCATCAACCCTACCGATTAATGCATGTGGGATATTGGCAGTAAGCTTCTCAAAATCCTCCATGAACCTAGCGGGAACCTCAACTATAAATCTAGTATTAGACTCTGAAAATAGAATATTGTCATTTCTAGATTTTTTAAAGCTTGTAGGTACTCTATCTAGATATACCTCTACGCCGTAGCTACTTGATAAACATATCTCGGCAAGAGCTACTCCCAATCCACCATCGGATATATCGTGGCAGGCCTTAACAAAGCCCATATCTATAGCTCTCGTAACAGTATCAACAACTTCCCTAGCATTTCCTGAAACCCTAGGTACTAACCCCCCCTTAACCCCTATTAATCTATGATATTCGGATCCTCCAAGCTCATAGCTTGTTAATCCTAAAACATAGACTAGGTTTCCGGACTCTTTAAAATCTATAGATACAGCCCTCCTAATATCAGGTATAACTCCAACAGCTGTTATTAGGAGTGTTGGCGTTACTGGTCCTAGAGGAGATTCATTGTATAAGCTATCCTTACCTGAAATGAATGGAGTACTATATATCTTTGCAGTATCGTAGCATGCCTTAACGGCCTGAAGGAGTAAAAACATACGATCCGGTTTTTCAGGATTACCCCATGTAAAATTGTCAAGTAAAGCAATTCTACGACCACCTACAGCAGCATTGTTCCTAATAGCTTCATCAATGCTTGAAGCAGCCATCCAGTATGGATCAAGATAGCTGTAGCTAGGCTTTAAGCCAACAGATAAAACAACACCTCTCCAGGAGCTGGGTAGAGGTTTGAGAATTACAGCATCGTTTGGGCCGCTGTAGATACCGTGGAGTGGTTTAAGTACTGTAGCTCCCTTAACCTCATGATCGTAAACCCTAATAATAGGCTCCCTACTAGCAATATTTGGGGAGGAGAGGAGTTTTAGTATGGTTTCCCCATAGCTTCTAGGCTCATCATAAAAAGGATCATTAACCTCTACTGGGGAGTATGAGGCATACCTAACAGCTCTAGGTGGATTAAATAGGAAGTCGAGATCCAAGCATCCAACCACGTATCCTCCATAGTATACCTTAAGAATACGACTACTAGTAAACATACCTACCTGAACTGCTTCAACATCCTCCTCCCTAAAAATCTCAAGGATACGGCTTACATTTCCGCTGGGGGAAGCTATTAGCATACGCTCCTGGGATTCAGATAGGAATATCTCCCATGGACTCATATCTAAATCCTTTAGGGGAACACTGCCAAGCTGAACAGCTGCTCCACAGCTACTTCTATAAGCTAGCTCACCTACAGCTGATGATAAGCCTCCACCACCTAGATCAGTAATTCCTGAAGCAAGCCTTTCATCCCTGATTCTCAGTATGGCTCTACGTAGCTTCTCCTCCTCTATTGGATTCGGTATCTGAACAGCTGATCTTAACTCACTGCTTAAATCACTATTTAGCTCAAGTGATGCAAACGTAACGCCATGAATTCCATCACGTCCAGTTCTACCTCCAGCCAGTATTGCAGCATCCCCAGGTTTTACATTCCTAACATATCTATCAATAGGTAGTAAGCCTATACTACCACAGTATACAGCTATGTTTCCTAAGTATCCCTCATCGAAGTATATAGCTCCACATACGGTTGGAATACCCATATTATTACCGTAGTATGCAATACCTGCTACTACACCTTTTAAGAGGTAATGTGGATGATTGATACCTCTAGGTATTTTGCTATAGTCTATGTTTAAAGGTCCGAAGCATAGAACATCTATGTTTGCTATTGGATCAGCCCATACCCCTAAAATATCTCTTAAAACACCACCAATACCTGTCGCTGCACCTCCGAAGGGCTCTATAGCTGATGGATGGTTATGGGTTTCAACCTTTACAGCAATTGCATATCCATCCCCGAACTCTATGATTCCAGCATTATCCTCAAAAACTGAAATACACCAGCTAGGCTTAATCTCCTCTGTAGCCTTAGCAATATACGTTTTAAAAATGTTATCAACAACACCGTTTTGAGATATTACGATTCCCTTAAAAGTCTTATGGTAGCAGTGTTCAGACCATGTTTGAGCTATTGTTTGAAGCTCAAGATCTGTTGGGTTTCTATGAATATTTAGGAAGTATTTTTTAATAGCCTTCATCTCATCAAGATTTAATGCAAGGCCAAGCTCAAGGCTTATCTTAACAAGATCCTCATCACAAGCATTTAAGACATCAACTTCATAAAGAGTAAAGGGTAGATTAACCCTTCTATACATATGGATACACTTCAACCCTATAGGTATCCTTTACAGGATTAGCTAGTAGCCTCCTACATATTTCATCAGAAACATTTTTAGCATCGTTGAGGGACTTAGCTTCTAGAACTATTTCATAAACCTTACAGACCCTAACATCAACAACACTATAGCCTAAATCGCCGAGAGTATGCTTTACTGTTTCACCTTCAGGATCAATAAATCCAGGCTTTAACCTAACTTCAACCCTAGCCTTAAATCTAGTAGCCATACCTAAACCTTCCAAGCCTGCTGTGGATTGTAACCATGTTCCCGCTTTTAGACTTCATACATCTACCAATAACCTGAGCCTCTAATCCAAATCCCTCACATATACCTATAATATTATCAGCGGAATCAGATGAGGAAACTATTTCAAAGCCTACACCCATATTGAAGCTTCTATACATATGGTACCAGTCCTCATGGGACTCCCTATGGATTAAGTAAAATATAGGGTCTGGATCTGGGAGGCTGTCCTTGAAGTAATGTATGTTAGAGCCTACGCTTAAACACTTCGTTAAGCCTCCGCCTGTATTATGGATTAAAGCCTTAATACTACTCCACTCCTTCTCAATTATTTTAAGAATTACTGGAGTATATATTCTTGAGGGGGATAGTATTGCTTCACCAACAGTCATCCCTAAATCATCAACGTAATCATCAATCCCATACCTACCACAATACCTCCTACCACCACTAGCTTCAGGATACTTTAAGGAGTATTCCTCCTTAAGAAGCGAGTGTCTAGCAAGGGTAATTCCATTACACATTATCCCACTATTCACAATAGATTCATACTTCACCCTACCACCACTTCTAAGACCTATAATAACGTCGCCATCAACAATTCCATCGCAAGCTACAGCTTTCTCAAGCTTAACAAGCCCTAAAACAGTAGCTGAAACATCAAGAGTTCCAACCTGATCAGGTAAATCAGCTGTTTCACCACCAGCTAAAACCATATTAACGTTTAAGCTTCTAAGAATGTTTAAAGCCTCAGCAAACCCATCCCTAAGAGCCTTAAGAACCTCCTCCCCAGGAATCCTAAACCTATTCAAGGCTACGTAGTCAACTAGGCATATTGGCTCAGCACCTACACAGACAATATCATCAACATTCATCGCGACAGCATCGTAGGCTAAGCCTTTAAACCATTTTAACTCTCCACACTCCCTCCAGTAAATATAGCTTGCAACAGGCTTACTCCCCACACCGTCAACATGCATTACAAGTCCATATCTGGAATCTAGGGGATTCCTAATAATGGGTGTAAAGCTGGATTTATGGAGGCTTTCAATAATGGATTTGAAAACATCTACTCCACGCTTATCAACATCAACTCCAAGCATGGAATACTTAGACATTTTCTTGAATCCTCCTTCTCAACTCATGGTTTTCAAGAGCTAAAATCCTAATAGCTAGTAGAGCTGCATTAAATCCATTATTAATTCCAACAGCAGCAACTGGAACACCTTTAGGCATTTGAACAATTGATAGTAGGGCATCAAGCCCTCCAAGAGCCTTAGATACTGGAACACCAATAACAGGTTTTACAGTTCTTGAAGCTATAAATCCCGGTAGATGTGCTGAAAGACCAGCTACAGCTATAAATACCTTAGCATCCACATTCCTAACATATTCCTCAAGCTCCTTAGGTTTTCTATGAGCTGATAAAACCTTAACCTCACATGTAACCCCATAACTCAGTAAAGCCTTAACAGCTTCATCAGCTATTTCCCTATCACTCTCACTACCGATTACAATAGCTACATCAGGCATGGATTCACCTTAATCCATCCTCAACAATATGTGCTGCCATCTCAGCCTTAGCCCTAGCTTCATCAACACTCAGCCCTCTCGCTAATGCAATACCCATTCTACGTTCAGGATAGGTTACAGGCTTACCGAATAGCCTAATGTTTACGCCAGGTATTCTTAAAGCATCTAGGATGCCGCTGTATTTAGGAGCCCAAACATCATCTCTATGTGCAAGTATTACATGTGCTGCTGCAGCTGTTAATACCTTAACCTCAGGTATTGGCAGGCCTAGAATTGCCCTAACGTGAACTGCAAACTCTGAGAGGTCCTGGGACATCATTGTAACCATGCCCGTATCGTGGGGTCTAGGTGAAACCTCGTTAAAGTATACTTCACCATTGGAGATTAGAAGCTCACATCCAAAAATCCCTAAGCCACCAAGCCTATCAACAACCCTCCTAGCTATTTCGCATGCCTTAGCCTTAACGTCGTCAGATACCTTAGCCGGCTGCCACGACTCATGATAGTGGAATCCAGGTCTTCTATGCTCTACAGGCTCAAAAGTCCATGTATTAATAGATCCGTTATTAAAGCTACGTACGGTGAGAACTGTTAACTCAGTATCAAGCTTTAAATACTCCTCAACAATAACCATCTCACCCCTACCTCTTGCACCCTTAACAGCATGGCTGTAGGCTGAATCTACATCTTTACAGCTATGGATTACAGCTGATCCATGACCGCTACTTGACATTTGAGCCTTAACAATACATGGATAACCTATACCTTCACAAACATTCTTAACCTCATCTATAGATGATGCGAAGCCGTATCTTGTGGTTTTAACACCAATATCTTCAGCAGCCAGCTTTCTAAGTAGTATTCTATCCATCGATATCTTAACAGCTTTAGCGTTAGGTATGATTAGGTATCCCTCATCCTCAAGGTCGATTAATGCATCAGTATCTATAGCTTCAACCTCAGGAACTACAGCATCAGGATTCTCCCTACGTATAATAGCTTTTAAAGCATTTCCGTTAAGCATGTTTACAACGTATCTCCTATGTGAGACATGCATTGCTGGAGCCATATCATACCTATCGACAGCTACAACCTCAACCCCTAGGCGTTGAGCCTCTATAGCTACCTCCTTACCAAGCTCCCCTGAGCCTAGAAGAACGATTTTTACAGAGCTTCTAAATAGGGGTGTTCCAATTTCAGATCTAGGCTTATATTGTGGAGACATACATACCACTAATATTTAATAGTGATTTTCCCTCTACCAGGAATCCAGTCTAAATGTAATCCTAATAGTTTACGTGTAGCACGATACTTATAGATGTTACGTATTGTTTCAGCCTGCTCAACCTGTCTAGCTAATACTTCAGGATCACCTATATCAGACCTGTGGAAAAGCCTCCATCCATCAGTAGCCTTAACATATCTGACAGCTTCCTCACATATTCTACTGGCTTCAGGTATTGTTTCAGCGAAAGCTATTACTTCAACAGCTCTAGATCCCATAGTAACTAGGCCGTTGCTGGATTGATGAATAGATCCATAATATACTCTACATCCTAAAGCATTAATTGAGGATTCATCAACACTTACTAAGTGGCCCTTAGCAATATCCCTCCTCTGAGGGTAGCCTTCAGGAGCTATGCATTTAACAACTGTAGCTAAGGGCTTAAACCTAAGCTTTATCTTAGAAAGCTTCCCGCTAACTATAGCTTCAAAAAGCTCAACAATATCTGTCTCCATAGTGGCCATTATGTTTAATGCTTCAGGATCACCTAGCCTACTGTAAAACTCAATAATTGTCGGACCCCAGAGGGTTGTTAGCATCATCTGGCCTGATATAACCCCCCTATATCTAACACCTGTCTCCCTATGTAGTGCCTTAACCGATTCCTCAACTATTCTAACACTCTCCAAATACTCCTCCTCAGTTATGAAGGGGAGGGTAGGCTTGGAGCTTGCTATAGTACCCATACCTCCTGTTTCCTGACCTATACCCATTTCGAAGGCGGCTTTATGGTCTTGAACTAGTGGGGTTGGTAGAACAGTATATCCATCAGTAAAGCACTGTAAAGTATATTCAGGACCTTCAACCCTTTCCTCAACAAGGATTTTATCATCGATATCTACATAATCCCTCATTATCTTCCCATATATATCCCTAGCATGCTTAACCTTAACCTCACATCTATCGCTTGAGAGATATGTCTGTAAATCAGCAAGTACCTTAACACCCTTACCGCCAACCTGTCTAGCAGGCTTTATAGCAATGCTTTCAGCATACTCCTTCAAGTATTCAACAGCATCCTCAACATTCTTGAAGACTTGAAACCTCAGCCTACCTGGGATACTGTACTTCCACATTAGCCTCCTCATAAATGCTTTAGACCTCTCAATCTCAGCAACCTCCCTCCTAGCGCCTATACATGGTATTTGATTATTCTCAACAGCATCAGCAACACCGTGGAATTGAGGCTCCTCAGGACCTATAACAACCATATCCACCCCAAGCTCCAGGGCTTTCCCAGCTACGAAGCCTGGATCTAGGAAGCTTCCAATAAAAACCCCGCCACCTGTTTTCTCAGCAATTCTAGCTATACCTGGATTTCTATAAGTCATTAAAGAATATAGCTTCGGGGAGTAGCTGCTTCTAGCTATAGCTTCAGCTATTGCATGTTCTCTAGCAGCCTCCCCTATAAGCATTATCTTAAACGTCATAGATCCACCTCAGGATATGATCCTGTAAAGCATCCTAGACAAAGCTCTCTAAAATCTATACCTAAAGCTTTCTGAAGACTATTTATTGAAAGCCAATGGAATGAGTCGGCGCCTGTAACGTAGGATACCTCCTCATCACTTAAGTTAGCTGCTATAAGCTCATCTCTTGGAGGAACATCTACGCCATATGGGCATTCATAAACTACCTTAGGGCTTCCGACAAGTACATGAACCTCCCTAGCTCCAACCCTATTCTTCAATATTGAAACAATGTTTCTGGTTGTTGTCCCCCTAATAACGCTATCGTCAACAATAACTATTCTCCTACCTCTAAAAACGCTTTTAATAGGGTTTAGCTTAAGCTGTACTCCAACAATACGTTCAAATATTGATGGCTTAATAGCAGTTCTATACTTCCTACCTGTTGAGATGAATCCTATATGGAACTGTAAGCCTAGTGTTTGGGCGTAGGCTATAGCGAAGGGTAATGCAGTATCAGGTACTCCGATAACGTAGTCTGCTTCAATAGGCCACTCTCTCGCAAGCTCAACACCTATTCTATACCTAGCATCATAGATAGGGATACCGTCAATAACTGAATCCGGCCTAGCGAGGTATACGTATTCGAAGGAGCAAAGCCTTCTACAAGTTTTGAAAAGTGTTTCACGTCTTATACTGTATGGAGTGAATAGGTATGCTTCACCAGGCTTAACATCGCCTTTAGGGTCAGCACCTATACATTCAAGAGCAGATGTCTCGGAGGCTACAGCGCCATAGTCAAATCCGTAGGCGCCAATAGAGAGAGGGTTTAAACCTAGAAAATCCCTAAAAACTATTGCTTCACCCCCTCCAGTTAAGGCTGTGAATGTTATTGGCTGATTAACCTCTCTAACAAGCTTCTCAACAGCTTCAAAGGGATCATACCTGCTAAGATTGTTTGAAAGCTTTAAAGCTACATTATCAGCTAATCTACATGTACAGATTATGAGTTCAGTAGGATTCTTCACGTAGGACATGTATGTAGAGTTAAACCCGGATGAAACGTAGCCTATTGACAGCCATCCCTGAAGCATATGTAAAACATCATCGTTAAATACGTTATCAACGAAGCCTTGAGACAGGTGGTGGCTAAGCCTACCATTATAGACTGCAATACCCGCGGATTCCTGTCCTCTATGCTGTAGTGCAAGTAGGGCGTAGTATGTAAACCTCGATACCCTCCATGAATCGTCGAAGGCATATATGCTGGTAAAACCAACCATATTTAACCACCAAATAGTTTTTGCAGCTCAACATAGTTGTAGGATGATTTGAGGGGGTATTTACCTGTTAAGCAGGCAAGACATAGATCATCCTGGCTTAATCCTATTCCACTACATAGATCATTAACATTATTGTATACTAGGGTATCAGCATTAATTATCTCCCTAATCCCCTCAACACTGTGTTTAGAAGCTATTAATTCACGTTCTGTAGGGAAATCTATACCCATAAAGCATGGATAGATAATTGGTGGGCAAGCTATACGTACATGTACCTCCCTACATCCCCTAGCCTTTATCAGGGGGATTATTCTAGTTAATGTAACTCCGCGAACTATTGAGTCGTCAACAACTACTAGCCTTCTATCCTCAATAAGCCTCCTAACTATGTGGAACTTAAGCTCAACAGCATTTTTTCTAGAGTTTGATTCAGGTAGGATAAATGTTCTACCTATATATCTATTCTTCATTATAACCTCCTCAAACGGGATACCGCTCTCCTCAGAGAAGCCGAGAGCACTGCTTCTACCTGAATCTGGAACTGGGGATGTAAGGTCTGCTTTAACAGGTTTAACCCTATATAGGGATTTACCTAGATTCTTCCTAACCTCATGTATAAGCCTACCGTTAATTATGGAGTCAGGTCTTGAGAAATAAACGAATTCAAACATGCACATAGCCTTCCTAAACGATGAGTATGCCTTAACCCTATCAACAACCTCACCACTACTTAAAACCAGGATCTCCCCAGGATTAACATCACCTATATGTAAGCCATCAATACATTCAATAGCAACACTTTCAGAAGCTACTGTAAAACCATTATCCACACTACCGTAGCTTAAAGGCTTAAAGCCGTATGGATCTCTAGCAGCAACTATGCATCCATCATCAGTAATAAGGATGAGGGAGTAGGCTCCATCAAGAACATCCATAGATCTACGTAAAGCCTCAACATAGTCGAAACCCTCATCAATAAGGTTTCTAGCTATAAGTAGGGAGAGTGTTTCAGTATCTGTTCCAGTTTTAAATGTTACGTTTCTTAATAATTCCCTACGTATATGGTTGTGGTTAACAATATTACCGTTAAACGCTATGGAGAACGATTTATCTAAAACATTAACTAGAAATGGCTGAACCTCATACATATCTCTTCTAGAGCCTGTGGTTGAATACCTTACATGGCCGATAGCAGCACTACCACTAATCCTGGATAGATCAATACTTCCAAAAACATCCTGAACAAGCCCGAAACCCTTATGTACGTTAAGGGTTGAATTAGTAAATGCAATACCTGCAGATTCCTGTCCTCTATGCTGTAGTGCTAGAAGCATTCTAACAACTTTAGGAGTAGCATTACCTGATTTAAGGCTTAAAGCAGCAATACCGCACATAAAGTCTACCTAGACTCCCCACCAACAATTCTCCTATAGGTTTCAGCATAAACATTATAGACATCATTTAATAAGCCTCCCCTACGGTAAACATCTTTATCTAACGGTTTGAAAGTATCTAGATCCCATAGCCTCATAGTATCAGGGGATAATTCATCACAAACCATTACATCATCCCTACCGCTAAATCCAAACTCAAGCTTAAAATCAACAAGAACTAGACTGCAAGTATTTAGATAGTTTGAAAGTATATTGTTAACGTTAAGAGTTACCTCCTTAATCCGGATTAGCTGATCTTGGGTTAGAATTCCAGCTTCAACAACATCCTCATCAAGAACTAAGGGGTCGCTAAGCTCATCACTTTTTAAGTGAAGCTCAACAATAGGCTTACTTAACCTATATCCATACTTAATTAGGGGCATTCTCTTTAATAAACCTCCAGCAGCAATATTCCTACATACAACCTCAAGTGGAATAACGTTAAGCCTACGTGCTAGTATGCTGGAGTCATCAAACATTCTTATGTAGTGATTACTAACACCGTGGGAGTGGAGAACTTCAAAAAGCCTAGCTGAAATTTTAGCGTTAATTAAACCCTTACCGTGAAGCTCATCCCTCCTCACACCATTAAACGCTGATAACATATCCTTAAACTTAATAACTAAGCTATCATCACCGTAAAGATATACAATTTTAGTTTTACCCTCATAAAGCTTCAACATAGATAAACCATGTAAAAACACATTTATAAATTTGGTTTACAGCTTTAAGTAAAATTTACACGTTTAAATTAATGGAGGCTGCTTTACAAACAATAAACAAGAAGGCTTACGGCTTTAATCATGGGATGAATTTTGATAGACTTAAACATAGCGGCAAGCTATTTAGGCTTGTGAAAATATCAACATTCAAGGAATATTCCTAATCCACCTAGTCCGTGTCTGAAGAGGTTTAAGCAGATAATTCGCCAGGTTGCAGATGAGTTAGGTTAAGACTGTTGAGCTTACCATAAACCCAGACCACATCCACCTATTCATATAAGCCCAACAATACCCATACATAAGATTACGGGAGAATTAAGAATAGAAGCTTAACATCCTTAGAAAGTATTTCCTGAACTGCTTAAGCCACCACCCCTATAGACACATAGCTACTACACTTCAACAATAGCCTCTAAAGAGATTGTTGAAAACATATTGAGGCATAGAAAGATGTCTAAAATGGAGTGAAGTAGGAGTCTAAAAGAGTAGTGAAAAATCAATAAACACTCTAGAAGAAGAAATCTCCGGCTTCAGCCGTGAAGAATGTTAAAAATTATTCCCACATTCTTCAAAACCACTAAGAAACATCCAGTAAAAATAGTGAAAGCTTAATGCATTACTGTAAGCTATTGATAGCTTACCAGCTTTAAATCACTACTCCTTCCTCTCCTCTACAGGCTTCTCTTCTATAGGCTTCTCCTCCTTAACCTCCTTCTCTATCTCCTTCTCTATTTCCTCTATCGGTTTCGGTGGTGGAGTTGTAGCTAAAGTATACCCTATCCATGCAAGTACTCCGAAAACACCTCCAATAGCAACTGTTCCTGTAAGCTTTAACACTACTATATCAATGTTAGGCCATGGTGGGAGAAACGTAAGCCATATATAGACAACAATAACAATTACAGATATAATCATTAAAATAGCTCCAATCACCTGGTCTTTCGACACAGCATCAACACCAATCAAAACTAAAAAGCTAAAATATAAATTTAACCTCTAACAGTATGGGGGAATCTATGAACCCGTATATTTAGGCAGGTACAAGTAAGTTTCTCCTTTCCAGTATTTTAATTACCCTTACGATTTTATCTCTTGACCTAGTTTTTACAGCTATAACTCCACCACCAATATCCTCAATAATACATCCATCAATAACCTCCAAAGCCGAAGTCAGCAGTTCCGGGATAGAAAAGTTTAAATAATTTCTTATATTTCTTTGATGTCTTACGAAGAGCTTATTACTCCAAAAGAAGCTAGACTTATTCTCAAGATTAGTAATAAAACTCTGTGGTCTTAGTACAAGAGGGGGCTCATAAGAGCTGTTAAGCTTCCAACTGGAAAACTCCGTTACTACAGGAGCGATATAGAGAAGATCCTTAAAGGTGAACTCAGTGGAAGTGGTTAAAGCAGTAGTGTTCAAACACAGTAGCGATGTGAAACCGTTGCTTCAAATTTTTAACAGGATGGTCAACGAGTGCATAGGTTATGCTTTAAAGTATAGGATAAGCTCTCCGATGAAGCTTGAAAAACTGCTTTACGATGATTTTAAGCACAAGTATGGCTTAGCAACCCATTACTGCATCTCCGCTTGTAGAGTAGCTTGCGGTATCATCAGGTCGTGGAAGAGGTTAGTAAGAAGGAGGAGGGCAGGACAGAGTAACCCTCCAGTTTTCAAAGGCTTAGCTATGAGGCTTCAGAAAGAACTGATGAGGGTTAAGGGTGATAAAATAGTCGTTACGACCAAGCCACATCACTATATTGAAATTCCCTTAGTCATAGGTTCATACCAAAAACAGTTCATTGAAGGATTGACTAAAGGTGAGCTTGAAGTTGGAGAGATAACACTTCTTAAGAACAGAGCTATCATAACCTTTAAGAAAGAAGTCAAAGAAAAGGAACCGAAAGGCTACGCATCAATTGATGTTAGCCTGCTGAGCTTGGATGTGTTAAAAGCCCATGAGGATTCATTGAGTTACAAGCCAATGAATTTGAGAAAACTCTACGGTATAAGGGTTCACTATTTCAAGAAAAGAAGGGAGATCCAGAAGCTATCGAAGTTAAAGCCCATCACATCAAGAAGACTCGAAGAAAAGTACTCGGAACGTGAAAAGAGGAGAACCAACGATATGCTCCATAAGATAACCACGAGTCTGGTCAAAGAACTGGTAGCTGAGGAAAAATCTCCATACTTGAGGATCTCAAAGGGTTGAACTACGATTGTACAAGGAATCGTTATTCCAAGCGTAGGAATCGAAAGGTTGCTTCTCTTCCTTACAGGAAGATTCAGAATCTCATCGACTATAAAATGGCTTGGCACGGTTACAGAACTTATTACGTAGATGCAAGGAGAACAAGTAAGACCTGCCCCAGATGCAGGCGTGTGTCCAAGACGAAGGGGCAAGTCTTTACATGTGATTGTGGGTATAAAGCCAATAGACACTTCATTGCTTGCGTGAACATACTCAAGATGTGGGGACAAGGGTTTGCCCTGAAAGCCCTCGATGAATTAGTAGAGAGGAAAGGATTAAGTATGGAATCAATATGTATCCATACTTAATTTAAAACCCTCCCTTCTAGCTAAGACTATGTAGAAGCCGTTAGGCCCCCTTCTAAGGTAACTAATAAACATAACAACCAGCAGCTAATTCAACAATTTAATTTTACTATAGTAGTACTTAAAAGCTGTTACAGCTTAACTATTTCATAATATTTTAAGGTACTGATGAATTATGGGTTTAAATACTGTATAGATTATATTTATATTTATGTTTTAAATACATAGGTAGATGTCTAAAATAGTTGAAGTAAACGAGTATCGTGAAGTCGTTTATGATGAGAGACGATGGATTATTCTTAGTAGGAAGAGGGAAGTAGCTAGATGCTTAATGGAGATTCTTAGAGATGTAAGTGTTAATGTAATAGTTCATGGCAGTATTGCCCGTGGGGATGTTGATGAAAATAGCGATGTTGACATAGTTATTCCAAGCTTAATTCCACCATTTAAGCTTGAAATCCTACTTGAAAATAGAGGGATAGTAGTCTATCTTAGAAGGATTATTCAAGCAACACCAACAATGATCCCTAAAGTATACTACTACCTTGACCCTACAGAGCAGATAGCAATATCATATCCTCTAGCTAAACTAAATAGGAGGGAAATAGAGTTTTACAGGTTTAGCGGAGTACTAGACTTAGATAGGCTTGCTAGAAATGGGAGGGTAGCAGGTGTTGATAAGAGGCTTATGTTTATTGAGCCTACAAGCTATGGACATATTGAGTATAGCGTAATAGACTATGAGGCTGAAGCAGCTAGAAAACTTAAAGTTTCACCAAGTATTGTTAAGGAGAGAGTATCAATACTAACTAGACGTAATAAGATTGGTAGAACAGGGTTGTTTTTAAGCTATAATATACCTCATAATGAACAGATCGAGGAAGCTATTGAAAAACTAGCTAGAAGAAATAAGGTATTTAGGAGAATGATTACTAGATAACTTCAATAAGCCACTATTAAATAGGGTATTATTTCAATTCTTAAAGTACAAATAGAAGCTTGTAGAGAAATATTAGTGGAGACTTACTGTATTTATCTAAAGTTAAACCTAGGTTTAACGCTGTATTGTAGAGTTAGGATTTATCGATATGGGTTAATCTATAGCTTACTACATCCATGAAATCCGATAGATCAATATTTAAGCCTAGAACCTCCATTACCTTACCTGTAAGTATTTGAGCTGATTTAGGATCAGGATCCTCAGGATCCTCAGGATTTGGGGTTGTTCTAGAGAGAAGACATAGTGCATCCATATTCTTAATGTATGCTAATCCAAGTATAAGCCCAGTAAACCCCATAAGGGGACCCTTATATCCCGTATTAACCATGTATTTAGAGGAAAACTCCTTAAGTAAATCTTCCCTCACAGCCGCAATACATATTTGGCTACCCTCAACTCCGTAAGCTGCAAGAGCAATAATTCTTCTAACACCAATATCTTGAAGTAGGCTAACCGTTTCTTCAGCAACCTCCCATTGCCCATGGAAATTAGCTTGGTAACCTCTTACGAGAACTATGTTGTCGTAAATATAAAACTTTACACTTGGAATCTTAACCTCACCAGTATCTACCAATACACCAATATATCCATAAACCCTAGGCTGAGTACTATATGATGGAGATGTTTCATAAACTACTGGGAAATGAGATGAGTAAAGCTCAGCAAATAGTTTAGCGTTAAGCTTATATATTAAGTATTCCAGGGATAATATTCCAACAGACCTTAACCCTGGAGATGCAGCAATAGCTAAAGCTTGATTTAGATTAGGCTTTAAATCCATATACTTAATCCAGGCTGCAGCCATAAAAGCACCAGTAATCTACCTAATGTATGATGGCCCCTTAAACCATGCCCTCTCATGAAGCTCCCTTAACGCCTTCTCCTCAGCATCCTTAATCTTCTTAAATACTTCTTCAAACTCCTTCGCTCTAGACTCTATATCCGTCATATCTATTTCTAAACCTAAAATCCTATTTAATACTTTAAGTAGGGATTCTGAAGCCTTAACATCTGCGATATATCCATAATATGTTGTATAAGCTCCAGTTTCGCCGAGAAGACATACTCCATCAATACCCATAATCTTAGCATATCCTAAAACAATACCGTTAGAGCCAGTTATACTTCCCTCAGACATAGGTATAACACCGTAATCTTTAAGCTCATCAGAGAGACTACTACTAGTTACAACACCGTAGACTCTAGGCTCACCCATCCTCTTCTCAACAACGTAGGCAGCCATAGCGTAAATCCTTCTTACACTACATCGCCTAGTAATTTCCCCAAGTAATGCATCTATAAGCTCATGCTGACCCTCAGGAGTTATAGGCTGTGTATTACCAGTAACCAGAATTATCTGTTTATCGTTAAGAATGGATGAGTACAGCTCAACCTTTAAAGGCTCAACAACACCATTATCCCTTACAATAACAAACGATGGAAAGTGGTGGGAGTAAACCTCAGCGAAAAGCTTAGCATTAAGCTTCTCAATAAGGTAGTCTACTGCAATCTTAGCTACATACGCAATTCCTGGAAAGCCAATTATTAAGTATGGATTTTTAACGTTTAACTCCCCTACAAATCTAAATTTAACAACCATCAAGACCTTATTATCCGGTAGACTTTAAACTTTTCTACTGAAATAAGCAGAAGTGGTAGCTTAGAAAGCTAAATACAGTATGCTAAACTACAGGTTCAAGCTTAGATAATGGATGTTGAAGTTTCATATAGTAAAGCCATGAAGCTTACATGAAATCGACAAGAAAGCCTACGGTTTTAACCGTGGGATGTCGATAAGCTTAAGTATAGCGACAATTTATGTAGGCTTGTGGAAGCCTATCAACGTTCAAGGAGCAAGCTCTTTCTGATCCAGTATCACTTGGTCTGGTGTCCGAGGAGGAGTAAGCCTGTCCTGGTGGGGGAGGTTAAGGGGAGTTTTAAGCAGATAATTCGTCAGGTTGTAGACGAGCTGGGGGTTAAGGCTCTTGAACTTGCCATAAACCCAGACCACATCCACCTGTTCATATCAGCCTATCCGACAATACCAGTACACAAGATTGTGAAGAGGATTAAGGGTGGAAGCTCAAACATCCTTAGAAGGGAGCTCCCAGAACTGCTTAGGCTACCACCCCTATGGACACACAGCTACTATACTTCAACGATAAGCGCTGTCTCTAAAGAGGCTGTTGAAAAATACATTGAAGCCCAGAAGGGTGTTTGAAGTGGAGAGAATCAACACATTCATACTTGAGGATTGCCCTACTCTATGGAGACTTGCCGACAGCTGTGCTAAGCTATACAATGAGGTGAACTTTGAAAGGAGGCAGGCATACATACACTACAAGCGTTTCAAGCAGTATCCTAAACACCTCTATGAAAAATACGCTCCTCTAATAGGCTCAGCAACAGCCCAGCAAATCATAAACAAGAACAATGAGGCTTGGAGAAGCTTCCTAACGCTGAAGAGGCTTAAGGGAAGACTTCCAAAACACATAACAAGGATCTCAATGCCCAAATACTGGAAGAGAAATGGTGAAAGAGAGCTGAAGAATACAGCATAAAAGTTGGGGAGAAAAGCGAATACAAGACATCAAGCAAATGCCCACTCCGCCACTCTGAAGACATAACAACAAGAGGAAGACTCTTCAAATGCCTCTGTTGTGGATTAGAGGCGAATAGGGATGCCGTAGGAGTCCTAAACATAGGCCACCTCCATAGAGGCGGCGTTAACGGGTGGTGAAACACCCCATGCTCCTAAGATGGAACGGAATGAGGTGGAAGCCTAAAAGGGCAATGAACAACCAACCAATGAACACTCTAGAAGCAAGAATCTCCCGGATTCAGCCATGGAGAGTGTCAAAGTATTAATAGTGTATTAGTAAAATTCAAATCATAATAGTAATTATTTAAGCATCGCTAAAGACCCTCAACATACCTAAAAACTCTAGCTATTGACCATATAACTACTGAAATAGCTAAAAGTATAAGTATATATGTAATATCTATATTTACCCTATACCCTAAATACTCCAAAGCTAAAACGCCGAAATTCATTAAACTCATTAAATAAACAATCATAACTATAGGTATAGATGCACCTATAACCACCCCTATGATGTTTTCTGAAAATACTGATGTAGCTACTGACAGTATTATTAAGCTTAGTAGAATCCATATGTTAAACAGCTCCATACCAACCATTCCACTAGGTACTGTTTGAATCTTCATAGTTGGCAGAATTATAATCTGCCTTATTGCTAGTAGAGGTATAAGGTAGTAGGCAATATAGCTTAAACAACCAGTTAAAACCCCAACTAGAATTTTCCTAGTTAAACCAGCTTTACTAAACACTAAACCACCCTTCAATATTGGGATTTATACTTCAACACTACAGTATCCCACCATCAATAGCCTACCCTAGTAATATTGATCTTTGGGGAAACTATATTAATCTTTACAATACTCATGTAGTTTACACTAAGCCTTACATAAACACTAGATGAAAAGGCTTCCTCTATAGGTATAGTATAGCTAAGTATTGTGGAGCCTACCTTAAGATTTAATGAATGTGTTTCACTATAGTTTCCAGCTGTAAGTGTTATTGTGAAGTCTCTTAACGTTTCCCTTCCAGTATAGGTTACATTTAATATTAGGTTAATGCTTGCTGCATCCATGTTAAGTTTAGAGCTAACTGAAAAGCTTAAACTAGATAAGTCAAGGTATAAGCTGTAAAATACATAGCCACCTACTATTATAGTGGTGGTGAAGAGTAGAATTGAGCATATTTTAAGTGTAGTACTAATCACTTTTCTCAACTCTTAACAGCTGTACACCCTTACTTAGCAGTATTGATCCTACAGCAATCATAACACCAATCCATACAAGCTTCGGTATAACAGCAGCAAATACTTTAACTAAGGCTGTAACAGCCTCCTCAAGACCACCTACAACTACACGTTCAGCTGAAGCATACTCTAAATACGCTAGTATAAGTGAAGATACTAAAATCGCAACTCCTACAATAAATACTGTAAGCCCCACAACCCTATTACTAGTCATAAATAGAGTTCAGCACAGTAACTATTAAATATTACACCGGCATACCGCTAAGCCTCAACAGTAAAGTCTAGGCTAGTAGGTGGCTTAACGTAGACCCTATTGATTATTAAGATATTACTAACAAGTTTCCTGCCCAGCTAAATGGTTAAGCCTACCCCTCATACCTCATTTCATAAGATTAAAAGGGAAACAATAGTATTTCACTAAAGTTATTTCCACACTGTTTTCCATGTTTGGGTATCTGCTTGCTTCTATGTTGAATCCGTAATTCTCCCCATCCTCAAATCCTCAGCAGATCAACCATAACATATACTCTCGGTGATGAGGAGGGGGATGGCTAGAAAGATAAATGTAGCAAATACAGCATGCATTTTCGTTTCTTCGCTCAGAGCCTGAAGAGGCTGGAGTATATGTTAAGTGCTTGGTAGCTGGGGTTGGAGGAGCAGCTGCAAAGCCTTTATTTGATGTCTTGAGCTCGATGTATCCATGTTCATCTAGGAAAGCTGCCTTCATGTGTTTCAGCCTAACACCATCCAGATTTTTAGAAATACTCAAAGCCTCCCAGCATCTCATGAACTCAGGTTTCTTAGCCTTCTCCTCACTGCTCTTCGGGGAAAGGTATCAGAACTCCTTTCATCAATATTGATAATCAGACGGCTAGGGAGATTATTAGGTCTACATTAGGGTTGGTTTCGCGTGCTACTTGAAGCAAAGCCTTACATGGCGGTACTGCTTAGAAGATATGTCTGCACGAAGATCTTTCACAGTCTTCTCAAATTAATCTTCCTCTCCGTCCATGCATTTCTCCTCACCTTTAAGCCTATCAGAACAAGATGAATATTTAAGGTAGGCTTAAATTCAAGCTTACAGATCATAGTCTTATACTGTAGTTACATTATTTGAATTTACCCCTTCATTCATGATGTACAATACTAGTTATGTAACAGTTTGAAGCTTAGATTTTAAGCCTAACTAAATAATTAGAAGCATCGTTAGGGGATAATCTACTAATATTAGGATCAGCTAGCTAATAGCTTAATAAATTGCTGGAAGGAAGACTTATAATGAAGCATTATGTATCCGGAAACATCAGACCTAAAGCTTTAAAAACCAGTATGGGGAATTAAAATATATGTTCCCAGATGCTTTAAACCGTACGCTAGGTATTTAAACATATAGAAAGGAGGCTGGAATGGTTAAAAGTAAAAAAATCTTTAAACTCCTCTCAGCCATAATCTCTTCACTATTTCTACTTTCAACATTCAGTTTAGAAGCATATGAGATAATTGCAAATACAGTATTGGGGGAATTAATACTTGAGGAGGAGGCTACAGATGGTTTGCAAGATCTTATTTTAATATATACGGGTCAAACCGCTTCAATGGAAACCTATATTCCTCATTCCGACATAGTTAAAGCAACCTTATCAGTCTATCCAGAATGGTTTAGGTTCACATTAAAACTTGTTGATCCAGTTCCTGAGAAGCCGGAGTTTTTCACAAGCTTCACGGTGGGTATTGATGGGGATGAAGGAATTGAGAATAATTGTCCTGATATGCCTTTCGACAGGGTTGACACAATATACTCAGTAGTTTACAGCCTGAAGGAGGAATGTTGGAAATTAGAGAGAGCAAGCTATAAGGGTTTTTGGGTCGTGTCAGAGACTGAGGCAGAGTTCCAGATTCTAGGAGGACGAAAGGCTATAGTCATCTTGATTCCTAGAAGTGAGCTCCCTGCTTTAAAACACACGTTGCATTGGAAAATTGTTACTGAAGTGAATCTAGTTGGCGATAAGACTCCCGATGATGGAACCTGCTCGACCTCCATTTCTGTTTACGAGTTAACTGTGAACACTATACCCAGCACATTAATTAAGATAGATGATGTAAACTATATGGCTGACTACTCAGGGAAAATCAGTAAGCATGTTAGGCCTGGTGGCCATGTTGTTGAAGTACAGTGCATGGTTGAAGTCTCTGAGACTACACGAAAAATTTTCTCAAATTGGTCGGACGGAAACTCTTCAAACCCTAGGCCAATAGTTGTGGACCACGATACAGTGTTAACTGCGGAATTCACTACAGAGCATTTGCTTACTGTTTCTTCAGACTACGGTGGTCTTGCCCAGTCAACCTGGCTTACAGAAGGAAGCATCGCCAATATTTCTGCTCCAACAATAGTGAACATCTCAACCGGGTCTAGGGTATTGTTCAAAGGCTGGGTTGGCGACATTGTGGTCATTGAGCCCAGTTTTTCCCTGAAGGTGAGTCGACCTCTTTCAATAAAAGCAACCTGGAGGACTCAGCACCTCATCTCACTCTCCTTCAGCGACAAGGCTGGAAGAACTATTTCCCCCAGCTGGGTTGAGCTCTCTGGTCCAAGTGAGGTACTTAACCTAACTTCTTACAAAGCCTGGGTTGATGAAGGAGAGTGGAAGATAGAGAAAGTTTGGTATAAGGGTGTTGACGTACGCCCCATTCTCAATGTTAGCTATGATGTTTCTAAACCTCTTACGATAAATATGTCAACAGAGGTTTACGATGCTAAGATAGTTTTGAAGGATGCTCTTGGTATTCCCATCTCTAACACCTTGGTAAGCTGGGAGATAACCTTTCCAGATGGCACAACTGAGTCCAAGACTACTGAGACAAGTGGAAACGGTACCCTGATCATATCCTCAGTCCCTAAGGGAGAATGTGAAGTCAAGGTTTCCTACTTGGGGCAGAAAAAACTGGTTTCACTTGACGCTTCAGCCAGGATTACTGAAGAGGTTTCCTTCCACTTCTCAATCCTCAGCATTCTGATAGGTTTATCAGCAGTTCTAGCCTTCGCCGCCTCAACATACTTAGTAGCTTACAAAACATGCTTCGTTACAAGCATAAGTCTAAAGAAAGCGGAGAGGAGAGCTGAGGAGAAGGCTGGGAAGCTCTTAGAAGCCGAGAGGGGAATTATTGAGGCTAGACGTAGAAGGGAGGAGGCGGAAGCCCGTTTGAATAATGCCTCCAAGAGGGTTGAGGAGGCTAGCAGGATGCTGGAGGCAGCAAGGAAGCAGGAGGAGCCGAGATCATGGGTTGAAACCATTGAGGAGGGAGGGAGGAGGAGAATCACAGACATCGACCTCAGACTCAAGAACAAGGAGGCTAAGAATGTGTGGGAGAAATACGTGAAGGGTGAGATATCTGCGGGGGAGTGCATGAGAGAGTGGGAGAAAATTGGAGAACCAGATGCTTTGAAGAAGCTGAGGGAGCTTGAGAGTAGGCGGAGAAGGGAGGAGGTTCAGCGTTTTGAGAAGAGTGTGGAGGATGCGAGGAAAGAGGAAAGAAGAGTGATGGAGGAGTTGAAGCAGGCTGAACAGCAGGAGGAGGAAGCCAGGGAGGAATTAGAAAAGCTGAGAATTGATTTAAAAGAGGCTAAAGAAGAGGCTGGAAGACTGAGAGAGAAGCTGGATAAATGCATGAGGAAAACACCACCGAAAACTCTAGTAGAGCCTGAGAAACCAGCACCCCTGCCTAAGCCCCAAAAGAAAACACCTCCTCCACTTGTTGAGTTCCCAAAACCCCAGTACCTCAATCAAGATCAAATCATGCTGGGTATGGCTCATGAATTTGGAAAACTTAAGGTGAGCAAATGGGCTGAAGGACTATTCGAATGCCCTGACTCATGTGCTAGAGCAATAGAGGACATTCTTCAAAAGCCTCTGATAGAAGCTGTGAGAAGCATAGGATTCACGTTGATTACTGCTTCAATATCAGTAGCTATCAAGCCAGCAACAACTCTGGAGAAGGTGGTGAAGGAGGCTGTTGTACATCTGCTTGGCTTAGCGAAGGCGAGGGGCGATATCTCCGCCTACTTACCGGATGCCTTGCTATCTAAAACCTTCGACATTATCTTCCCAGGGCTGACAAGCGACCTCGCAAGCGTTTCTGCTGACACAGCAGGTGGGGTGGAGAGACTTCAAGAGAGACTTGTCGATTACTTCAACAAGCAGAACCCTAAAGTCATATCAGTGAAGCAGGCAGTCAGAATTCCTCCAAGTAGGGGTCTAACTCAAGAATGCTTGTGTAAGATTGATGGCTACATACTTTACTATCCACGTATGAGGTATGTGGCAGGGGTTTTTAAGTGTCTGTGCGGACGAGGCTTGCCTAAGCTGATAACGATAAAGTATATTGTGAATAAGAATGGCTACAGTGAGGGCCCAGTTAATATTGATGAGGTAAATCTGCCTCCGGATACGCCTGTTGAAGCTGAGGAGGAGAAGCCGGGTCTATGCTTCATCTCCACCGCAGTATACGGTACAGGTTCCGAAGCCAGTTTAGAGATGCTGAAGGAGTTTAGAGATGATTTAATGCTGAGTAGCATAGGTAGGAAGCTGGTTAACTGGTATTATAGGATCAGCCCGCCGATAGCTCAACGGATCGTTGAAAGCGAAAAATCCAAGACAATTATTAAATGTATTGTAGATCTATCAGTTGCATTAATTAAGAGAAGGAATACTGAGGGTAGACATGCTCTCAAAGTAGCCTACACAGTTCTGACAGTTCAGACTTATGTTTTCGGATGCATGGTTGCAAAGATTCTCTCAGTTCTCTCCACGAAATAAGGCTTAGTTATATAAAGCCTCCAGCAGCCCTTACTGTGCAATATAGGCTGTTAAGCTACTATATAAACTCATGAAGTTACAATATCCTATAGGCTAGTAGAAAAGTATTTAATGCTAAACTGTTAACTAAATTAATGGTTAAGGAAGCATACTTCTACAGGAAGCTTGAAAACAACGTTGTTCAATGTACTATATGTCCTAGGAAATGTGTAATTAAACCTGGGGGTAGGGGGTTCTGCAGTACTAGGGAGAATAGGGATGGTAAGCTATACTCGCTAATTTACGGTAGGGTTTCAGCAATGGCTGTTGACCCCATTGAGAAGAAGCCTCTATTCCACTTCTGGCCAGGATCACCTACATTCTCAATAAGTAGTGTTGGATGCTCATTTAAATGTCCATGGTGTCAAAACTGGCATTTAAGCCAGCCTGAAAACATTAATGATGTATATACAGAGTATGTTCCGCCTGAAGATGTAGTTATGCATGCTAAAAATAGGGGATGCCCATCAATATCAATTACATACAATGAGCCTATAATATGGCTTGAATACGATGTAGATATAGCTAAAATAGCTAAAAGTGAAGGGTTAAAAATAGTATTTGTAACTAATGGATATATTAGTATTGATGCTTTAAGCGAGGTAGCTAAATACATAGATGCTGCAAACGTTGACGTTAAGGGATTTACGGAGGATTTCTACCGTAAATATTGCCAGGCAGACCTTAAAGGAGTACTTGAAGCAACAGCTGAGATGAAGAAGCGTGGAATACATGTAGAAACAACAACACTCCTAATACCTGGATTAAACGACTCCGCTGGGGAGCTGGAGAATCTATGTAGGTGGCACCTCGATACTCTAGGACCTGAAACACCAATACATCTCAGCAGATTCTTCCCACACTTCAAGCTTACACATCTACCGCCAACACCAATTAAAACACTAGTAAAAGCTAGAGAAATAGCGTTAAGCAAAGGGTTAAAGTACGTTTACGTTGGAAACATACCTGGACACGAAGGGGAAAACACCTACTGCCCAAACTGTAAAAAGCCAGTTATAGAGAGAGTAGGGTTTGAAGTAACTGGATGGAGGCTTAATGAGGAAATGCAATGCCTAAACTGTGGTGAAAAAATACCTATAATCGGAAAGTATGAGAGGAAATATAAATGGTACTACTAACAATCTAAGCAAACTAGTTTAACATCTTCCAGCAGCAATCCATGACTTACAACAGTAAGCCATAAACCTAAGTTAAGCTGATCTACAATAGAAACACATAAGCTATAATATTTAAAATCCATAGTACAACTACATCTTAAGCTATAGCTGTAAAATTTATGAGGCTGAAGATTTAAGCAGCTAACATAACATCTCAGCTTAAACAGAAACTTACTATAAACCATAAACATACATAATCAACATCTAAGCTGAGGGGTTTAGAAACTGCTTTATTCAGCGTAAGCTTATTAATGTAGCATCCACTAATATAGTAAGCCCGAATGCCTATAGGATGTGGGTGTAGAATAAAGGATAGATGTGTCCTCTTCACCCGTTCAGGGCGAAAGCCCTCCCATGAAGGGAGGGGGGAAGACCTAGTTATGGAAGTTAACACTAGGTTAGAACGGATATGTATATGAACCTGGCAACTTAACATATTGCATCTAACATCCTAAGTTGCCACGTTCATGTATATTACAGTAAAGTTAATAAGCTCCTCGTGCAGGCTAGTAGTAACAGGTGGGGAGATGATGAATAGCCAATCCATAACTTAACTAATTTTAAAAATAGGAGGAGATGGATTGTATTTGATATTGAAGGAGTTTTAGTAGATGGAGAATATCTTGTGGAGCTTGCTGGAAGATATGGGGTTGATAAAGTAATAAGGAGAATTACTATGAAGGGGTTAATGGGGGAGATTGATTGGAAGAAGGGGTTAATGCTACGTATAGGTTTACTTAGCGATAAGATGAGGAAGGATGATGCTGAGGAAGCTGCTTTAAGGCTTCCCCTCATGGATGGAGCTAAGGAAACATGTAATAGATTAAGAAGAATGGGGTTTAGCATAGCCGCTATATCTGGAGGATTCCAATTCCTAGCTGAAAGAGTAAAGAAGGAGCTGAAGCTAGATCTTGTAATAAGTAATAAGCTACTATTCAACGATTACGGTAGGTTTAAGGGAGTAATTATTGAGGTAGATTCAGATAAAGCATCAGTATTAATGCATTATCTAGGTCAACAAGTAGTGGATGTAGCTGTTGTGGATGGAGCTAATGACCTAACAATATTCAACATCGCAGAGATAAAAATAGCCTTTAACGCAGTTCCAATAGTGGAGTCCAAAGCTAACATATCAATAAAGGAGAAGAATTTAGTAAAAATACTTAAATACATAAAACCATACTCTACATAACACTATTCACAGCTTAACTATCTCCACCCCTCCAATCTTCCAAACTTTATTTATGACTATGCTACATATATTTTACCATTAAATACAGTGAAGCTCTCAACAATTTTGAGTAATCTACCCTACAGCTTAATTCCCAGTAATCCTATTATGAGTCAACATTAAAACCCACATTACTAGTATATTTCTGAACAGCTTTCACTAGATTAATTTCATCTATTACTTCCGGTTTGCACCAACCAGCTTCTCTTCTGGTAATCATCTACTTTAATGGGCTGTAGGCTACCATTGTTTAGGTGGAATTATTGCTGGGTTGATGGCTAGAATGTATAGAATATATATTGAGATGTTTATTACTGTTACTATTACTCCTATCTTTAGAAAGCGTGTAAAGGATATTGTATGTTTAAATCTTGATTCAAGAACTTCTATTACTATTATGTTTGAAGCTGCTCCAAGTACTGTTGTGTTTCCAGCTATTGTTGAGGACATAGCTAAAGCTATCCATGCCTCCTCATCACTACCGCTATAACCTATATTACGCATGTAATCTATGAATACCTTAGTAAACGGAACATTACTTAGTATTTGGCTGAATACTATAGATACTGCTGATATTATTATTACTCCCTGGAAACCATCAGTTTTCCCAGGAAATATTTGGGATAGTGGTAGCTGTAAAACTCCACTTCTCCATACTCCATCCATAGTTATAAACATACATATAAAAAACATAATACTACCCCAATCCACATGTCTTAAAGTCTTCCTCGGATTGCTTGCAAACATATATGTAAACGCAGCAATAACGAACGGTATAAACCCTATCCTACCCACATGGGGAAGACCGTTTAATGCTAAAACATCGTTAACTATTAAAGCCGCAACTACCAACAGCAGTCCAATACCTGAAATAGCAGCATCCCTCCTACTTACTATAGCTTCTCGAGGTATTAATATAGAGCTTATTTCTCCATTACCGACTCTATATATTCTAATTAAGAGATATGCTGTAACTAGTAAATTAATTATTGTTGGTATAAATAGATATTTAATAAATAGTATGAATGGGGCTTTAATCCCCGACTGGGTAGCTATTAGAACGTTTTGAGGATTCCCTAGAGGCGTCATAACTGAACCTATAGTTATCGAGTATGCTAATAGGAGAAACATAAATTCAGGCTGAATCCTCACAATTTTACATATGAGACGAGCTATAGGTGGACCCATTACTGCAACAGTATCATTAACAGTGAAGGCTGATAGAAAACCGAACATTAAGGCTGAAGCATATATGAGCGAATATCTAGATTTAAATCTAGATATGAATATGTGGGATATTGCTGCAAGCAGACCTGAAGACTCAGCTAGAGATACTAGGCTAAACATTCCAATAAGAAACAAAACAACATTTAAATCCACAGACTTTTCAATCTCATCTATAGACGTTAGTCCTGAAACAACAACCATAAAGGAGGAGAAAGCCAATAACGCCCAAATAGGAATCTTAGGCTTTCTAGATCTAAGAATAAGACCAACTATAAGATAGAGAAGTATAAGTGAAGCTATAAACTTATCCAAAGATATACCAGCTATAAGAATATGCTCAAAACCGAGAATCATACTCAACACTCCGCAGCACTACTTATAATAGTATCCCAGTAGATCCAGCAGCTTAAGCTTATCTCCTCAAGTTGTAGTATGAATTTTATGAATAGTTCCAGCGTAGTATTGATTTTCTGAATCTCTTGCTTCTGCTAATTGGTTTAGATGTTATGTTGCTGAAGAATGTTTTGCTTCTGCTGAATGATAAGTATATATTTTATGAAGCATCTTTACCGAAAGAATTTAACACCACATCTTAGACTAAGCCTCCCAAAGCTTTCGTTAGCCATAGACTTCATCAACAGCAAAATAGACCATGTATTTTAGAAATCTCTTATGAAGAGCCTATTAGTAATCATCCTCCTAACAGTAACTCTCATAGATATGATTTTATTCTAATAATATCTAGCATAAACCCAGTGCTTAGATGTGGTAGCTTAAGAAGTTGAATACATGTTAAGTTGCTAGGTCTGTACTCTAACCGTTAACTTAATACATGTTTCATTCAAAGCTATGAGTCTCCCAGAATTCTAGAAGACTTAACATTAATCCTCCGCTGAGCTTTCATAAAGCCTTCTTAGAAACCCTATGTCAGATAATGCTCTAGCAACTTTCTTAAGACTTGAAGCTGAATGTAGAATGCTAATCCAAAACCTAAGCTCTAATGAATCTTAAATACTTTATTATTTTGATAGTTAAGTATCAAAAGCTTAAATATTAGTTGATAATAAATTATCAATATGGAAATAGTTGATAGACAAAACCCATGGTGGTTTATAAAAAATTGGGAGGAGAAAGATAAATACTTAAATGAGTGGAGAATGCAGAAAATAAAATGGATTCCAAGATGGTTAGATGAGATCTCATATACTCCATTCAGTTTAAACTTTGTTTATGGAGTGAGGCAGGTTGGTAAATCAACAGGTCTTAAATTATTAATAAAAATGTTGATGGGTAGAGGAGTAAATCCTAATGCTGTCTTCTATCTTGATTTGGATGTTATCACATCATTATTTGAATTCAGAAATATTATGTCCTACATTATTAAAGAAAAGAGGAAGAGGAATATTAAAACAGCTTATATAATTCTTGATGAAGTTACTTCAGTTGAAAACTGGTGGAAAATAGTAAAATACTATATAGATGTAGGCGATGTAGTGAACGATGTAATTATTGTATCCGGCTCATCCACTATTGGCATTGTCAAAACACCTGAGAGATTCCCTGGAAGATATGGATATGGGAAAGTTATAAAAGTTTTACCATTAAGCTTTCCAGAATTCATTAAGATTATGAATTTTTCTGAGAAGGAGGTTTTGCACAGGTCTGATGTTCTCTCAGATTTATGGGAGAAATATAGGGAAAAGGGGGGTTTCCCTAAATCAATCAATGATCATTTTGACGCGAAGGATTCCTTAATCTATGCAATGCTTTCAGAAATTTATAAGCATGATAAAGATACACGAACAGTTCAAGACATTATTGCTTCACTAATTCCTAAATTACCATCAGCTCTTTCCTATAATTCTATAGCTCAGGATATAGGCATATCCCATAATACAGTAAAGGAATACATAGAATTTCTATCAGACCTATTACTACTTGGAATAGCTTATCTTAAAAGAAATGGTGAAGTCATAGTTAGGAGGGAGAAGAAAATATTTATAAGAGACCCTTTTCTCTCACATACCCTCTCAACATGGGTAAGTAGAAAACTATTAGAAAGCGCAATATTTGAAAACATAGTTCAAGAACACATTTATAGAAAATTTGAGGAAATATATTATTTTAAGAATACTTATGAAATTGATATAGTAGCTTCTAACCTAAAGATTGAAGTTAAAGCAGGTAAGCCGCATAGAAGATATCTTAAGAACGTAATAGTTCTTGATGAATATGAAATACCTAAATTCTTACTAAAAATCTATAAAGAAAATAGTCTTTAAGACCAATGAGGCTTTACAAAACAATCAGTAAGAAAGCCTACGTTTTAACCATAGGATGAATGGATGAGCAACTTAGCATATTGTATCTAACGTATTAAGCTGCTGCTTTCCATCTTAACAAGCAGGCTTGTCCAACTACTATTTTAGTTCTTTGGTTATTTCTCTTTATGCTAGGGTTTATGATGTTGGCTTCTTGATGACTGTTTAGATTATGTTTTTGATTCTATGGATCTTGATTCAAGGCTTAGTGGTTTTGGAGAACTCTAGGCTGTATGTGGAGGCATTGGTTTTGAAGGAGGTTTTAAGGCTTAAGGTATGCTGGGAATTATCCCTCATTGATGTTAGAATTCCTAAATCCACACTATTGGGAGCATGGGGATATTGTGGGGGTTTTTAAATATTCTTCAAACTACTCATAGAGTACTCAGTAGTAGACTCAACAAGCTCTCTGACTGGTTGAGTGGGCTTCATGAACTATTCATTGATGTGAGGGTGAGGAGTGGAAGCACAATATTCCAGTACACGCCCAGCTAACAGATTCTGAGGTGGAGTTTGCTGGGAGTATGATGTGTAGGATTCTGTTGGTGATGGAGTATTCGACGCTAAGCCCGTGCTGAACACAATAGTATCTAAGGGATACCATCATAAAGAGGGGATTAACAAGTCCAAGAGGATATGGAGCAAGAATAAGGGATAGAGTGTATGATGAAATCCCTATACTCGTATAGAGGTGTTGGGGAGGGGTATTCGGAGCATTAACAGTATTGGAGATAGAGTAAAAATAGGAGGGGGTCGACAAGAACAGAATAATCCTAGAATCATAGTATACTGCTAAAATACTTACAAGCTCTACAATAAACTGAATACCAGAGCCCAACAATTAGAGTTAATAGTTAAGATACTGTACATTATCTATGTGGCCAACAGCTATCATAAACCCCAGTTTAAAAAGATACTACATAGATTTAAAATGAGGTTTTAAATATGTAGTATAGGCTTAACCATCAACATCAAAACCTAACAACACATATTCAAATTCTAAGCTACCACATCAAGATTATGCTAGAAAAGTTTATAAATTGTTGGACACGTCCTAACCGTCTTGTAAACTTAAGCTTGTGGTTTGATTCTCCTATTTGACTAGTCAAATTTATAGAGGGGGTTTTGTATAGTTTATATGCCTGAGAAGGGTTGGGCAATCTTAACTGTTAGAAGGTCTACGGCTGAGAGAATTAAGGAGATAGCACATAGTAAGGGCTTAACAGTAGATGAGTTCCTAAATGAATTGATGAATCCAGCAGGGAGAGATGAGTGGACCACATGTAGTTTATGTGGGGCTAAAGTTAAATCAAAGAACCTACATGAACACATGGCTAAAGTACATCCAAGACATATTAGAAGCATTGACTATAGTATTTCGCATAACTTTTTTCTATAGGTTTCTTTGAGTATATGTTATGGTCGATCTGCTCAAGGCTTTGAAAATGGAGAGGAATTACAAATTCAACATAAGGCAAACAGATACCTAACATGAAAAACGATAGTGGAAAAAGCTTTAGCGAAATACTATAGTCAAACAGAAGAATTAAACCACATGCTTAAGTTTACAAAGCGCGTCCTAACAAGCAATAGATTTAAATAGTCTAAATAGTTTAAGCTTAGCGGCGGGCTGAGCTCCGCCGTTACTCCATATGTGGGCAACCTTCAGATGATAAGGTGCTCGAAGGAGAAATTAACCTCTCACCTCAAAATGTGGTGAGGCTATGGGGAATATTAAATCAAGAGATTTAGCTATAGCAGCCATGATGGCTGCGCTGTATTCAGTATTGGTATATGTTTTTAGCCCTATTAGTTTTCAAATGATTCAGATTAGGGTAGCTAACTCCTTAATGGGTTTAGTTCCAATTCTAGGAGTTCCAGCTATAATTGGGATTGTAATAGGTGTTTTTATAGCGAATCTAGCGAGCCCACTAGGATTTATAGATCTGCTAAGCGTAGCTCCAACCCTTATTGGTCTTACAATCATATATAGGCTTAGAGGTTATAGTGTAATGCTTGGATTAGTGGTTTACAGCATTATTCTCGGTTCTTGGGTTTCATTCATGCTTTGGTACGTTTTTAAAATACCATATATAGAATGCTTTATCTACGTTACTACAGGTATATCTATAGCAACAGCTGGCTTAGGATATCTTGTATATAGAACGTTTAGAAAGGTGATGGGTGGATTTAAGCTTTGAGGAGAGCTGTTGCTGTTGTAAGTGGTGGACCTGATAGTATTGGGTATGCTGCTATATGGAGAAGTAGAGGCTACGAAATATACCCTATAGTCTTCAACTACGGTCAGAAGGGGGTTAAGGAGGTTGATGTTGCTGTGGAGCTATGTAGAAAGCTCGGATTCCACGAACCAGTAATTATCGATATTTCATTCATGAAAAAACTATGGAGGGGAACTCAGCTAACAGATGAGAACGTAGAGGTTGAATCAAAATATACACCAACAGTAGTTGTACCTATAAGAAACGCTATACTTCTCACGATAGCGGTAGCTTACGCATACATGATCGATGCTGAAAAAGTTGTTTATGGAGCACATCTCGACGATAACTTGCCGAGACAGGATACCTATGAGCCAATATATCCAGACTGCTCACCTGAATTCCAATACGTACTACAAACAGCATTAAACCTCGGATACTTCAGAGGTAGACGTAGAGTTGAAATATGGAGTCCTGCAAGAGAATTATGGACAAAAGCTGAAAATTTAAGAAGAGCATTTGAAATAATTGGGGAAACAATCTATAATACGTGGAGCTGCTATCTTAGCGGTGAAAAACACTGCGGTAGATGTGAATCATGCATTAATAGACATAAAGCCTTCATTCAAGCAAAAATAGTGGATAAGACGGAGTATGAGAGCACACCGCAGATCTAACATCATAAATATATCTACAACAGTCTCCAAGCTATAAACATGATCGGTAGGGTTAATGCTGTAAGCTACAGCTTAGATGCTACAATATATCCTTCATATACCTACGCATTGTTTAAAGCATATGACGGATGGTTTATTAAGCAGTATGGATTTGGGAGGGGCGGAGGGATGAGGCTTATAGATGGATTCCTAGAGTATAAGGGATTTACGGAGGGGGAAGTTATGGATTTATCAGGATTATGGTATAAACCTACATCCCTCCTCAACGATCTAGATCCTAAAGTTAGGGGGGATGTTGAGAAAATAGTTGATATTTATGGTTATGTAAGAATTTCAATAAGCCCCCATGACCGTAACCTAATATTCATACTTACATTCCTATCTAGAAGAACAGATTTTCACGTAAACGTTGTTAAATGGGCTTCAAAACTGTTCAGCATCATAAACGATGTTGATGAAGCTTTAAGAATTGACTTAAGAAGTATTGGAGGCAGCTACCAGATAAAACAGCTTAAAGAAGCTTTAAAAAGCTATTTAGAGATCGCTGACTACAGAATTAGTGATCCATGGACTTTAAGAATGAAGCTTCTTGAAATTAGGAATGTTGGCCCTAAAGTAGCTGATGCATTCATACTCTTCCACACATACAATTCATGGATAGCTCCAAGCGATATACACTACCAAAATTTCGTTAGGAGAATTAACATATTCAAATACTCTTCAATACCTGAAAAGAGGAAATGCCTAAAATATACATGTATTGAATGTGTTGAAAACAATACATGCCTAACAGGATTATCATACCATAAACTTGGAAAACTAGCTGGCTGGCTTCAAACAGTTTCATACATTCATGATAGGGAATACTGTAGTATAGGTAGATGTCTGGAATGCCCTATTAGAAAGCTATGTAGAAAACCTCCTAAATAGCTTAACACCCTCCACAATAGCTTTAAGCTTACTAATAGATACGTTATAGGCATCCTCAGATGTCTTAAACAACCCCTTCAAAGCTGCAAATCCACAGTCAGGCTTAAACGTAAATACATGGCTACCATATAGACTTAGGGATTTAGAGATTAGAGACTTCACCTCATCAACACTTTCAACCCTCCCACTTCTCGAGGATACAACACCTATGGATAGAAGCTTATCATACTTTTCAACATCCCCCCTCCCGTAAACATCAAAGTTTCTAGGAGCATCATGATATTCATGATCGAGAATCCTAGCTCTACTATTTAGAAGAATCTCAGCTAGCTGGGGTGAAATAACCCCGCAAACATGTACTGCACCTAAACAGCCAATATTTAAAACCCTATTCAACACATCAATGATCTCATCAAAAGTATAGTTAAACAATATTAGCCTACGGCCAACAATTACTGAGAGTATAGGTTCATCTATACAGATAATATTAACCCCAAGCCCCTCAACCCACTTCACAATCGAACATACATACTCCACAATCCTCCAAGTATAATTCTTAACTGTAAGTATACTACTGCTTAAACCTGTCCCCTCATAGCCAATAAATATTTGGGATGCAAGCGTAAATGGACCCGTAACAGCTACTCTAACACCTTTAACCCTACAGCTCTTTAGAAGATTTAAAGCATACAAGTACTCCGGAACATTAGGCTTTAAGCCTGATACATTATCTAAATTCAACAATGTAAACCCTCTTAAAGTAGGCTTAACAGCATTAGCCTTAACAAGAGGCTCCATAAACATATCGATAAAGCTTCTTAGCTGAGGTAAAGTTGGATAATCAATACCTATACCAACAACATCCCCAACAATTCTCTTAATGTTTTCGATAGAGTAATCTAGTGGAAACGAGCCGACATATGTAGTGTAGAAACCATCCACTACAGTATCTACAATACGTTAAATATAAACCTAACGTAGACGTGGCAACTTAAGAAGCTAGATACAATATGAAGCCGTCTCTAAACTCCTTAAGTTTTTGACCGTCAATTCCTCCTTCATCCTTCAGCTGTCTAGATAAACTTTGCTACGTGTTTGCACATGTTTCAGCTTTGATCATGATCTCACGTAGCGGCACGTCAGCTAGACATCCTTCAAGCTTACGAGCATACTCTTGGCGGCAGTAAGCATCATCCCTCTCAGGCATGAACATACCTTCAGTAGAAGCCCCGTAGATTTGACCAGCCAATTTAGAGACGGCCTATATGTTAAATTGCCAGGTTTAACTTTACCCATAAATGATGCAGGCTTTCCATGCTATCTTAGTAATTTCCGGATTAGCCGTTAAGCTCTAACCACAGCTGAAGCTATGTCCTTCAAAGAGTGAGAAGGTTAGTGGTGTGTAATTATGGAGGCTGCCTCCTTCACCATTCTCTCGATACTGGATAGTCTTGCCTTAACGTCTTCTGAGTCAAATGTCCCCTCATGAAATCCCCAAACATGTAGGGCCCAGGCAGCATCCCATGAGGTTCTAAACCATTCCCCAAGCTTTTCTGAAACCTTCAGCACAGCCTTCTCCAACTCAGCTACAGTCCACCTATCCCTCCCCTTAACTTTTTCAAGTATCTCAATTAAGTTAGAATATATTGCAAGAGCTTTCACACATTCCTCAGCAGCTTTATACAGCTTCTCACTAGCTTGTACAGGGTCTTTATCTATGAGGTTCCTACCCTCCTCAAGATACTTCTCGGCAAATTCTAAGTGTTTAAAGTAAATCAACCAATACAACCTGCATCTAAATCTATGTGATGAAGCTTATAAATCTTATCCATATAGTGGCACGCCTTGTAAAATTAAGCATGCCTCACCATCTCCATTATAGATAACACCCCTTTACGAATCCTCAGAGATACATAAGCCTATTAGAGGCTATGTACTTAGAACCTATGTGGAGGCCCGGCTGAAATTTAGCTTTACATAGTTTTCTATTTCCCTAATGTAGTTCCTGGATTTAGCTGGAGGCTTGGTTAGTAGGCTTACTGTTATGAATGTAGCTGTTGATAATAGTAGTGTTAGGGGACCTGCACCGAGTCCGTAGAGGCTTAGCTTTAAAATCTGGATGAGTGCTGATGCTAATCCTCCAGCAGCAATACTTAATAGTGAAGCTATACTGCTCCCCCTCCCCCATTTAATAGCTGCTATTGATGATGGAACTATTGATAGAAGACCTGCTGAAGACGCTACGGAAAGCTCAACAATAACTCCAGGTCTAGTTAATGCAAACACTACAACTATAATAGTTAGTATAGTCATCGATAATCTACCGGTAAATATGGGATTATATTTACCCCCAACCATATCTATGCTAACAATAGATGATAGTGTTAGAAGTATTGAGTCTAGGGTTGATATTGAGGCAGCCATTATACTAACCGTAAGGAGGATAGCTAATGCTTGAGGTGATTGTTCAAGTATTGTGGGGGTTATGTAGTCAGGCTCAAGCCTAGGCTTCACCATTGATGGTTCTATAAATACTCTTGCAATTAAGCCTACCAACACAACCATAATAGTATATATAAACCCTACAGCAACAAATCCCTCAATCATTCTACCCATAGCTCTAGGGGATTTAGGTATGAAGAATCTCTGCACAACCTGGGGATTTGATAGGCAGAAGAAAAACCATGGAATCGTTAAATTCAGGAAGTAGGTAAATGTAAACCTCCCCATACCTCCAGGAACAGATAAAAGCTCAGGATACTTAGACTCTAGAATACTGAAGGCATTAAGCCCACCAGCCATGATGAAAACATATATTAGTAGGGTTAATGCTGAAGATAGGAAAACCAATCCCTGAATCAGATCCGTCCATGCAACCCCCCTCATACCGCCAATAAACGTATATATTAAAGTTGTAGTAGCCATAACTAAGACACCGATCTCAAAGGGTAATGTATGATTTGATAATCTATCAAAAATTATTGCAGGACCTATAAGCTGAACGGACATGTAGGGTATGAGGAAAACCAGATAGATTAAAGCTGCAGCAAAGCCAACAACTTTAGATTCATACCTATCACTTAATATCTGTGATGGAGTTAAACAATTCCTAACCCTAGAGGCAGCGTAGAAGTAGGGTCCGAAAAACACAGCCAGCATTAAACCCATAAGGTATATAAGCTCAAAGCCCAGAGCTCCAACACCAAACATGTAGGAGTAGCCTACAAGCCCTACAAGCATGAAGGCGCTGTAAGTAGTGGAGAAGTAGGTAGCCCATGAAACCAAGCCGCCAACCCTTCTACCAGCTAGATAATACTCATCAACACCCATACCTGTCCTACGTTTAGCATAAATACCTACAATAAGCATTAAACAAATAAATAAAGCTATAACAATAGTAAAAATCACTTAACCCACCTTCCCACACTATAAAATATCAACAATACAACAGCTAAGCTTGATAAAACCCAAAACGTAAAGGAGCCTAGAAAACTATAAACCCTACTTAAAAGAGTATAGGGAACTATAAATGATGCAGCTAAAACTATAACATATAGTAACAATACTGAACGCATAAATGCTAAACATTAAGTAAAATATATAAATTTTATGAGTTATAGGATTATCCAACTATTATTTAGCCTTTCATCAAATTCAAAGCTTAAAAGTAATCTAGAAGGGTTTATGAGTTGTTAGATAAAGCCTAAGTTATAAATTATAAGCAGCAATTTATAGCATCCCCTTAACGTAAATGTTAAGAGGAGTACTTTAATACAGTCTGGAAGCCTCCATACCGCATAGATTAACATAGAACTTACAGTAGAAGTATTACTACTGTAGATTTCAAGTAAACGGTTCTTTAAGGCTGCTATGTATTGCTGATCTATATTAGGAGTAGTATTAGGGAGGCTGTTAGCCAGATGCTAACCATTACAAATACAACATACCATAAAGTATCCGTATACTCCATGCTTCTCCTAGCTTTAAACGCTACTCCTAATAGGTTTTTAGCTATTTCTACATGTATTGTTTTATCCAGTACATTTTCAATTAGAGTTGTAAATCTTGAAATTTTATGGATGCCCTCAACAAATACTATGTAGTATATTGAGTTGATAAGGTATCGATCATATAGTAGATTATATAATGCTCTATTAAGCCCATGACTACCAAGCCTAAGCATCCCCCTCCTAGATATGTATGAGTAGTATGCAGCTATAAAGCCGATAAATATGAATGTACATGATACTAATAGGTTTTTAGGGTTAAGCTCAGGTATATGTATAGCTTCCTCAACACCTAAATATTTATCATTAACCAAGAATACGTAAAGCTTCCCACCTATAGGCCAAATCAGCCCAGCAGCTAATGCTAAAACCCCCAGTATCACGTATGGAGTAAGCATAGTTAAGTCTGCTTCATGAATATGCTTCCCCCCACATCCACCCCTAACTATAAATATCTTAAATAAATACCTGAATGAGTAGAAGGCTGTTAAACCAGCTGTTAATATGCTAAGCCAATATAGTAGGTATCCTGATTCATAAGCTGCCTCTATAACCATATCTTTAGACCAGAATCCGAATGTTGGCGGAATACCTGCAAGTGAGAGTATACCGAATAAAGTAGCTAGAAAAGTGTACTTCATCCCCCTAGACAGCTCCCCAGCATCATCCATATACTTAGACTCTACAGCGTGAATTACAGCTCCTGCAGCTAGGAATAGTGAAGCCTTAAATATTGCATGGCTAACCATATGTGTAAGACCTGATATGAGGCCTAGATAATGCTCATGTATAAGTGGTGAAGTACCTACTGCTAGAAACATGTATCCAAGCTGGGAGGCTGTGGAGAAGGCTAGAACAAGCTTAATCTCCCTAGCAACAACTGCCTGAGTAGCCATGAAGAAAGCTGTGAAAGCACCTATTAAAGCAATAAACTCGAAGAAGGGCTTTACAGGTATGCTGGATAGTGTGGAGCCTAGAATTATTATTGGCGCTACTCTAAGCATAAAGTATACACCTACCTTAACCATTGTTGCAGCATGTATTAACGCGCTAACAGATGTTGGGCCAGTCATAGCTGTTACAAGCCATTCATGAAATGGAAACTGAGCACTCTTACCCATAGATCCTAGTGAGAGCAGGGTTAGGAAAGGTATAAGTACGCCGAGGGAGTAAAGCTTAGAAACCCATTCTCCCGAAGCCTCAGCTAAAGCCTTAAACTCAACGTTACCGTTAAGATAAAGTAGAATACCTATACCTATAAGCATACCAGTATCAGCAATCCCAGTTATAACAATAGCTCTAAAACCAGACTCGCTAGGAGTAAACCACATCCTCATACCTAATGCTCTACGACCCACATCGCCAACACATCTCTCCTCATCATCAGTAAACCAGTGGCCTATCAGAGCATACGATGCTAGAGAAGTCCCCTCCCATCCAACAAGCATAGTTAACAAATCCCTAGCTAAAACAGCTAGCAGCATACTTCCAACGAAGAATGTGAAGAAAAACCAGTACCTCCCCCACCACTCATCCCCCTCCATATATTTCAAGCTGTAAACACCTATCAAGAAGCTAATCCATGAAACAACAAAAGCTACAGTAGCGGATAAGGCATCAGCATAAACCCCGAAAAAAGCATGAAAACTCTCAATCCAGGAATACAGTATAATATCTCTAGGTCCATTAAAGTATACATCAAGAAGTAGTAGGGAGGAGAGAATAGATGATGTAAATATTGAGAGAATAGATATTAAGCCTACAGCCCTCCTACCCCTAAACATTATGGTTAATATAGAGCCTAGAAAGGGAGCTAACCATGTATATGCTGCTAAATAAGCTAAATTATTTAGCTCTAAGACCATACCTGCTAGCACAAACATGAAAAATTATAAACTTTTCGCTTAACCAATAAACATAACTCTACAAATACATTTCCACAAGCTAAATCAGAGAATTATAGCTTTAATATGTAAACTTCACTATGAAATATGTTTAAATAGGCTTCAATATCAATCATTAAACAGCTTCATTATATAGGAGGTTACTATGATGCTAACCATTAACTACCAATCACTACAGACCATCCGGGCATGGCAACTTAGGAAGTTAAGTACAATATGTTAAGTTGCCAGGTTTGACCATCCGGCTTTGTAAACTTAAGCTTGCTGATTAACTTCTAGGTAAAGCTTAAGTTTACAAGACGGACCATCCTATACAAAAGTATATAAGTAAGTATATGTTTAAAGATTATGAGTGAAAATGTTAAAAGAAAAGTTTTAAATGTAATAATCTTCACTGTTATCATCACACTAATAATAGTAGCTTCACCTTTAAACTCGTTAAACAACATAAATCCTCAGGCAACACCCACCATTATATCCCCCATATCCCCCATAAAACCAACCATTATCTCCCCTATTACTATTATCTCCCCTACTTTAATTACTCTAACACCCTCCTTTACATTAGAGGTTAGCCCAACATCAATTACAATTATGCAGGGTGAGAGTGGAAGTGTAACAGTTACAGTAGGTTCCCTAATTGGTTTTTCAAGCTCTGTTTCACTATCATCAAGCCCCCCAAGTGGAGTAACAGTTTCAATATCTCCATCAAGCGTTACTCCCCCACCCAATGGTAAGGTAAGCGCTACAGTTAGTATATCTGTAGGGAAGAGTGTTGGGGAGGGTACGTATAGTATAGTTATATATGGAGCTTCTGGAACATTGAAAGAGAGCACAACATTAACATTAATAGTTAAAGCAACTCCAACAACTCCTAAAACTACAATAACACTACCTCCAAAATTTGATATATTAAGTTTCCTACCATATATTCTCTTAGCCATTATTGCCGTTGTAGTTATAGTGTTAGCTATCTTCCTTCTTAGAAGGAGAAAGCCAACCCCACCTCCAGCAGCGCCTAAGCCTCCTGAGCCTATAGAGCCTACGAGGAGGTATTGTATGCATTGTGGATCCATAATGCCTAAGGATGCTGTTTTCTGCCCAAAATGTGGGAAGCAGCCTCCAGGAGGACCGGATACAAAAATATGTCCAAACTGCGGCTCAGTAATAAACTTGATTGCAGCATACTGTCCAAAATGTGGAGCTGCACAGCCTAAAAGCTAAGCCATGGGGCAGCCAGCAGCTAAGGCAGGAGATAAAATAGTTGCACAGGATGTACACATAGTACTTATGCCTTCACCTACAGGACCAGTTCCAACACCAGTAACCCTACCATTTAACGGTGTAATAAGCAGCAATCTTAGCAGTAATGTTTTTATAGAGGGTAAGCCTGCAGCAACAGTTAATAGTATAGCTATAAATACACCACCCCATATTCCGCCAGGAGGAATTTTTCAAAAGCCTCCATCAAACCAGGGGAAAATAATAGTTGGAAGTACAGGAGTATTTATAAACGGTAAGCCTGCAGCAAGAAGTGGAGATACAGCATTAACATGTAATGATCCTGTAGATACGCCAGTAGGGAAGGTGGTAGCAGTTGGAAAAGTATTTATAGGGGAAACAGCAGCGCCAATACCTAAACCACCAGCCACACCATCAATAACGGAGAGGAAGCTTACAAATCCTAGATGGAAACCCTACACAGTGATAACAAACCCTAGATGGGAGCCTGCAAGGTAAAAATGAATAACCATTCTATCTAAAATTATTTATTAAGCTTGTTTAATATTCCTACTTAGTCTAGTAATTTTTTCAGTTTTTTATAGGTAAATATTGATTTATTCTTTATGTATCTTAAGTATACTCCATATTTACGGCTGTATTTGGATGATATTAGCATTACTGGATAGCTAATATTACCTGGGCATCGCTCATCCTCCCTAGTAACCTTTATAAGCTCATCATCACATGGTTTAAACCATAAAGCTCCAGAACTATCTTGAAGTAGGAAGTAGGGGTTATAGGCATAGTCGAGAATAACCTGAATAAGCTTCAGCTTTAAATCCTCAATTGGAATGTAGAGATGGGAGATATGCTTCCCACTATCTACATCAATAAGGTGGGAGTACAGCTTATCATTCTTCTGAACTACATAGTTTAGAGAGATACGGTAGCTACCCTCATCATACCTCCACGCATTTGAAAGGTGAAGACTTAAAACAGGATCCTCAACCTCAGCTAGTAAGCCTGATGTCTTCTCAATATGATCATATATATTAATCTTTAAGTAGTAGATTTTACGATCTATACTATAGACTAGATGGGGGTTAGAGTCTAAATCGAAAACAACAGAGTACTTATCTAATACGCCTCTAAGCCTAGTAACATCATCAACCATAACCTCCCCCTTAATGGGAACTCTTAAAAGCTTAATTAATGCTTCACCTTCTAAAAACGTTAAAAATCTTAACTCACCATTCTCAGCTGTAAGTGGGGGGTTAAGAACATAACCTATAGATGTTTTAATCCTCCTAATATTCTTTAAATCCCCATCAACAATTTCCACTACATATAAAGTATCATTATCAATCCATAATATATGCTCTACACTCTGCCCATATGTAGATTGAATAGAGTAAGTAATATCCCTCAAACTACTAATTCCTACTATTCTACGATTAGAAATTATGTTTGAAGGTTGATTACAGCTGCAATCCATAAGGAATACGTAGAACCCATCATTCCCCTCATTAACCCATAAAGTACGGGTAGGAATAGTATTGTTCCTAGCGTAGTCTTGAAATGTTTTGGAATATATGGGTTTAGCCTTAACAATCTTAAAGCCTATAGTGTTTGATTTAAGAAAGGATAATTGACCTAGCCTATAGTAGACATAGACTTTATAATCACCCTCAGGAAGTACACCGAATACTCCAATTAAATCAACATAAATCCCCCTGGCTTCCCTAGGATTTAGGGTAATCATAGATTTCCCCTTTACAGGAATCTCGCCAACACCCTCCCTCATCCAGAAGCTTTGAAGAGAACCCTTAAACCTACCTCCAATACTATTAGAAGCTATAAAGAAGAGGGGGTTATTAGTAGGTGTAAGATCCTCAATATTAATGGGTTTTAAGCCTTCATTTACAAGAGAAACATAAACTAAAATAGATTCAAACCTAGCAAACAAATTTCTTGAAACACTCAGCAATAACGATGGATTATGTTTACTCACGGCACCACTTTTATAGTTAAAGAAATACTTTGTAGAGGTTGATTATTAGTTGGATTTATGATTTCAAAAGAAACTTTATTCTCACCTGTTCTCTCCCCAGCTGTAATCAAGGTTCTTACTGTATCATCAATTAGATCATGTGTAATCTTAACAACCCCCATACCAGGAGATAGAACTTGATTGGTGTTCGGATCTGTAAATATCCATCGACTCCTCGTCTTTCCATAAGTAGAAACATCCTTATAGGGATTTAATCCACGATTATTTATAACACCCTCCTGTGGATAAAGAACATAAAGTATTCCACTTTCCCCCTTTTTCATTGTTAACGTGCCTCCATTCTTAACTATTATAGTTTTAGGTAAGTTTGTTTTTTCACTTTTACCCCCAATATAATATATAATCATGTTTTTACTTCTTGTATATTGAATACCTAAAAAAATGTTATTTTTTATTAGTTTATTCTCATCATAGAATCTAAGCAATAATAAGCAAACACCGCAAAAATGCCAATTAACTGGATTTACTACTTTCTTGGGCTGATTATTCTCATATTCGCAGTTATCATTCTCATATGACATAATGCATGAAATCATATCTTCGCTATCATGTAAATCCCAAGATGGATTAGTTAGAGTTCGTAGTGCATTATGCCATGGATCATGCTTTTTATTACCCTTCGCATACTCTGTAACCACAACCCCAAATTTATATTCCTTAAAATAGTGCTCATGAAATCTAGTTGCACCTTCCATTAAGAATAACGCATGTCCTAGCTCATGTGCAAGATTTACTGCAACATCGCCGCTAGTAATCATATAGAAAAGCTTGCCAGATACAAATTTACCTCTAACCTTACTATTTGGGCTTGGAGGTCTACATACTAAAACATAGAAACAATCTTTAGTTGATACTCCATCCTTAACATTAACGTTTCCTCCCAGAACATCTTTAACAATTTCTTCAGCTAATATCTCTAAAAATTTCCAAGACAGATTATCAGGTGGGCTTAGCTCCCCATTTTTCCCAATGGGGAATGAGTATTTTTCAAGATCCTTTTCTTTAAGATTAAGAGGGTAATTCCCCCATTGGGTCGATCTCCATCCTTTATATACATGATTTTGTAGATAGTTAATCCAGTTACTAGTAGGAATGATGTAGTAATTATGATGCTCTACTTCTATGTATGCATCACTGTAAGCTTTTTTAACATTATCCCACTTAATACTATCATATACACTTTTATCATTTGGACTGCTTCCCTGAACAAATAGTTTAAGCCTAACTTTTCTCCAAATAGTAATTTCAGGTGTTTCATATTCATTCTTTTCTTTAAGTTCAACCTTTTTCCAGTATTCAGAGTCTATAGGCTTCTTTTCTATAGAGATCTTTAGAATGTAATTATCACCAAGTATAGGTGGTGGACGGAAATCTATATTAGCTGTAATGAACTTAACATCATTTTTCTCAACCTCTTCCTGCCACTGATTCACTACTACTACATTGCTAGATGAGGTTTCGTGTTGAGGGGGGTTCTTGTCATTATTGGAGTAGAAAAAAATCTTATCCGCTCGTACACTTCCTCCAACTGCCCTACATCTATCCTTCAAGACTTCAGGAGCTAAACTTTCATCACAGTTATCGTTAGAAGATTGTTTACGTATTTCAGTATTAAATAGTTTAATAAATTCTTTACCAGATACATGATCTCCAGTAAACACACCTTTAACATGGTCTACATTCTCTTCAGGATCAAGAACCTCAATTACTGCTCGAATATCTTTACTTTTTTCAACGGATAGCTGCTCATTATTGTGAAATTTCCTAATTTCTAGCTTAAGTGGAATTGAAAAGTTAAGAATAGAATTTAAAACTCCACTATTTAAGCTATAGAAATCACCTCTACTATGCCAAAGCTTATCTTTATTATTTTGAAGGCCGTAAGTTTCACCTGTATTATCCTCAACAATTATCCTTAACTTATCTTTGATTTGGAGGAGGTCTTCTCCTTTTTTAACATTCTGCCAATTATTTTTTGAGAATTTTTGAAGATTTACAATATTGCTTTTAATCTCGTTCAACTTAAGACTTACACTATAGACTACATCCTTAGTAGCTTTTCCGGTAGCATGGGTTTTCCCCTTTCCCGATATTTTACCATGGAGTGAGGTCCTCTCAGTACTCATTTCATTACTCTTTTAATCTATATCCTTCTACTTGGATTTTAAATTTTCCCTTAGGAGCATCTTCTATTCTTGCGTATCCTTTCTGAAGAGTTCCCTCTCTCTTACTTCCATTTGAAAGGGTTATTGTATATTTAGCTCCATCTATAGGTTTTCCATCTTCATCTTCGAGATATATTTCAAGAGGATATGTGAATATAAGTGTGGGGGATTCCACCTCTAAATCATCTATTTTAGCCTTGAAGTAGTATTCCTCAATTTCCTCCTCTTCTTCACTAGTAGGCTCCTCCTTTGATAGTTTAATTTTATACTCCTCTTGTGGGGGTGACCATAAAGCCTCCCCTCTTCCCCCTCTTACTACTCCATTTACTTGGTCTATTAGTTTCTCCTCCCCACCCTTCCTCATCCATATTTCAAACTGTACTAGTCTACCATCCTGGAATCCTATGGTATCTACAACAAGCCTTACAGGTCCATAGGGTAGCTTAACTTGACCCATTCATAAACCTCCTATTTCACTACTCTCTATTTCTTTAAGCTTCCTATAGGTAAATATTGATTTATTCTTTATGTATCTTAAGTATACTCCATAGTTAAAACTGTATTTGGATGATATAAGCATTGTAGGGTAGCCTACATTACCTGGGCATTTTTCATCTTCTTCAGTAACTTTTATAAATTCATTACTGTATGGCTTAAACCATAAAGCTCCATAATTGTCTTGAAATAGGAAGTAGGGGTTACAGTTATAATCTAGAATAACTTGAAGAAGTTTTAAATTCATATTTTCAACTGGGATATAGAGATGGGAAATATGCTTTCCATTCTCTACATCAACAAGGTAGGAGCATAATCTATTGTTTTCCTGAACCACATAGTTTAAAACAACACAATATTTTCCATTCATCCATGTATTAGAAAGATGAAGATCAATAATAGGGCTTCCAACATTAGCTAAAACATTAACCACTCCTTCAACACTAAACTGATCATGTACTTTAACATTTAAATAATGGATTTTACCATTTAAACTATAGGCAAGGTGGGGATTACAATCCATATCGAAAACAATAGAGTACCTGTCTAATAATTCCCTAAATCTTAAAACTTCATCAATCCTCAAATCCTCCCCAAATGGAAGCCTTACAAAATAAACTGTAGATTCAGATTCTTCCCTTAAAAATGTTAGAAGCCTTAACTCACCATCCTCAGCTGTAATTGGAGGTAGGAGGGGGGAACCTATAGATTTACTGATTCTCCTAATGTTTTTTAAGCTTCCATCAAGTATTTCAGCTAAATATAAGGCATCACCACCAACCCATAAAACATGCTCTACACTCTGCCCATAGGTAGATAGAATGGAGGGTGTAACATCTCTTAAACAGTCAATCTTCAATAATCTATGGTTAGAAACTATGTTTGAAGGTTGATTACAGCTGCAATCCATAAGGAATACGTAGAATCCATCATCCCCCTCATTAATCCAGGAAGTACGAATAGGAACCATACTATTCCTAGCATAATCCTGAAATGTTTTAGAATATATAGGCTTAGCCTTAACAATCCTAAAGCTAACATTATTAGATCTAAGGAAGGATAATGTACATAACCTATAGGAGGCATAAACAATATAATCTCCTTCAGGTAAATCATTAAAGATATTGATTAAATCAACATCAACCTCCTTAAATTGCCCTGGCTTTAATACAGTTAGAGATTTCTCCACTGCTGGTGGTGAAAGCCTCATGTTTTCATCATCTCTTAACCAGAAGCTTTGAAGAGAAGCCTTAAACCCACCTCCAATACTATTAGAAGCTATAAAGAAGAGGGGGTTATTAGTAGGTGTAAGATCCTCAATAACGATGTTTTTTAAACCCTTATTTATTAGGGAAACATGAGCCTTAATGGATTCATACCTAACAAACCTGTCCCTATCAATACTTAAAGATAAAATTAAACCAGTATTATCTGTTAGCTTCTTCACCATAAGCCTCCTCCTCCGTAATTACCATATCAGGCGGAGGTATCCTTACATTTACGGTTAGTGGAAGACTCCAAATATGTCTGGTTTGCCCTTGATTATCTACTCCTTCAATACTGAAGTAGAGCTTGTTTGATCCCTCTCTTACAGCTTTGATTCTAGCTACCCTTACATCATCCTCAAGCTCATGCTCAGATATTTCAATAACTCTACTTCCATCAGCTACCTCCACAGCAGTATTAGGGTCTGTGGCATTAGGATCTATGATCTTCCATCTTCCACTTATGTTAGCTCCTTGACCCCACTTACCGCTAGCTACCGTTTCCCCTAGCCTAAAGGAGAATGTTGATACATCTTTAAAAATCCCTATTTTATCCCCCTCACGGCTTCTAATCTCCTCCATAGGGTATAAGGCGAAAACTATGTATTCCTCATCTATATTCATATTAAGTATTTGGGAGTTAAGTATTGGATTACTTAAAATGTATAGATTGGACTCCTCCCTACTTATTGGCTTTACAGCGTTTAGAGGTGTATAAGCTATCTTTATGCTTCCCCCCTCCCTAAGACTATATTGAACCCTTCTTAAAGCAATGCTTCTCCTTAATCTTCCCTCATCATAGAATCTAAGCAGTAACAAACAAACTCCACAAAAACATCTATCTATAGAAGGCTTTAAAATATTGTATTCCTTATCATGTACGCTATGAATTAAACGAATAGAATAAGACATAACACATGAAGTCACATGTTCACTATCATGTAGTTCCCAGTATGGGCCTCCAATACCTGCTTCAACAGCAATACATTCAAAAACATCATTACCTATATTGGACTCATAGTTTTCAACAAATCGCACTACACCATGCTTTAGGAATAAGCCATGCCCTAATTCATGAATGAAGATATAAGCATTACCTACGGGAGACCTCTCCTCCCCAATAGTTACGAATGCAGCTCCCCTACCACGTACACGCAATACATACCTGCCAGCTACACTAGGATCATTGCTTGGAGGTCTACATATCAGTATGTAAAAGCACCTCTCAGCATTACTATGAGACATTATATAGTGTTCAATAACACCTTTAGTTAAGTTGGTTAAAATCTCCCGGTCTTCTGGGCTTCCATCTTTTTCTGGAGCTAAGCGGGAATAAATAGTAAATGTTGTTCCTACATCAGGTTTTGATCCTTCAGGCAGCCATTGGATTTCTCTATTATTTGGTGAACCTAAAACTCTGAAATCAGTGTTTACTACGTATGTTTCTAGTTTTACTACGTATGTTTCTAGTAGTCCATTAGTTACCCCCTCTATAAGGATATCTCCAGTATTTATACCTCTTAAACTATTTCCAAGTCTATATGTGGTGGAGTCCGTATGGGTTAGCTGAGTGATTGTTAGCTTTTGGGGGAATGAGTAGTTTCTAAGATCTTGTTGAAGCTGTTGATTTTGCTGATTTCTAAACCTATTCCACGCTGACCTCCTCCACTCACTATACACAAACCTATCTAGGTAATTAATCCATTCATCTATAGGTATAACGTGAACTCTATTTGAATTCTTTTGAGGAATATTAACTTCTATATATGCATCTTCATAAGCCTTCCTAACAGTATCCCAATCAATCTTATCATATAGGTTAATATCATTCTGAATAATTAGGTTAATCTTAACCATTCTCCATATGGTAATTGGAGGAGTTTCATAGAATTGTTGAGCTTCACCAGAAGAGGATTTTAACGGTAAAGGCTCATTAGAAAGGCTTCTTAAACTAATTCTAAGCTTATAGTTATCGCCAAGTATGAATGGAGGCTTAAACTCTATATTGAAAATTAAATACTCATCTACCTCCCCCTCACTATGAAACATCATTTCATAAGACCATCCTGAATCTATAGATACTTCATTATTCCCATATGTAACTATAGGTCTACGTCTAGAGTCACTCATAGATGCCGTAATTAATCCCCTCATACTTGCTGTCTCTATTACACCATCAGACCCCCTACATCTACCTTCAAGTATTGAGGGGGCTAAATCTTTAGGGCAGTTATCACTACATTGAGGCTGTGAAGCTATATTTTGATTAAACTCCTTAATAAAGCTTCTACTTAACTTAGAGGTGTTGAATATGCCATTAATGTGTTCTATATCCTCCCCAGGATCAATAATGTTTATTACAGCTTTAACATCCTCAACCCTCTCCTGTCTATCATTATGGTATTTCCTTACCTCTAGTCTAAGTGGAATTGAAAAGTTAAGAATAGAATTTAACACTCTACTATTTAAGCTATAGAAATCACCTCTACTAGGCCAACGTCTATTTACATATCTTAGACTTGTATTATCCTCAACAATTATCCGTAATCTACCTGTGAAAAGAGGATCATCTATTTTGAGGAGGTCATCGCCTTCATTAATATCCTCCCATCCACTTATTGTTTCCTTCTGGAGTTTAACTAGATTGCTTCTAATTTTACCAAGTTTAAGACTTACACTGTATTTTTCAATCCTCTCAACTTCACCATTAGCTATAGTTGCTCCTTCTACATTAGCTGTAGCTTCACTATTACTCATACCTATCCTTTAAATCTATATCCATCTAACTGGATTTTAAACCTCCCCTTAGGAACATTTCCTATCTTAGCATATCCATTCTGAAGTACTCCTCTTATCTCACTTCCATCTTGAAGTGTTACTGTATAATTAACTCCATCTATAGGTTTTCCATCCTTATCTTCAATATATATTTCAAGAGGATATGTGAATATGAGTGTGGGGGATTCTACCTCTAAATCATCTATTTTAGCCTTGAAGTAGTATTCCTCAACACCCTCCACATTTCCCTCCCTATCTTCTATTGATAGTGTGGCTTTATGTTCTTCTTGTGGAGGTATCCATGTAGCCTCCCCTCTCCCCCTCTTACTACTCCATTTACTTGGTCTATTAGTTTCTCCTCCCCACCCTTCCTCATCCATATTTCAAACTGTACTAGTCTACCATCCTGGAATCCTAGGGCATCTACAACAAGCCTTACAGGTCCATAGGGTAGCTTAACTTGACCCATTCATAAACCTCCTATTTCCTACTGATTTCTATCTTCTCTATTGGCGGTATAGGCTTCTCCAGCTTAAGCTCAAGCTCAGCTAGATATGTTAAGCTAACTCTATTAACAGTAAACTCACCCTTAACAGGCTTGAAGACAGCCCCTATCTCTTCAAACTCATCCTCCGACTCAATAAGTGATTTTACTACAAGATCAGCAATACTATCTAGCTTTCTTCTATCTTGAGCTAATATATTGATAACATATCTTGCCCTTAACTTTAAACCTACCACCACCACCCTCCTTCTTGCAGATACGTATTTTATAGTTATGTTTCTTCTACCCTTCGGTGGAGGATTACGGAAGGAAACCTTTCCTTCACTGTAGTTTACTATGTAGTCATCTATTTCCCTCATCCTCCTCCCTGTAGGCGACTCAATAAATACAATACTTACAGGCTTCTCCTTTAGATTAAATATCTTCTTAACACCATCACCGCTAAAAACCTCATCTACCTCCTCCCCCTCCTCATCCTTAGATATGTTCCCCCTCATGATTTTGAAGTCTATGTTTGAGATTGTAATTGCTGGCTGACTACTAGCCTCCCTACCTACAGCTATGTTTTCCTCAGGTATTTCCTTAATACTCCTCCTTAATACTTCAATAATTTTATCTTCAAGCTCTATAAGCATAATCCCACTATAGGGTTGTTATCTTTGATCTATAGTGAACAGCATTCCCTATTTTTAGAATGCATGCTGGATCTGTTTTCCTGAAGGTAATGTTGAAAACCTCTTTTTCAGGATTTGGGTTTTTCACCCTGTATCTATACCATACCCTCTCGTTTGGTGAGAGGAGGTATTCAATGTATGGATTATCCGTTCCTTTAGGTCTTAGCTTTGAGCATTCATGTATGAAGAGACCGCTAACAGTAGCTGATGTACCATCTACATATTCGAAAACTATTTCTAAAGCTTTCCTATCTCCATCCTCAGCCCCAGCCCAGTAGTCGAGGGATTCAAGATATGTTGCTAATCCAAACCTACATAAATCCCCTACTCTACCCTTCTCTAAAGCCCACTGCCTCGTTATTGGTCCTACAACGTTGATCATGTAGTTTCCCCTCTCCCCAGGTATGTTCTCGTTTAGAGAGTAGGAAATACCTAGTGGGCTTGCAGGATTTAGAATTGTAGTTGTTTCAACAAGACTATCTATATACTGTTTTAGCTTTGATATTTTCTCATCAAGCTCCATAATGTCCTGACTTATCTCCTCCTGTATTTTATTCCAGTCCTCAGCTCTAATAAGTTCTCCAGGTTTTCTAACTATAGGCTTAAACTTAGGCATTTAACCACCTAAAACCTCAACAATAGCATCTACGCCGGCAGCCTTCATGGAGTTAAGGATTTCCTGCACATATTCCTTAGATATTCCACTTCTATTTAAAGATTCCTTTCTTAACTGAACAGTGAAGGCTGCAGGTCTATACCTTAACCATTTAAAAACTATTCTAGCTTTAGGTATGCTAGTAGTAAATATGCTTTCATCAAATTTCGCATTGTCAAAAACACCTATTCTCTCCTTAATAAGCTCAGAATACCTCCATGTAGATTGCCTCCTACGTATTTTAGGAATAACTCCCGAAATCCTATCTGTAACGTTAACCCCGTCAAGTAGGCATTCATCAACCCTTATAGTAAGTCTACTACCCTTCTCCACCCTACCCTTAAAGCTTATGGATTCCTTAAAGTCTACGTTTACAATCTCCGGGTTTTCAATAGTATCCTCAGCCTCAAGAACTATTTCAGGTAATGTAGATTCCTCAACGCTTTCACTTCCAAGAATCCATGTATCACCAGACATTACCTTAACCTCATAGTATCCCTCAGCAGGAGGATTCTCAACAATGTTAAAATCATCCCCTACAAGCTCTCTAAGCATTGAGGATATGGAGTATATGGTTCCACCACCTGTAAAGTCAGCTATAGCTCTTTTTAAACGTACCCTATAATGCTCATCATCCTCACCGGATGCTCTTCTTAACCTAAAAATGGAGCCAAGCATATCTAGATCCATTCCTGAAGCTGTATCAATCCAGTGGGACTTCATCATCTTAGCAACCTCATCCCCACAAGCATTAAGCTCAATACTTATAGCTTCAATAACTCTATATAGTGTAGAGCTCCTCATCCATGACTTATAGAATTTAGGGAGACGTTCACATATTCTCTCAGCTCTACTCATACTACCCCCTTCTAAAAGATATTTTTATGTTTCTAGCTAATGCCTTCTCCTCATCTCCAATCTCTATATTCCCCCCATCACTCTCAACAGCTTCAAAACCAGCTCTATAAGCAACAATTCTTACATTAGATACGTCTAAAACACCATCCACCCCTAATGCTAATGCAACTATTCTGGAGAATAGAATACTACTTCCTATCCCTAGTGATGATATGTAGCTTCTAATAAGCTCCTCAACCCTTCCTGAAACATCAGATTCATAAACTCCTCTACTAACTGTAAGGGTTAGATAAACATCTATATATACTGTTTTAGGTCTGGAGAACTCAACCTTTATACCTGCAGCTCTCGTTAACTCTATAGCCTCCAGTATTTTCTCACTATCCCCACCGTCAGCAATAACCTTAACAATACCTGCAACTCCATTAGGCCTATCCTTCACAAGCACTGAGCCTACACCCTCAATAGATTTAACAGCTGTTTCAAGAGAGGATATTGTTGCCTTCCCTGCAAGTTCAAGAGCATGCTTAGCCCTATCCCTAAGCTCCCTATCCCCCTCCTCCTCTAATCCGCCAGTAATATCGCTCTTATTTATAACGTATTCAACACCCATTAAGGGCTGGGGTAGTACTTTAACCGTTCCAGCAAGTACGTTACCCCATGATCCTGGAGTTGTACAAACTACTGGTACGTTAGCCTCCCATAACCCCTCAATAGTAGGCTTTAATACTGCATCCTCAACTGTAACGTAGACTCTAGCTTCTTCAGGTCTTGGGGAATACGTAGATACCTTCACCCCTTTAGGTATTGTGATTTCACGGTAGGCTACATAATCTACTGTAAATGTTGAGCCTTCATCAGGTATGTTGCCTGATGGCAGCCACCGAATCCCCCCATCTGTAAGTAGGTAGTCAATATTCCTCCTATAGACTGTTGGAGAACCCCTAGTTAAACCCTTAACGTTTAAAATATCCTTAATGAATCTATTCCTAAGAGAATACTCTACTGAGCCGTTGTAGAGTATTACTTCACCAGATACTTGTATTGTTTCAGGCTCTGTACGTCTACCGAACGTAACATATCCTGATGCTGGCTGGGGGGGCTTCCTCCTTATACCTAGAAGGGATACAACAAGATCTAAGGATTCTCCTGATGATGTATCTATGAATCCGGAGAGGTAGGCTTGATAGATTAACTCGTTAAGATACTCGATCTCCCTAGCAATAGCCTCTATAACTGTTCTTACCACACTTCCAGGATTTGTATCTGTAATCTCAGGCTTCTGGGATTTATAGATTACTGTAAATTTTGAGCCTTCATCAGGCTTAGAGCCTCCATCAATCCACTCTATAAAGTTCTCTGAAAAACGATAGTCAACATCCCTCCTAAACGTTTTCCTTAAACCGTTAGAAAACCCCTCCACCCCTATAATATCGATAACTCCCCCGGGAAGAGTATATTTACCCCTATCCTTAACGTATATGAAATCCTCATAGGATTCCGTAAGTCTTCTAAGAATATCGTTAACTATTTGCTTATAGTTTTTCCTCTCTATAGGCATTAAACCACCTCAAGACGTAGGGGGTAGGTAATACTTATAGGCTTTCTAACACCTATAGGTAATACAACTATCTCTATATCTACGCGGTTAGGGTCTAGAGGATTTGTGTTAACGTTAACGCTTAGAATTTCCTTAATTCTAGATTCTTGAGATAAGCATTCAACAACAAGGTTACGTGCTCTACTTCTCGTCCCCTCATTGTTAGGCTCACCTATAAGATCACTTAGTCTTGAGCCGTATTCTGGATGTCCAAGATCGGTAAGCTCCCCCCTACTTGTCATTAGCCTATGTATTATGGCTTGAGCAAGATTATCCTCCTCCCTTATAGTTTCTAAATCACCCTCACGTATTGATAGATCAGCTCCTACACTATCAATTCTTAACCTTAAATCCGTTTTTAAAACATCATCAACCATGTAGTCACCTAGTTTATATGTACTGTTGCTCCTCTTATCCTCATTTCAGCACTTGCCTCAATCCTCATCTGGCTTCCTGAAGTAAGCTCAGCCTTAGTATCAGCTTTAATACTCATATCGGACCCAGACTTTATATTTAGATTCTTCTCACTCCTTATATCTACGTTTGAAGCATGTATTGATAGGCTGCCCTTAGACTTTATTGAGGTATCCCCATCAGCCCTCACTGTAATGTTTGCCTTAGAATCTATAACTACATCACCGTTATGCTGAATAACAACTCTTGTCTCCCCAGCCTTCACCATAACCTCATCATCAGTAATTCTTAAAACCATTCCATCGGGAAATTCAAGATATATTCTTCTACGGTCAGGATTTCTCACGTATGGTGGGATGTAGACAACCTCCTCCAGGTTATTTACTGGAGGACGGTCCTCATCATTGTAGAGTCTACCTATAACAATAGGCATGTTTACATCCCCGTTAACAAAGGCTATGAGGACAAGATCTCCAACTCTAGGAGGAGAAGCTAAACCTATTACCTGGGTAGCTATCTGAACTCTTTGAAGCTCAACATTTAAGTTCTTTACTCTTACATTACATTCATAGTTATCCTTATCGCTATGTGTTGAATGGGGGAAAACAGAAGTTACAACTCCAAGCTCAACAGTATGTATTTTCCTAGCCTCACCCTCAGCTATTCTCCTAAAAACTTCAACTATAGACATATTATCTCCTACATGTAATTGTTGAGGTGAAGCCGTTTATCTTATTCAGGTAGTGTTCAACATCTACAACCTGAAATAAGCCGTTAAGACGCTCCTCAGGTACTCCCTTAACCTTAACAGTATCATTAACCATTATCTTAGCGTTTCCAACAATATTTAAGGATAATCTAGTGGATTTAGTGAAGTCGTTAAGAATGTTTCTAGCAACACTTTCAGCTGCTCCCTTATCCCTAACGGTGAAGTCCTGTATTGTAAGTATACATCCTCCTCCAGAAGCCTCCCCCAATACTTCCCTCTTCGTTAGCCAATGGTATGTTTCACCCCCCATCATGCTTGAAGGGCTTTCACCGAAAACCCTAATACAATCATAGGCTTCTACTGTTTCAGCCATGTTGATGGATATTATATCCCTACCATATTCAACTGTATGCTTCTCCCCCTCCTCATAGCTTCTAAAGAAGAATTCACCGTTAGCTGATGTATATGGGTAGAAGCCACATTTCCTAGCAAGCTTCTCTATATGTTCATAAAGGTTTAAATGGTTATCAATAACATATACTGGAAAGCTTAAACCATCCATAACCTCACCCTTAACAATACCTGCAGTAGATAGAAGATCTGAAACAATCTGTCCAGCTGTCTGGTTAATATAAACCCTACTTATTCTTATCTTAAGAAGATTAATAGCTGGACTTAAACAATCAACTCTAGCCTCAGAGTATTCTCTACTAATAGTATCTACAGATCCTGTAAAAACCTTAATTAAATCATCATCATATCCAAGATATAATGTAACTCTATCACCCCTACTAATATTTAAAGCTGCATCATTAGCCATGGTGAGGGAGCAGCTATCAACTCTAGATCCTAAGCTAAGCTTCACATTAATACTGGTTATTGCTTGGGAGTTAATATTAAATACTTTAGATCCTAGCTCAACCCTATAGTTTGGGTATAGCATAGCTACCTTTCACCTCCTTAAGTATCTGCTTTGTTAACTCCTTAACCTCCTTCTCCGCCTCCTCCTCCTGGCTTGGAGCTTCAGACTCCTGTTTAGGATTGCTTTTATGCTCTCTTAGAATTAATGTATACCAGTAGCTTAACGGTTCACCTCCGATAAGCTGGGCTTTAAAGCTTTCTACTACAACCTCAGATACATCACTTATAGACGGTATATCGGTTAGGAATTGTATAGGCTTACCAAGCTTAAACTTAGAGTCTATTTCTTGAAAAACGTTTTTAGCATTAGCACCTGTAAGGAAGCCCTCAACATGTATTAGTAATGGATCCCTACCTAGATCCTGAAGTACATTACCCTGAAGACCAGGTATTTTCAACTCAACAATACGTCTACTACCTAACAGGGAGACACTACGTATACTCCTAATTTCTCTAACAGATCCGTTCTCATCAACTCTCTTCATAAGCTCAATATCGTCAAGCCTTATATACATGCCACCACCTAGAAGGCTGGAGAACCATAATATCTTCGAACCTGCTCATTAAGAATCTGTGTAATTCTCCTCTCCAACTCCCTTAATTCAACATCTTCAGATACTGTTATGTTGAATACGTTATGTACTATTGGTCTAAGCGTTAATGGTGACTTAGGCTCTAGAGTATGTGTTAAAGCCTCCACATATGCTTTCTCCTCAGCTATTCTAAATGCTTTAATAGATCTTAAAGACTCTACAGTCATTGTTGTTAAAGGTGATAAATCACCAAATCTTACAACATACATATCCCCCATCATAAAATCCCCAGCTACACCATAAAGCCTCAGCTGACCAATACTTAATGCTAGATAACCTTCTAAACCATCTAGATATCTAGATATACCGGGTATAATTAGGCTTCCAGCATGTAGTGTCTTAAATACTAAGTCCTCACCCAATCTTAAAGCTAAATATATAGGATATGTGGGTAGGCGATGTAGAAGCTTGGGGAGATCCCTAAGAATTCTTAGGGATTCCTGTAGTTTAAGCATAGGTAGCTGACCCTGCATATCTGAAACTACAGGTGTAAATATGGAGTTAATTAACCCCAGCCCACCCGTCAATAGATCCAGAATCCCCCCTCTAAGCCCATATATAGGTGGAATTAGGGAGGAGATAATATTTAGATAGGGTTGGGAATAGGTTAGGGATCCTGTAGCATCATATATTCCTATATAGGATGTTGGAGTGTATGGATGAATTGCCATGTTTTTCAAAGCTTTAACAGCATAGTCTACTATAGATAGAGTATGTGTTAAAGCCTCCACATATGCTTTCTCCTCAGCTATTCTAAATGCTTTAATAGATCTTAAAGACTCTACAGTCATTGTTGTTAAAGGTGATAAATCACCAAATCTTACAACATACATATCCCCCATCATAAAATCCCCAGCTACACCATAGGGCACCATATACCTTCCAGTAGCTAGCCTAATGAGGGGGGTATGAGGGGGAAGCTTTAACACAGCTTTTATAGAGCTGCTGAATTCCCTACTGGATACTATGGGTAGAGCAGGTTTACCTATAGTTAACTCCTTACTAAAAGCTTCATAGAGAGCTGGAATAGCTGGATGCCCCGCTACTTCAAGCAGCTTTAACTGGATGGTCTTAAGGCTATATGATGTAGCTAAATAATTCTCTACAGCCTTTTTAACGATGGGTGGAGATATAGATTCAGCTAATCCGCTTACTATAGGCTGCTTAATAGATTTAATAGCTGAACTGCTGGAAAACTCTTTAAAAAGATTTATAGTATATGAGGTGTAGGGGTATAGATCTAGTTTTTTAATTCCAGCATACTTCCTAACAGGTTTTCTAAATGATGGGGGAATTGTTAATCTAGGAGTAATAATGGGTAGCTTAACATCTAGAATTCTCCTAAATACTTCTCCAGTCTTCCTAATTAGGTCTGTATAGGCTGGGAGGAATCTAATTATAGATTTATTAAGGATCCCCCATACTTCACGTAGAAGCTGGCTAGTAGTATTGGTTAACGTAGCAAATAGGTTTTTACCCATTTACTCCTCACCTTCACTAACCATAATTCTCGTTATTCCCTCAGATGCTAGTCTAGACTGGCTAAGCTGTTCAGCTCTGTAAGCTAGTGCAGCTATGAGAAAAAGGATTTGGTCACGTGTTAAGTCACGTGGGTTTTCAGCAAGCTTATATCCGCAGTCTAGACATAGGGTTGCTAGCTCAATTCCCTCAGGGCTTCTAGCAAAGCTTTCAATATCTACTCTTTTTTTTTAGCCTCCTCCTCACTTCTAACTACGCCACTAATTTCAAAAACCTTCATCCCTATGTATTCAGGTACTCCGAACCTCATAGATTCAAGATCTTCAACTGTTAGTTTAGGATCTACAAGACCTGTAGCAGCAGCTAGCCTTAGTATTTCAAAGTTCTTTGAAATATCTATTTTACCTATATCAGGAGTTCCATCCTCCTTTAACGGTATATTGCCTATGGAGGAAAATATTCTTGAAAGCTCACCATCTGTTAATGGCCTTATTACAACTTCAGCATCATAATCCTTAATATATATTGTTTCCCTTCTACCAGCTCCTTCAAGAATTACATCTTTAGAAAGCTTTCTCGGCATTTTACTGCTCCCTTATTCTAGTAGCTGTAAACGTGTATATACTTATACCGACACCGTTAGCATCCATTGTGAATGTTTTATCTTCAAGATAGCAGTCGTCGAAAGATATTGTTTTAACTGTTTGCCCTCTTCTCTTCAATTCAATAACAAGCTGGAATGGCTTAACCTCAGGTAGAGCTGATAACAGCATACTGTCAAACTTAGGATATGTAGATCTAATTCTCAGTATTCCATGCACGTAGAGAGGACCATAGTCAACACCTACTCTTTCATCAATACCTACATGGTAGACGTTCTGCCTATTTCTTATGATTTTAAACTCTATAGATTGTAAGCCAGGTATAACCTCACCATCAACCTTAACACTACTAACATTTGCGGAAACTACATGGGGAGTAGCCATAACAACCACCTATATCTCAACAGTTATTGTTGTATATATGTAGTCCATAGCTCTTACAGGTCTTACAGCAATATCAACTCTAACTATTCCCTGAGCAAAATCCATTTCTGAACAGTAAACGTCAACAATGAATGGAGGCTTCTTACCGTCTACGCTTGGAACTATAGCTCCCTCCCTCTCCATTGATAATAGGAACTCCGTTATTTTCTCCCTTAAAGCTAATCTTCCACCAGGACTGTTTAAAGTACCTATGAAGTTTTCAGCTACATTCTTCACTCCTCTTACAGCATGGTCGGTAATCCTCATAACGCTAATCTGCTCCTTACTGGTTGTAATTCCCTTCTCAACTATAATTCCCCTATTCCTCCTCATCTCTAACGCTAATACACCGGCTTTTAGAAGCTCCATAAGCTCTGATGGAGTATACCTCTTCTCCAAGCTGGCAATACCTGTAACTGCTTTAAATGTTGGTGACTCATAGTAGGGTAAATGACTTATTAAGCCAGCTACAGCTCCAGCACATCCGTAGGGAGCGGTAAGAATAAATCGGTCACTTGCAAGTGCTTCTGTTCTCTTCACAATATCCTTTACACTTTCACCACTAGAAACAGTTCCAATACCGATTCTATTCATAGCATCTCTACTCATGTTTTTACAGTGAGCATCCACTAATGCGTGAACTTCAGGATCGCTGGAGTCACATACCATAACGATGTCGATGTCAGGTTCAAGCTCTAAACATTCTAAAGCCCTTTCAAAATCCCTTATAGATATTGTTCCCGAAGCCCCACCGGAAAGCTTAACCTCAACAGGTATAGGAGTATTTCTAGGATATGCAGTTTTACTTATGTCTTCAGCCTGTATAAGCTTAGAGTTCACGTTTATATATGATGTGAGGTATCGGCTACTTGACGAATCCATTACTAAATCCTCAAAGGCTTCAGAAACCCTACCGTCACTAGCCTCTATAATAACTGTGTTTTCCTTAAGGCCTCTACGGACAATAACCTCAATATTGTTCCCGCTTGGTCCGGGAGATCTAGCTCGAATTAGAACTGATGGGTTGCCTTCACCATCATTTAAAACAGCTTCAGCAGCCTTTCCATCCCTCCCCTCAACCCTAACAGCGAAAACCTCAAAAACACCATTAAGAAACGCTAATCTAGCATCTCTTACTAATGTATACTCAGTGTTTGAGCCGAACTTATCCATGAACTCCCTATAGCTTGCTGTAGGAGTAGGCTCAAGTACAGGTCCCTTCTCAGCAGATCCAATAAGCCCTACAACACCTGATGGATGAAGCTGTTGTGGAACAATTTCCTTAACAACACGTATTTCCACACCTGGAAGAATACGAACCAGGAAAACCGCCTCAAATCTAAATAGATAAGCCCTATTTAAACTTTTTGCTTAAAATTACTTTCAAATTCCGAATATACATACTTCAACTACTAATTTCGAAATATACCTAATATAAATAAAGCAGGAAACGTGAGAAACTTTACTTGAAACATTACGCTATAAAGCAACACTCACTAAAGATTAACCTCATTTTAAATATACCTACATAACATCTTCCACTACATTAAACTTACCAATAATCACACTAGAATAATCTAATTATTCTATGTGATTAGATTACACTACAACTGCTCATGGCTATATGCATGAAACCGTCCTAAAACATATTAGGGTTTTTGTAGGTTCCAGGTGAAATACTGTGTAAGCATGTCCTGTAGGATGTCGACGAATGGTTTTGGATATATGAAGGCAAATAATCCGAGGAGGGCTATGGGGGCCATTGCTACGGTGAAGTATATGTTTATGCTTGTATGGTTTTTAAACTTAATTGGTCCGAAGAATATTCTCTTTATAGTCCAGAAGGTGTATCCTAGTGTTAGCCCAATGCCTGCTATGATTGTGATGCTTAGGAGAATCATTGATGCTAAACCCATTTCAACAATTACTGATGATACGCCTGCTATTATTAGGAGCTTACTTATTAGGCAGCTTGATGGTGGAAGACCTGTTAAGCTCATAACTCCGAAAAGAGTTAATGAGAATAGGTATGGGTGGCTGGCTGCAAACCCCCCCATACTGGATATGCTTCTTAATCCATGATACTCAGCTATAAATATGCCTGCAGCCATGAAGAGGAGAGCTTTCCCAACAGCATGTGAGAGATAGTGGAGGACAGCCCCGGTAAAGCCTATAGCTGTAAAGCTTGAAATACCTAGGAGAATATATCCCATCTGTGATATGCTTGAGTAGGCTAATAAACGTTTAAAGTCATCCTGTCTTAAGGCTACTAGACCTCCATACATTATTGTAGCAATCGATAAAAGCATTAGTGGTGTTGAGAAGCTACGTGTAATACTTGGGAAAAGGGTAATAACAATTCTTAAAATACCGTAGCCTGCAAGACCTATTAGATTAGGTGATAGAAGTGCTGATACTGGTGTTGGTGCTTGAGCATGGGCATGTGGAAGCCAGAAATGCATTCCTAAAACAGCCATCTTGAAGAATAAGCCTAAAATCATAAGTATAGATGATAATTCAGCCAATCCACCCGGTAAATACTCTCCAAAACCTAAAAGCGGCCTACCTAAACAAGCATTGTAGAAGTCAAAGCTTCCAGTATGCATACCATATATTAGGGAGCCTATAAGGAATAGTTGAGCTCCAACATGAGTCCATACAAAATATATTAAAGCAATCCTCCTCCTATCACCATAGCCGTATAGAGCTATTAACAGAAAGGATGGTATAAGGCTTAACTCAAGAAATAGGTAGAACTCAATAATGTTTGTTGAAACAGTAATACCGAGCATACTTGATGAAAACAATGTGTAGAGCATAATGTACATACCCCATCCTGGAACATCCTCCCCCTCATCAAGCATCTCCCTAAACCTACAATTCATGTAAGGTATAGAGTAAATACATACTGAAGAAGTTACAACTGAAATAGATAATAGAAACGGTAGATTCAAGTAGTCTAGTAGAAAAGCAAACGAGCCAATACCCCTAACCTCACATAAAACCTCCAATAAAACAGTATTATAGCATACCAGGTAAGTAAAGCCTAAAACCCCTGGGAGAAGTAGGGAGATAGAGTTAATAATAGCAACCACGCGATAACCTAAAAATCTCAGTAGGAGGGGGGATATTAGAGCTGTAGAGAGGGGGAGAATGATCAATAGGGTAAGTATGTAGGACATTTAAACCACCACATTATACTTAACCTCCTGGAGAAAGCTTCCCTGCAGCTGCTAGAGCTGATTGAATATACATCGCTACACCACCTTCAGAAAGGCCTTCAGCTACCTTTAAAACAACAGCTATTAAAGTATCTGCAAGCAATCCAAGTATAAATGTTGATAACCCAATAATCAACATTAAAACAGATACAGCTCCACACCTATCCATAGGCTTATTAACTATCGATTTCGGAGACTTAAAAATTAAGCTGTAGATTATTTTAGCATAGCCGAAGATTGAAATAGCTGAAACTATAATTATGCTTGATGCAAGCAGCACCCCACCCATCTCGAAAAGCGAGGTATATAGTAGTAGCTTACTATAAAACCCGCTAAATGGGGGAACACCTATCATATGCAGAATCCCGAGAAACGTAGCTACCGCTACAGTAGGGTAGAATCTACCCGCCCCCGATACCTTATCCAGATCTCTTGTATTGAAGATCCTTACTAAAACACCTGTAGACATGAATAGAAGAGCTTTACCGATAGCGTGATTCATGATGTGGTATGTAGCTGCAGCTAAGCCGTAGCTACTACCTGTAGCAACACCCATAAATATAAGTCCTACATGGCTGATTGTACTGTAGGCAAGAAGCCTCTTAACATCTGTCTGTATAGCCATTAGTAAAGCACCTAAAACACCTGATACTAAGCCTAAAGCTAGAAGAATATACGTTAAGAGACTCCATGGAGAGATCTGGTGGAACCCCCTAGCTATTATTGAGTTGGAGCTGAAAATAGTATATAGGAATCTTAACGTAGCATAAACACCAATCTTAACAACCAATCCTGATAATGCAGCTGAAACTGGGGTTGGAGCTTCAGGATGAGCGTCTGGAAGCCAGAAGTGGCTTGGGAATAATGCAGCCTTAAACGTGAATGTCCATAAAGCTAAGGCTAAAGCTACTAAAGCACCAGTCTTAACGTCAGCTATTGGAAAGCCACTATATGGGAAGTAGCCTATAGATCCAAGACGGGATTTAAGAGCTAAATCAGCCATGTTTAACGTACCGAAAGACCCATATATGAAAACAAGACCTAGAAAGTATAGTGTTGTAGCTAAAGCACCTATTAAAGCATACTTAATAGCTGCCTCAACAGCTGCAGGAGAAGACCTGTAGAAACCTACAAGACCATAGCAGGATATAGCTAAAACCTCAAACATAACAAATAGGTTAAACGCATCACCAGTATATATGCAGCCAAGCATTCCAGCCTCCATACCTAGGAGGAGAGCATAGTAGTATTCAAAACCGCTTAAGCCACCAGTATACCAAATACTGTAGAGAACAATTAAGAACATAACCACCCCAACAACAACACCTAGAAAAGCAGCTAGAAAATCAACTTCATAAACTATTCCAAGAGGCGGAGGCCAACCACCAAACGAATATACTGTAGGCTTACCATCCCCATAAACCAGGATAAAAACTAGAATGGTAAATATTAATGCGGAGAGGGATAGGATGAGGGTGTAGACATCATATATTATCTTCCTCCTAGTTATAAGGGTGAGTACAACAAGTATGAATGCAGCGACAACAAGCATTAATGGTGTAATACCTACATATACTATCATGAAGACACCTAGTCAAATATTCTTCTAGCATAATGCTCAAAAGTCTCAGCTATAAAGCTGTATGTATCCTTAGGATCTGTGGATTTAACATCTATCCAGTGGACGTAGAGTATTTTACGTACCTCGTCAAAATCAACAACAACAGTACCTGGAGTATTAGTTATAGAGTTTGCAACAGCAACCATAGAGTAGTCGCTTCCGGAGTAGTAGGGAACTCTTACAATACCTGGGTTTATAGGCATTTTAGGATTTAAAATCCTCCTAATAACGTCGTAGTGGGCTGTAAACTCGATCTTCGTGAAGTAGTATATAGTGTAAAGCATAAGATTTAAAAGTCTTCTAAATCCTAGAAGCTTACTCGGGTTTGAAACTAGGAGATTAGCGGTAAGTAAGCCAGCAATAAGGGAAACAGCAAATCCAATCAGTAAATCGAAAAGCATTGTTGAACCGCTGAAAACTATGTAGACAACGTAAAGTATAAGGGTTAGGGCAGAAGCCTTCAACACCTTATTCATGCTGCCCACCCTTAACTCTAGCTATCTCCCTCATATTAAGAGTTCCGTAAAGCCTATATATCTGAATAGCTAGGAATATGAGGAATACGTTTACAGCTAATCCTATCACTATAGCTGTTAATACGAGGGCTTGAGGTAGTGGGTCTACGCTTAAACCGGTAAGCTGGGATACATCGCTGGGGCTTGGGGGAACATTTAGCTGGACTGGTGGTGAAACAGGATATGTAGCACGGTACCCTACAAGTATTGCAAATGTGTTTGCTGAATCCCCCAGAATAGTTAATGATATTATTTTCTTAACTATGTTTGGCTTTACTAAAACACCGTAGAGCGATACTGCTAAGTTAACTATCATGGATATAACTATTATGCTGAACGTAAACATGTATAGATCAATGCTCGCCATGAAGAGCCTCCCTAGCTACATCTTCAGGAATTGATAGTAGAATAAATATTATAGTAAAGCCTGCAAATACAGCTATAAACTCACATATGTTAAAGATGAATAGCGTACCCGCAATAGGGAAGCCTAAAACATCAGGCGGTAAACCTGTAGGTGCAGCTTCTTTAGGCTGATTCTGAAATATGAAGGAATATCCTCCAGACAATAAGCCTAAAGCTAAAGCTAGAATAGATGCTACACCGATCCCGACAAGTCCAGCCCCACGTAGAGCTATTAGTAGATTCTTAGATAATCCCTTCTCCTTAAGGAAGAATCTTGAAAACACAATTATGAGGATTAGTGGAGCAACAGCCATAGCTGAACCTGCCTGGAAGCCTCCTCCAGGAGTTATTGTTCCATGAATAGCTATTGAAGCAGCAACCACAATATTAATTGGGAGCAGAACCCTACTTACAACCCTAACTATCTTTGAAAGCCCAACATATCCTCCACCACGCTTCTCCTCAATACCCCTGAAGAGAGCTATACTAGCTATTATTGCAAAGTAGAAAACAGCAGTTTCAAAAAGGGTATCTAAGCCACGATAATCCCAAACTATAGCTGTAACCGTTTCAGGAGCCATAGCGCTGAAGTAGTTAAGCCATGGGGTAATTGATGTGTTCAGAAACCATAAAGCTAAGGGTCTAAGACCTCTAGGCGGAAGCTCACCTAAAACGTTAAGAGCTGTTATAGTGTATGATGTTAAAACAATGAAAACAATCAATACTGAAACAGTTATTAACCTTCTTAAAAGCAATCTACTCACACTCCTTCGTCTTCCTTATTAGGAATAGAATAGCTGCAGGATATAGACCGATCGATACAGGTACATAGACCAAAACTATGTCTGGAGCCATAAGGATATAGTATAGAAATGCGTAACACATACTCTGCAAAGCTGAGAAGAGAACAGCTCTCAGCAAGTTACGTTCAGTAACAGCTAGGTAAACAGCGATGGTGGATATGAGTGATAGAAGCATCATTAAAAAAAGGGTGAAGAAAGCTTCAAGCATGGCTATCCTCCTCCAAGTGATCAACAACCTTAGGATACGGCTTAGATACTTTAGACCTGTATGTTGCCCGTGCAAGAGCATGAGTACCTGTAGGGGATAGGATAGCGATTAGGAAAGCTGTAATGAGGGAGGATCCTGCAATAAACCATCTATAAGCTCCAAGAAAATCAGCTCCAACAGCAATTAAAGTAACCCCTAGCAGGGGGTAGAAGGCCCCGCCAATAGCGCCTATCGTTGCTGCGTGAAGACGTACGAAGAAGTTTGGAAATCGAAGCATTCCTAAAGCACCAATCAAATCCCCAACAACCCCTACAACCAGCAGAAACTCACCGAAAAATACTATTAGCTGATTAAATAAATCCATTCAATCACCCATCTCCCTACCTTCAAGATACTTCGCTACATAAATATCCGTAGCGTAAGCCCATAAAGCAATAATCATAGATATTGGAGCTAAAATCGGGGATTTAAAAAACAACGCTAAAATAGCTGTAAAAGCAGCAACATCATAAAGCAAAGCATCTAAAGCCAACACAATATCAGATATTGTTGGACCCCTCAAAACCCTTACAACATAAAGCAGAAAAGCCAAAACATAGAAGGGGAATAGAAACATTATAAATGTAACTACTTGATGCTCCAAATCAAGCATGAACTAGCTTTACAGAAGATACTAATAAGGTTTACTCCAGCCTCCACCGTCTTGTAAACTTAAGCTTTATCTGTGGGGTTCTCTCCTTATCTATGGTGAAACCATGTCTAAAGTTATTAAGTTTGTTAGGGAGAGAAACCCATTTATCTTAATTATTTATGGTGCTTATATATATTTTCATTCATATTCTCGAGAGCTGCCTCAGATATTTTAAGCTTCATAATATGTAGGAGTCACACATCAATTCTATCATGGTTTAGATCTTTATGTTTTCTATTTCCTGATAGATGTATTCGTAGGAATGCTAGAGTATTACTTGTTGATGATACTGATTAGATAGGTTCTAGGGAGAGGATATTGTATATTGCCTTCGAGCCCTACTTGAGGAGGATCCTTGAGGATGTTGAGAGGAGCGGTGGGATATTGGAAGGTTGTCGTGAAGATTTCTGAGAAGGTAGGGGGATAGTTTAGGTCTTGGTGGGATGTTACGTGGGTACTATATGTCTCACATGTCTATATATCTCTCACTATATGTTTCACATAACTTTTCCACAGTTTCTTTGAGTAATGTTATGATTGATCTGTTTGAGGGTGGGAGATTACAAATTTAACATAAAAGCAAGCAGACTTACCCAACAGTATAAGAGTAGACCCTTAAACTTATTAACATCAGTTAACTTTCTTGTTGGGTAAAATTAAGATTTGCGGCTTAATTTCGGATCTCGTAAATTTACACGTATAATAGAAACGAAGAAATTCGATATTTTCCTTAATTCATACCGATTTAATATGGAAAGTATGAATGTCGAGTATTAAGTCACAAACTAAAACTATTCTATTCTCATATATCCGTATCTTTTAGTATCGTAGAAGGGCCACTTAGCTATTACCGCTGTTGCTGTATGTATTCTCATGGGAATACTGATGGATAATCCGGGCTTATCAAGGCTTGGGGATATGTAGCCCATTCCAATACCTTTCTGTAGTATTGGTGAGTATGACCCGCTTGTAACAGATCCAACCTCCACCCCCTCGTAGTATATTCTATAGTTTTTTCTCGGGATCTGCCTACCTTCACATATAAACCCCACCCTAACTCTACCAACACCTTTCCTCCTCTGCTCCTCAAGAACTTTTCTACCTATAAAATCGCCTTTATCAAGCTTAACTGTAAAGCTAAGCTTTGCCTCGATAGGTGTTATAGTTTCATCTATATCATTACCGTATAGAACCATTCCAGCCTCAAGCCTTAAAGTATCCCTAGCACCTAAACCGCAGAGCTTTAACCCGTATCTTGCACCAGCACTTACAAGTCTAGATGTAAACTCCTCAGATAATTTCTGTTCACCTCCTCTAGGCAGCCAAAGCATAAGCTCGTAGCCTCTTTCACCGGTATAGCCTGTATAAGCTATTAATAGCTTAGAATCATTAAACCTATCAACTGTAAAGCTGAATCTCTGAAGATTTTTAACATTTAGATAGCCTAAATCCATCAATACATTAACTGATTTAGGGCCTTGAAGTGAAAGCATAAGTATGTTGAATGTTAAATCGTCAATTTCAACGTTGGACTCTAAATGTTCATTAATCCAGTTATAAATCTTTAATCTATTAATAGCGTTGGTAACTATTAGGAACTCATCCTGCCCTATCTTGTAAACTATAACGTCATCTCTTATACCTCCACTATCATTACATATAGGCGTATATTGAGCTCCACCTATCTGTAAAGCCTTAACATTGTTTGTAACTAGGTAATCTATAGTTTTCTCAGCATTAACCCCCCTAACCAGCAGCCTACCCATATGGCTAACGTCAAAAAGCCCTACATTATTCCTAACTGCAAGATGCTCAGAAATAATGCTTTCATACCATAGAGGCATACGCCAACCAGCAAACTCAGTCATTGAGGCTCCATGTCTAACATGAAGACTACATAGAGGGGTTTCTAAAAGACTCATAAAATCATACAGTAAAACAGCTTAGAAATATAAATTTTTCCATCAACTATGCTGTATTGAACGATTCTTTATTATACCCCGCTCACGCCCCTAATTTATTACTGCTATATTAAGAATGCCTTCAAGCATGTTAGTTCACGATTCTAGTCATATAATGGTTTAAACTTAAGCCTTTTACCTATCATGATTTAAATGATGATAATGCTAAGTGAACATCAATAAGTAAAGAGTTAAGGCAAGAATTCATGGAAAACAATCATAGTATAGACGTGAACAGTTAAGTTACCATTTTAGAGGCTGTCCAGCAACTTATAAACTCTTCTTATAATCCTTTGAATTTATGAATAGCTAAATAACAGTTGGATACTTCAGTTTTTAGCAACATTTAAAAATTGCTGGTTTGAAGTATGTTATGGATAAGGAGGATATTAGAAGAAATATATGGAGGGTTCTTGAGGAGAGAGGGGAGGCATTACCTCCAAAACCTATAGTAGGTAGAATTCCAAACTTTAAAGGTGCAGATAAAGCTGCATACCTAGTTAGAAGTTTAAGAGAGTACGCTAAGGCTGAGACAATATTTACCAATCCTGACTCCCCTCAAAGACCTTTACGTGAACTCATACTTAGAGATGGTAAAACCATAGTTATGGCTACTCCTAGACTTAGGGAGGGATTCCTAATTCTAAACCCGAACAGCATACCTGAAAAGCTATACTATGAAGCCTCAACAATACGTGGAGCGTTTAAACATGGTAGAAAGCTAAAAATTAGGGAGATTCCAACTATTGATTTTAAAGTTGTAGGATCTGTAGCTGTAAGTCTAAGAGGAGAGAGAATAGGTAAGGGATCAGGATATAGTGAGCTTGAATATGGAATACTTAGAGAACTAAATAGGATAGGTGAAGACACACCAATAATAACAACAGTACATGAGCTTCAAATAGTTGAAAACATCCCACAGGAAGAATTCGACGTCCCAGTAGACTACATAGTAACCTTTAAGAGAATCATAAAGACTGAGAGAAATAGGGCAAGACCAAACGGGATAATTTGGAGGTTAATAACGGACAAGATGATGATGGAGATACCGATACTAAAAGAGCTTAAACAAATAACTGAAACCCATGCTAATAAATAACAGCAGCAATACAGTTACTTACTGTGGAAAGCTTAAGCTAAGTAGAGATCTACATGTTCCATCTATTCCTCCAATCATCCCATTAAAACTCTACCAACATCCGGAGACTCAACTACAGCTGAAAGCCTTGCCTTTTAAGGCGGGATGGATAGAAAGGTTTATAAAAAGTTTGGCGGTTAGTAACGTCTTGTAAACTTAAGCTTTACCTAGAAGTTAATCAGCAAGCTTAAGTTTACAAAGCCGTTAGTAATTAAGTAAGCATTGCGAAATACAGGGTGGAGGGAGAATGATCTCGGGCGATGAGGGTTCCCTAACTCTGACTGTTGGGATGAGAGTTAGCCCCGAGCCTGAAGTTATAGACCTTCTAGAGAGATACAGAAATGCTCTTAACTATTCCATTAGGAAAATTATCGGGCACAAGCGACTTCACTATCAAAAGTCCATGAGCTACTTTACAATGATCTCAAGGAGAGATTTAGACTTCCACCTAGAATAGCTATAAACTGTTATAGAGAGGCTTTAGCCGTAGTAAAAAGCTGGATAAGAAACAAAAACAGAGGGTATATACCCTCTGTGAAAACTCTCAGGATGTGGTTAACGCCATCTTCAGCAGTTTTCAAAATAGATAGGTTTATATAGGTTATCGTAATATAGAGGTCGTGCCAGAAAAGCTTTACACCCTTAAAGAGGCTTGTCTTCTTCTTGGTCTCCATCCAAGGACGATCCAAAAGTGGGATAAGCAAGGGAAGATCAGGGTTGTAAGGACTCCGGGCGGTCGTAGGAGGATACCCGAATCGGAGATCCGAAGGTTGCAAGGCGAGGGGGGAATAAGGAGCGTGATAGGATATGCAAGGGTCTCATCAGCGACCCAAAAAGACGATCTAGAGAGGCAAATAGAGTATTTGAGGCAAAGAGGAGTTCAGGAGGTAATTGCTGACGTGGGTTCTGGCCTAAATGAGAGGAGAAAGGGTTTCCTGAAGCTTCTGGACAAGGTATTGCATAATGAGGTTGACAAGGTGGTAATATTATACGAAGACAGGCTCACCAGATTCGGATTTGATACGTTAAAGAGGGTTTTCGAAGTTCATGGAACGAGCATTGATGTGTTGAATCAAGTAGAAATGAAGTCTCCTCAGCAAGAACTGGTCGATGACCTGATCACCATAATTTCCCACTTCGCAGGCAGAATGTATGGGCTAAGAAGTCGTAAACATAAGGAGGTGGTAGAGTGTGCTAAAAACCTATTCGCTCAGGCATGATAAAGGAGGGGAAATCGAAGGCCTGCTCAGGGCATACAACAAGGTGCTCAACAATATGCTAGAGGATATATGGACGGGCATGAGGTGGAAAAAGGTCAAGATAAGAGGAAAGAAGCAGTTCAGGCTCTTACCCATCCTCACCGAGGACGGCAATTTCAAGAAGCACATGCGGGACAAGTATCTAAGGGATTGGAGCTACTCGGCACACTGGATCGACTCTGCATTGAAGGTTGCATTCTCGATCATGGACTCTTGGAGGAAGAACTACGTTAAAGGCAATAGAAAGAGAGAGCGTCCAGAGGCGAAGAGGCTCTTCGCGAGAGTGAAGCAAACCCTCTGCAAGTTAGAGGGGGACAAGCTTAGAGTTAGCATAGCGCCCAGGAGGTTCGTTTACTTCGACCTATCAAAGCGGTACTTCCGCCTGCCCAAAGAAGTTTCGTCATCCGGGATTGGAGAACCGATCATCACGCCCGACAGGATACACCTGCCGATACATCTGCCTGATAAGAGAGCTGAGCCCACAATGGAAAAGATGGCTTGGGACTCCAACATGTTATCCCTCGACGGCTACTCCCCTAAAACGGGCTGGGTGAAGATAGATACGAAGGTACTTGCTACTGTTCACATATCATCCTTTGAGAAGAGGAGGTCTGTTCAAAAGAAGGCATCTAGGTCAAGGAGGGCTGGGATGGTGCTAAACAAGTATTCGAGAAGGGAAAGGAACAGGGTGAGAAAGCATCAAATAGAGATAGCCAGAGCCGTAAGCTCTTTAGCTAAAGTAAACGGGTTCGAGAAGCTGAGGAAGGAGAGGATGTATTCGAGGTCTAGAGTGTGGAACAGGAGAATCATGCGTACCGATTGGAGAGCGGTAAGAAGGCTGGTCGATGGCGTTGAGCTACCGCCACAATATACATCTGAGGAATGCTCCAGATGTGGGTGCATCAACAAAGACCTGAACGGGAGCGTCTTCAGATGTGAAAACTGCGGACTAACGATAGATAGGCACATCAACGCGGCGATAAACCTCTACCTGAGGATGGAGGGAGTTCCCCACCAGATAAAATGGTGGGACGGCAACGTCCTGCCGACGCTGGTGGGTGGGTACTTCCTGACAGGGGCGGAGCGGAAGGCCCCCAATGAACTCGTGAGGAGGCTATATGATGTCGTGAAGCCCAAGCTCTACTTCGCGTACGATAGGTATGCCGATGCGTACCTACCTACGCCCATGTAGAGCGAAACCCAATACAAAGCTATAGGGTTAAAGAAGGCTGTGTTGAACTTGGAAGCAGATATAAACTCAGGATAATCGGATGGGACAGAAGATATGATCAGTATCCAAGCAAAGAGGCTAGACTAGTTTATAAGGATAGCAAGATGCTTCTGATGATAACTAAGAAAGTTCCAAGACCCACTAAATATGATCCTAAGGGCATCCTAGCTGTGGATGTAAACGAGAGATATATTGTTGTTGGAGACACCACGTTGGAGAGGAGATTTTAAACAGTTGTTGATGATGCCTACCACTTCAGAAAGGTTGCCGAGAATCTTCAGATGAAGTACTCTTCTACTAGATATAGAGGGTGGTACAGGAGAGGAGGTCAGTGTTAATGATTGTCTTCCGGTTAGAGCTGAACAGTAGTAAAAACACTAGCAAAATATCAGCCTCCTACAACTCAAGATGGACAAGATTTGTGAAACAAATTTACATAAAACGATGCAGACCAGCCCATAAAATTTATTATTATTATACATAAATATGATATTATACAGCTGGTTTAGGTTTCCTCATAATTCTGAAGTATGTATCTAGCTATTATGAGTAAAATAGTGGGTTATTTGTAGGTTAAATCTTTAGTCTCCTTAATTCAAAGATTACAGTTCCACCCTTGGTGTATGGTGGTCCTAGATCTGGGCATTGGATATATCCAACATCATCTTCAGAGCCTATACCTAGATTCTTAGCTGATGATCCATGTATGAAGGCTGAGATTAGGGTTAACATTGATGATAGAGCATGTAGACATATATTGCTTGAGTTTTCGGTTTTTATGTAGAACCATTCAATTATGAAGCTATCCCCAACTCTATAAATTGGGCAGTAACCCCTAACATCCTTTACAGTGGCTATAATTTTATATTTCACATTGTATATGTTAGCTATCAGCTAGATAAATTTGATGAATTACAGCTATTAGCTAATGTAGTTAATGGCTGAGTTTGTTGCTGGCTGGAATTTATGTGGCTTCAGCTGAAAGATTTCTGTAGTGGGCTGCCATAACTTATGTTTAATTGTCTATGTTGGATTTTGATTGTGGTTTACGTGTTGAACTTCATCATTTTTCTTAATTGTTCACCAATAATCTCTATTTTATGTTTTCTCAGCTCGTTAAGTAGCTTGTTGAGATTTTCAGCGCCGCTCCTATATTCTTCAACCCATTCCTTTGCAAAGCTTCCATTTATTACGTTTAAAGCTGCTTTCCTCATGTTTTCCTTAACATGTTCATCTATAACTTTAGGACCTACTGAAAGCCCACCATATCTTGCTGTTTCACTTACTCTTTCAAGCATTCCTACTAGTCCTTTAGCCCATATTAAATCCATTATTAGCTTAGCCTCATTTAGAACCTCGAAGTAGGCTACTTCAGGCTGGTATCCGAGCTCTGTAAGGGTTTCAAACCCCTTTCTTATAAGCTCTATAAGCCCGCCGACAAGCACTATCTGTTCACCTATAAGGTCTGTTTCAGTCTCCTCCTTAAATGTTGTTTCTATTACCCCAGCTCTTGTGGAGCCTATGGCTTCAGCAATGGCTAAAGCTATATCTAAAGCTTTTCCAGTATAGTTCTGGTATATGGCTATTAGTGATGGTACACCTCTACCATTAACGTATTCCTCCCTAACCTTAGCTCCAGGGGATTTTGGAGCAACCATAAATACATCCACGTATTCCGGAGGCTTTATAAGGTTGAAGTGTACGTTAAATCCGTGAGCAAATCCTAAAGCCATACCTGGCCTAAGATTATTCTTTACATAGATATCGTATATTTCAGGCTGAACCATATCCGGTATAAGCATTAAGACTATGTTTGAAATCTTTACTGCTTCATCTATAGAGTATACTTTAAACCCTTCAGATAATGCTTGGCTCCAGCTTTTACCATTACTTCTTAATCCTAAAACAACATCTAAACCACTATCCCTCATATTTAATGCTTGAGCTCTACCCTGAATTCCATATCCTACAACAGCTATCCTCCTATTTCTCAATATGTTTAAATCCCCTTTATAGTATAGGTTAGCCATCAGCAACCACCCTTTAAGAGATTTACTGAAGCAATATTAGCTATATTTTCAATTTTTCTAGCGATCCATGATACTTCATCCTCCAAACCGTTAATACATAGCTTAACCCTAACCCCTCCATTAGTTGAGGCCTCCATACCCTTAAACTTAATTCTACTCCTCCTAATAACTAGGAGTATTTTAATTACAGTATCTATAGATCCTAAGCCATCTATACTTAGCATGTATTCACCACACATTAACATCTACACCTTCAGGCATAATCATATCGCTTAAACACCTACCTGGGGGGACGAAGGGTAGGACAAGCTCATCAGCATCTATTGTTAAATCTACTAGTAGAGGCTCATTTAGCTCAGAGTATTTCCTAACAGCGTTTTCAAGCTCGCCATATGTTTTAGGTGAAACACCATCAACACCGAATGATTCAGCAAGCTTTATGAAGTCTGTTTTACTACCTATATCTGAAGCAATATATCTCCTACGGAACATTACTGACTGCCACTGCCTAATCATTCCTAAAGCTCTATTATCAAATACAACAACTATTACTGGAAGATTCTCCTCCGATACTACTGCTAGGTTTTGACAGGTCATTAGTAGGCTTCCATCACCATCAATATCTAAAACAACCCTATCTGGGAAGGCTGCTTTAACACCTATAGCTGCAGGTAGGCCGAAGCCCATTGTTCCAAGACCTCCACTCGTAATGTATGTACGTGGTGAAAGAACTGTCCAGTGGAGGGAGGCCCACATCTGATTCTGCCCTACACCTGTAGTAACTATTGAGCTTGGCGGAATTGATTGACGTATTACCTTCAAAGCCTTCCAGGGCTTAAAGCATGGCTCAGAATGGCTTTCAAGATACTCCTCAAACCTCCTCCTAACCTCATAAAGCCTACCGATAAACCCACTTCTCCTAACAATACTTCCCGATGCTAGCTTAACCATTTCTGAAAGGCTTTTACGTAGATCACCGATAATGCTTAAATCAGGCTTAACGTTTTTACCTATCTCGCCAGCATCAATATCTAGATGAATGATTTTCCTACCATTCCTGAAGGAGGTGAAATCGCTTACAGTCCTATCGGACAGTCTTGAACCAACAACTAAAACAACATCAGACTCCAATAGGGCAATGTTTGCCTCAGGTCTACCATGCATTCCAGCAACACCCATAACTAGGGGATGAGTTGATGGAACACTATTCTTACCCATAAGCGTAGTTACTACTGGAGCATTTAGAGCCTCAGCAAGACCTAAAACATCACCCCACAACCCACCTATAGCTACACCCCCACCTACAAGTATTACTGGCTTCTCAGCCTTAAGAAGAATTCTTACAGCCTCCATAACTAGGCTTAAGTCAGGCTCAGGCAGGCTCTTAACTATGAAATCTAAATCCCTAACCTGCTTAATGGGTTGAAGCCATAAATCCTTAGGTACATCTATTAATACAGGTCCAGGTCTAAGACTTACCGATAGCCTATATGCTAGCTTAAAAATTGATGGAACTGTTTCAGCATTTTCAGCTAGGAAAGCATGCTTCGTAACAGGAATTGCTAAGCCAGTAATATCAGCCTCCTGAAAAGCATCACGGCCAATCATATCCCTAGAAACCTGACCAGTAATAGCTACTAGAGGGGAGCTATCCATATATGCTGTAGCTAATCCAGTAATAAGATTTGTAGCTCCAGGACCTGAGGTTACAGCAACAACACCTGGATTACCTGTAACTCTTCCATAAGCATCCGCTGCATGAGCAGCTGCCTGCTCATGCCTTACAAGTATAAACCTTATGTTTGAATCATATAAGTAATCGAAAAAGGGTAGAATAGCTCCTCCAGGAATACCGAATACAATTTTTACACCACAATCCTCCATTGACTTCACAAGTCCATAAGCAGCATTAACAGGTATTTCACTAAGACTCTGCATACTACATCAATCTATCATAAATTATTTAAATCCCTAATGTGCAAACATATTCCTATACATTTAAAACTGCACAGCAATACAGCTTAAATTATTTAAAACTCTCCACTTCAACACAATATTTCAGATCTAGGGCTTCATCATAGTAAGCTATAACGTATAAAATCAATCCTTAGAATATGGGAAGCTATTTAGCCGGCAAGATGGACTATAGGGAAATTTATTAGTTAGTTTAGCTATTTACATTTGGATACTATGTCTGACCCACTCAGTATATTAAAGGAAAATCTAGAGGGAAATCTAGATAGAATTACTCCAGTTATTAAGGGTTGGAGTAAAGTATTCCAGTTTAAGGTTTCTGATGGAGAACCCTTCTATATAGAGTTTAAAAATGATAAAGCAGCAGTAGTTAAGGGTGAACATCAATCCCCAATTGCAACACTTATAGTTAAGAAGGAGGATTTAGTAAAGATTCTACGTGGAGAACTTGATGCTAACCAAGCCTTTTTTAAAGGAGTACTGAAAATATCTGGAAACATTCTGGAAACTTTAAATCTTAAAAAAGTACTAGATACCCTGAAAAAATAAACCTATTTTTATAAACTCTATAGCTACTAGCTCACAAATAAATTCAGGAGTTTAGAAATGAATAATAATTGCTTACCCAAATCCTAAATAAGCTCACTAACTGAAACCTGTTTAGAAATAATCCTCTAGGAGGAAATGTAGTTAATGAATCCATAGCTAAACACTATTTAAAATTATAGTAATTCATAAGAGATACGGAAGCTTAAGAAGTTAAATGCGATATGTTAAGTTGCTAGGTTCTCCCTAAGAAACATGGTTAAGCTATAAGTATTAAGCTTAAAATAGGTTCTTTAGGATGCTATCTAATAGTGGAAAAGCTTAAATATTAAGGATGCTTTGCGTGTTATGCGTATTGAAGACGTAAAGCTTTTGAAGAATAGTTTAGCTCTTCACACCTATCCTGTCGGTATTAGGTTTACTGATGACCTTAACGAAATACCGGAGAAGGCTAGAAGACCATATAGAGATTTTAAGCAGAGATGGGCTATATGTCAAGCTATTAATATATCTAGATACTACGGCTTTACAGTAGGCTACTCTATTGAGGATGCCTACTGTATGGTTGGGGCAGCTGTATTTAATCTATTGGAGAAGCCTGAATACATTATGGAGGCTGGGCTGGAGTATCCCTTCCACTCCAGGTCCTTGGAGGAGGGTAGGAGGCTTTTTGAACGTGTTTTAAGTAGAGTATTGAAAAAGAGTATAAAGGCAATTATAATAACGCCATTAACAAATCCACTTGTAGAGCCTCAGATAATTGTTATTTACGGCTCCCCTATTCAAATAGGTAAAATAGTGAAGGCAATAACTTATTATGGGGAAACTGTAAAGTCTGAGTTTATAGGAGTATCAAGCTGCTCAGCTATACCGCTAGCATATAATGAGGGAAGAGGGACGTTTGTAATTCCATGTGCTGGAGAAAGAATTCTAGGAGGAACTGAGGAGTGTGAAGTATGGGTAGTTTTTCCAGTAGAGTTGATGGATAGAGTTATTGAGGGTTTAAAGGGGATAGAGTGGATATATCCATACCCAATGAGACCACTAATCTACGAACCAACAGTTCCGAAAAAGTATAGAATAACATATAAAGACTATCAGGAATGGCTTAAGGAGAAACATGAATTAAACACATAACATATTAAGCTACAAATCCTTAATTAATACTACAGCTTATACTTCCACAATACTAAGTTATGATTTACTTAAGCTGAATCATAATTCCACCTTTCACAAGAAAGCCTAAGGCTTTAGCCGTGTGGGAATTACACCGCAACATTTTAAGTATTCTCTTTCAGCTGGGGTTTCGTCAGCAGTTTCTGAATAGTTAACTTTATATGACTCTTCTAACAAATACTTCTAGGGTGTGCCCGATATGTGGCGAGTTGAATAAGCCGAATGGGCACATCTATGAATGTAGAAATGCGGCTTCCAAGCGGATAGACATCAAGTAGCCGCTTGGAACATAGCCGTAAAACTCCAGATATGCCGTCCCTCACCGTTGGCGGCGAAAGCCACCCAAGAAGCCCTAAAGGCTTAGGTGGAACGGATAGTTATAAAATGTTAACTATCCGACAACGGTAAGCCATATGGTTCAGCATCCTACAGGATAGATGCCGCCATCAGTAGGCACATCTTGAAGGATGTAGATGGCATCAAACCATCCAGAGCTTCAAGCCCACGTTTTTTGGTCATGCAGAATTAAAATTGATAGATAGAAGAACGCATCGAGAAACGTATGGACAGATTCCTTAAGATGTGTGGGCAAGGTTTACCCCGAAAGGAGTTAAGCCCTATGAAAAGCCCCCAATGGACACGGAGGGGATGAAGCTCAAGAGCTAAGTACGGGTTCTATACGAATCCATACTTAGATCAAAACCCTAAAATATTATATGTAGCTACTTCAAGCTTAGAGATAAATACATTTCAGAACCTATCCCTTCACAATTCCATAAATATATTATATAATCAGTTAACACCACACATGAGGTAATTATTAAATATCTAAACCACCTATTCCAGCTTAAAGCCTTACTCAAGCTTTAGCGTTAAGCTATGTTTAGGGAACAGTAGATATGGGAAATAGATTTCAGCAACTCTTAAAGTAGATACTTCCTACTGATGAGGTTTACGTAGTGGTCTAAAGTTTTTTGCAGGAAAACTTTATAAGCCACCTCTAAACCTTAGTTTAGCTGTTTTAGCGGATGTGATGGGGTTGGAAGTGATGGAACTCCAAATTTAGGGAAGAGGAGGAAGGCGCTTAGCCAACTATCATACATAGTTGCTAATAGAATGCTTTCAAGCCTTCAGAGAAAGCTTCTTGTTGAAGCATACCTCCTCCAAGATAGGATAACAGCATCAAGATTTGTACAGTACTTCTCAGTTAGGTATGATATTCCAATGTCAACTGTATGGTGTAATTTAAGGGAATTAAGGGATTTAGGCTTGTTAAGGTATGGTGAAGGTAATGGAATGAGGGTGTCTGAAGCTGGGGAGATGGTTATAAATGCAATACCTAACGTAGAGTATAATCAATACATGAATAGCTGTATACCAATACTTAAAAAGCTTGAAGGCTTTAAAGTTCCAGTAGATATAAAACATAGCTAAATCCATAATATTTTTATATATGTTATAGCTGGCAATTCATTATTTAGCTATATATTGGCTTACGTTAATTTTTTATTACTCTAGTGTTTAGGAAGCTGTGGATAATGAAGCTATTGTTAGAAAATGGTATAGTAAGCTCTTTAAACTTCCAAGCATATCTAGAGCATTAGCCTACAATTTAATGATAGTATTGCTAGTATCAGCCTTAAGATCCATATTTAGCCTACATAACCTACCATTAAATATTTTAAGATATTTCCTAGGTGTATGTATCTATATATTACTAATATACTTAACTATTGGGTTTAAAAATAGCCTTGTAGGATTTAGGAGAAGCCTAGGAGTAGCTTTATTCAGCCAGGCTATAATGGCTCCTATAGAGCTTATAATGTATTGGAGTGAAGCCTATGGAGTAATGTATTCCTGTAGTGCTGGAGTTATAATGATTGTTTCATTTACAGTATCTTCGAAAGCTAGAAGTATAATATCATTAATAGCACCGATAGCAGGTGCGTTAATAGTACAGATGGATTTAACCCATATTAAGATTCATACATATACTGCAGCAGCATCCATACTTATTAGCTTCATCTATATATCTATAGTGGGGTTCTACGGTTTAAGAATGGATGCTAGCCCATTTAGGCTTGTTAAAGGGTTTTTAAGCGCTTGGACTATTAATAATCCTCAAGTAATTGAAAACATACTCTCAGAAAAGGCTAGTAGGGATACTGTAGATACCACCATATTTAAAATTAGCGGGTTAAGTAAAGAAGTAGTTTTAATTAATCCATCAATTCACTTCGGACCATTTAAAGATGTGGGAAGCTCCAAGCTTCCATACTACCTGGAGGAGGAGCTGGGGGATAGCTATAGGGTTATGGTTTTCCACACTCCATGCAGCCATGATAGAAACATAGTTAAATCCCGAATAGCGAAGAACATAGCTTTAAAGCTTACATCAGCAGTTAAAAATAGGGAAGACTATGAGGAGATAAGCCTCCAAAAAATACATAGAATATTTAAAGATAGCTGGTCTCTATTCACGTTAAGGTTTAATAATGGACTACTAGTATTCATACATAACCATGTATTTGGAAACGATGATTTACCATACATACTTCAAAAAATAGCTGAAACATGTAGGGAGAGGCTTAACCTAAAATTTATTCAAGTAATTGATTCACATAGCTTTAAAGGCTTAGAAAACATAAACGTAGAGGCTTTAGCCAGTGGTATTAATGAGGCAGCTAACATAAATAGCTCTAAAGCCGTTAGGGTAATGGCTGGATATGGTGAGGCGGAGATTAATGGATACTGTAGGGGAATATGTAGAAACATGGTTAAAGCCCTAACATTAAGGATAGATGATGAAGTATACCTCATCATATACATATATGGAAACAACATGGATGGAAAATATAGAGAAAAACTAATAAAAACAATTAAAGAGGAGTTTAAAGTATCAGATATTGAAGTTATAACACCGGACGATCATAGCTGTGCAGCTACAAGCATAGAGTCCCCTTACTACATAGTTAGAGAATGCCACTACCTTACAGAGGCAGTAAGAAAAGCAGCTGAAAAATCGATAAAAAACACATCTATAGTAAAGATAGAGTTTAAAAAAGTATCAATTAGCAACGTAGAGCTAATGGGGGGGTATGTGTGGAAACTACTTAAAGCACTTGAAGAAATAGGGGGTAAAGCATTTAAACTATTATTTACATCAATCATACTAACATATATTTCAACATATATTATAAGCTATCTACTAGCTAAAGGCTAAAAGGGTTAGAAGACATTTCTAAAATGAAGCTTCCAAAATATAAACATGTACTTACATGATGAATACTTAGAGACCAGTTCAGATAGTCTGAGTAAGAGGTGGGTTTAGAGCTGTTTATTAGGTTTCCGGAGGGTTATGGAGAAATTCACTATTATGTTCACCTAGCTCCGGCGCATGTAGGTGGGGGCTAGGTAGTAATCCGTTAATTCTAATTGGGGATAGTATTACCTTTACCCTACCGGCTCTAGGATGGTTGGCTTCAACTATTAAGCCACGTTCCTTAAAGTAGATTGAATTCAAAGCCTCAAAAACATCTAGAACAGGAGCTATACATGTATCAACACCCTCTAAAATCTTCAACCATTCATCTCTTTTTTTGCTTTTAAATATTTCCTTCATTTCATTAACAACTTTACTACGATCCTCTCTTGAATACTGTTTTGAAGCTAGACTATCTAATCCTAAAGCCCTACATAAACTACTCCAAAACTTATTCTCTAATGCAGCTACAGATACATATTTATCATCGCTTGTTCTGTAAATCCTGTAGCATCCATACCCGCCGGTTAATGTTAAATCCTCCTCGCTAGGCTGTTTACCAAGTGCTATACATGTAGCTACATTAATTATATTCCAGAATAGTGAGGTATCAGTCATAGATATATCTATGTAGGCTCCACTACCTGTTCTCCCCCTCTGAATCAATGCTGCAAGTATTGATAGGGAGGCTGTAACACCACCGGATAAATCTGCAATTTGTACTGGGGGTATGGCAGGTATTTCCTCAAATGTTTTCTGAGATACTGAGAGAATACCTGCTAGGCTAATATAGTTTAAATCATGACCTGCCCTATAAGCATAAACACCACTCTGTCCATAGCCAGTTATTGAGCAGTAAATTATTTTAGGATTAATACTTTTAACAGTATCATAATCAATACCTAGCCTTCCAGCAACACCAGGTCTAAAACCCTCAACAACAACGTCAGCTTCCCCAGCTAGCTTAAGGAAAGCTTTACGTTCCACATCATTCTTAAGGTTTAAAGATATGCTTTTCTTATTCCTGTTAAGTATGATGTGATATATGCTTACACCATTAACTAATGGAGGCATATGCCTTATGGGGTCACCTACATAAGGCTCCTCAATCTTTACAACTTCAGCTCCTAGATCAGCAAGAATCATAGTGCAGAATGCACCTGGTAGAAGCCTTGTTAAGTCAAGAACCCTAATGCCTGAAAGAGGGGAATTCATTAATTCACCTATCTATACTGTAAAGTCACCTCTTAACATAAGCTCTCTGAAAACAACTAACTTATCTATCTCCGCTGTTCCAGCTCCTATAGGTCCAAGTCTAGAATCTCTATACAGCATCTCAACAATATTCTCCCTCATATATCCGTAGCCTCCTAGAACCTGTATAGCTTCCCTCGTAACTTTCTCCGCAGCATCCCATACGAAAAACTTTACTGATGCAGCTGTTCCACGAATACCACGATCCCCTGGCTTCTCACCCCATTTCCTAGCTGCTTCATAGAGATATATTCTTGAAGCCTCTAGAAATATAGCCATTTCAGCCAGCTTCCCCTGAATCATCTGGAACTCAGCAATCCTCCTTCCAAACTGAATTCTCTGAGCTGCGTATTCCCTAGAGATTTCAATAGACCACTGCATAATTCCTAATGCTATAGCTGAAATAATTATTCTCTCAATATCCAGCCCCCTCATCATGGCGTAGACGCCCTTATCCTCCTCCCCTACAAGATTCTCTCTAGGAACTCTACAATCGTTAAGATATATTTCACCTGTTGGTGAGGCTCGATTACCCATTTTTTCAAAGGGCTTACTTGTAGATAATCCTGGAAAACCCCTCTCCACTATGAATGCTGAGATGCCGTGAGCACCCTTCTCAGGGCTTGTTTTAGCATATATGAGGAAGATGTCGGCTATAGGTGCATTCGTTATAAATGTCTTCACACCATTCAATACGTAATATCCTCCATCCCTCCTCGCAGTAGTTCTTATACCTGTAGCGTCAGAGCCTGCTTCAGGCTCAGTTAACCCCATAGCGCCAATAGCCTTACCACTAGCTAAAACCGGTAAATACCTCCTCCTCTGGTCCTCACTACCCTCCCTAGCAATATTGTATCCAGCAAGGCAGAAATGGGCGATTAAAGATAGGCTGAAGGCTGGGAAGCCTCTAGATAACTCCTCAACTATAACTACTGCTAGTAGAGGATCTGTTCCTGAACCGCCATAATCTTCAGGTATCATTAAGCCAGTATATCCCAGCTCAGAAGCTCTCCTCCATAAATCCCATGGGAAAGACTCATCCTCATCAAACCTCCTCACAACAGGCCTAAGCTCCCCCTCAGCAAACTCTCTTGCCTGCCTTCTAGCCAACTCATACTCAGAACCTAGAAATATCTTCATAAAACCACCATAGAAACTCGGCTTCAGCCATGAATTACGGAAACATTTAAATACTTTTCCACCTAGAAATTAATTCATCTATTTAAATTTAAGCCTCATAGAGGCTCCACTACCTACGTTTAGTAGAAATCTTTATATTCCACCATCAAGTCACTTCACGGTGTTTAAATGCTTAACTACTTGTTTAAACCTATAGTTATCGGTGGGGTTGAGGTTAGGAATAGGATTGTAATGCCTGCGTTAAACATGGGCTATGCTGGTATTGATGGCTCAGTAACTGATGAGTTAATTAACTTTTACGTTGAGAGAGCTAGGGGAGGGATTGGATTAATAACTGTAGGTGGAGCATATCCTGAGCTAAGAGGTAAAACCCATCCTGGAATGCTTGGAATACATAGCGATTCACTAATTAACAGCTATAGGAGGCTAACAGATAGTGTTAGGATGTTTGGGTCTAGAGTTGTTCTTCAGATCCTGCATGGTGGGAGATATGCTAGATCCGATGTTTCAGGATTTCAGCCTATTGCCCCTTCAAGCATACCTTCAAGACTAACTGGGGAAACACCTAGGGAGATTAGTAGGGAGGAGATTAGGGATTTGGAGAGAGCTTACGGTGAGGCTGCCTATAGAGCTTACCGATCAGGCTTTGATGGTGTTGAGATACTTGCAGGTACAGGCTACTTAATAAGTGAATTCCTATCACCAGTCTCCAATAGGAGAACTGATGAGTATGGTGGTGAACTGGAGAATAGAATGAGGATTCTAGTTGAGGTTGTTGAGGAGGTTAAGAGGAGGGTTCCGGGGGGATTTATTGTTGGATGTAGAATTAGCGCTGAGGAATATATGGATGGTGGAAACACCATTAACGAAGCAAGGATAATTGCTAAAAGACTTGAGGAGCTGGGTGTAAGCTATGTTAGTGTTATTGCTGGATGGCATGAATCCCAGAAACCACTAATAACGAGGGAGGTTCCGCAGGGTGGATTTGTATGTTTAGCCCATGAAGTTAAGAAGACAGTAGGGATTCCTGTAGTTGCATGTATTAGAATTAAGAATCCAATACTTGCCGATAGGATTATAGGGGATGGTAGGGCTGACATGGTCTCCATGGGTAGAGCATTAATAGCTGATCCTGAACTTCCCAGAAAGGCTTTTGAGGGGAGGTTAGGCGAGATAAGGCCATGCATAACATGTATGCACTGCCTATCAACAGTATTTCAGGGATTAAGAGTTGAATGTACTGTAAACCCGAGGCTTGGACTGAGGGAATCTGAGGCTAAACATGTAGGGGAGGCTAAGAAAATACTTGTAGTTGGTGCAGGTCCTGCAGGTCTTGAAGCAGCAGTTACAGCTGCTTCAATAGGGCATAGAGTAGTTGTTGCTGATAAATTTTTAGATATAGGAGGTATGATTAGAATCGCTTCTAAACCACCATATAAGGATGAGCTACGTAGCCTCATAGATTTCTACAGCACAATAATTAGAAAATACGGTGTTAAGCTGGATTTAGGTAGGTGGGTTGATGAGGAATACGTTAAGGAAATAAATCCAGATATAGTTATAATAGCTACCGGAGCATCACCAATAATACCTAACATACCTGGGGTAAACCTTCCACATGTAAAAACAGCTGTAGAAGTTTTGGAGAAGGAGCTAACACTAAGGGGGGACATAGTGGTTATTGGTGGTGGAGGAATAGGTCTTGAAACAGCAGACTACCTCACCAGTAAGGGGGGAAGGGTGAAGATTGTTGAAATGCTTAGTCGTGTAGGCTTAGACTTAGATATAGCTGTAAGATGGATAATTATTAGAAGACTAAGAGATAGGGGAGTGGAAATGTTTACAGGAGCAAAAGTTAAAGAAATAACCGGAAACTCAGTAGCTATAGATATAAACGGGGAGGAAGTAGAAGTCAAAGCAGACCATGTTGTTCTAGCTGTAGGCATGAAGCCGAACAATAGGTTAGCTGAAAAGCTGAAAGAATATAAAGTATACATGGTTGGAGACTGTGTTAAACCAGCTAGAATACTGGAGGCAGTAAGAGATGGATATAGAGTAGCTATCAACATATAGCTGTAGCTAAACCATAGTCTAAATATCTATGGAAGCTATCATTATCAGGCACTATTAATCAACAATTATTTAACATGCGGCTCTACTTGACACTCTCCACGGCTAAAGCCGAGAGCTTCCTCGCTGAATCTACGTAAGTTTATTAATAAGCTTAATATTCATGACTTATGCTTACACTACCTGATTTAAACTATGATCTAGTTGTAAAGGGGGTTTCCAGCTTTATTTTAAGCTATGTTTCAAGCCTTAACGTTAATGGTGTTGTTATTGGGCTAAGTGGAGGACTAGACTCCTCAGTTACTGCAGACTTATCTGTTAAAGCTTTAGGTAGTGGTAGGGTTTTAGGCCTTATTATGCCTGACTCCGATATTACGCCTAGAGAAGATGTTGATGATGCCCTACATCTAGCATCCATTCTTAAAATAAAACATCAAGTTATCGATATTAAAAATATTGTTGAAGCATATAGGAGAAGCCTAAGGATCGAGGGAGATAAGGTTGCAGATGGCAACTTAAGAGCTAGAATACGTATGTCAATACTATACTACTACGCTAACAGTATGAGAATGCTTGTTGCTGGAACTGGGGATAGAAGTGAGGTTATGATTGGATACTTTACAAAGTATGGAGATGGAGGAGCTGACATACTACCTATTGGATGCCTATATAAAACAACAGTAAGAAGACTTGCATCCTATCTTAAGCTTCCAGAATCCATAGTTAATAAGCCTAGCAGCCCAAGACTGTGGAGAAGCCATCTAGCTGAGGAGGAGCTGGGAATAAGCTATAGAGAAATAGATATTATACTTTATGGACTGTATGATTTAGGGCTAAGTAGTGAAGAACTATCTAGAAGATCTGGAATAGGTATTGAGAATATTGAGAAGATACGTAGAATGAAAATCTTAAGCGAGCATAAACGTAAAACACCACCAATACCTCAAAACATAATAGATATGTATAGAAGAATGGATAAAAGCTAAATAAACAAGCTGAACTTACTGGAATCGTTAAAAGAACTAAATAATATGAAGTAGTGAGGAGATATAGATAAGTGTTATTACACCTGTAAAGTCGCCTATAGCTGTTAGGATTGGTATTGTTGTATTATCAGGATCCCAATTGTATATATAGCTTATAAATGATACTATAACTCCTACAGCTATGATTATTAGGGCTAAAAGTATTGATGATAGGAATACAGCTATAACTATTGATAATGGGGAGATAAGCTCTAAACCTATAATACCTCCAATAGCGTAGACAAGCATGGATAGATAGATTGAGGAAACCATAGCTATAATTATAACTGCAGCTATGTTTCTAGCTAGATAAGTATTCTTCTCAATTCTAGGCCTAATAATACCTAGATGTAAAGCTGTTGCAAGCCTCGCCCCTACAATACATCCGAAGTCTCCAGCCATATCGTTAAATGGCGGAATTAAAATAAGAATTACCGGGATGGTAAGCAGTGATTGAAGCCTTAAATTAAGTATTGTACCTGCAAAAGTACTTATTACAATAGATATTGTTATTGCAGTAAAGCCCTCACGTATTATTCTTGAAGCTCTATATGTAGCCATAGCTAACAACCATAACAATATATGATGCAATAAATAAACAAATAATACTTACAACATCCCCGACGGAGGTTATGTAGGGACCCATAAAGGTATCAGGATCTAAACCCCTCCTATAAACATACATTGTTGAGTAGAGAGTTAGAAATATCATTACAATATTTGATAGTAAACCAGCAATAACCATTAGAAGAACTAGATTAGTTAAACCCATAGATTTAAAGTTGAAGAGTAAACATAGAATATATGTGAGGAAAGCTATAAATATCGATTCAACAATACCTAAAGTAAACGTGCCGAGAACATTAGCCTTCAGGATTTGATCCTTAAAATCTACGTATGGCTTCACAACACCCATATGTAAAGCAGTTCCAAGTCTTGAAGCAAAAGTCCCACTAATATTACCCCTCATCTCGAGAAATGCAGGTACAAGAATAATCATTCCCGGAAGCTCCTCAAGAGCACCCCTCATATATGCTAACCCAATACCTGCAAACACCCCAATCGTTACTGAAACTACTTGAGCCACTACACCTTCAAACACCAATCGTAAAATAGAGCTCATCACCACCCTCTAAAAGTTTCCCCTAACTATTAATAAAACTTACTATGAATACACTAATCTAAACACATATTCAAAGCTGAAAATAGCAGAAACCCTATAGGAAGGCTGGAAGCCTCTAGAAGTATGATCTTAGCAATAAACTATTGAATTACTGCACTAGGTTAAGCTTATATATAGCTTAGCTTATATATTATAGCGGTGAAGCATAGATTGGAGGATACTGGTGAGGATCCTAAATCAGTAAGAGATATTTTAATTGAGATGAAGAATATATCTGAGAAAATTGTTGATTTAGCGTTTTCATCAGTAATGTTTGACTCAGAGGATATTGCTAGGGAGGTTTTAAGGCTTGAGGATAGAGTTGATGATTTACTTACAATGTTGAGAATGAAGGTTTTAATGGCTGCTGAAACAGCTAGAGATGCTAGAAGGCTTCTACCAATACTTTCAATCGCAGCATCCATGGATGATATTGCAAATGCTGCCGGGGATCTGGCTAAGATGTTGCTGAAGGGCTTTAAGCTACATCCCATTGTCCTTGAAGCCTTAAAGATGGTTGATGAGGTTATTGTTAGAGTTGATGTTAAGCATTCATCACCATTCATAGGTAAAACCATAAGCCAAATCTCACATGAGCTTAACGTAGACTTCACACCCCTAGTCTTATGTAGGGGTGGTAGAACCATAATTAGCCCAGATGAAAACGTTAAGCTTAGACAGAACGACTACATAATAGTTAAGACAACAACACTAGGGGCTGAAACACTATCCAAGATGGGTGGGGGAAGTGTTTAAGGAGAAAGTATCTAAAGTAATGAATATGATTATAGAGCTTAAAAACATCTCCGAGTTTATGGTTGACCTAGCATATACAGCACTACTATACAATAGTGTTGAGCTTTCAGAGGAGGTTGAGAGGCTTGAGGAGTATGTTGATGACCTACATGTAAACTACGAGTTAAACATACTATCTCTTGCACAGTTTGAGGAGGATGCTGGAAAATATCTTGGAGCATTAAGGGTAGGATTGGTTGCTGAATCCCTAGCTGATGCAGCGTTATCGATGGTTAAGCCAATACTGAATGGTGTTGAGCCTCATGAAGTTTTAAGAATAGCTATAAACGAGTCTGAGGAAACAATTTTAAAGCTTAGAGTTGATGAGGAATCGGAGATTAGGGATAAATCCCTTGAGGAGCTAAGGCTTCAGGAGAGGGTGGGGGTACGTATAGTTGCAATAAGGAGGAACGATAAGTGGATACTGAATCCAAGCTCAGATATTAGAATACAGGTTGATGATGTATTGTTTGCAAGAGGGGCTTTAAGGGATCTTGAAGAATTTAGAAAAATGGTAGGCTCTAAATAGCCTCCAATACGTTAACAATATAGTTTAAATCATTCTCTTCAAGTAGTGGATGAACTGGGAGACTTAGAACCCTCATACTTGCATCTACAGCATTAGGGCAAATATCTCTAGGATATCCTAGCCTACGGTATAGTGGCTGCCAATGTATAGGCATAGGGTAATGTATACTTGTCTCCACACCCTTCAATCTTAAATAGTCAGCAAGACCATTTCTTCCAAGCTTAAAATCATCCTCCACCCTTACCACGTATTGATGCCATACATGCTTAACCCTACTATCAACGTATGGAGGTGTTAAACCCCTAATCCTACTAATACCTTTAGTTAGTAGCTTAGCGTTTCTACTGCGAACATCATTCCATAGGTTAAGCTTTCTAAGCTGAACCCTACCAATAGCTGCCTGAATATTCGTCATTCTGAAGTTGTAGCCAAGCTCTACATGATAGTATTTTTCAGCCTGCCCATGATCTCTTAAAAGCCTAGCCTTAAACGCAACATCATCACTATCAGTAACAATCATACCTCCCTCACCTGTTGTAATGTTTTTAGTAGTGTAGAAGCTGAATATAGCTGCGTGACCGAAGGACCCAGCCATTCTTCCAAGGAATTCCGCACCATGTGCTTGAGCACAGTCCTCAACCAGTAGTAGTTTATGGTCCTCAGCTATCTCGGTAAAAGCCTTCATATCTGCAGGCTGACCGTAAAGGTGAACTACGAGAATAGCTTTAGTTTTAGATGTTATACATTCATTAACACATGCAGGATCTAGATTGAAAGTTTTAGGATCTATATCTGCAAATACTGGTTTAGCTCCCTGATAGAGGATGGAGTTTGCTGAAGCTATGAATGTAAATGGTGTTGTAATAACCTCATCACCCCCACCTATACCTAAAGCCTTTAACACAATATCTAAAGCAGCAGTTCCGCTTGAAACAGCAACACCATGCTTAACCCCTACATAACCTGCAAACTCCCTCTCGAAGGAGTAAACCTCCCCACCCTGAGCAATCATACCTGATCTTAAAACCCTAGCAGCAGCTTCAATCTCCTCATCACCGATAATAGGCTTAGCAATAGGGATCATAGATTAAACCTACTAAAGCCTAATAACCTCAGTCTTTAACTCTTCAAGATCCAAAACAGCAATAGATGGTTTCCCTGATAGATAGCCGAAAACCTCACCTGGATTTATAGCTAGGGATTTACCTATTCTCTCTATGTGAACCTCATGCGTATGCCCATACATAACCACATCATACCTACCCGATAAGCATAAGCTATAAACAATACTTCTAGTTAGATCCTTAGAGCCGTATCCATGCATAGCTAAGAGTGAGTATCCATCAATGCTTAGAATATGTGGAGCTTCATAAACCTCAAATCCGTAAGCTCTAGCACTGCTTAATATTAAATATTTATCACCATCATTGTTTCCGAAGACACCTATAAGCCTAGCCTTAAGAAGCTCACCAATCCTCCTAACAGTAAATGGAGCTATATAATCACCTAGATGAATAGCGAGGTCAACACCTAATTCATTAAGCTTTCCAGCAGCCTTCTCAATATTTAACAGGTTGTCATGACTATCGGATAATATACCGATCTTCATCAATCTAGAGAGTAGTGGAGGCTTAACTACTTTACGCTAGATAGTGTATGATACACCAATATCTGGAGCTGTAGCTTGAAGATTAAGCTCTCTTCTAGCCCATTCCGCAAGGAGGCTACAGTTCCCGTTTTCACCGTGAACAGTGAAGACCTTAGCTTTAGGGTTTAGGGATTTAAGGAAGCTGTGAAGCTGATCCATATCTGAATGGCTTGAAAACCTATACTGCTCAACTCTTGCAATAACGTTTTTAGTAGCACCACCTCTATCAATCCTCTTCTCACATAGAAGCTTTGCACCTGGAGTACCAGGTATCTGGAAGCTTACTAGGAATATTGCTGCCTTACTATTATCTGCAAGCCTCCAAGCATACTTTAAAGCTGGACCGCCCTTAAGCATTCCTGCAGGGCTAATTATGATGCATGGATCCCTCAATATCCTCCTCCTCATACCGTTCTCAGCTACTAAAGCCTTCCTACTTGCCTTTTCAAGCAATCCATAACCATCTATGAAATCCCTGTTTTCAAGATACTTATCCAGAACCCTTACAGCCATACCGTCAATATATATAGGGTGGTTAACACCATACTCAGCAAGTATGCATAAAACCTCCTGAGACCTACCGACTGAGAATGCTGGAATAAGTACTACACCACCATCCCCAACAACCTCGTTAACTGAACGTATAAACTCAGCTTCAAGCATACGTCTAGGGGGATGGTTTTCACATGCATATGTAGACTCAACAATAACAGCATCCACATCTTGAAAACTAAGGTCAGCACCCTTAAGAAGCCTTGAATCAACAGATGCAAAATCACTAGTATAAGCAAGAGTCTTATCAGCATTTAAAACAACTTGAAACCCTCCAGGTATATGCCCAGATCTTCTAAACTCAACCTCAAAACTACCAATTCTAAAAACCTCATTATAGAAGGATTCAACATAGTTTTCAGCCATATCATCAATTTGGGAAGGCTCAAAGGGCAGGTAGTAGCCTGAAAGCTTAATAAAATCCTCTAGAAGAATCCTCATAGTTTCAAAGGTTAAACTCGTCGTGTACGTCTTCACCCTACCCCTACCGGAATATAGTATAGGTGTAGCTCCTGAATGATCTAGATGAGCATGTGTAACTATAACTCCATCAATATCTCTAGGAGCAACATGAAGGGGAAACTCAGGAACATCATTTAAAGCAACACCATAATCTAGAAGAATCCTAGTACCATCTGCCTTAACCATTATAGCCGACCTACCTATCTCACCAGCTCCACCAAGAAACACTATCTCGATACCAATCCCCTAGAATACAGACTAAAACCCATAACATATATAAACTTTTCTAAATACTAGGGCGGGACATAGTAACTTAACATATTGTATTTAACTTCTAAGTTAATACATTCCGCTAAGCATATCCAACACTCATAAACCTGTCCTAAATCAGTATTTAATGATTAGGAACTGATGAATGGATAAAATAGTTGAATACCCTAAATACTATACTACAACACTTAGGAAGTTAAGCCGCTACATTCTAAAGCAATGCTGTCAAGCTAAGCCTTAAGCTTTATAAGACCACTACATGCCGGCTTAAAGCATCTATTCATGTGGACGTGGCAACTTAAGGTTTACATATTCCGTTGTTAGTTATTTCATGTTGAGTATTAGGTTTCTGGTTGAGGTGTTTTGAGAGGGTTCCGTTGGAGCTTAAGATTTTGGGCTTGGCATTCTATATTCAGCTTAAGTCTTAGGAGGTAGAGCATTATCTGAGGTTCATAGGGTCTCTAAGACAGCTTTAAAGATGGGTTAGGAGGTTTAGTGGGGGGATTAATGTTAATCCATCTAGAATACCTGAAGAGTTGTAGTATTGGATGAGGCTGTGTTAGGGTTAATGGTTTAGTTGGATTTATGCTGGATGTTGATAGGGATGAGGTATTATCCATGATGGTTTATCATCAAAATATTCTTACCAACAATTCATAGATGTTAAACTACTATATTGGAGTTTATTGTTGATAATGCTCATGGCTTAACATGCATTGGAGGAGCTGGGATTAACATACAATATAGAGACCCTTCAGATAGAAGCCTAGTAGAATCGTATACTCATCATTCAAGAGAACAAAAGTATTCTCAACAACACAGCATCAAACCCACTAACAGAAGCGAGAGGTTTAGGAGGTCAACACTATGCTGGAACCTACTAATAAAACTATTCATACAATACTACAACCACCTAAGGAGGTAAGCTTAAGTTGCCACGTCCATTCATGTTAACGTAATGTTTAAAAGATGTCTGCTTATTTTATTTTATGACTTCAACTAAGGCTGAAGTTACGTGGAGTGATGTTGAGAAAATAATTAGGAAGGTTGTGAAGGAGTCTAGAAGTAAGGAGATGAAGGCAATGGCTAAAGCAATAGAGTCCCTAGCAACATATATGAAGGGGGGGTTTGAGGAATCCAATAAAAGGCTTGAAGCAATAGAAACCACGCTACTTGAACATAGCAAAAGGCTTGAAGCAATAGAATCTTCTTTAAGGGATTTAAGGCTTGAAGTTTCTGCTTTAGGTGAGAGGTTTGGTTATGGGTTTGAGGATGTTGTTATGAGGGTTATAGCTGAGGTTAAGGGTTTAAATGTTAGTAAGGCTGATAAGCTATCGTTAATTGATAAGTATGGAGAGGTTTTCGGTATTCCAGCTGAAATAAGGTTTGATGTTTACTTAAGTAATGGAGATAAAATTCTTGTAGAGGTTAAGTCAAGATGTAGGATTGATGATGTATTAAAGTTCTATAGGAAGACAATGTATGCTGAAAAAATGCTTAAGGAAAAGTTTAAAATGATGATTATTGCAGTAGCATTCGATAAGGATGCCTACGATAAATGTAGAGAGCTGGGGATAGAAACAATAGTAAGAAGCATAATAGCATAACAAACCTAAAATGGTGGGAAAACTTAATCCTATAGCTACTTTACAGAAAACTCAGCAGATAGATTTAAGCTAAATCTCAGGGGTAAGCTTCTATATTTTATGATGATGTCAAGTATTCTAATGTGTGGAGTTGAGGCTTTAAGAGTATAAATCATCTAATCCAGCCCTAAACATTAAGCTTTAGTCGTAAATAAATACTTCGCAAAGTATCAAGCAATAGCTGAGATAATAGATAGGGAAGTTAAGCCGATAAGCTGAAGAACGTTATGGAAACAAATATGGTAGAAATAAGCTATTAATGTTAAAGATCCAGAACCCTATTCATAGTACTCTAATAAACCCATGCAGAGTTGTTATTAGGAGACCTATCTTTGTAAACTATTTAGTAGTGAAGTAGAAGCTTTAATCTCTAGTGGATGTAGTTTTATTTAGACTATTTTACAAGTTTTGTACTGAAATATCTTGATCCATAGTCTGGTAGAATGGTTACAACTTTTCTTAGGTTTTGATCTCTTACCAGCCTTAAGGCAGCGGATACGTTAGCGCCTGACGATATACCTACAAACAACCCCTCCATACATGCAATCTTTCTAGCAGTAGCTATTGCTTCACTACTTGAAACAAGTATCCAGCCATCAATTAGATACTTATACCTCTCAATAATTTCAGGGGTAAATCCATCCCCTATACCCTCAATTTCATGAGTACCCCATAAGCCTTGAGATATTGTTGGACATTCGCTGGGCTCAACCCCATAGATCTTAATTTTTGAATTTACCTCTTTAAGCTTCTTAGCTACACCTACCAGAGTTCCACCAGTACCAACACCGGCTGTGAAGGCATCAATATCTAAGCCTATCTGCTTAATAATCTCGCAGCCTGTAGTTTCATAGTGTGCATATACGTTAGCCTCATCACTCCACTGATCGAAGACATAGTATTCCTCAGGGTTCTCCATACTAATTCTCCTAGCATATTCAAGAGACTTTAAAGCATCACTTTCACCACCTGGTGTATACATTATTTCAGCTCCAAGAGCCTTAAGAGTTAGTATACGTTCAGAACTCATCTCCTCAGGTATAACTATAACCACCTTATAACCTAGATAAGCCCCTATAGAGGCGAAAGCTATACCCGTATTACCTGTTGTAGGTATGAGAAGCTTCATTCCAGGCTTAATTAAACCCCTCCTCTCAGCATCCCTAATCATGTATAGAGCAATTCTATCCTTAACACTTCCACTAGGATTCATAAACTCGCATTTAGCCCAAACCTCGCCTTTAAGACCCTTAGCAACATTCCTTAACAAAACTATAGGGGTTCCACCTATAAGTTCAAGTAAACTATAAGCAGTCCTCACATAATAGCTTTAAACAGCAGACTTATTAAACTTTCACTAAGTAGTATGTAGACTAGACATTGCTAATCACCTTCCAGGTAAGGCTTAAATTTACGGTGCAGGGGTGTCTTGTAAACTTAAGCGAAACCTTTAGTTTATTTGGCTGCTAATTATCTATTCTGAAATTCAAATAGGATTCCGAATCGTAAATTCACATATAATAGAAATGGAGAATCTAACATTACTCCTTTCATACTGATTTAATATGAAAATATGATTATCAAGAATTAACCAAAAGCTAAGTTTAGTTTTAGATATTTATTTTATAAGTTTTCTAGTCTTCTTCACCCTCTTCTGTTTCAGCTAGATATTCAAGTGATGACTTGTAGTAGTCTTCAAGTATAGCTTCCTCACCCTCAACTGGAGCCTCTCTAGTTTCAGAGATAACCCTTGTTTTTCTCCTTTTCTGCTCGTTAATAACCTGTTTTAGCTTATACGATTTCTTATCTGAAACCTTCCTCTTAAACCCGCAAACCCTACATACAAGATATATACTATCCTTCTTCCTCTGAGGAACTAGTAGCTGCCTACATTTAGGGCAGAAATCCGTAATACTCACCTACTAATGCTTACAGCATAGAATTCCTACAACTCCCCTTATATACTTTCCTATTCACATAGCCTTAAAGACATTGTCAAGTAAAGTAATTCAGATAGGAGCGGTTATGACTTGAAGAGTGTTTATAGCTTAACATAAATCTACTAAACACGCTAATAACTACTTAATACTACCCTAACACTTTCCATACTCCTTTTATAAGGGGTATAGGGAGCTGTGGGCTTCTAGTAGGGGATAATTAAGCTGTAGTCTACTGCTTAGGTCTTTGACTAATTAGGTTTTTAAGTTTTTCTAATGCTTGCTCGATATTTAAGGCTTCAATAACGTTTGCTTTAAGAGTTATTGAAAACTGTCTAGCGGATTCTGATAGTCCTGGTATAGCTATAATTGTGCTTTGTAGTGGATATATGTCGAAGCCTACAGCAAATACATTCATAATAGCCTGCTCGCCAATAGGCTTATCAGACACGTAGACATTAGCTAGTAGCTTACTGGAGTTGTTTTGCTTAAAGCCGTAGATGTCGAATCTATGTTTTAACCCGCTTACACCCTCAACATAGCTTGGAGCTTTAACCTCATATCCTAAACTATTAAGGAAATCTTTAATTCTATATATTAACGTTATTTTAAGAAGGCTTTGCCTACTAATACTGTATGAGTATACATCCATGAATGAGAGGCTGCTAATACTTGAAGATGTGGAGCAGTTTTTACAGGTGTAAACTATACTTGGAGTCTTAAACTGTTTACCACAATCACTACATTCAAAAATTGTTCTCCTAATAAATTCCCTTGACCTACTATATTTAAAACCACATTTAGGACAGCTACCTTCACTAAAGCCTTCCTCCAATCCCTCATATCCACATTTAACATGCTTAATAAACACCCTTCTAGAAACATTTATAGAGTTGCAGTTTGGACATGAAATACTTATTAGGAGGGGATCTATAATACTGCATTTAGGGCATACAGCAACCCTAATGTAAAGCTTCCTCTGAAAACTACCTAGCTCGCAAAGCTGATTTAGAATATTTACCACTTCAACACTTGGAAGACCTAAAGCATCCTCAACTAGAGGGTAACGGATAATTTGAAACTTATCTAAAACCGGCTTTACCTCACTAATTGATTGATTCATAAATACATCAATGATCCTCTGCTCCGCCTCATAGATGTCTATAGCTACCACCACGTATGCTTACAGCTCTAAATAAATTATGCTATAGTATATAAATGTTTTCAGATAGCTATGAATAATCTAATTAAGCTAAGTCACATTTAGAACATTACGGTATTAATAAGCAACGTTCAGATATGGAGTTACGTGAAGACTATTAGAGTTTATTGAGGGGAAGTTAAGAAGAAATATTTACATATCCTAATCAACATAAAACCCTACATGGAGCCTGTAAACACCTCCACGCTAAATTTGGAATTGTTTATACATGGAATTGTTTGGAATTGTTTATACATGTTTTAAGCTGTGTTTAGGTAGGATTATGAATGATTTGATGTAGCTACACATTAACCTCAGCATTAAGAGAGTTAAGATACTTAAGCTTAAAATAATTGTACTAACTGATGATCCATACTATAGAGCATCATGTAAAATTCTAAATTTAAAGCATGGAATATAGATTTAAAACCAGGAATCTATGGGAGAATAGTGCAGTTTAAGAATATTCAGTAGCTATACATCATGTATTAGGGGATTTTATGATGAAAATGCGGAAATAATTCTAAAATCAATAGTGGTAATGCTGAATAAACTGGATAAATAAAGATGCTAAGCTGATGAATTTATAGATCAGTAATAGGGTGATCAACATGTTTAAGTTTAAAGAGCTATTCATCCACAGTTGAACTGTAGCTTTCCTGCGGAGTTCCACGTGAATAAATCAAGAGTTAAACTCCGGGTTTATTGTTAGGTTTTAGTAGTGTGTTTGAGGTTTGTTAGGGGTTTTGTTTTTCACTACCTGTTAATGACCTGTATGATTTTTCCCCAGCTTCAGTTATGCTTACAATTGTTCTAGGTCTACCTGACTCATCAGATCCTGTTTTAATCTCAACGTATCCAGCCTCCTTTAAGGTGTTTAGATACCTCCAGAACTCAACAGGTGTTAACGGGGTTTCTGATAGTAGGCTTCCATACGTTGTTTTACCGCCCTTACTTATTAGTGTTCCAAGTATGCTGTATGCTTTCTCGTCAAGAGCCTCTATAGATGTTTCCTCAGGTGGAGCTACTAGTATTGGCTGAGCAGTAATAATGGGTTCTACAGCTTTTGACGTAGGAGTAACTTTAAGCTTTATCGGTGCACCTATTTCTGCAGCTGCTTTCTCATATACTTCGGATGGGTTAATATAGTATTTAGTAATTATCTTAGCTACCTCCGCCATATCAAATATTCCTTTAGAAACCATCCATCTTAGAACGGTTTTCCTTCTTATAAGTTCGTCAAGCAAATCCTCAAGAGACTTACCTATTTTCTGAGCTATCTTACTTAGTAGATAGCTTTTCTCAATGTTTGATATGAAGGAGTCATTTATAGGATCCCACTTAAATATTGCTTCATACTCTCCATAACCTAAAACCTCAGATACTTCTCTAGCTCTCCTACCGAATTTTAAGCCTCCAACTCTTCTAGGTAGGTAAACCCTCTCAACAAGTGCGGATACGTTCATAAGTGGAATATAGACCTCACTTACATTCATAGGTGGGCTTGTAAGTCTCTTAACAGCATAGTCTATGCTTTCAGCATGTATTGTACACATTCCACCATGACCTGTAGCTAAAGCCTGGAAGAGTACAAACGCCTCCTGCCCTCTAACCTCACCTACAACAATATAGTCAGGCCTATATCTAAGAGTTGTCTTAACAAGTGTGAATAAGTCAATACTTCCAGCTGTTGAGCTTCCAAGACCATAGCTTTCACGAGTAACGAATTGAACCCAGTTTTCATGTGGGAAGTTAAGCTCAGCAATTTCCTCAACAGTACATATCTTCATACCTGGCTTAATAAGGCTTGCAAGAGCATTAAGAGTTGTACTCTTACCAGCACCTGTACCGCCCATAACAATTATTGAAGCCTTGTTTTCAAGAAGAATCCAGAAGTAGGCCGCAATCTCCTCATCAATAGTTCCAAGCTTAATAAGCTCAGTAATTGTAAACGGCTTCTCCCTAAACTTCCTTATTGTAAATGTTGATCCTTTAGGTGAAATCTCCTTCTTAAACGTTGCAGCAAGCCTATGCTTACCGTAAAGCATAGCATCAACGATAGGGAAGGCTGTTGATATGTGTTTACCGCCAATATGTGCAAGCTTAACTATGAAGTCGTCAAGAGAGCTCTCATCTATAAATATAAGGTTTGTCTGAAGGCTTTCATACATTCTATGCCATACATACACAGGTCTTCCAACACCCTCACACGATATATCCTCAATATTGTAGTCCTCCATCATAACGTGAATAGGTCCAAAACCTGTAAGATTCCTCTCAATATAGTATAGTATTCTACTCCAGCTATCCTCAGTAAGACCTCCTAAAGCAATTCTATACTTACGTGAAAGCCTTCTAGCCTCATCAACAACATACTGCTTAACATCCTCAACATCAGCTTCAGGAGGCTTAAGCTCAGCACTTAAAATATCAATTAGCTTATCACATATCCTCATCTCATCTCTTGAAAGCTTAACCTCATCAACATAGTATGCGTAAGCACCGCCAAGCTCAGGTAGGGAAACAATATTTACCTTAGCGTACGGCTCCTTAACCCAGTATGAATCTACAAGAACATATACTGTTGGTAGTGGCTTAAAGGTATAGGGTATCTTCTCCTCAATCCTCCTCCTAACTTTAGCTCTTGCTAAAACCTTTCTTAGAGGTATGGCTTGAGAAGCCTTAGCCTCAACATCCCTCTTCTCAACCTCCTTAGTTTCAACAGGCTTACTCTTCTTACCTCTTCTAAATATGGACATACTATCCACCTCTTCTAATACCTAGAATATTTAAAAGGTTAGCTCCGCAGTTAGGACATGTATTTATTGTTTTAAGCCATAAGGACATGCATTGATCATGAAATACTGCACCGCAGTATGGACATTTAATAAGTGATAATGTGCTTGAGCCGTTAATTAACGGCTTTAAACATATTTTACACATCTCCTTAAACTCAAGAGTGCCTGCAAGATCTTCAAAAGAAACCTCAATCCTCCTTGCAGTAAGCTCCTGAATCTTGCTTGTAACATACTTCTTCAATAGCCACGGCTTCTCAATACCCTCAACATTTATAGAATCCATCCTCCTAATAATAACTAGGTCTCCATAGTTAAAAAGCTCTCCAAACCTATTCTGTAAAACCTCAACGCCAATAATCTCGCTGAAAGGTATTAATATATGGATAGGCTTTAAAAACCCCTCCTCAACAATCAATCCATCATCAGTAAACTTAACCTTAACAGTTAAGCTTGAAGCCACAGCATAGATAATTAGTGAAATACCTAGAAGAAGAATAATTATGGATATTGATAGGGTTAGGAATTGTTGATCAACCATTAGGTAGGAGAAAAGCCACATGAGGAAGCCTTCAAAGCTATGGTAGTATGCATAAGGTAGATAAATCGTTAAGAGCTCACCGATAAAAAATGGTAGTAGGAGGAGGATTAAAGCTGTAAATATCTTCACTAATGATAGAAGTGTAAATCTAGGACTCTTAATAGTGGATACTGCAGCTATAGATATTATGATTCCGAGAGTAAAGTAGAGGTCAAATAGTGAGATAGGATTACCTAAAAGATAGATAAACCTAATACCTAAAACAACCAGTAATACACCTACAGCATATGGTCTAGCCATAGTGAATGGATAAACATGAAAGTTAACCTTCTGACTAATCATTTCAACGCCTCCTAATAATAATAAGTATAATAGCAACAACAATAACAACCGCTGAAGCCATTATGAGAAGCTGAATAGTAGATAAGCCGAATAGAAATCCAGCTTCAGAAGATAAAGCTTCAAATGTCTGTACTTCACTGAATTCTTGAAAAACCTCATTACCAGGCCAGCTTACACCAACAACCCATGTACCGGCCTCACCAACCCTAAACATGTATGTAAAGCTTCCCCTAGATACTGGAACATTAAACCTTGAGGATGATCCTGTAGGAGATGTAATAGTCATAGATACTACAGTATCGATAGGGGTTGAAAGCCTACCTGAAACAGTAACATTACTATTAATTTTAGGATTTGTAGGATTAACCTTTAAATCAACACTTAATACACCCTTACCGACATCGATGCTAAGCGATGTTTTAGATGCGCTATACTCATCATCACCTAGCCAGCTTAAATAAACAATCCATTTACCAACAACATCAGGAGTGAATGCAGTGTTAAATATGCCTTGAGCATCAGTCTTAGCTGTAAAAGTCCTACTTACATTCATAGGATTCACAGTAGTTACAGTAACCTCAGATTGACGTTCAGGCTTAATAGATCCAGTAATGTTTACAGGGCTGAAAACTGTGGGTTTTTTAGGAGTGTAGCTACATGTAATACTGCTTAGGGATTTAGCTATTACCTGAACTGTTAAATCCCTCATAACCTCGTAGTCTCCATAGCTAATGTAGGATATTGTAAATCTAACACTATGTAAGCCGGGGCTTAAAGCTATAAATCTAAAATTAAACACTCTACTCTCATTAACCTTAACAGAATCAACCTCAAAAACATCAACACTACGAAGCTGAAGACCACTAGGAGGAATGGATTGAATCTTAACATTCCTAATAAGGTATTCACCACCATTAAGAAGGTTTAGGCTAATATCGAAAAGAGAATTAACATCAACACTAATTGGAGCATTAAATGATAGGATTATTGGAGCAGCTGGTGAACGAATCTGTAAGCTAAAGCTAAAGCTTGAAATCTTAGAGTAGGTATATCTTACCTTATCAATAACCCTATCGATTTCACCGTAGAGATTAATGTAAAGCCTAAAAAGCTTAGAGCTACCGGCAGGAATTGAGCTGAACGAGAAGTCCTTAGCCCAAAAACTTAGAGAAACATTATAAGTCTCACCAATTCTTAACTCCCTCAATATAGGTGTAGAGTTAGAAATCTCAGTTTCAGAGATAGATACGTAAAGCTTAGTTAAGCGTAAAGCATCATTATCCTTCAACGTAACAAGCCTGAAAGAAAAATCAACAGTATAATTATTCTTAACAACCCACTCATCAGGAAATGTTACGTTAAACCAGAAGAGGGAGCCATCCCAATCAACAAGGTTAGAACGGGTAAAAGCAGCCTCAGCTGAGAGAGAAGGGAAACTGGGGTAAACAGTAAACAGGGATAATACTAATATAGCCACAATTATAAACGCAGCCTTCAAACACAGCACCCTTACATATTCATACAGTACACATATATATAGTTATCTGCTGAAATAGAGTGTAACATAGCAGATAATCTTAATCCAACATGATTTAAATCTTAGCATCACCGCTTCCCTCCAGCTTCTTCCTTGATTCCTCAAGATGTTTCCTTCTTGTTAATGCTAGTGTTATTGTTGCATACATGTGTAGCTTCCATGCCCCCACATGCTCACCATACTCCATCACAAACTTCCTAGCAAGATCCCTAAACTCCTCAGCCTCCTCAAGAGTTATGGTATCCTTCTCACTCTTATCAAGATACTCCTCAATCTTCTTCAACTCATCCCTAGATAATGGATTCAACACGCCTAAGCCAATAGTTCTCCTAGCCTCCCCTACCAGAAGCTCCCTAGACCAACTCCTAACAACCCCTTCATGAGCTAGAAACTCAACAAAGAACTCCTGATAATTCAGGAAGGCAGCTCCAAGACGATCAATCCTCCTCTCCAACCTATCAAACCTATCATCAACAAGCTTAAACCTATCATCAATTAGCTTAAACCTACTGTCAATCTCTGTAAACTTCCTACCTAGCCAGTATGCTAAACATATGATTAGGGATAATCCTCCAAGACCGCCTACAGCTGAGAGAAGATCAAGCAAATCAACCAATTCCAGCGCCTAACCATTACTAGCCTAAGCAATATATAAATCTACTCTTTTACTATTACTATTAGGATGCAGTATACTATGCTGCTACCTCCCTCTAGTAGAGAATTAAAGACTATAGATTTAAGAATACTTAAGTTTCAGATAAATGAACATTATAATATAACCCACATAGCTTCTAACTTATGTTTTACTGATTAAATAACCTTTAAGCGTAGGTGAGAAGCTAAATAATAGTTAAACACACCTCTGTAGGAAATATTTAAGTGTATAGGTTAAGGTATGTTGTGGTTGATTTATTAATTCTTCTCTCAGCTATTGGTGGTTTAGGAGGGTTTACAACAGTTATTAGCTTACTGGCTGGGAGGGAAGTTTGAGGAGGTAGATGGAGAATTTAAATTATTGACACTCTCCACGGCTAAAGCCGGGAGCTTTCTCGCCGAATCTACGTAAGAGGTGAAGCAGATAAGAAAACTGCTGAGCTAAAAGGGGATATAGATGAGAAAATTGGTGAGCTAAGAGGAGGAATGGATAAGAAATTTACTGAATTAAAGGGGATATGGATAAGAAAATTAGTGAGTTGGAGGGGAGGATGGGTGGAAGATTTAGTGTTGTGGGGGAGGGGTTGGAGAGGCTTAGTGGTAGGGTTGAGAGGCTTGGTTCTGCTTTTACTGGTTATCGGGAGTTTTTGTTGAGTTTCTGGTTAGTGAGGGGTTATTAGTAGGGATAAGGGAAGCTTAGTTAGGGAGGATGTTAAAAGCTAGTATCTATAGCGTTAATGAACCCGCTTAAAAGGGAGGAGTGGATTAGAATTAGGGATTTAGTGGATAAGGATGATTTAACCCTTGAGGAGGCTTTAGAGCTTAGAGACCTTGCTAGGAAAGCAATTAAGGAGTATGGAGATAAGCCTGAAATATACAAGCTACACATATACTCATGCATAATGGTTGGATAGCTAGAAGAAAGGATATGGAGAGCAGAGCTTAAGTGGAAACTAGCTTAGCATACTTCACCACAACACCCACTGCAAAGCTAACTCCAAGCTAAATATTAATACAGCATAAACATGCACAGCCCAGAACTCGGTATGATGAAGCAGAGCTGAAAAACAGGGAATCTCCCAACTTCAGTCGTTAAAAGGCACTGTTCCCGGCGTAAGGTTTATACGTGTCTTAGCAGTATTACTTTATGTTTTCCACAGCTGTTCTTAGAGATGTTAGGATTAATGCTTTAAGGAGGAGGATATGGTTTAAACTACCAGTAGGGGAGAGGTCAATAATTGATTTAATAATAAAATGCGTTAAGGGTAGAGTACTTAGTAACGTATTAACGAAAATAGTAATTAAGATCCTTAATCTAGTTGAGGATATACTCCCAGGGGTGATGGAGGTAGGGGTTGAGATAGCTAGGAGATATGTAGGTCAAGCATTAAGATGGGGTTATGTTAATGCTTTAAGCTGGCTAAGAGATGAAGCATACATACTCCACCTAGGAATATCATACATATGCATGCGGAAGCTCAAAGATCCTCAAGTAGGTTTTTGGTGGTTTATTATCAGTGAATAACTCTTTAAGTAGAGTTAAGCTTCGTTTTGCAGGTTTAGAGATTGAGTTTACTGATAGGGATAGGGGTATTCAGCAGGTTTTAGAGTTTGCTGAGAAGAGTACTTGGTATCCTATTGTTGTCTTCGGTCCTGAGGGGTGTGGTAAAACGTCTTGGCTTAAGCAGAGTGTTGAAGTATTAAGGAAGCTGGGGTTTGATACTATCTACATTGATCCCATGCATAGAGACTTCATTACCTACACTGATGTATGGGATGTTGCGAGAAGATTTGCTGAGGCTGCTGCAGGGGCTGTTGATGTAGCTGGGGTTAAGCTAGCTACATTAGCTATAGACTCAGTTAAGGAGCTTCTCAGCAGGTGGAGGAAGAGGAGGGTATCTGTTCTTGTTGATGATGTTTTCCAAGCTATTGGACTGGATAAAGCCTCTATATATGTTAAAAGCCTTTTAAATTTAATTGAGTATCCACCTCAAGACTACGAGAAGATAGTTGTTGTTGCAGCTACAAGCGAAGGCTTTTCAAGATGGGAGATCGGTAGGCATAGGTGGGCTCTACTAAGACCGATGTGGAACATGAGTAGGAAGGGTTTTGAAGAGCTTTACGAGAAGCTTCCAAACCCCAAGCCTCCCGTGGAAGAGGTTTGGAGACTCGTAGGCGGTAATCCAGATGCTCTCAGAAGACTTTATCAAGCTGGATGGAATGCAGATAGTGTTGCTGCAGAACTCGCTAAATCAAAGCGTTTAACCAAAGACTTTGTCAGAAAGTGGGGGCAGCACCTCAGAAACGTTGTTGACGACCCAGATAACCTCTGGGGGGAGGAGGTTCCTGAGGAGCTAGTGAATGAGCTTACAGCAAGAAACCTCATAGTCTACGACATGTACGATAGGGATCCATGGTTCTGGATAGATGAACCACCACCTGAAAGAGATTTAGAGATTGGTGTTGGAAGATATGTTGCATGGCAGACACCGCTACATAGAGAAGCCGTCAAGAAATCTCTTGAAGAGATAAAACACACTAGCAGAGAGTTGGAGGATTATTAAAATACGTATCCTTATAGGAGCTAAACTTGCCGACAGCTCTAAGCAAATCCTAAAAGTCTTAAGCAAACAACCCCCACTAAATAGGACTGAAAACATCAATAAGAAAAGGGGCAGCCACAAAATCTTAAGCATCTTCAATTTAAAGCCTTGAGCTCAAGAGGGGCATATCCAACTATTATTTAGCTATTCATCAACTTCAAAGCTTAAAAGTTACCATTCTTCCGCCACCGCCAAATTCTAAGAATTTTTATCCTTAAGCTTAGGCTTAAAATCCAAGCTAACTTGCTTGCAGGCCTTCTCCAGGATAAAGCCAAAATCACTTATTCTGCTCAGAAGCTCGTTCCTCAGCTTTTTCTTCCCTAAATTTTTCCAAACCTCCTGATTCTTCCAAGTAAAATCCAAGTCTACACTAAACCTGTAGTAGCCGAAGTAGCATTTTACTAAGCAGCCTCCTCCCTTGAACAAATAATTTTGCCCTATGTCTGAGTAGCAAATCTCCTTCAAAATCTTATGCAAAGCTATGCCTTTCTCTATCAACTCCAGGTTTTTAACTCCTGATTTTTCTGAAATGAATTCAGACAAGCTTGGCATTTTCCACAACTCTTAAAACAGTTTTTGGATAGAACTTCAAGTATGTTTTAAGCCTTCTTTTCTCTAAGTTTTTAGCATAATCTTCAATAGTTGAAACTATCCTTTCCTCAGCGACATTCCTATACCTAGAAACATAAATAAAATCTAAAATGGTCTTTTCCGGATCTGAAAATTTAATCCCATCCCTATTGATAATTCCGAAACCGAAAAGTTTGCTCTTAAGCTTGATGAACTTAACCTTCTCCCCCGCAATCCTTATCTCCCTTGGTCTAAATATCTCATCGTTTAAAACGAATATTACGTTAAAAAACTCATGTGTTAAGCCGTTCAACCTCAAAGAAGTGTAAAGCCCAAAGTACCAGTTAAGCCTAAGCTTATCCATTCCTAAAGAAATCACTTTGTAAGTATTTATAGCCTTTTTAAGCTTAAACTCTTCTAAGCTTTTAACATAATATAAACCCCTCAAAATTCTAATAAGAAAACCGTAATGTATCATGTAATTTATTGTATGCATAGTGTTTGCTCCAAACTCTTTACAGATTTCCTCCACTTCTTTTCTTGTTGCTGCCTTTCCACCGAGATTTGAAAGAATGTACTTTGTTATCAGTTTCATAAATGTTATTTATATAACAACCTTTAAAAAAGTTTTAGGTTGTTATACAAAGCGAATCCGCAAAAGTTACTATGGCTGTAACAAAATAAAAGCACGCATAATTGTTCGTTTGGCTTATCCAGCTTTATAGCTTAACTAAATTTTCTGTTAACCCTCTTTCCCCTTACAGATTGTATAAGGTTTGACGAGAGGCGTGGTGAGCTTCTTCCAGCCTAGACTTTCTTGAAGGCTATGATTTTAAGCTTAATGCTATGAATAGGGGCAAGGTTAGGAGACCATTCAAGCTCACTAAGAGGTATATTATGTCCCTCAATGTTGTCAGATATCTATTCTCTATGCCTTATAGACAGCTTAAAGACTTTACTAGGGCTCTTCATAAGCTTATCCTAAGACTACATCAGCTGACTACTCATGGGTTAGGAAACATATACAAATCCTAGGGAAGCATGATGATCCTATTGTTATAGCTGCTGACTCAAGCAGTATCCATAAGTGTGGTAGGTTAAAAGAATATATGAGGGGAAGCGTTATGTTAAGGTATACTTCGCAGTAGACGTTAAACAAAGGGTTGTAGCGATGGACTATGGATGATGTCATGACTCTAAGATTTTGCCAAACCTGATGATGATTCAAAACATAGAACTATTATTGGCGCGCGTAAGGTTGTAACAGCATATCTTATAAGGGAAATATGTTAAATATAAGGTTAAACGATGGTTAGAGGATGGTTAAAATGGGTCTAGCATCCCTACTAGAAATAGATCTTAAGGAGCTAGTAGTATCAATCGAGAAGAAGTGTGGTTTAAAGCTGCCTAGAAGTGTTATAGAGGTTTATCTGGATAAAGACCATGATACGCTATTTATAAGATTTAAAGAGCCGGAGAGAGTTGAGCTAGGTGAGCCCTTACTAACAAAAACGCCTGCAACACTTTTTACAGAGGAGGAAACCAACGAGATTACAGCACTTGAAATAGTAGGTGTAAGTGAACTAATAAAGGAACTAAGCAAGTAGTAGCAAAACCTCTGCATAAAGAAGCTATAAAGTCCTACTTATCCTCTCTTAACATTCCTGTTAAACTATTCCTCCAGTTTATAATGACTACTTTAAGTACTTTTTAAGCTTATACACTAATAACATACCAAGTAAAGTCTTTTTTAGAAGAAGAACTTTAAATCCACAACTACTAAATAATCTTTCAGCAATAACATTATTAAATTCATGTAGATGAGAGCCTATCCAAACTCTTCCTTTAAGTTTTAACCATATACCCCAAATAATTCTAAATAATCGTGAGGCAGAATTAGGTATTAAAACAAGAACTTCACTTCTAGATACTCTTTCAATCTCTTCCATAACATTTCGAGGTGAGTAACAATGTTCAAGAACTTCAATACATAACACTACATCGAAGGACTCTTTTTTAAACGGTAAGTAGTGGGCATCAGCAAGAACCCATGCATAACATCTCCTCTTTACAGAAGCATATCTAATAGCATCTACATCTATATCAATACCTACAATCCATACATCATCCTGTTTAAAAATGTCAGATATAGTCCCACCATCACATCCAACATCCAAAATTAAGCCATCAAATCTACTTAAAAGATTAGCTAACACCTTCATCCTCTTAAGATGCCAGAAACGATGAAAAATATTAAAGCTAACCACAGCCTTATCATACCAGTCTGGAGGAACCTTATACTTACCATTCGGCAAACATTACACCCAAACTTTCATAATACTTTACCATGTAGTATTAAATAGGGAATAAATAGTTTACCAATTAATATGGCTTAAATTTTATATATACCTCTAAACATTACCCATAGATGAGAAATCTTAAATGGCATAACATAGCTAGACATACAGCATCTTTAGGAGTTATTTATTTATTGATTCTACTATATCTGAGGAAAATCATTTCTCCAGGTATTCCAGGATCAAGTGTTAACTTAGACCTTTATACTCACTCAATAGTTGTTAAAGCCTACGCTGATGCTTTAAAGCATGGTGTTATACCGTTAGGCATATACTGGTATCCAAAAATATATGGGGGTACACCTGCAACTACTTATCAGGGCGGATTTGAAGTTGTTGATTTTCTCTACATGCTGATCTTTAATCTAACAGGTAGTATAGATGTAACTATTAAATCCATAATATTCTTGTCATTAATTCTAGCCTGTACAACATCATACCTATACTTCATACAAATACTTGGTAAAGAGAATAGATATATAGTTTTATCAACTACTATTTATACCTTTAGCTGTTACTGGATTAATGAAATACTGAATGGGCATCTAAGCTTAATATTTGGAGCTGCAATTATCCCGTTAGTGTTAACATTTTTTGAAAAAACAATTCTAAACACATCTAGGAGAAACATTATTGTTTTCGGAGTAGCTTTATCAATCATGACGTTATCGGAGCTTCAAATAACATTCTTTACATTAATGTTTATAGCATTCCGATTATTATACTTCACATATACAAGACAGGCTAGTAGGAAGGCTGTCTCCGCATTTATATTATCGTTAATAGTGGCATTGATGATTACAGCACCTCTAATCATACCGTTTATTACAATTTATAAATCTGCTAGAACTGATGTTTTAAGCTTCTGGGCAGCTCCTCCATACACTTATTTTACACGTGTAATGCATAAAGCATATGGTTTAGAGCCCTACTACTATTATATTGGAGTTATTCCTCTAACAACTACTTTAATATACTTTCTAAAAGTGTTTAATCTAAAAAATGTAAACAGCTCAGTAAGAAGCTTCATTTTCTTCTTTTTATCAAGTATTTTCTTTATGTGGTACTCATCAGTTCAATATGCACCTATAAGTATAGCTCATTTAGTAAGAGCTACTATACCGTTTGCTATAAGCATACGTGTAGCATCCCGCTCAATAATACTAGCATCACTATCCATAGGTGTATGTACTGGAATAGCCTGTAATGAAATAGTTAATCTTCTCAGGAGGGGGATTTTGCTGAAAATCCTACCAATAATGCTAAGCCTTATAGTATTTATTGATCTGGCATGGGGGATAGAGCCTACAACAACACCTGTATTTAATGATTTAGAGGGCTTTAACTATATTAAGAATCAGCAGGAAGACTTTAACGTATTAGGATATCCGCCAGTATGGAGCTTACCATACTACATATCTACATACATCAATAAATCAATACTATCAGCTAACCCTATACTTACAGTATATAATCAGCAAATAAACAATCAAAATGAGCTTTATAATAGGTTCATTAAGGTTTACAGTACAGCCTATGTTAGCAATGGCGGATTTGAAGATAAACTTAACAATTCAAAATGGAGTATTAACTCATCATGGAATAGTAAAGCTTTAAGAACAGATTTAGAAAGTAGGGAGGGAGTGTTTAGCCTTTATTTAATTGTAAACTCTTCGAAAAGCATGGAGTACATTAAGCTAAGCCAGAATATTACTGAAACCCCAATAGTTACCAGGGATATGTACATGACAATATCAATAAACCCTATAGTAATTGTTAACACATCGTTAAGAGTAGAGGTAAACCTTAGGGAGGCTGGAACTGGAGCTGTTAGAAGCCTTTACATATACGATTATAAGGGGGAGCTGGAGGCTAATCGGTGGAGTGATATTGTTAGGAATATGTCAAGCTATGCTGGTGGTGGGGTATGGCAGGTAACAAACATAAGTATTGAAGTATACAGTTTAATGGGGAGGTTTGAAGCATTCATAGATTCAGTTAATATCTACCATGATGAGGATGATGTACCGTTAAAGCTGGGATACTACGGGGTAAAATACGTATATGTACATAAGGATAGGGATTTCATAAGTAGGTATGTAGCATATAATGATGAACAGTTAACTGAGGATATATGTGTTAAAGTAGGTAATCTAATCCGTAGGTTGGAGGCTTCAAGAAGCTTTGAGAAGGTATATGCTGATGAAAAGCTGGATATTTTTAGAAATAAATACTTTAAAGGATTCATATTTCCACTAGGGGAAGCATATTTAAACTATTCATGGGTAGATCTTAATACATTAAGAATTAGGGTTAGAGCAGAATCCAACACTACAATAATAGTTTGCCAACCATACCATCATGGATGGACTGCAGCAGGTGTAAATGGGGGTGTTGAGATTAGTGATTTCAACGGTGTTATGGCGTTAAACGTTAATCAAGGTATTGACGAATTAACCATGCATTTCAGCAAGTATGAGGAGTCCCTGGTTAAAACAGGATTATCCTGGACTGCAGCTTTAATATTTATATTGATAATTGGATTGAGGAGGTGGAATATATCCTAGCTAGCAACATACTGAAAACTATGAGGGGAATAGTAAATTCACTAATCATACTTACAGTTACCATCATAATAGTATATTATGCTGCTTCACGTCTAGATACTGCATTAGCCTATAAATACTGTTTTCTTGGATTACTGGCGTTTAACCTTATACTGGTAAGTGTAGTGCTGTATCTAGCCTACCCCTACATGGAGAAGCTAGTTAAAGATTTCAAATCAAGTATTTACATCATCACCAACTATTCAGCAAGTGTTAAAGGACAATTAACACTACTCACAACTTCATTCCTAGTAAGGGTGGTACTGCTACTATCAGATGTCCCGGCTAGGCTTGGATGGTCAGCCTACGATACATGGACATATATTGATGCAGGTATAGAGTATGTTAAGGGGTTAACTACATTTAACATAACTGCCTTCAACATAAATATTGAACATCCAATATTAGCGAAGCTAATGATAGGTTTAGCAGCCCACACTATGTTCTGGACTGAGCCACGCTACGATTATGCCGCATTAGTATTGATGTGTATGGTTTCAGCCTTAACATGCTTAATCATATATAGAATTGGATTAATTGCAGGTAGGGAGATGGGATTTCTAGCATGGCTTCTCATAACCTTCGACCCATTCTCAATAAGGTGGACTGTTGCATGGCTTGAAGTACCGATGATACTTTTCATTTCATTATCGATGCTGACACTATATAGGGGAAATGGGGGGAGGCAGATAATACTTGCAGGCTTACTTGAAGGATTAGCAATATCATGCAAATACACAGCAATACCTATCTTAACAATCTCAACAATAATATTAACGAGAAACATTAAGAAAACAATAATAATTACAGCTATAGCTGCAACTTTATGCTTAGCCATAAACCCCCAGCTATGGAGTATAGATAACATATTGTTCACTTTAAAATACCATACAACACCTGGAGAGGAATGGACAGGTATGAAGTGGGAGGGTGTGGTGTTGGCATGGTATCCTGGAAGATTCTGGCTGAACCCTGAAACAACAGCTTGGACATTCCTATACTACTTTGGCTTAAGCCAGAACCTACCAAATCAACCATTCATATCCCCCCTGATAGCATACATAGTGATCATATATAGAATATTGAGGAGAAATAGAGTATGTTTAGGTAAGCATGTAGTTTGGTTTTCCTCAAGCCTACTAACACTAACATTATTCGTAAAGCATTGGCCCTACTATGATGCTATACTTATACCGCCAGCAACCCTAATAACCTCAAGCATAATACTTCAAAGAAATGAAGAATTAGGGAAAATACATAAGCTCCTAGCTATTCCATATTTGATATACATATCTTTAACGCCAATAGCTATAATTTCAACATTAACATTTCCAACACTATGGCTATTTATACTAACAATAATAAATAATAAGAAAATTCTACCAGTAGAATATCACGCCTCCATAACTTTAACAATAACAATACTTCTATACTCATTAACCATCTCAATACTTACAATAAAAAAGGGTAGATTATAATAGGGCTTTACGGTAGTACAACAGCCTTATAGTACTCCTGTCCTGAAGCCGTATGTAGCTTTACCTCAACAGTCATGCCTGATTTAAAGCCGCCGGCAGTACTTATAGCGAAGGATGTAGCCTTAGAGTCTCCTGGAGATATGGCGCCAGTTAATACGCTAGCAGCAGCAGGATTTGGTATTCCATTTAGGAATACTTGATCAATTGTTGCTGTTGCAGATCCTGTATTCCTTACTGATAAGCTAATTGTCCACGTACCACCAGTTGTTGGTCCAGTAGCGTATATGTATGCTATTTCTAGTTTTTCGTATCTTGTGAATAGTCCTGCTATTCCTACTACCCAGAATGCTACTGCTATTGCTATGGCTATTGCTACTGCTACTATGATTATTGTTGCTATTACTGGGCTTATACCTCTCTTATTCAGTTTTTTATTTTTTAACATATTTTACACCACCAAGCTAGTTTACCCCTATGGATTTATATATTTAATTAGTGAAATGGAGTGAATTCCAGTTTTTGAATTTTCAGCTATTTCTACTTGACGGATTTAATTTGTTTTACGTTATCTATGCTAAGTTTAGAATCATGGAGCTCTACTTTTACCTTATGCTCTACTCTATGAATTCTCCATTCTACTTCCTTAAGCTCTAGTTTAAGGGCTAGTATACATTTGCCTATAAACTTCTTAAACTGTATTTTAATACTTCCTTAAAATCTAGTGCATGTTTTCACTAGCCTAAATTAACTTAGCATAGCTTTGGCGTTTTAAGCTTGAAGAAATCTTTCATAGTCTACTTGTAGGCTTCATAACTGCTTTATTAGTGTTTACTCATGTTTAGGTTTCTCTAATCCCTCAGAAGGAGATGCATAAGCTGGATTCTTCTTATTGTGGTGTTTATCGATGTAGAGTGTTGTAGGATTTGTGGTTGATTAAGTTTATGAGTTTATAAATGTAGGCTGATGTTTCTGTTTATTATTTAGGTGTTTATTAAACTTTAAATATTTGGTTTATTAGAATTTTAAATGGTTTTCTTATTTAGGATTTAATTGTATGGTGGGTTTTTGTTGTTGGTTTCTTGGGTTTGGGTGTATTGGGGTTGGTATGGTGTGGTTATGGTGTTGTTTTTTGTTTGATTTGTTGTTCTAGGCTTTCCATTACTTGCTTGTTTACTTTTACTATTCCCTTTTTCCCTTTTCTACCTCTTACTATGATTCCTCTTGATTCTAGGTTTACTAGTATTCTTGATACTTTTGCTGGTGAGAATCCTGTTTTGTCTGGTAGTGTGTATTGCATTGTTTCTCCACCTTCGTTTACTATTATTTTTATTATTTCCAGCTCATCCTTTGTTAGGAAGTCTACTAGGTTTGTGGAGTTCAGTATTGTTGTTCTTGGTGTTGATGCTTGTGCTGCTCCAATCGCTACCATTAGGATACCTATAGATAGCATTACAGCTGTTAATACTAGATCAGGCATTTTAACGGTGATGAGGAACATAGATATAAATGTAAGTACTGATCCTACTAGTAACAGTGTTAAGCCTAGAATCCTCCCAGTATTCATTGTCTCAAATATAATTGTAGATAAAGTTAATATAGTTTACTGTTTATTATTCTATTAGATTTACTTTAAGCCAATATGCTGCTATTTAGGCTTCAGCCATGAAGATTTATAGAATATTAGATTGTAGAATAGCATAGAGTATTTAGAAAGCTTGGAAGCATACCTCTAGGTAGAGGGATGAAGACAGTTACCCATGACTTAAGCCTTGGGCTTAGAGGTTGGGGCTGTATCCGTTTCGCCTATTGGCTTATCCCAAATTTGATTAGAGCTCATGGAGCCGTACGGTACACCGTGCCTTAAGAATACCCACTCACCCTCCAGGCTGTGCCTACTGATGGAGACATCCATCCTGAAGGAGGCTAAGCCATACAGCTCACCCCAGCCGAAAAGAATACTTAAAATGTTGTATTCGCAACTCCCCACAGCTAAAGCCTGCAGGCTTCCCTGCGAAGGTGAAATAGGAATTGCATAGTACAAGGGAATAAGTCAATTAGCCATCCACTCCATAAACTACTTTAAAACCTGTAGAGGATGGGAGTTATATAGAGGAGGATTGCTAACAATATTAAGGTCATGGATTAAAATGTTGAATATACGGTTCAAATCTCTAAACTTGAGCTTCTCAGAAACCTACTTAAAAATCCAGGATGACTATAGGGTTAAGAAGCAGTTCCTAAATAGTTAACTTATATATCCTTCTAGTATTACTATTAGAATGCTCGATATGTGGCGTATTGAGTAAGCTGAATGAGAGTTGGAATAGGCTCCCGATGCACCTTCCCCACCGTTGGCGGCGAAAGCCACCATGAAGCCTTAGGGGTGGAATGGATAGTTATAAAATGTTAACTATCCGGCAACGATAGCTATTAACAACCATAAACCTACAGTATTCTCTAGGGTATTAATCTATTATGTTAGTTGTAGTGGTATGTTTACTACTTGGTAGTATTCTGTTCCTGTTGATGTGTGGAGTACTACTTCAGCAACTGCTCCTGATGATAGATTCCCCTTATTTATTTTTATAGTTATTGTTTTTGTTTCTCCTGACTTTAACGGTATTGGTAATTCATCATCAACATCTCCGAAAAATGTGTGGGGTCTACCGTTTATCAATATTTCTGTTATTGATAGATCAAACGATCCTGAATTTCTAACTGTTAGGGTTATATCACCTATCCAGATGCCTCCAGACATTTTTCCAGAAGCATACTTATTAACTACCTGTATTGTCTCTACTTTCGCATAAGTTCCTGAAACACCAGCAATCCATAAAGTAACAGCTATAGCTACAGCTATGGCGATAGCTAAAATAATTACTGTTGAAACTACTGGGCTGACAGCATAAGCGTTAAGTCTCACAGTAAACTAGATATGCAGATATATATAAGATTTACTCATGAAATAGACTGCAACCTAGATTAATCAATTAGATTCCACTCCAATTTCAGATTTATGATGGGCTTTATCAATCTTAGGCTTCATCAACCATTACTCTACACATCTGTAACTCTTAAAGCTCTAGCATCTCCACAGTATAGGATAGGAAGCTTTAAACTTCAATAGTTTAGGATTAAGCCTTAGGAATCATCGCTTTGACGAAGCCATACCTCTCAAGACAAGAGCTTAGATTCATAAACATTCATTAAAAGTATAGAAGTAATCTACATAGCAACAATTTAAATCCATCAACTTCAGCTACTCTAACATTAATACTTAAGTGTAGTGGTTAATCCATACTATTATGAATCCATTAACATTATCTACTATTAGCCTTATACTAGCTATAGCTGTGCTGGCTGGGAACACTGTTGGGTTATGGAGGGCTATGTAGGGAATTAGGGCTGTTCAAGAGGGTATTAAGACAGTTCAGTAGGGTATTAGGGTTATACATGAGGATGCTAAAACCCTACAGGAGGGGTAGAAAGCAATTATGGAGGCTCTAGATAGAATATCTAAAAGACTGGAGAAACAATACTAACTTATTAATAAAAAATGAAGTATTCACACTATATTTAACCCATATAAATCTACAACTATACAGTTCAAGTTTAACTCCGCCTCCAGAATCTAAGCTATGGTAAGATACTATATTTAGGAATTCTATAGATGTTTCTAGTTTAAATAGGGGTTGCATTCTATTCAAAGGTATGGTGTTAGGCTTAATTATCGTTAAGTAGTTATAGTAATTTAATACTGTATGAAGCTCTCAGCCTTTATAAGGCTACTTACCCCTTATATACTCATCATTAAGTCTATTCATAAACTCCTATTAGAAATTGGAGGAGGCTTCAAACAATGGTTTAGGAGTAGGTAGCTCTACATTAACACTTACAATAAATCTCACAATTAATCTAAATCTAATTAGGAATATATTTTAAATATTTGGTGTAAACAGTACATACTCATAGTCTACATATTAATGTAGGATCTCTAATCTTTAGGAGTCTAACATATGGGTTTATGATTGCTAGCTTAGTCCTGGAATTACTACCTTGGTTACTGATGGCTTATAGTCTTCAACAAACATCTTGTAGTACTCGTTAGGCTCACTCCATCCATCATTTAGGCTTCCACCATTATAAACCCATATAGCTGCTCTAAAGCTTGTAGTTTTACCCCTATTTATTGTAAAGCTTCCACTCCAATCAAATTTTCTCGCATCATAGTCTAATACACGTCTAGCATAGTCTGCAGATGTCCAAACCCATAACTCATCATTTCTGTTATCGAAATCCTTCATAGCGTTTAGATACTCCTTAGAGAACATTAATGCCTGACCGAAACCTTGACGATATTGAGCTCCCCAATATAGGTAGTTAGATGTTCTATTATGTGTTGCATGACTGCTGCTATAGCTACCACTCACTACCCTTAATGGTTTTTCCTTTTCCAGGTACGCCCAATACTGTATTCTTAAAGAGCTTCTTTGATCACTGCTATTGCCAGATATCATTGTTATGAAGTCAGCATATCTATTATCTGTCCATTCTGTATTCCATATTGCCTTAAAGTATATTGTTGTATACTTAACTCCGTAGGGTATTAGTATTACTGTTTCATGGTTGAAGGGGCCTGGATCAAGTATTCTTCCATTTATTGGATAGTCATCCTCAACTCTACTTCCCTCACGGTAACATACAGCTCTTATAGGTCCTTTATCTACAGTATAGTTTCCTCCTGGAAGAATGTTTGGTATCCATGCTCCTCCCCCACTAATTCTATCGTAGCCTATTCCGTATAAAGCATATTCACAGTGGTAGTTTCTATAGTGTATTGAGATGGACCAGTCTATTGCCCAGCTGTAGCCTTCCTGAGCTAATAGCTGTAGTTTATATACTCCACCGTTATCAATTATTCTGTAAATTCCCTGCTCCGTTATACTTACATAGTATTGTGGTGGTGAAGTATCACAGTCATCAATCCATGTTACATTTACCCTCTGCACTGTATCATCTACTCCTAGATTCGGATTATGTGTAAAGTTTGCTAGGAAGGTAAGTCTATTCTCATATCCTTTACCTATGTGCTTCATAAATCTCTCTCTTTCAGCTTCAAATCCGGGAGCTGGGAATTCATAGTCGATCTTCCATCTTTCAACTTGATGAGGGGTTTGAACATAGTTATTATCTTGATAGCCGTTAATAGTTGTAAATACTCTAAACTGCTTTACAAATACTGGCGGTACGGGGGGTAATGGCTTACCAGCTATATTATCTATTGGGATGCTGAACCATATTAATGTACCGTCAGGTTTAAGCTCAAGGGTATAGGTTTGATATGGATGATACTGTTTCTTACTATCAATATTCTCCTTAATAAGGTAGCTTATGGAGTAGTATGAGTATGCTTCTACAAGTATTCCTCTTTCATCCCTAACCCATAATACTAGGTATTTCTCATATCCATTATAAGGCATATTAAACGTTAAACTATAGTTTCCACCTGCCTTATATGTAATTTCAACAATATCACTGGTTTTTAAACGCTCCCATTTCTTAGCTGTAGGGTTGAAGTAGCTTAACGCCCATCCTGCAAGAGTATCTTCATCAGCGAAGTTGTAATTGTCTTTGGATAGGGAGGAGACAGGTTCACCATACTCCCTCTCTACATGGAATGTGAAGCTTACCTTTCCCCCTTGGCTTTCTATTGTGTCTGTATATATTGTTACGTTTAATGCTATGTATCCTTCACTTATGTATCCGTATAGTCCATGGCTTGTTAGGTTTACTGCTAGCTCTGAGTATATGGCTGATATGCTTTGCGGATAGAACCAGTAGCATTTTATTAGGTTTTCCACTTTTCTTTCAGGTATTTTAACCCCGTTGGGTAGTGTTTTTTCCGGCTGTAGCTGCTTGGTTTTTACTCTTAAATCCAGCTGTAGCCCTGCATCTGGGTATGATTGGGCTAGTGTTTGGTACCAGTATGAAAGCTTCTCGTATGCATGTGCTCTTGGAGGGTTGAAGTCAGCTGTTGTATTGTACTCGTTGGTGGCTGATGCAAGTATTCTCGTTAGTGTTCTTTTAAAGTCCTTATCTATATTTATAACTATTTCTTTAGATGCTTTATATCTGAATTCTTGGTATTGGGTTGCTGTAAGGTATAGGGATACTGCTAGGCTTGTAACTATTACCCCTATGAGGATTGTAGCTACAATTATGAATTGAGCTCTACTATTCACCTAATCACCTCTCCACCCTCGCTACTGTTAAATGTAGTACTAAAGTGTAAAACCTTCCTTTTAGTTGGGAGTATGTATATGTTAATATAGCTTCCCCAACCTCACTTGCCTTAACCATTGCTTCAGGATTCTCAATATTTGTTACTGAACACAGCCTATCCAGCTTAACATCGTAAAGCCAGAAATAATACTCATGAATCCTACCCTGAGTAACCCCTATTTCAAACTTTCCATCAAAATCGGAGATGAGAGACCATGCCCCCTCCTTAAACCCCCTAATAACCCCACTATAGTTTACATTACCCGCTACATTCCACTCAACAGTTAAAGTCCAGTTACCCAGCTCCGGATACTCTACAACTATGAGGGATGTGGAGCCGTTACCTACTAGCCATTTATTAGGTGTTATAATTTCTCCAGATGGTGAGATGATGTTTACCCATATTCCTCCTTGATTTGTAGTATTTACTTCAACTCTTATAGTCATGTTTGTATACTTCATGATTCTTTTTGCATTATATATTGTTAGGTTGTAGACTATGTTTTTGGGAAGTAGTGTTCTTAAGGCTGCAGCAAACTCGTCTCCTAGTAGTGTAGGATCATTTTTCTCCACTACTTCATCAAGAGCCTTCTCCTCAGCTAATCTATGGAGGACGTCGTAAGCCATTTTCTCTAAGTCTCCTTTAGCTCTTATAGCGAATGGGTTTGGTGGGGTAGCGTAGTGGTAGGAAACTGTGAAGGCTAGGAGTATAACTATTGCTGCTAGTACTGCCTCAATCATTCTAAGTAGGGCTTTGCTATTCATTCAGCCATCCTCCAAACTGAGAGCTCAGTAACATATGTTAAGCCACCCATCTTGCAGTATCTATGAGTTGTAAATATCTTTAATCCCTCAATTAATGGTGAGGGGACGCTGTAATCTATTATAGGTGGGTAATTTACGAGTACAAGACAGTATCTATCTCTACCTGGAAGTGGAGCCCAGAATATGTATAGAAGATCTAGATTTAGTGATGGATCTATACCCTTACCTTCCATTTCATAAATTCTAAGACTGTACCTTCCCTTATTTATAATCCATTGACCCTCACCTGTTTTAGGATTTTTTACATCCTTTATATTAGCTGTAGCAATTAAATCCTCACCTACCTGTATTAATCCTCTAATATGTCTTGCTCCTTGAGGACCTTCCTGACTTTCAGGAAATTTAACAACTAAATAGTTACCTGTAATCCATGCATCAAGAATGTCAGGATACTTTGCGTAATGGTTAAAGGATTTAACACCGAAGTAACTTGCATACACAAGAAGTATATACGCCTCCACATCACTACTGCTAATACTATTAAGAAACTGCTTAAAGTCTACACTACTACACTCCCCCCTCCAGTTAGCTAAAAGAGTCGTACTGCTCCTCCATGGAATAACCTCTTCTTCATTTCCTTTCTTCTTCATCTGCATTACTAAGTATATGGCTTTAACTTTAGCGTTTGCTGCTGGATAACCATCATAGCTCTTAACAGATATATTGAATACTGCAGGAGCCTGCCCAATATATTCAGTAGGGGTTATTGTTATGTTTAGTGCTGGAGCAATTCTTAATCTAAAACCGTATTTTGGATGTTCCCCATCCCATGTTAAGCCGAGTATTTTAAGAATTCTATTTGGTGAAGGTTGAAAATCTATAATAGACATTCTTGATACCTTATTTAAATCAAGAACGTAGGGATCTATAAACATAAGTTGATCCTGCTTCTTAATATATCCTAGCCCAAAACCAGTAATATCCTCCTCGTCGGGATAATTGTAAATATCTTCCCAGTTTAACGGCTCCCCTGGTGTTAACAGTATTTTATCAAGCAGTCTTTCAGCTAGAGGATTTAGCTGTTCCTCCTGTACATGTTGAAGATTTACAGATGTGAGGGAGAAAATTGAGTTAGCTGAGAATGCAAGAACCATAATGATTATTAATCCAACTACAAGATAATCTAAAGTAATATGCATAGTATCCTATAGTATTGAGGTGTATATAATGTTTACTATTGAAATACATTTCATAAATTTCACTACTACTTACTATTAAGCTGGATGATCTGAAATTTATAGGTTGTAATTGTAATACTTTAATGTTTACATGATAGGGTAAGTTTCAAGATTTGTAGTTTTGATTAGATTAAAGATCCTCCATGGTTGAAAACATAGGTTATTTTAATTACTACTGTGAGGTTTCTAATTGCTAGAGTTTAAGTAAGCTGTATAATGATTTAGCGTATTGATTATGGTGATGATGCTTTATGATTATTTAATCTATGTAAGCTAGAATTTAAACTCATAAAGTTGATTTCTATATAATAAAGCCTTGTGGCTTAATTCTCGATAATCATACTTTCCAGTCTGTATGAATTAGGAATAGTGTTGAGGCTTATTCGTCTTTATTATATGGATGATTTACGAGTTTGAAATTAAGCCACAAAGCTATAATAACTGTTCTGGAGCTGTAATTGAATTATTGTGGAGTTTATATGTTTAGGCTGCTGAGCTTATTTACTTTAGCTTTTCAAGTCCTAATCCTATTTCTATTCCTTCTTGAGTTTTTATACACCATACTACTGGTTTTGCGTAGCCGCTTCTAAGATTGTTTGTAGCATATACTGCATAGCCATTTATTCGTAGTGACTCAGCATTATTTATTTTCAGCTCTTCCTCCCCATCCTTTATATATATGTCAATATTTTCTAATGCCCAGTTTAATGGTGTTTTAACGTTTATCCATGGTGCTGTGGGCATGTAGGCTTCAACATAACATCCACTTGAATCCTTCCCAATCCTTACTATGAACCCCTTCTCTTCAAGGTCTTTAGGTATTGTAATTTCTTTAACTATGTATTTGTTTATGCTTGAGCTATTCATTATTGTTACTACATCGGTTATTGTTGATGCTATGTGTTCAGCAACTTCCTGCAGTCTTATCTTTAAATTATTGGCTTGAACTAATAGAGCAATCATCGTGATTGAGGCTACCACTATTATTGAAAGCATTATAAGCATAGATGTACCTATAACGTGTGAGAGTATAGGGTGTGGCATACTATCCGCCAAGCATATATATTTCAACCTCTGAAACAGTTACTGTAACAACAGTTGGATATCTTGTATCTAATTCGTCTAGGGTTATTTCTTGATTTATTTGGGAGCTGTCTAGCTGTAGAGTTGCTTCAACTGTTAACGGTCCACTTTGGAAGCTTACCTGTTTTATATTTATGTTTCTACATAGTGTCTTAACGTTTAGAACTGTACCGCTTACAGCTCCTCCAAACTTTAGGGTTATGAGTTTAACTTCAACTATGTTTGTTAATTGGAATTGTGGTTTACCGTTTAGGATTCCCCAGCTATAGTTTAATAATCCTAGATATGTTACTCTTACTCTTGCAGGGTCAAGATATATTTTAGCTCCATTACTTTGATTTGTGTAAACCCATACTAGCGGTGTTGTACTTTCGGTAACTATTACTGATTCCCTCCTCCAATTATCTGTTACTCTAGTTAGTCCTCTTAGAGGCTCAAAGCTTGTTGAAGCATAGCTTCCACCCTGAACTATTACTGTTCCTGTTTCGTTATCTATTGGAGTCCATGCTTCACCATCTTTTTTTATCGTTAGCTTTATTTTTGCCCATTGATTTATGTAGTTTGGCTTTGATGTTCTTATGTTGAATCTTACGTATGATGATGTTCCCTCTTTAAATGCTACATCCTCTATTGCTTGTGCTAGGTATACTGCTACCTCTTTTGCTTGGTTGAATTCTGTTTGTTGGTTTTGTATTTCAAATATGTTTGCTGCTAGGTATGCTGATGCTGATGATAGTATTAGTATTGCTAGTGCAAGTATTACTGTTGTTACTGTTACTGATAGTGCTTTCCTACTCATTTCCTCACCCGAATTGTAGTGATACTGAGAGCATTGGGGATATTATTATTGTTATTATTGAGGTTATGAGTAGTATTAATGCGTGTTTGAAGCCGTTTGCAACTCTCTCCCCACTTATTTTCCCAGCTACAAGTCCTGTTATGTATGTATGTATTATTAGTGGAGGTATCATTATGGTTGCAAACTGGGCGAATGCTATGCTTCTATGAGCTATTGCAAGCGATGTCCTCATGAATGATAGTAGAACTATTGTTGATATTATGAATGTCATAGCTCCAATGTATGGTATAAGTAGTAGGGGTCTTAAAATCATTTTCTTCTCCTTCTCTAATGAGACAATCATCTCACCAAATCTTGCAAGTGATTCTAGGGTTTCAGGTGCTCCTCCACCAACCTCTATAGCATCTATTAGGAGGAACATAATTATTCTTGAAAGCCATCCTTTAACCCTTCTATGGAATGTTTCATAAACCTTCCTGAATGGGGATCCCCATCCAACCTGGTTACTTATGGTTCTTAGATGTTTTGAGAATCTACCGTAATCCCTGTTTGAAAGATCCATTATGCAGTGTTCGGGACTCATCCCTGTCTTTCTTACCTCAACAAGATCTCTTAGAAACAGAACTATACCTCCCTCAACTCCTTTAAGCCTCCTCATCCTAAACCATTCAACAACAGCTGCAGGTAGGGTTCCTATAGCTAGGGATACTATTGCCCCTACTCCAGCTTCAAATCCTGCTTCAAGCTTTAAAACATCAATTGATAAGTATCTACAGAATTCTTTAAGAGGGATTAGTACTGGGAGGATTGATATGATTTCAGGAGCCATATAGGATATGCTCATACCGATGAATAGAACTATTGTTATGGGTAGGAGTGTGAAGAATACGTAGTATGATGTCCACTCGCTTTCAGGATATTTAGGCTGCATAACATCTATAAGGTATATGAAGGAGAAGGATATCATAGGCATTATTATCCATGCAAACATGAAGAAGCTTCCACCCGTGAAGAATGGAACCTGTGCAAAGCCTCCTAGAGCCATTGAGACTATGTATATTGTGTAGAATCCTAATCCTAGAAGTATAGCTATAGCTATATATACTTCAAGCATTCCACCCATACGTTCCCCAGTTATTTTAAGCTTTGAAAGCCTTTCCTGAAACATAAGCTCAGTCTTCCTCATTAGGTAGTGAACAACATCCCCGCCACTCCTTAAAGTTGAGGTATATCCTAGGAGAAGCTCACGGTAATCCTTTGATGGAACGTTGTAAGCCATCTTCTCAATAGCTGATAACGGGTCAATACCCATAGCTCTAACCTCAACATCCATTCTTCTTGAAACTTTTGAAAGCTCTTTGAGTAGTGGAATATTTTTAACCCTCTGTAGGCTTGAGTATGGGCTTATACCACCAGTAGCCATAACGCTTATGTAGGCAGCTAGGAATGGGGTTTCAGTTTCAAGAGCTGAAGACCTGCTTGCAGCCTTAAACTTAGGTATTAAGCCACCTATAAGTAGGGCTATGAGGGGAAGTAGGAATATAACTATAAATGTTGAGTAGGGAACATATTCTAGGAATGTGAGAAGCTCAGGCTGAAGCATCTTCGTTAGGAGTAGGGGTACACCTATTAAGCTTATAATTAGGGAGATAACAACCGTAAAGCCTACAGCTGAAGCGTAAGCCTCCTTATATATACTCATTCCAGCAGATCTTAAATCCCTATCTAAACTACGGAATACCTTCATAACTATCTTAGAGCTCCATGGGAAAAGACCATAGATCAAGCCTATAAGTGAAGCCAAACCAATCCCCTATTAACATATTGATTAAACACATGTATATAAACCTTGTTGGAGAAATGGATTTCACAACAATACAGAAATTGAACAATAAGCTTAACCATAAGACATCTAAGATAAACGTTTAATTATTACGTAAAGATTATCTAAAGTTTAGATGGGGATTAATTATGTAATATGCTAACTATAGTCTAGGCTGGAGCAGATTTAATATAGCTGTGTTAAGCCATGTATTTATCAGGCTTCTATGAATTTTATAGTTTTCAAAACTTCACATCTTTAAATAGTAATATTTAAAAGGATTGTTTCATATTTTATTTGGGTTGAATTGGTTAGTGGGAGTGTTAGGTGGCTTGAGGCTAGGATGGAGGATGAGGTTGGTAGGGGAATTTCTCAATCTAATATTCGGGATGTTATTTATGGATGTTACGCTATATATCTTCATGGCGGAGACCTTAAACCATTAATGTTTCTTGTAGATGCTTTAACAAGAGAGTATTCCTTATGGATTTATTTATCTCTAGATCTCCCATTTAAAGATCCTCAAGCAATCCTATATCTTTACGAGCTTCTACAGGATGTTGGTCCTGAACATGCTAGAAGACTTAGCAGTATCGGTGATGATATAAGTAATCTTATGCTTCCTGACGGTAGATTCCCAGGTATTCATGAGAAGACTCTATATCTAGTTTTAAAGCTTTACGGCTTAGAGGATGTAAGGTTTAAGCCTGCTATTAAATACTTTAGGGATAAAATATTGAAGATGGAAGTTCTAGGTCTTGAGGAGAAACTATGGGTTTTAAAGACTTCATCAATGTTTGAAGACTTAAAGATATTCAGGCTTGAAACCGCATGTGAAATCATAGAGAGGCAGAGTAGTGGGTTATGGGGTGAGGATCTAAGTTTAAACGTTGATGTTGTTGATGGATTGGTTGAGGCAGGTATTAGCTTAAAGCATTCATCAATTAGGAACTCTTTAAAATGGATAATGGAGAGAAAACTTGAAAACAACAGCTGGGAGAACAGTATACTCCTAACATCTAAGGTGTTAATACTATATAGGAAGACACAGCCACCTCCAGCTACTCAGAGGGTAAGAATACTTACGTCATCAACCACTCCAAGCATTACAGATTATGTTTTAAACACCATGTTAAATACAGGATCCAGCCTTACTATTGAGAACCCGCCTTTAAACAACGAGTTTAAAAACATTATTAAAACATTAAGGAGGATGGGGGTTGAAGTAAGGGTTTTACTAGACCCATTATTCATGGATGTTAATCCAAGCATGGAGGAGGATATTAAATACCTGAAGGAGATAGGGGTTAATGTTAGATTCAGCGAGTATGCTAAAACATCACTAGTAATCACCGATAGTGAGAAGCTACTTCTAATACCAAGCATCTCTAAAGAGGATATGTTGAAGGAGGGGGTTATAGGTGTTGCTGTTGAAGACCCTAAAGACGTGGAAAATGCTGAAAGAGAATTTTTAAAAATATGGGAGAAGGCAAAGGAAGAACTTACAATACCGGACTGGATTAAAAGAGCTAGAACATTAAAACATAGCTAATTCAATATAGCTATCACGCCAATTATGGAGGCTAGTATTAAACATACTTCATCTAGCTACTAGATTTTAAAGCTTTAAATAGCTTCAACGTAAAATAATATAAGTTGAGAAGCTTGTATTAAGCTATTCAACTAACTCTATAAATCATTAAGGGAGAAGGCAGACAGCTTAAGAAGCTAAATTATGGAGTAATCTAGGCTTCCTATTCCTGCTTAAGCCAGTAGCTTACTAGGTTCTAGTATCTATCAGCTTTCTAAGTGGTGTTAAACCATTTTAATTAGTATTTTTACAGGTATTCCATCAATAATTTGTACTAGATATGATGCAACCCCTACCTCCTCACCTGAAGCTAGTAGTGGCTCTACAGCTTTACGTACCTTCTGAAGTGCTGTAAGCTTATCTTGAAGTGCCCTAACAACATCTTCAATAGTGGATAACTCCTCATTAGGTTTAACACCGACAACAATTTTAAGACCTGCAAGCTCAAACTCTGCTGTAGGAACTGTTGAGCGTTTACCTGTAAGCTTAAATATTGTTTCCTCAAACTTCTTCATCTTCTCAACCTTCTCTCTAAGATCCTCCATCATCTTTAAATATTTACCAAGCAACTCCCTAACAGCATTTACCTGATTATCAATATCCTTCACTAGATCAGATATAGAAGAATAAGTTTTAACCTCAAGAGCCAACAACACTCACCTCAATACAAAACCATAAACATCAATATAAATTTTTCCATTAGAAGCCTGATACTGCCAAGTTAACATGTAGTAAATTCATAAAACCAAGCCTAATTTAACAGTATCTAATTCTTGATAATCATACTTTCCATACTAAATCGGTATGGATTAAGGAGCAGTATTGAATTTCCCGCTTCTATTATATGTGGATTTACAGGGTTTGAAATTAAGCCACAAAGCTAAGTTTACTGGGCTGAGGTAAGTGTCGTATGTAGGCTTAGCCAGAATGATTTAATAGTTTAGCACTGCTTTACCTCTTGTTTCTGCTTTTCCTCCATGTATTTCTTTCTTGTTAGTGCTAGTGTTATTGTTGCGTACATGTGTAGCTTCCATGCCCCCACATGCTCACCATACTCCATCACAAACTTCCTAGCAAGATCCCTAAACTCCTCAGCCTCCCTAAGCGTTATGGTATCCTTCTCACTCTTATCAAGATACTCCTCAATCTTCTTCAACTCATCCCTAGATAATGGATTCAACACGCCTAAACCAATAGTTCTCCTAGCCTCCCCTATCAGAAGCTCCCTAGACCAACTCCTAACAACCCCTTCATGAGCTAGGAATTCAACAAAGAACTCCTGATAATTCAGGAAGGCAGCTCCAAGACGATCAATCCTCCTCTCCAACCTACCAAACCTATTATCGATTTCTGTAAACTTCCTACCTAGCCAGTATGCTAAACATATGATTAGGGATAATCCTCCAAGACCGCCTACAGCTGAGAGAAGATCAAGTAAATCAACCAATTCCAGCACCTAACAATTACTAACATGATAATATATAAATCTATCCCACTTATAGTAGGATACGCTATACTATGCTACTACATCCTGATTTTCAAAAGAAACTATTGCCTGTAGTTGCTAAAAATCTTAGGATTTTTGAGGCACGATCAGGGAAAGAGAGATATTTAATTCTTTCAGAGAGATAAATGGAGTATTTCCCTCTTTAAAAATGGAAGAATAATAAATAACTTTCAATGCAATAATGCAGAATATGATTCGGTCATCAAACAAATTGAAAAATCCATTAAAGGCGTAGGAGAATACAGAGAATTGATAGCGACAACTAAAGTTATGGAGCTCTGCAGATGGTCTGATTTGATTGTAGTGATTAAGCATAGGGGATTGGGAAGAGGTGGTGAGCTTATTGAGCTGACGATGATAATATGTCTATACCTCTTCAAAGGAGACCACAGTCTCGTACAAAAGACGGTTTTACTGAGAAAAAGTAAAGTTAGACTCTCTTGGATGGTAGAAGAACTTATTGATCTTGGGTCAGTAAAGCAGAAAATGTACGAAGACTTTCGCTCACTAGTGGAAGAATTAAAACAAGAGATAGATCAAGTAATAGAAGTTAAAAGAATTGGTTTAACACAATAATCCTTAAACCACCCAGAGCTTCAAGCTCACAGATTTATCTGTGGGTAGCTTACACCCAAGTTTAGAACCTTCGATAAACCTATAGTGTAGAGTTACTCCACTTCTTCGATGAAGTTTAAGCTGGGAACATGGCAACTTAGGAAATTAGATACGATATGTTAAATTGCCAGGTCCAAGCTACTAGTAGTAATGTTTAAGTGTGGTGGTTTATTCTACTATTATGGATCCCTTAACACTATCCACTATTAGCCTTATACTAGCTATAGTTGTATTGGGTGAGAACACTATTGGTTTATGGAGGATTACGCAGGGGATTAAAGCTGTTCAAGAGGGGATTAAGGCTGTTCAGGAGGGGATAAGAGCAGTTCAGGAGGGGGTTGGAGGAATTCAGGAAAGCGTTAAGGCTGTTCAGGAAAGTGTTAAGGCTGTTCAGGAGGGGATTAGGGTTATACATGAGGATGCTAAAACCCTACAGGAGGGGCAGAAAGCAATTATGGAGACTTTGGATAGAATATCTAGAAGGCTTGAACAATATTGACTCATCACGCGCGCATAAGTGTTGAAAATTCTTTTTGGGCTTTTTATTTAGGGGAAGCCTGTTTTGGCTTAGTTAAGTTTATAGAGTGGGGTGTTAAGGGATTGTTAAATCAATCTTTACGTTACGTTTCAGGGTTGATGGTGGGGAAGGGGTTGTTGAGCTTTATGGGGGGAGTGTTGAAAGAGTCTTAAAGCTTCAAAACTGGAGTTGTCGATGGAGAAGCCTAAATGGAGGGGTATAGCAAAATCCGCATGCTGTAATATGCTACACATAAATTCCTGCCGTAGCAATATTAGCCCACAAATAGGAAGACCAGAACTAGCAGTAACATAGCAGGCATTCACATACTAAAACCCGAAAAAGCCCTAAAAGCCAAACAAGCTAAAAACGAATTATTCAACGCTTATGCGTGTACTTTTCCAATTCTTGCAAGTTTAACGATAAGGCTGAAGCAATGATCACTTAAGGCTTAGGATAGCTCATACTTAACTCTTCTTGTTTTCATAGTTTAAGCTATGCTTTAAGCTCCATCTTATAGCTCCATTCTCAATCTCTCTAGCTACAACCCCCTTCTTCTCTAGGTAGTGTAGGTGGGCTATTGTTTCACCGATGATGAACCATCTTTGAGATGTTGGTATTTCCTCCCATCTACTATACTTTATATCCCATGTTATGTATGGTGCTATTTGCCATGCATTCTTCACCCCGCTCCTCAACGACTCAACAACTTCTCTAAGCCTTTTCTCATGGTGCTTCTTAATTTCAACAATTCTACTCTTAACATCTCCGTGGAATCCTCTATGTCCTGGAAGTGTTATGTTTACTTCAAGCTCATATATTTTATCGAGGCTTTTAAGATATTCCTCAAGTGATTCAAAACCCTTCCAGTATGAGATGTTTGGTGTAATATCGAATAGTATGTGGTCTCCTGAAAACAGGATTTTCCTATCCTCATCGTATAGGCACATGTGTCCTGGAGTATGTCCAGGGGTTAAAACTGTTTTTAGGGAGTATTCCCCATAGTTAAGGGTTTCCCCATCCTTTACAGGGTTGAACTCCACAATGCTTGAATACCTGATTCCTGGATGAACCCTCAATATCTTCTCAGCATCCTCCTCCGGGAAGCCGTTCATCTTGAAGTATTCCAGAGCCTCAAGCCAATGCTCTAAACTCCTGGATTTACTAATTATTTCAGCATCAACACTACTCATGTAAACCATGCTTGTTAATCTACCTGTAAGGCCGATATGGTCTGCGTGGAGATGTGTGGCGAAGTAGTCTGCATTTTTAAAGTTAACACCAACCTCATTCAAAGCCTCTAGAAGCTTAGCATAGCATACATCCATGTTAAACCCTGTATCGATTATAAGCGGCTTCTCAGCCTTAATAACGTAGGAGTTAACTGCTTTAAGAGGATTCCCCGGAAGAGGAACCTCAACCCTAAAAAGATTTGGAAGTATCTTAAATATGGACATTACAACACCTATCACCATATAATCATTAACCACAATATAAACCTTTACTAGACTTTAGTATTTCGCATAACTTTTTCTACTGTTTCCTTGAGTATATGTTATGGCCTATCTGCTCAAGGCTTTGAGAATGAAGAGGGATTACAAATTAAACATAAAGCAGATACCTAACATGGAAAAAGTGAAAGAACTTTGGCGAAATACTATTGACAAGAAAGCCTACGGCTTTAACGTGGATAATTGCCAATAAGCTGGATGTAGCGGCGAGTTATGTAGAAGAGCTTCCTAACTCAGCTGTGGATAGTTCAACCATCTAATTTACATCAGCCACTTCTTAACTGTCTTATTTCCTTCAACACTTCAATAAATCTCTCATCCATCTTAGCGAATCTCTCATCCATCCTCCTAAACCCCTCATCCATTCTTCTAAATCCTTCATCCATCCTCCTAAATCCCTCATCAATCTTCCCCATTAGCTTCTCTATCATTTCCCTAGTTAACCTCTCCTCCTCCATAAGTAGTTTTCTAGTTGCTCTACCATTATATATTGAGAATAATCCAACTATCAATCCAAATAGGGATGCCCCGCCTAAAACATACTCCCACATACAGTAATACTTCAGTATTCCCATAAAAACATTTCGAAACTATGGAGGATGTAGCAACTTAAGGTTTATATTTCGCTTAGCTTTGTGGCTTAATTTCGAAATTCGCAATTTTATCCATAGAGTTAAAACTTTAATTTTTACTCCCTAACTCATACCAAATTAAAATAGAAAGTATAATCATCAAGAATTAAGCCACAAAGCTTTTCGCTTAAGTTTTCATGGTATTAATCTGGGCCTCAGCGTTTTTGAAAGACTCCATTAAAGCTTAAGATTTGGGCTTAGAAAAATTAGCTTATGGTAGAGAGTCTTTCAGATAGAGGTTTAGTGGAATTGATATATTCATCATTCAGCAGGAGCAAAGAGCTTTGTGGCTTAACTCCCTGGTGTGGTGACTTAAGATTACCTTCCTAGGTTGTTGTGGTATAGTATGATTTATTGGGTTTGAGTATAAAGTATAGGGCTTCATGAAGAAGCTATTAACGAGCTGGTGGCGTAGCTTTTACAGATAGCTTATGAGAAATGGAGGTGATCTGGATAGATATGCCTCCAAGCGTTGAGGGGCTTTGCAGAACTCGTCAACTTCAGCTGTGGAGGATGTTGATTTAGTGGGATTATTGGGGCTGGGTAGAGTTTAAACAACTACTGGAATTTTAGCTAGTCTTAGGAGTTCTCTAAGGTCTTCTATTTCTATTCCAGCTATTTTTGATGCTAGCCTTATATCCCCGGTTTCCACGTAGAGTTTTAGAGCTGCCCTAATTCTTGGAGGCTGTGAGTTTATGAATTCCCAATCAGCCTCCCTCCTCCTCAAATCTCTAGCCTCCTCCTCAAGCCTCATCCACTTCTCAATATCCCTAAACTCCATCAATTACTCTATGTCCCTCAGGAATAAAAATCTTCCGGCTTTAAGGACATGCCCAACAACTACTTAGCAGTTCATCAGCTCCAAATCAGACTATAAAATAGCTTATAGATATTTTATCAGCCTTAAACTCACTTCTAAGCTTACTTATTTCAGCTCTAAGCTCGTTTATACCTCTTTTTGTTGCAACCTGGCTAGTACAGCGTTTATAATGTTGACACTCTCCACGGCTGAATCCGGGAGATTCTTGCTTCTAGGTTGTTCATTGGTTGGTTGTTCATCGCCCTTTTAGGCTTCCACCTCATCCCGTTCCATCTTAGGAGCATGGGGTGTTTCACCACCCGTTAACGCCGTCTCCATGGAGGTGGCCTATGTTTAGGACTCCTACGGCATCCCTATTCGCCTCAAGCCCGCAGTCCAGGCATTTGAAGAGTCTACCTCTTGTTGTTATGTCTTCAGAGTGGCAGAGTGGGCATTTGCTCGACGTCTTGTATTCGCTTTTCTCCTCAACTTCTATGCCGTATTCTTCAGCTTTCTCCTTGAACCTCCTAACAATGTAGTTGAAGCTCCAGAAGTTGTTTATCATGGCGTTTGCTTCACTGTTATTGCGGCTTTTGTTCTTATATTCTTCAATCTTCCAAGAACTATTTTTGAAATGTTGAGCTGATAGGCATCTTCAACTATTGTTTTTATCATGGCGTTCACAGCATGTCTAAACCTTC
>Ga0078972_1000379_pt1 | contig 184097 bp, 187 predicted proteins | sample YelNatPaOPGAMG01_FD_67568 | JGI IMG/M metagenome (GOLD analysis project Ga0078972, IMG submission 67568) | Hot spring thermophilic microbial communities from Obsidian Pool, Yellowstone National Park, USA - OP-RAMG-01 (SPADES assembly) (version 2) | ecosystem: Environmental > Aquatic > Thermal... | reverse complement strand
GCTCCCTTTCATCTGGCTTCAGTATCAACGGCGCGCGATGAGTGGTCCGGGCCATTCTTCCCTCCTGAGATTCCGTGATCTGATCAAAGTTGTCACGGATATCGTACCAAGGGAAGGATTAGATTATATGTGAATATTTTTAGTTACAAACTACTAGAGATTTATATCACTCAATCTCTCGCTCACCGCCACCGAAGAACGTGTCCATGATGCATTTGCTTCCCTCGCCGAACCCTTTCAACAAACCCGGAGATTGTCGCCATCTCCATGTTTCCTTACAGAATGATCCGGTGACAACTTCCAACAATTGGTCAGGAGCCGTCATGTTCCCTATCAATTCCCGAAAATCTTCCGAGATGGTCCTTGAGAATGACAAGACTTACCGAATAACGGCTTTTCCGTTTGTCCGGAAATTCCTCCTCTTCTTATTCATCTTTGCCTTCTGGTCCGTAATCCATTCAGGGACGGCATTTGCGAATTCCCTGGACAAACGGATCACACTGACAACAACCCTTTCCCATCAAGTGGTTGCCGGAGCGCCCATTCCGCTCAAGATCCAGGTCCATCCGGCTCCAACGCGCCAAAAACCAGTCCACCTTCATGTTTATATCGATCAAAAAATGGCCCAAATGGTGACGTTGACGCGCCGCATAACCCACCTCAAACTTCCTTCCCTCACCCCGGGAAAACACACGATTATATTCATCGAGGCGAATCCCCTGACACACCAGCCCATGGAAGGGGCTTCCCGGATGACCGGCATGAAAGATAAAGATATGGATATGGAAATGAAGGACTCGGGAAAGGGCATGGGAATGATGGATGACAACCTTTCCTCGATTCCGGCCCGCTTCCGCCTCAAAACCCTGACATTGGTTGTCGAACCAAGATAATTCCAATAAAAAACCTCACATGGCAGGCAACCGGACCTGCCATCGGGTTTTCCCTTTCCCCCGCACCGTTGACTCTGCTAAATTGGAAGGAAAGGTTTTTTTGGAAAAATTCCCGCTGATCGGTCTTTTCCGCACAGCGAACGATGAACAAGGAGGACAGGCAGCATGAAGAAGAGATTCCGAAGCCGGATTATCACCGAAGGCGTGGAAAGATCCCCTAACAGGGCCATGCTCCGGGCGGTCGGCTTCAGCGACGGGGACTTCGACAAGCCCATCGTCGGTATCGCCAATGCTTACAGCACGATTACCCCTTGCAACATGGGACTCAACACCCTGGCCCTCCGGGCGGAAGAAGCGCTTCGTCAAAGCGGCGCCATGCCCCAGATGTTCGGGACAATCACGATTTCGGACGGGATCTCGATGGGAACGGAAGGCATGAAGTTCTCCCTGGTTTCCCGGGAAGTGATCGCCGACTCCATCGAAACGGTCGTCAGCGCCCAGAGCATGGACGGTGTGATCGCGATCGGCGGATGCGACAAGAACATGCCGGGGGCGCTGATCGCCATGGGACGGATCAACATACCCTCCATCTTTGTTTATGGCGGAACGATCAAGCCTGGCCATCTGGGTGACCAGGACCTGACGATCGTCAGCTCGTTCGAAGCGGTGGGGGCATATTCGGCCGGCCGTTTGGATGAGACGACACTCCTTGAGATCGAACGGCATGCCTGTCCCGGAGCGGGTTCATGCGGGGGGATGTACACGGCCAACACGATGTCGGCAGCCATTGAGGCCATGGGAATGAGTCTCCCTTATACCTCGACGATGGCGGCGGAAGATCTGGAAAAAGCGGAAAGCACCGCCCGGTCTGCGATGGTTCTGGTAAACGCGGTCCTGAACGATATCCGTCCCCGTCAGATCCTGACCCGTAAGGCCTTTGAAAACGCCATTACCGTCGTCATGGCGATCGGTGGCTCCACAAACGCTGTCCTCCATCTTCTCGCCATCGCACGATCGGTCGACGTCCCGCTCACGATCGATGACTTCGAGACGATCAGAAAAAAAGTTCCCGTCCTGTGCAACCTCAAGCCTTCCGGAGAGTATGTCGCAACACAGCTTCATGCGGTCGGAGGAATTCCTCTTGTCATGCGCATGCTGCTGGACAATGGACTTCTCCACGCGGATGCCCTGACCATTACCGGAGAAACGGTCGGAGACGTCCTCAAAAATGTACCATCCCATCCCCCAGCCAACCAGAACGTTGTCCGACCTTTCAATAATCCGGTTTACAGGGACGGACATCTCGCCATCCTGAAAGGCAACCTCGCGCCCGAAGGCTCGGTCGCCAAGATTTCGGGAATCAAAAAACGCTCCATCAAGGGCCCCGCCAGGGTCTTCGACTCGGAGGAAGAGTGCATGAACGCCATTCTCGCCCGATCTATCCGACCGGGAGACATTGTTGTCATCCGGTATGAGGGTCCCAAAGGTGGCCCCGGAATGCGCGAAATGCTCGCCCCCACATCGGCCCTGATCGGAGAGGGCCTTGGAGACAGCGTAGGTCTGATCACCGACGGCCGCTTTTCCGGCGGAACCTATGGGCTCGTGGTGGGACACATTTCCCCGGAAGCCGCCGCGGGAGGCCCGATTGCCCTGATACAGGAAGGTGATACCATCCTCATTGACGCGGACAGAAACCTGATCGAGCATGAGGTCGGGGAATCCGAGATGAACCGCCGGAGAGCCCTCTGGAAAGAGCCATCGCCCCGTTACACGAAGGGTGTCATGGCCAAATACCGGCTTCTCGTCAAAAGCGCCAGTGCAGGCGCCGTGACGGACTGATGATCAACGCCCGGAGAAAAACGGAGGCGGCTGTCCATCCCCGGGAATACCGATCGGGAAGGCAGCCGCGTGGGTGACAACTGGACATGGCTGGTCGCCGGACTTGTCGCGGGCGGGTTTCTCGGATTTCTGATCGCGTCTCTCAAAAGCCGTTCCGCCACCCAGACCCTTCGGGAAGAAGCATCCGCATCGCGCGCTCTTCTGGATGAGGGGGGGCGCACAAGAGAAGCCCTGAAATCAGAAATCCAAATGCTTCGCCAACAGCTGGACGATGCGAACATCCGTCATGCGGGGGCAGCATCCAAACTGGAAACACTGGAGAAGGCGGACAAGGAGCGGCAAGCACTCCTGGAAGAATCAAGGAAAACACTGACCCAGGCGTTCCAGTCTCTTTCCCTGGAAGCTCTTCAGCAAAACAGCAGGTCTTTTCTCGAACTTGCCCAACAAAACCTGACAAACTTCCAGAACCTGGCCAAAGGGGACCTCGACCTGCGCCAGGCCAAAATCGATGAAATCGTCAAACCCTTGAGCGAAACCCTGGTCAAAGTCGACTCCAAGCTCCAGGAACTGGAAGGGGAAAGAAAATCCTCTTACGCCTCCCTGAACGAAATGGTACGCAGTCTGGTTGAGACCCATATCCCTCGGCTTCATTCCGAAACCATGGGTCTGGTCAAAGCGCTCAGACAACCGGTTGTTCGGGGAAGGTGGGGGGAAATCCAGCTCAGGCGGGTTGTAGAAATGGCCGGAATGCTGGAACATTGCGATTTCCAGGAACAGCAGACTGCGGGGGACGAAGAACGACTCCGGCCCGATCTGATTATCCGGTTACCGGGAAACAAACAGGTGGTGGTCGACGCCAAGGCTCCCCTCTCTGCCTATCTGGAGGCGGCTGAAGCCGAAACGGATGAAGTTCGCGGGCAGAAACTTTTGGAACACGCCCGGCAGGTTCGCCAGCATATCGCCCAGCTGGGCAGAAAATCCTACTGGGAACAGTTTCAGCCTGCTCCGGAATTCGTCATCCTGTTCCTGCCCGGCGAGATGTTTTACAGCTCCGCCCTCCAGGCGGATCCGGACCTGATCGAGTATGGGGTCACCGAAAGGGTGATTCCAGCCACCCCGACCATACTGATCGCGCTTCTCCGGGCGGTGGCCTACGGCTGGCAGCAGGAGACCATTGCCAAGAACGCCCGGGAAATCAGCGAAATGGGACGGGAACTCTACAAACGAATCATGGACTTTACGGATCATTGGACAAAGGTCGGAAAGGCCCTTGGAACCGCCGTCGATACCTACAACAAGGCCTCCGGAACGCTTGAACGACGTGTCCTTGTCACCGCCAGGCGCCTGAGGGAACTCCGATCCGGAACGGAGGAAGAGATTCCCGTTCCTCCCGCCGTCGAATCCCTTCCCCGCCCCTCCATCCAGCATGCCGGCCCGGAGGAGGCCCCGGAAACAGATACCGGCGCCAACGACAACCAAAACCAAAAGGAAGCCTGATGAGCCTGATCCTGAGAGTCCTCCTGAACGCAGTCATCGTCTATGGCGTCGCCCACCTGATTCGCGGAGTCCATGTAAGGGGATTCGGAACGGCCCTTCTGGTCGCACTGGTCCTGGGGATCATCAATGCCCTGATCCGACCCGTCCTCTTTCTCCTGACGCTTCCGATCAACATCCTGTCCCTCGGGCTCTTCACATTTGTGCTCAACGCCCTTTTGTTCTGGTCGGTCACATGGTTCGTGCCGGGGTTCACTGTCGATTCGTTCGTCAGCGCTTTTGTGGCTTCTTTTCTGGTTTCACTGATGAGTCTCATTTTTTCCTGGTTCCTGATCTTCTGATCGGACATTCTTGCTGAGAGGAGAATTCCCATCACCTTCCCCGTATGGCGTGGCCACAACCAAAACATCATCCATAAACGGAAGCGCCTTTCGGATCCGTTCTTCGACCGCCCTGGCGCGTTGCCGGGATTCCGGTAAGGATACCGGATGATCCAGCACAACCAGAAGATCGCAGATCATCCTGTGCCCCATCCAACGGGCCCGTACACGGGAAACCTCCCGGATTCCAGGCTCGTCCAGGGCTGCCCGGCGGATGGTTTCAAGAACACCTGAATCGATTCCGTCTGACAAATGGGTTCCCACCATCCATCCCATGCGGACCCCGATCAGGAAGGTGACAACCCCGAGAAGAATACCGACCAGGGGATCCCAGCGGAGGTGTCCCGTCAGCGATCCCGCAACCCCTGCCAGTACCGAAAGGCTCACCAGACCATCTACGCGCGCATGCTGCCCATCGGCAACAAGGGAAACCGATCCCGTCCTTCTTCCGGCCCGGATCCGCAGGAATGCGACCGCCTCGTTCCCCAGAAATCCGGTGACACTGGCCAAAGCCACCCATCCAGGATGGAGAAAAATCTGGGGGTGGAGCAATTTTCCGAACGACCGGGTGATGGAAAAAACGGATGACAGCAGGACCAGCACCACGATCATCACACCGGCCAAATCCTCGAACTTCCCGTATCCATAGGAATAGCGGGCAGTGGGTTTCTTTCGGGAAAAGAAAAAAGCCACCCAGAGCGGAACCCCTGTCAGGGCATCAGAGACATTATGAACCGCGTCGGACAACAGGGAAACCGAGCCGGAAACAGAAGAGATGCCTATCTCGAGGACCGCTGTCAGACCCAGAATCAGGAATGACCCGACAAACACGCGGGATGCGCCCGCATCCTCATCCGGGACAGAAAGATGCGCCGGCCTGGAATGCAGATGAAAGATGGACACTCAAATCTCCCTTCAGCTGTGAAAAAAGGGCAAAGCCGAAAATGGGAAGCATCTCCCTTCACAATAGTCTAATGGAGTATAATATTGAGAGCAAAAACCTCTCGTTTTTTTCCTTGCAATGAAAATCTCCAAGGCATAGTCTGAGGAGGGGATACACAGGCAGAATCACACCCCGAAAAAGGGAGAATCGGATGAAGCTGTTGCTGATATCCGCCAACAGGGAGAGGTTCCCTGACCCGATCTACCCCTTGGGCGCCGCTTATGTGGCAAGTGCGGCAAAGAGAGCCGGTCACCATGTTCGCACCTGGGATCTGATGTGGGAGCCGGACCCGCCGGATACCCTCCTGAAGGATATCCGCAGGAATCCTCCGGATGCCGTTGCCCTCTCTTTCAGAAATCTGGACAATGCAGCCTATCCCCTGACCCGTAACTACCTGCCGTCGTACCGGCAACTCGCCAGGGACATCCGTTCGGCCCTCCCTTCCCCTTCGATTCCCCTGATTCTTGGAGGTTCCGCCTTTTCGCTCCTTCCCGACCTTTTGCTGGAAGAGCTGGAAGGGGACTACGGCATTGCCGGAGAAGGAGAAGAAAGCTTTCCCCTCCTGATCGAAGCCCTTGAAGGATGCCGACCGCTGGATGATATCCCGGGACTGGTCCAAAAAAACAAGAGTGGTTCTCCTGCTATCCTCACCCCGCCCTTTTTCCGGACGCATCCTTCTCCGATTCTGAAATCCCCACCCCCCGACCGGGAAACGTTCAACTTCACCCGATACATGCGTGAAGGCAGAACGGCGAATATTCAGACCAAAAGAGGGTGCGCCTTCCGGTGCACCTACTGCACATACCCCCTGCTGGAAGGCGGCAGTTTCCGGCTCCGCCCGGCGGGGGATGTGGTGGAGGAACTGGAAGAACTGGTGAAAAAGACAGGCATCCGCTCTTTTTTCATTGTCGACAGTGTCTTCAACGCACCGCCCGACCATGCCCAGGACGTCTGCGAACAGATCATCAGAAAACGTCTTAAGATCCGGTGGTCCTGCTATACGACCCCCTCCGGACTGACCCGTTCCCTTCTTGAAACGATGAAAAAAGCAGGTTGCGACGGAATCGAACTGGGAACAGACTCCGCGGAAGGAGGGACGCTGACAGGTCTGGGCAAGAGTTTCTCCGTGTCGCACATGATATCGGCCGCAAGCTGGTGCCGATCTCTCTCCCTCCCTGTCTGCCACACACTGATCTTCGGCGGCCCAGGAGAAACGCCCGCATCCGTCCGGGAAACCCTCCGGATAGTGGACGAAACCCACCCCACCGCCGTTGTGGCGATGTCCGGCATCCGGATTTATCCTGACACCCCTCTGGCCCACATGGCCGAATCCCGGGGACTCATCCAAAACCGGAAACAATATCTGGATCCGGTGTTCTATATTGAACCCGGAATGGAAGATTTTCTGACAAAAACGCTCCTGTCATTCGCTCAACCCCGGGGGAACTGGATTCTCCCCGGTATTACGGTCCCGTTCAGACCGGTCACCCAGAAACTGATTCGGCGCGCCGGATATACAAGACCCCTGTGGCATCTTCTCCAATACGCGCCCTTCAAAGACCGGATCTACCGGGATCGATGACATCACAATCAAAAGGAGGCACACCATGAAACACGTCGACCAAAATGCAGTCGGGACATTGCTGACAGTCTATACGGATATTGACCTTCTGGCGCTGGAGCTTTGCGCAGACCGGATCGGGACGGCGCCCACTCTGGAGGCGAAGCTCGAACTGGCTCACCAGGTGGAAGAAGAACGGATTCACTTCCGGATTCAGGAAAAATGGCTGGCAACGATCGGCATGCCGTTTCGGTCACCGATCGATCCCCTCCACCGAAAAGCCATCCTCGAGAGATTTTCCCGGATGGACTGGTTCGATTTCCTGTCCTGCCTGCAGATCGGGATCGAGGGCATCGGCATCTCCCTCGTCGAAAAGGTGGCCTCCCGGGCGGACGAAGGCACCCGCGCCTCGCTCGAGATCCCCATTCGCGATGAAAAACGGCAGACATCCTTCGGTCTGTCAGAGTTGAGGCGGATTGTGAGCGAGGCCTCCCCGGAAGAGCGGGAAGCGCTGACAGAGCGACTGCTGGCCAACCTGAACGATCTTTACACACTGGCGGAAGAATGCCTTCCCGTCAGGTTCGAGGACTACTGGTCGCGCTTGGGACTGACACGCGAAGAGATGTGGGAGACGGTTCACCAGAAAACTCTGGAGATGTTTGAAGCGCTGGGTCTGTCCAGGGCCCTTCCGGAGGCTTTCTCCTGCAAATGAGGTTGTGTGACGCCCCAAGAGCTGTCAGGTCCAAGTCTGTGATATGATGTAGGGCAGTAAAAGATGTCCGCCAAGGTCATTATCAGGCGACGGCATACCTTATCTGTCCAGAGCGAACGCTCGAACGTTTATTTCCCTTTTTCCAAGGAGGCATTCATGGCATTGCGTTCCGGCAAATGGCTTTTCATCCTGGCTATATTACTCGTGGGTTCCTGGGGACTGGAACGTATTTCAGGAAACCCCTCCCATTTCATCCTCCCGGAACAGGCGATGGCGGCAGGTGACCCGTCCCAGAAACTGATCCAGACATCCAACCGATATGACACCGTTGTCAGCCAGGCGTTGGCCAAATATCACCGCGCCTCCCAGAAAGCCCGCAAGATCTATCTTGAAACAAAAAGAAAGGCGGAAAACGCTTACGTGAAAGAGGCGACCGATGCCAGCACCCTGGTCACCACCAAAGTCAACCAAATCAGGGACAGCCTGGCGGCCGGAACCATGAAAGAAACCGCCACGCACCAGATCAAGCAGGCCGTGGCAATATACGCCAAGAAAATTTCCCAGGCCTATGCGAAGCGGGAAAACGCCCTTCGAAAAGCGGTTCAGGTCTATGCCAAGTCCCTCGCAATCGCTGCAGGACAGTTCCAGCACGACCTGGAAAAAGCGGAAAAATCCCTGAGCCACAATAACCAGGGAGAGTAGGTCTGCGTCCGGGTGTTTTCCTGTCTGCACCCCTTACAAAAGGAGATCTGGGGAGCCTGTTCCTGAAGGCTTCCCCGAGACCCCGGGTCATCCATCTCAGGGCTGTATTTTCTTTCGGATCAGTCTTCAATCAGGCAAAGGAAGCAGGGTAGCATTGCCGAACGTTCCTTCTCGGATCAGCCGGGAGTTGAGGGGGGAGGATTTTCGCTCTTGGGATCCCGGAATCCGTGTCCGAAATCCGCCGCGTATAACCGGCTCCGGGCGGTCTCCCGCAACCGGGCATCCAGGACTCTCCCCACGATCATGAGGGCCTGGCGATAGATCTTTGCCGCACGGACCATCACAGCGATCGTAGATAAATCCCCCTGGACAAGAACTTCGTCCGGCCATGAGGCCCGGGCGACGACAGCAGCGGGCGTGTTCTCCGGCAGAACGGAAGTCAGCCGGTCCACCAGCTCCTCGATCCGGTCGATGGACAGAAAAATGACCAGCGTCGCCTTGTGGCGCGCCAGGGATTCCAGTTCCTCCCCTTCCGGCATGGGGGTTCTTCCGGCAGTTCTCGTCAAAATAACCGTCTGGCTGACCTCAGGCAATGTCAGATCCCTCCCGAGAGCCGCCGCAGATGCGAAAACGGAGCTGACCCCGGGCACCACCTCCCAGGCGATTCCCCTTTTCTCCAGTTCCGTGGTCATCTCCGCCATAGCCCCAAAAATGGCGGGATCTCCGGATGCCAGGCGGACGACGACCTCCCCCCGGTTTGCCCCTTCCACCAGGGAATCGACGATCTCTTCCCGCGTCATGCCGGCCGAATCGACCCAATTGGCATCCGGTGACAAGATGACCATGGCCTCCTTCGGTACCAGGGAGCCCGCAAAAACGACGCGGCCCGCCCGTGCCAGCACTCGAGCGGCCCGGACGGTCAAAAGATCCGGTGAGCCCGGTCCCGCTCCGACAAAGTAGACCGCACCGGTCCGGACAGGGTGCATCGGAATATCATTTGGAAATGTCATAAGTGCCATCCGCCTTCCATATGTCAAACGCGCGCTTCCAGAAAAGAACCCGCGCAAAAAAGAACCCCCCCTCCGCAAAGAAAACTGTTCCAAAAAGCGGAAGTCCCCGGTGGAGGAGTACAATCAGGAAACCTAAAAAAACGATGCCCCCCACATAGGCCATCAGGACTTTCGACCGGCCGGGGTGGGTGACAACCAACCCCCCGTCTTCCAGACTCCAGGGCATTTTGCGCCCTTCGGCGGCGCGGGAGAGTACGGCATATCGGCGAGGCCAGTTCTGGAGGAGGTAATACTGGTAGCGGGAATGTCCCAGCCCCAGAAGTGCTGCCGCAATCCCGATGGTGAGTTCGCGAAAAAGAGGCGAGAGGTCAAGCTGGCCCCGTGAAAAAGATAGGAACACCGTCCCGAAAGCGGCGGCAAACCCGGCCAGGGCCCACATGGCAGAAAATCGGAGAAAGCTTCCATAAGCATACTCCAGGGCCCGACGGATGTCTTCCCGGCTGGCATCCCGGGAAAATGGGCTCATGTTTTTGCTCCCCCAAGGTTTTTTCTCACCAGAATCAGGGACATATAGGGGAGACTCCTCTCCTTCAGTGTCCGGATATCGGTCACGATTTCCTGTCGGGATGTTCCGATTTCGGCGAGATAGACAGCTTTCTCCACAAGGCCTTTTCTTTCGAGCAGGGAAAGTACCGCCGGAAAAACGCGATGAACCTTCATCAGAACAATGGTTTCGTGGGTATCAAGAACATGACCCAGTGAGTCCGGTTCATAGGTAGCCGGCACAACAGCCAGGCTTTCGGGTCCCTGGACCAGCGGCATTCCTGTCAAGGCCGTCGCTGCCGATATGGAGGTCACCCCAGGTACGATACTGACGGAGAGATCCGGAATCTGGTGCCTGAGCCCTTGGAGAAGATTGCCGAAGGTTGAGTAGAAAAAAATGTCTCCCAGGCTGATAAAAGCGACATCTCCCCTGTCGAGGGCCCCTTTCAGGACTCGGGCGTTTTCTGTCCGTGATTTCTCGAGAATGTCCTGATCTTTCGTCATGGGAAACACGAGTTCGATTTGCTCCGGCGGAGCCACCCGGGCCTCCAGGACTTCCCGGACGGCATCCAGTGCAAGGGAGCCTCCGTCGGAAACCGATTTGGGAACGGCCAGCGTGGGGACTGTGGACAGGATTCTGGCCGCCCGGAGAGTCAGGAGATCCGGGTTGCCGGGTCCGACTCCGATCCCGAAGAGTGTTCCTGTCTTTTCCGGTCGGGCATCCCGTCCTTTCATCGCTCGTCCCCCTGTCCGAATCCTGATGCTTCTTCGCCTGATTCCGTCGCGTTTTCCCCTTCTTCGCGAATCCGGTATTCCTCATTCAACCACCGTGCAAGATCAATCTTCCGGCACCGGTTCGAGCAAAAACTCGTCCTTGCGTAACGTTCACCCTCAAGGGGCGCATGGCAAACAACGCACCGCCGGATCCCTTCGCCGGAAACCACCCTACACCCCCATGGCCTGGGCATCTCCGAAACCCGGAATCGCCATTTCCCTCGCGCGGAGGATGTATTTCCCGACAACGTCGTATTCAAGATGGAGCTCGTCGCCCAATTTCCTGTCACCGAGATTGGTCACTTCCAGTGTATGGGGAATGATGGCGAGCTCGATCAGGCACAACTGGCGACCGGGATGGTCGTGAATCCTGTTCACTGTGAGGCTGATGCCATCCAGAGCGATAGAGCCCTTGGGAATAACAAACGCCCTGTGGGAATAAGGAACGGCGACCTGAAGAAATTCCGTCTCTCCCTGACGGTTATGACTCTCCAGGGTTCCGAGGCCATCTACATGCCCCAGCACGAGGTGACCACCCAGTCGGTCGGAAAGCCGCATGGCCCGTTCCAGATTGACGCGTTCAGCCTTGAGAAACTTGCCCATACGGGTGACGGACAATGTTTCCAGGGAAACATCGACCCGGAATCCCGAACCCCAGGACTCCGTCACCGTCATGCAGGCGCCGTTGATGGAAACAGACTCACCGGGAACCAGCTCCTTTCCGAAAGAAACGCCATCAATGGATAGGACGCAACCGTTTTTTCCCTGTTCGATGGAGTGAACAATACCCGTTTCTTCCACGATTCCCGTAAACAATCCTCAGCCTTTCTCTGATAAGGTTTGTTCCAAAAAACAGGTTTCGTTCCAGAGATCGACCGAAACCAGCAGGTCCTCCCCCAGATAGCGCGTTTTCAGCGGTCCCGAAAAACGGAATGCGTCGACGAGTCTTTCCGGGGAGCGGCCTCCCACCCATCCGATCGCATCCTGGCCTCCGATCACGAGCGGAGCCAGTACAAGGCGAATGCTGTCCACCAGCCTTTCCCGGAGGAAGGAGCCCGTCACCCGCGCCCCTCCCTCGACCAGGAGTGTTAGGAGCCTCTCTTCGACCAAAATATCCATCAAGGCACCCAGATCAAGTTCTTCCCGGTTTTGGGTTCGCGGAACGCAAAAGACCCTGGCTCCCCTTTTTTCAAGTGCCTCAATCCTCCACCCGGGGGCATCCTCACCCGACATGATCCACACCGGCGACTCGGACAGTGTGTCAAAGAGCCGGGAGTCCGGCGGTGTTCTGGCAAGGGAGTCCAGAATAATCCGGACAGGATGGTGGACCTTCTTCTTGCCGGGGAGACGGGTGGTCAACAGGGGATTGTCCTTAAGAACGGTCCCTACCCCGACCAGAATTCCGTCGTGTTCCTGCCGGAGCTGGTGAGCGTACTTGAGAGAAGGCCCTCCGGAAATCCACTGGGAATCTCCTGAAACGGTCGCGATCTTTCCGTCGAGACTGGCCGCACCCTTGACGGTCAAATAGGGTCTTTTGTTCTTCATCAGGGAAAGAAAACCCCGGTTGACCTCGAAAGCCTTCCGGGCCTGCAGTCCCGTTTCCACCTCCACGCCCCCGCGCCGGAGCTCGTCGATCCCTTTTCCGCTGACATGCGGATTGGGATCAAACAGGGAGATCACAACCCGTTTCACGCCGGAAGAGAGGATTTCCCGCGAACAGGGAGGTGTCCGTTTGTTCAGGTGGCAACAAGGCTCGAGGTTGACAAAAAGGGTCCCGCCACGGGCCCGTTCACCCGCAGAACGCAGGGCCAGGACTTCGGCATGGGGCAATCCAGGGCGCTGATGAAAACCTTTGCCGACCACAGCGCCGTCCTTGACAATGACGGCCCCCACCCGGGGATTGGGAGCAACATCATCCCGGCCTTTCATCGCGAGTTCCAGCGCCATGGACATATAGTAACCCTGCCCCCGAGACATTATCCTCCCCGAACGGGGGACGGAGCCTGGTCAAGACGGCCCAGAAGTGAAATCCCCCTGGCCAGGAAACCCAGAAGACGCTGTCGGTTGTCTCGAATAAGGGGATCGGGGTCGTTGATCATGACCCCGTCGAACAAGGCTCCGACCGGATCCACAAAAAGTGACGCCGAAGCCCATATGCTTTCCCAATCCCCTTCCTGGACCTTGCTTGACCATCCTCCTTCGGACAGGAGCCCCTTTTCCACCATGAGCATGTAAAGCGCCTTTTCCGATGGGTGGCGGAAAAGGGAGGGATCCGGAGGAGCATACCTCAGGACATCCGGAGCGGAAAGAATGTTCAGCAGCCGGTTATACAGGGCGATCAGGGAAGTTGCTTCCTCTCTGGCAAGGGCCCCATCCAGGAAGGACAGGCGAGATCCCGCCATCCATACAGGTTCGGTCAGAGACACAATGGCAGACCGGACAAGAAGGGTTGGATATTCCCTCTCCCAGTATGCCTGCAAACGTTCCTTCCAGAATTTTTCAAGCTCCGCGGAAGGATCTTTTCCGGGAACCAGGTACCGGGATTTTGCAATCAGTGCATCCAGACTGACGGGCCACCGGGTCTCGCGCAGAATCGCCAGCATCCCGTGGGCTGCCCGGCGAAGGGCGTAGGGGTCAAGGCTACCGGACGGCACAAAACCGCCCGCCATGCCGACCGCCTGGTGGAGAACCTTGTCGACCAGTGACAGAACCCGTCCCGGCAGGGTTTCCGGAAGACGATCCTGCGCATGCCGGGGCTTGTAGTGTTCGCGGATAGCGTCACATTCCAGTCGGACTCTTCGTCCATCTGCCCCGTCCGACTGAAGGCTGTCCCGATGTTCAGCTTCCCAGTAGTATGCTCCGATCACCCCTTCCAGCTCAGGAAACTCCCGGACCAGGCCGGTCGCGAGATCCGCCTTTGAAAGGCCACTGAGACGGTCTATCGATTCCGCCAGTTCTCCGCGGGAAAGGCCGGTAGCAGCCACATCTTTTTCCGGAATATGGTCGAGTATCCATCCGGCCAGTTCCCGGGCCATACGGATTTTGTCGGCGATTGTTCCCACTCCGGGAAAGAAAACCATACCGGTCAAATCAGAAATATAGGATGCAAGGGGACGGGATCGATCCTTGTTGAGGTAGTATTGTGCGTCCTCGAGGCGAGCCCGGACCACTTTCTCAAAACCGGCCCTGACAAGAGCAGCGTCGGCTCCCGGATTGCCAGAAATGGCCAAGAAGCGGCTGGAAAGGCCCTTTCCGGGATCTTCCAGTACATAGAAACGCTGATGGACGCGGAGAACCGTCTGGATCAGTTCGGTTGGAAGGTCCAGATAACGATCCGGAAAGCTCCCCAGGATGACGCGATAACCTTCGATAAGATCCAGGACTTCGGTTGTCAGCTCCGGATCCGGACGCCGGATCACCCCTCCGGATATATGCCCCACATCCTGTTCCATCCTGAGGGCCAGATCCAGATCCCGTTCGATCAGCCATCCGCGTTTCTCCGGATCCGGTTCGATTCCCCAGTCTTCCAGAAGACCCACATAATGGGACACCCCTCTGACGGGATGCGGAACCAGTCCGGCATATCTCGGGGAACGGGTCACAGGCTTGGAGCGAAGTCCCGCCCATTTGACGTCGATCTCCCGGTCCCCCAGAAATGCCATAACCCAGAGGACAGGGCGCAGAAAAGGGCCTGAATCGATCCCCCATCTCATGGTTTTGGGAAGGGGCAACTCCTCCACCGTCTTTGCCAGAAGTTCTCCAAGAACCGCATGCGTCTTGAGAACAGGGGAGATCTTCTCCGCCGCCAGATAATCTCCCCTGGGAGTGGAAACGATCCGGATTTCCCTGATCTCCAGACCCTGGCTCTTCGCAAATCCCTGTGCCTGCGGCGAGGGGGAGTCCGGGAGGGAGCCCGCCAGACGGGCAGGGGGTCCGATCACCGTTTCCCGAAAGGGCTCCTGTTCGTCCGGAAGATTTTCCATCAGAAGAATCAGACGCTGGGGAGTCCCGAAGACCTGCACCGACCCTTCACCCAGACGATATTCCACTCGAAGCAACCGGGCCCGGGATTCAATAGCCTGGCGGAGCGCGGGAAGCACACCGGAAGGCAATTCTTCACAACCGATCTCGAAGAGCGAGGCTCGGTCAAGATCCCGCGATGGTCGGGGGAATCTGGAAATAGAGGAAAGATTCATCCAGCGGTCTCCTCTCGGGTCATCGACGACACCGCATTTTCCCCTGCTCCACCAAAAGAATCTTCCCGGCTCGCCCGGTACGTCTGCGCGGCAAGCCTGGCCTGTCCGCGGACACGACCGATAAAATGCTGGCGCTCCGAAACGCTGACAGCTCCCCGGGCATCCATCAGGTTGAACGCGTGGGACATTCCGAGGACCATTTCGTAACCGGGAAGATAGAGACCGCGCGAAAAGAGACTTTTCGCCTGGGTCTCCAAGAAGTCAAACTGCTGTCGCAAATGCTCCACCGGCGCTTCCTCGAAGTTGAAAACGGAATGCTGCCTCTCCCCCTCCCTGTGAATCCTGCCATAGGTGACCCCCCGGGCATATTCCAGGTCGAATACGTTCGCAACCCCCTGGAGGTACATCGCCAGCCGCTCCAGACCGTACGTGATTTCGACCGGAATGGGGCCCAGAGGAATGCCCGCCACCTCCTGGAAGTAGGTGAACTGCGTCACTTCCATCCCGTCCAGCCAGACTTCCCAGCCTAATCCCCAGGCGCCCAGTGTCGGCGACTCCCAATCGTCATGAACAAACCGGATGTCGTGATCAGCCAGGCGGATTCCAAGCGCTTCGAGACTCTTGAGATAAAGCGCCTGGGATTCGGTCGGAGAGGGTTTGATCAGCACCTGGAACTGGTAATACCGCTGCAACCGGTTTGGGTTTTCCCCATACCTCCCGTCGGTGGGACGGCGACACGGCTGGACATACGCAACGCGTGTTTCTTCGGGATCGAGCGCCCCGAAGAACGTGGCAGGATGAAATGTTCCCGCACCCATTTCCTTGTCGTAGGGCTGGATAATGGCGCAACCTTCCCCCGACCAGTAAGACTCGAGGGCCTGGATCATTTCCTGGAATGTCATGGACAGTTTCCGGACCTTTCCTTACGACTCATTTGGAGGACAAAAGACAAAAAATGTTTTTCTATCATAACAGAAGGCCGGCAGCGGATTCGAGAGAGAAACCATGAGGCATTCGAAAGCTTATTTGCAGCAGACGTTCTGGCCGCATCTCCCCTTCGCGACACACATCCGTCGATCCGCCGCAGCCAGAAGGTCTTTTGCTTGACATCCTCCCATCCCTCTCGCTTCGCTCGCCGCGAAAGCGGAAAGGAAGGGGATTCCTTCCTGCCAACTCCCCGGACTGAAAACGGGGATCGATTCAACGCCTGAACGGTCAGACGCCGAATTTGGAGGAATACTCCTCCAAACAGGCGCACCGGGCGTGCCCCGCCCTGAGAATATTGTTCGCGGCATTCACGTCTGCATAATCGCAGTATTCGCAGCGGCCGCCAGATAAAGCAGTGCCAGATAGCTCGCGGATGTTTTCTCGAACCGCACCAGAATCTTCCGGAAGCGGTTGAACCACGAGTGGGCCGCTGCCACCACCCATCGCCGCGCCTTGTATCCCGGGACCTTTTTCTTGTTGTCCCGTTCCTGTCCCCGGGGAACGACGTGCGGAACATACCCGCGGGACACCATGGCGGCCTGTGCCGGGACACCGAAGGATCCCTTGTCCGCACACAGGTTCTGGGTGGAGTATCCCGGCCCCGTTGCAGGACGATTCCCGAGACAAGAGTCCAGGACCGCTTCCCCCCGGGTCACGTCATGTCGATTGGCTCCGGTCACGACGAGCGAGAGCGGGACGCCACGGGCGTCCACCAGGAGATGCCGCTTGCTTCCTTTTTTTCCCCCGATCCGTGGGGTTGTTCCCGACAGCTTCTTGTGCCAGTGGGGCTTTTGTCATGGCCCCGTCGATCGACTGCCAGTCCCAGGCGATCCCTTCCATCTCGTCATATTCCGCAAGTCCCGCTTTCCAGAGGGTCAGAAACAGACCCGCTTCTTCCCATTCCCGGAAGTACCGGTGAATGGCGCTGGGACTTCCGAAGACCTCCTTCGGCAAGGCTTTCCACTGACACCCCGTCCGCAGCACATAGACAATGCCCTCGAACACCCGGCGGGCGTCCAGGGATTTGCGTCCTCCGCCGGGGCGACGGGCATAGGTCCGGCCTTCCTCCCGCTGTTTTCGGGGAATCAGCGGTTTCACCCGTTCCCAGAACCGGTCGGAGACTTCCCAGGACTGCAACTTCGCCATTGTTCTCCCCCTTGAAAAGCGTGTTCACTACCTGTTTCAAACCGCCTCTAAGGGAAAGCGTACCATTTATTTATGGATAAGTCCTAAGATGCATCCGTCTTCTCAAGTCTTCCATGCTGACGGGGGAAGGCAGCATGCGATCGGACAGGATGCTATCCCCCGAGCTTCTTTTTTCGGTGTGACCTTCAGTCTCGGTCACCCGTCGGCTACCTTGCATAAAAACACCCATCCCAAAGTCCGCCAGCTACAAATAATCTATCCGGCATCATCACAGAAAAATTTTTCGAATAAGGCTGGATAACACCGAGCCCAAGGACTAAAATGATCCGGACAGCCCTATCTGGCCGGAACCATCTTGAACAGGCCCGAAACCGCCTTCAAACAATGCCCAATACCAAGGAAAGCGCCTGCATATGGATATTATTAGCATGAATTCGGGATTCAACCAAACGCCGGCCAGCCAAAACAGGATCGTCGAGTTGACTGAAAAAGCCTGCGCGGGAGAGGGGATTCACGGAGAGGACGCCCGATGGTTATTCTCCCTTCCTGAGCAATACTCTCCACTGATCCGGGAGGGGTCGGACCGGATCCGTCAAACTTTCAAGGGACTGGCCATTGATCCCTGCACAGTGATGAACGCAAAATCCGGCGGGTGTTCCGAAGATTGCCATTTCTGCTCGCAATCTTCCCACCACCAGACGATTTCACCCGAATACCCCCTCACGCCTCCGGAGACAATCCGGAAAACGGCTACCCTCGCCAAAGAAAACGGCGCACGACGATTTTGCGTGGCGACCAGCGGAAGGGGACTTTCGGACCCAGCGGAAGTCCGGGGGATCGCCAAATCTATCGAAACAGTCAGAAATGAGGTCGGAATCTGGTCCTGCGCGACACTTGGAATCCTGTCAAGCGAGGTCCTATCCTCACTCCATGATGCCGGACTCAACCGACTCCATCATAATCTCGAGACTTCCCGGGATTATTTTCCGAACATCGTCACAACCCATCGCTATGACGAACGCATCGACACCATCCGTAAAGCCAAGGAAGAAGGGATTTCGGTCTGTTCCGGAGGCATATTCGGCATGGGAGAATCCGATGCCGACAGGGTCCAGCTCCTTGAAACCTTGCGTGAACTGGATGTGGATTCCGTTCCGATCAATTTTCTGGTCCCGATTCCGGGAACCCCTCTTCATGACCAGGGGGCAGGAATCGGCGCGGCAGAGGCGCTCCGCTCGATCGCCGTCTCCCGTTTCATGCTGCCCACCAAGGAGATCCGCATCTGCGGAGGACGGGTCAGCGCCCTCGGATCGCGCCATCCGGAAATCTTCCACCATGGGGCGAGCGGGGTCATGATCGGGAACTACCTGACACGCATGGGCAGGCCTCCCGACGAAGATATCCGCATGATTTCCGAACTGGGTTTCACCATCACGGAACCGCACGTACCATGAGCGCTCCGGACACCGAATCCCTTTCGAAAAAAGGGGGGCATTTATACAGTGTCCGAATGCGAGCCTTTATCAACGACCAGCATCTCTCCGGGGGCGAGGACCTCGTCAGCCGAAATGCGCTTGGCGAAAGGGTCCTTTCCCTTTTGGAGCAGGGACTGACTTCATCAAAAAACAGCGATTCTCTCGCCCCATCCCTCAATATCCGGATTGAGCCGGTCCCCGAAACCGACATCGTTCCGTCTGTCCTTCTCCCGGTCTACTGCCTTGAAAGCGGCTCCCACGAGGATACCCTTTCATTTCTCAGGAATGCCCTTGACACCGGGTTTGCCCGATTGTCCGTTCCGGGGAAAATGCTTTTCGGCCATTTTCTCGATATTCTGGGCGGATCCGGCCAAAAACTCTCGGGAGCAAGCTTCATTTTGCCTTCAGGGCAAAGGGTCACTCCCGAAAAAACGGGGGTTCGAGTGAGCCATTTCGGGATCATTCCCCACCTGCGGCAGATCCTGTTGAAGGAAGCGGCCACCCACCCGGCCGGGTCGGGGCGACGGTTTATTGAAGCTCTTCAGATCGCAAGCAAGATCATGTCGCATCCTGTTCCGGAAATCGAAGTTTGCGTTTCCGACAACCCGGACTACACCACAGGCTATCTTGCCCTGAAGGGATTTGGCTATATTCGCCTTCCTCATATCAAACCGGAAGGCCAGGAATGGGGAGGACGTTTGATCGGACTGTCTTCAGAAATCCCACCGTCTCTCCTGTCGGAGCTTTCCTTCTATCTATCCCGGGTTCCCGTCCTCTTTGTCGACCGTTCTCCCCTCTTTCCTTCTGAAAACGCTATCGCACTTCTCGAAAGGTTGAAGAAAGGATGACAATCGGGTGATGGAAAACCAGGGGTACCTTGAAGCCAATGACCGGCTGCTCCAGGAACTCGACCGGTCGGGCCAAAGAAAACAGCTCCCGACCCGGGGGGAGATTTCGCTTTCATCCAACGACTATCTGAATCTTTCGCGACATCCGCAATTGATCGAAAAAGGGATCGATGAACTCCGCCGATCCGGCACCGGGGCGACGGGATCACGCCTCCTTTCCGGAAACCACCCCCTGAACAGGGATCTGGAAGTGGCGATCGCCTCATTCAAGAATGGCCCGTCCGCCCTTGTTTTTTCCACTGGATACCAGGCCAACCTCTCCACGATCGGAGCCCTGGCGGAACTCGTCGACATTTTTTACTCCGATGCGCTGAACCATGCTTCACTGATCGACGGTCTGCGCCTGGCAAGAAAGGAAACGATCGTATTCCCTCATAATGATGTTCAATGGATTGAGCGTGATCTGGAGGTCAGGACCAGGTCAACCGGAACAAGCCCTCGATTTATGGTCGTAACAGAATCGCTTTTCAGCATGGAAGGTGATATGGCGCCTCTGCGGAAACTTTCCGATCTCATTGATGCCCGGGACGGTCTTCTGCTCGTGGACGAGGCACACGCCACCGGTACGCTGGGGAAAGAGGGGCGGGGTGGATTTGAACAGGAAGGTCTCTTATGGGATCCGGACAGGATCCTTGTGACCGGCACCTTTTCCAAAGCCATGGGAGGTCTTGGAGGATTTACGGTTTGCCATCCTGACTACCGGGAACTCTTGATCTCCCGGGGAAGAGGTTTCGCCTATTCGACGGCCCTTCCTCCGGCCGTACTGGCATCAAACCTGGAAGCCCTGAGGATCTTGGGAGCGGGAAACGATCTTGTGAAAGCCCTGTCACAGCGCGTTTCCGAACTCCGGGAAGCACTGGGCGCTCCCCCCGGACAGTCTCCCATCATCCCTGTCCGGGGGGAGAAAAAGGCGCTTGCATCCTTTCAGGAGTATCTCCTGGAATCGGCCCTCTGGGCTCCGCTCATCTATCCGCCAACGGTTCCGGAAGGGTCCGAACAGATCCGTCTTTCGGTCACACTGGGTTGGGAGAAAGACTGGATCAGACGCATCAGGGAGGCTTTTCATAGGGAAACTGGATTGCAGGCGGGATAAATATATATGTGCCGGAGCAGCCACTCCGGAGGAAAAACCTCCTCGAACCTCCCAAAAAAATTGCCCCTTCAGGTAATGGCATCTGACGGCCTTATCTGGAGAGGCAAATATTGGATCGAAAACGAAACCTATTCTGTCACACCACCGTCCCAGGAATCTTCCCGGCCAACATAGGCGGGGTGGATCAGATCCCGGATCGAAATCAGACCGACAACATCCTCGTCCCTCATGACAAGCAAATGACGGATATGATGCTTGTCCATCATATCCTGTGCGTCATATATGGAAGCGTCTTCCTGGATAGAGAGGACCGGAGCGCTCATCACCTGTGAAACCGCCGTCACATAGGGAACGCGATCCTCCCCGAGCACCTTCCGGACGATGTCCGTTTCCGTTATGATTCCGACTGTCTTGTCACCCTGGTTGACGAGAAGGCTTCCAACCTTTTTGGTCTTCATGATTTCAACCACTTCCCGAACCGTCGTTGTCGTCTCCACCATCAATGGATTCTTTGTCATCACTTTTTTCACAGAGACCATTGTCCACCCTTCCCCTTTTTACAGGATTTGCCTCACCGAATTGAATCGTCCAGCACATAAATCACAATAGGGATGACTCCGTCTCGAAAGAATACCAAAAAAGAAACAGAGATAAAAGAATATTCGTTCAGAAAGAATGATGGTGGTGAAAATAGGAGATCATGCCGTGGCTTGCAATATCCGGTCCCTTGATGTGCCAAAGTCCCAGATCGATCGATAAGGCTGCCACAGCGATTCTGGGATTCCCGAGGGGGGCCATCCCCATGAACCACTCGTAGTGTCCCGCCGGATGCAAGCCCGACAATGTCCCCGTCTTCCCGGCAACTTCGATATGCCTTAGAACGGGGTCATAGTGCCAGTGCACAAAAGCCCTTCGACCCGTACCATGAACCGTCGTCGAATGCATCATGGCGAGCAAGGTCCATGCGATTTTGGGTCCCGTGACCGTCAGGAGGGGACGGGGCATTTCCCGGTAGATAACCTTTCCAGCAGGATCAACAATGGTATGGATGATGTGGGGAACCATCATGACCCCCCCATTGGACAAGGCGCCGGAAATCAAAGCCGCATGAATGGGGCTGATCACCACCTGCCCGAATCCGGCTGCTGTCCGGGCGAAACCGTCCCGATCTGCAGGAATGTCCGCATGGCTGGGATCAAAAGGAATGTCCGATTCAATCACCCTGTTGAAGCCGAACCTGTTCGCCGTCAGCTGAAGATTCTGCGGGTTAAGCCACCTCAGTGCGATCTTGGCAAAAATCATGTTGACAGATTTCCCCAAGGCCTCGGTCACGGACAAATGAAGCCTGTCACGGTGAGGATTGTCTTTCCAATAAGATGGACCGATACAATAGAGGCATCCGTGGAAATAGATCCGGGTTTCAGGACTGATTTTCTGGTGTTCGAGAGCATCATCGGTCGTGACAACCTTGAACAGGCTGGCTGCCGGATAGGTTGCCTTCTGAACGAGGGTGTTGTCCTGTGTTCCGTAATGGCTTCCGTAAAGCGCCAGAAGATCACCCGTCCGGGGGTCGACAGCGACAAACATGCCATAGGGAACCCGGTTTCGCCGAACGAAACGGCCCACCTCTTTCTCAAGAGAGGGACGAACAGTCCAGTAAACCTTATAGCCTCCGTCCAGGTCGGTCACATAACGGCCACCGTCTATATCCCCAAATTCAAGAATATAGGAAGCTTCCAGCACCGGACCTGCCGAAAGCATGTGAACCACGGGCAGCCCGTCTTTTGTGAGGATGGAAGGCGTACCCGGCGTCTGGCTCCAGGAGCCCATCGACTGATGGGCCGGATCAGGGAGAAGCGAGGCATGACTGACTGAATTGGAGAGAGATTTGGCGAGAAGGGGATCCCTCAGGCCAGGGCCAGTGGTCTTGGCCCATGATGTACGTGTTTTCCAGGCATCTTCGGGTGCGGAGAGTCCAAAAAAAGCCAGCAACAGGGCAACAGAAAAAATGCGTTTTCCCAGTGTCCAGGCAATCGGGTTCTTAAACAGGTACAGGATTCGCCGAAGCTTGTCCAAAGTGTCTCCGACCGTTGATCAATCCAGAGGAATACCCGCCCGGTTGCTGCATAGCGGACCATCCGGGTTCAAAAGCAAGGATGGGGGGATTCTATACGGATTGCGTCCCATTGACAATAGGGGGAAAGGGGTTTTGACCATGGTCACCTTTCACACATACAAAAGAGGCCCCAAAAAATTTGGCACTGGCCCATCCTGTCCTTGTGATTTCAGACTTTGTGAATCTCCATTACCGGCCTTACAATTCCGTCTTCTCCCCGATCTATGTAAACATTGGCCCGTCCGCCCGTCGGTCCGGTCAGACGAATTCCATGAATATGAAGGGAAGACAACGATGGACCAAGGATGGCCCGGCCCATTCTTGGATGGCCTGACTGGAACGTGATGCCCCCCATTGTCTGGAGGACCATCATGAGGGACGTTACACTCCAGGCCTGCGGCGAACAGGATGTCGGGTATGAAAAGGGGCCCTCTCCGTTTTTTCGGTCGAATCCGCAATAAAGTTCAGGGGGACGCTGATCCCTGAAAAAACGGAGTCCGTCCAGAAATCCTTCACAAAGGTTTTCCATTTCCGAAAAAATCCTGTACCTCGACAGTCCCGCCAATATCAGGGCATTGTCATGGGGCCAGACGGACCCGTTGTGATAGGAAACCGGATCGTACCGCAATTCGGACTTTCCTATCGTGCGCACTCCCCAACCCGAAAAAAGATTGTCAGAAAGAAGATTCTTGGCCACACCCCTGACCATGGCCTCAGACGGCATGTCCGACAAAAGAACATGTCCGGCGTTCGAACTCTGCACCTTGCAAGGAGCCAGGTTGCCATCCAGCGCCAATGCGAATGTTTTCATATCCGGAAGCCAGAAGGCGGACAAAAATGCCTGTTTCAGTCGTGATGCCATCTGGCGGGTCTTTTCCGAAAATCTTGCATGGCCCATCCTTTCTGCCAGAACGGAAAACGCCGAGCAGGCAAAGTGCAGATAGGCCTGGACTTCGCACAGTGCAATCGGGTGGACAGCGAGGCGTCCGTCCGCGTGAAAAACCGAATCTCCGGAATCTTTCCACCCCTGCTGGACCAGACCCCCGTTCGTATCACCCCGGTAAACGAGGAACCCGGTCCGATCGTCCGTTCCGTAGCGTTCAATCCAGGAAAAGGCCCGTTCAATGACGGGCCATATTTTTTCCAGAAAAGGATAATCCCCCGTTCGCTCAATATAACGCGCTGCCAGCATCAGGTAGAGGGGGGTGCTGTCCACGCTGCCATAATATCGTCCAAAAGGAACCTCCCCGGTCCCTGCCATTTCCCCTGTCCGCATTTCGTGCAGGATCTTTCCTGGCTCTGCCGCGCGTTTGGGGTCGAGTACACGGGACTGCAGTCGACCCAAAAACAGCAAGATCGTTTTCGAAAGTGCCGGAGCCGCCCACAAGGTAGAAAGACCGGTAATCAGGGCATCCCTTCCGAAGACGGTAGAAAACCAGGGAAGACCCGCATAGGGAATCAGCCCTTCCCTGACCGGCGTACACAGAACTCTCAGGTCTTCGATCGCCTGTCGAAAACATCGGTCCAAAAACGGGTCCGAAGACCTGATCTCAGGCCATTCCTTCCCGAAAACCTCAAGTTCATGCTGCCTTCGGGCAATAATACCTTCCATGTCGGGAGGCCTTTTTGATGTCTCCGAAATCACGGGAGAAGCCAGATTCTGCCATTCCCGATATCGCACCCTGAAATAAAACGTCATGCTTTCTTCCGGTTTCAGCTCAAGAACCCATTTCCACCCATCCTGATCCATTTTTCCGGAGCAGGGGGAGCTTATCCTGACGGACGTTTCCCGCAATAAATTGTCTTTTCCGTGATAGCGAAACACAGAAAGCGAAGGGGACGGGGAAGACCACTCAACCTTTCGTGGAGACGGATCCGCTCTCTGCATCCCCCGAACTTCGAACAAATCCTGGAAATCCGCAGCTATTTGCCATTCAAATGGAACCGTCAACTTATGGGGACTCCTGTTTTCCACGATGCACCGTTCGGAAAAACCATCCTCCTCCAGCACACGGGTCTGGGAGAGTGACAGTCGCAATACCAGGCTATGGGGATTATCCGGAGTTCTGAATGTCAATATCGGCATGATTCTGTGGATCTTTTCAAAACAGGAATCTTTCCTTCCCTGGGCCCAGAGCGGAACAGGCTTGATATCGAGCAGCCTGACCGACCAGCGGGACAGATAGCGCATTCCGTGCCAAAAAAAACCGTGATAAGGAACCCGGTCTGATTCGATGTCTCCGGAAGGGGGCCATACAGCAAAATGGTCTCCGGCTTTGAAAATGGCATCGGAAGCATCAAGAACCAAGAGCGGATGGACTTCATAGGGATAGCGGCGATGTTCCATCGATGCTCCTTTTTACGAAATGCATGAAGGCTTCAAGTCACGCATCCTTAGCCGTTCCGGGCTTATAGACTCAGGATGAGCCAGCCTTCCGGAAACATACGAGCTTTGAACTTTCACACTGAAATAAGGTATAATTTTACGATACGAACATTGACAATGAAGCCCTTCAGGGTAGAACGGACTTGTCCTGGCATCATGCTGGTCCTTCTCTACATACAAACCCCAGGATGCGGATGGCCTCCAGCAAATTGAACAGCATGACCGGATTCGGGGAACATTCCACAATTGCTCCCCTTGAAGGGTACCGCATCACCCTCAAGTCCCTCAACCACAGAAATCTCGAAATCCAGACCACATTGCCTCGGGAGTGGGACCACCTTGAACTGGCTATTCGTAAACTCGTTTCCCAATCCGTACAGAGGGGCCGGATCGAAATCTCCGTCAGCCGGATCGACGGGAGTTCAAAAAGCCCTGGAAGTTGGTTGCCAAAAGCTCTTGAAGCATACGAGGATCTTGTCCGGCTCCAGGAACTCCTGGGCCTGGAAGATCCGGTGAGACTCGAACACATCATCATGCACATGTCGCACGAGCGGACCCCCTTGTCCTCCCCTGTCGAATTGAAATACGGACTGGAAGCCGTCTCTTGTGCGCTTGATTTGCTTCTGACAAGCCGCAAACAAGAAGGTGAAGCCCTTGGGCTGGTTATTGAAGGACTTCTGGAAGAATTACAGGAATCCGTCCATCATATTGAAATAAAAAGACCTGCGGCAGCAGAAAAGGCGAGAAACAATTTTATCAGCCGGATGAAAGATCTTCTCGCTGACGTCCAGTCTCATGACACTGAACGGCGCTTGGAAGAGGAAGCCCTTTTTTACCTGTCAAAGAAAGACAATGAAGAGGAGTGGCAACGCTTCAGGATCCATCTGACGAGATTCCGGCAGGATCTTGCGGAAGGAGGCCCTATCGGGAAGTCTCTTGACTTTCTCCTTCAGGAAATGCAGAGGGAAATCAACACCTTTATCACCAAAGAATCCCAGCCCGAGGTCTTCCAGCCTGCCATGGCCATCCGAAACACATTGACAAGGTTGAAGGAACAAATTCAAAATGTCGAATAAGTCTCACGGTTTTGTCAATATTGGTCTGGGCAACCTTGTTTCTCTGGAACACATCATCAGCGTTGTTGGGGTCAACTCTGCTCCGGTCAGGCGGATGAAAGACGCCGCCCAGGAAAAAAGCCTGCTGATTGATGCCTCTGAAGGACGAAGAACCCGCTCCGTCATCATTATGGACAGCGGACATGTCATCCTTTCGGCCCTGCAGCCCGAAACACTGGCTTCGCGGTTGAACAACTGGGACGAAGAGCTGACTTCAGAAGGAGGCACAGATTGACCGAAGGAATCAGGGCATACAGGGAAAAACCATTTTCCCTGACGAAGGAGAGCATGCCCATGACTGATCAGCGCGATGGTCAATCCGGACAGGACCCGGTCCTTTCGCCAACAATATACGGGAAAAGGCTTTACCACCCCCTTCTGTTTGTTGTGTCAGCCCCTTCCGGAGCCGGTAAAACTTCCCTGTGCAAGGAGATAGCCCGCAAGGCCTCCTGGATTCACTATTCGGTATCCTACACAACACGGCACCCCAGGCCGGGAGAAAAAAACGGGATTGATTACCGTTTTGTGTCCACCGGGCAGTTCCGTGAGATGGAAAACAACAACCTTTTCATCGAGTCGGCAGAGGTGTATGGGAATTTTTACGGAACATCCCTCCAGACCATCCATGAATCCTTTGGCAAGGGGCTGGATGTTCTGGTGGACATCGACATCCAGGGTGCCAGAAAAATCCGCCAAAGCGGAATCGACAACATTTCCATCTATATCCTGCCTCCCTCTTACGCCGTTCTTCGGGAGCGCCTCGCTTCAAGAGGACAGGATTCAGAAGAGACCGTCCGCAAGAGACTAGAACGGGTTCGTCAGGAAATCTATGCATATGACGAATACGATTACCTGATTTTCAACGTGGACTTTGAGCAGGCGGTCAACGACCTGCAATCCATCATCGTTTCAGAACATCTGAGAAGACAAAGGCTGTCCGCTTTCGTCAAGGATTATTTCATCGGCAACTTTTCCGAAGAAACGATCCGGGCCCACTCTTCATCAATCCTCCCCAAGGAGACAAAATGAACGATCTCGTAACAAGACCCATCGAAGTCACCCCGGAAATCATTGACAGCCGATATCGGTTGGTTATTGCGGCTGCAAAACGTGCAAGGCAACTGATGGAAGGCGCCTCTCCCAAGGTTGAAAAGCGGTATCTCAAGGAGACAACCACAGCATTGCAGGAAATTATTGAAAAAAAACTCCATATTGTTTACGGGGAAGAGGCGAACAGACTGGAATCCAGCCGGAGGGAAAAACTGCGTGAGCGCGCACGCACGGAAGAGCGATTTTCCTATTCCCGTGGGTATGCGCTTGATCCTTCCGACGTGATCAAGGCTGATGTCATGACATACCATCATCCGGAAGAACCCTCATCCACTCCGGAGTCCGAACATGAGACAGAGGAACCGGACATCGAGGACTGACCGACATGTCGAAGCGGATCCTTCTGGGCATTACCGGAAGTATCGCAGCATACAAGGCACTGGATATCGCCCGTCTCTTGCGCCAGGACGGGCATGATGTCCAGATTGTTGCCACACGGAATGCCCTGCGCTTTTTCCCCCGTCTGAACGCCGAGATTTTCACAGGCCATCCGGTCTATGTGGACCTTTTCGATTCCTCCTGTTCCGTCCGGCATGTCGAGCTTGCTAGCCGGAGCGACCTGATCCTGATCGCCCCGGCATCAGCCGATTTTCTGTCCAAAATGGCCCTTGGACTGGCTGACGATTTGCTTTCCGCCATATGTCTTTCGACAACTTCCCCCATCCTTGTTGCCCCGGCAATGGAAGAAAATATGTATTTTCACCCCGCCGTCCGGGAAAACATGAAGATCCTCCTCTCCCGTGGAATTCGGGAAATCCCCCCCGAGACAGGTTCTCTCGCGTCAGGAAAGGATGGAACCGGGCGTCTTGCCTCTTCCGACGCCGTCAGATTAGCCATTCTTTCCGTAATAGAACATACACAAACCTGGAAAGGACTTCGCGTCCTCATATCGGCCGGCCCCACGCATGAGCCCATCGATCCGGTCCGTTTTATCGGCAACCGGTCTTCAGGAAAAATGGGTTATGCCCTGGCTGGAGCGTGCGCTTCACGGGGGGCGGCGGTGACCCTTGTCTCGGGACCGGTAAACCTCCTTCCCCCCCCGGGGGTGGCTTTCCAGTCAATTACTTCGGCCCGGGAACTTGAGATGGCAATGGGCAAGCTTTTCCCTGCCCATGATATCTGCTTCATGACGGCAGCCGTCGCCGATTACAGGATCATGAATCCCATGGAGGGAAAAAAGAAAAAGGATGGAAAAGTCTGGACGCTGGCTCTGGAGGAAAACCCGGATATTCTGTCATCTCTTTCCCGCATAAAAACGTCGCATCAGTATCTCGTCGGGTTTGCGGCAGAAACCGTTCTGGACCCCAAAAAGTTGCTGGAAAAACTCCGGAAAAAAGGGGTCGACATGTTGCTGGCCAATGACGTCAGCCAGCCCGGCATCGGATTTTCTTCCGATACGAACGAGTTGACAATGTGTCTTCCGGACGGACAAGTCATTTCCATGGGTCGTCACCCCAAGACCGTCCTGGCAGAGAAGATCCTGGATGCGGTCGAAAAGTGGGGGGCTCTCCCGAACCTCGTATCTGGCCATGAGCCATCAGATCATGCCAGAAGGCCTACCCGAGGATGATCATTGCTCATCCGGTCGAGGATCTGCCCTCGACATCTCCAATCTTGCAAATTGACCGCCCACTTGCTAGGATACGGTCATTTCCGCATCCGATCTTGGCTGGACGGTTGTGCCCCGAAGGGCTTTCGACAACCGTCTCCGGAATCCATCCCCCGGGAACCCGATGACACCAGAAGAAATTGTGGCTCTAGAGGAACGTCTGGAGGGCAATCCTAAAAGCCGCTCCTTCCTTCAACTTGCGGAAGCCTACCTTGAGTCCGGGGCTGTCGAAAAAGCCCTTCCTCTCCTGAACCAGGGTGTCGAATATTACCCTTACTATCTGGCAGCCCGGATTACACTCGGACAGCTCCAGAAGAATCAGGGCATGCTTGATGACGCCATCAAGAATTTTGAATTTGTCACACGAACCATTCCCGACAATCTGGTCGCGCAAAAAAATCTGGCTGACCTTTATTTCAGGAAGGAAGAAAAGGAAAAAGCCCTTGAATCCCTGAAGATGGCACTTTCCCTGTCTCCAGGTGATCCTGAGCTAATCGAACTCGAAAAAAGGATTAACGGAAAGTCTGAATCTCCTTCTTCGTCGGAGAGTTCAAAATCACCTTCACCTCCTCCATTTCCGGATGTTCCTGCGTCAGCAGACCCTTCTGAAAATTCTGCGGAAACCTTGGCTTTTTCCAGTGAGGAGTCTCCGGCCATGGAAATCCCTCCATCTGCTGCAGCCCATGCTTTGGAGGAACCGTTGGCGGTTCCTGATTCGACCGAAAATGAGCCCCTCCTCGAACAGGAGAAAAGGGAAGAATCCATGATCGAAGAATCCCCGTTGGATAGCCTGGAAAACGAACCCCCTCCGGATGACGACGAACTTCTTCGACTCATCCCCCAGACCGAAACGATGGGCGACCTGTTCATGTCCCAGAAGCGTTATCCCCAGGCGGAAAAAATCTATGAAGGACTTCTCTCCGGAGATCCGGGGAACGAACGTCTTGTCCAGAAACTTGAGCTGGCCAGAAAACGTCTTCCGCTCGATTCGGAAACACTCCTTTCGCCGTCTCAAAAAACAGAAACGCCCGGAGAGGCAAGAGCCCCCGAATTATCTGGCTTTTCAGTGACCCCCACCTCCGTTCAGACGGAAGAACCTGCTGCCCCCCTCGACTCCTGGCAGGAGACGAATAAGGCAGCGGCTTCTTCGGCCGGAACCATTCGTAACGCTGACGTGTCAACTGAAGATGACAAGCTGCTCGACCGCCTGAAAGACAAGCTCTTCCGGGATCTGATCGGTGTGATCGTTGCCTCGGAGAATGGCCTTGTGCTTACAGAACCTTCCGGTGACGAAAATAGCGAAATCCTCGCTGCAGAAGGAATAGAGCTTTTGAGGCAACTGGACGAACTGGCGCTTGCGCTGGGACAGGGAGCACCTCTCGACGGATTTGTATGGCTTGAAAAAAGCATCCTTTATTTTGTCAACCGTCCGTCCAATGGTGGAATATTTCTCTGGCTCAATCCCCAGGCGAATATCGGACGTTGCCGCCTGATCATCCGTCAGGAACTGGGATTATCTCCGGGTGACGGAAAATTCCGATGAAACCCAAGATTCTGGTCATGAACGGTCCCAACCTGAACCGCTTGGGAAAAAGGGAACCTTCTGTCTACGGAACAAAGACCCTTGCCGATATTGAAAAAACATTACGGAGTCTGGCTATCGATCTGTCCGTCGATATTGATTTTTTCCAGAGCAATCATGAAGGTAGCCTGATTGACCGGATTCATGAGGCGTCGGATTCCGGAGTGGACGGATTTCTTGTAAATCCCGGTGCTTATACCCATACAAGTATTGCATTGCGGGACGCCCTGCTTGCATCCGGAAAACCTTTTGTCGAAATCCACATATCCAACATCTTTTCCAGGGAACCTTTCCGCCATCAAAGCGTCTTGAGCGACGTGGCCTCCGGCGTTCTCTCCGGATTCGGCTTTTTTGGCTACGAGTTGGGCTTCAGGGGTCTGGCAGAAACCATACGTTCAAAACAGTAAGAACGACTTTTCCGTCAGGCCAAGACCTGATACAGTTCTGAAAACACCACTATCACAGGAGCAGGAATGGGAGTCATTGTCACAAATGAATTCAGGAACGGGGCCCGGCTTGAACTCGACGGCGAACCCTACATCATCGTGGAGTTTCAGCACGTCAAGCCAGGCAAGGGTGGGGCCTTTGTCCGAACCCGCCTCAAAAGCCTCAAGGCCGGAAACGTCATTGACCGGACTTTCCGTTCGGGAGAAAAGTTCGACGAGCCGGACATCGAGGAAAAAACCATGCAATTTCTTTATGCCGAAGGTTCGGACTATATATTCATGGATACCGAAAACTACGAGCAGCTTTCCCTGTCCAAGAGCGAACTGGGTGATCGTGTTTTCTATCTCAAGGAGCAGATGATCGCCAACATCCTGTATTACCGGGGAAAGGCCATTACTGTTGAACTGCCACTCTTCGTCGAACTCAAGATAACCGAAACGGATCCGGCCCGCAAAGGTGACACCGCATCAGGAGGGTCGAAGCCCGCCAAACTGGAGTCGGGCGCGGTCGTCAAGGTCCCTTTTCATCTGCAGGAAGGGGACATCATCAAGGTTGACACCCGGACGGGAGATTACATCGAACGCGTAAAGGCCGCTTCATGACAATCATCTTCCTGATCGGGCAGCCGGGGAGGGGTTCCTGTTGACCAACAAGGAGATCCAGGAGCTTCTCTCCCTCTTGCAGTCAACCAATGTGACAGTTTTTGAACTGGAGCAAGACGGCGTCCGCATCAAAATCCAGAAATCCGCACTTTCTTCCGGAGAGGTGCTCCGATTTCAGACCCCTCGTCCCGCAACCGGGGAAATCCAGGAGTCGGGATCGGTTCCTCCTTCGGTGCATCCCCCGACTCCACCAAGAGCGAATGTCCGGACAATCACTGCCCCTATCGTTGGCACTTTTTATCGTTCCCCCTCTCCCGAGGCGGGGCCATACATCGAGATCGGATCAACGGTCCAGAAGGGTCAGATTCTCTGCATCATCGAGGCAATGAAGCTCATGAACGAGATCGAATCAGAGTTTGACGGTACAGTGAAAGCCATTTTTATGGAAAACGGCCAGTCTGTCGAATATGGCATGCCATTGATCGAGATTGAAATCAGTTCGGAAGCCTGACAGCCAGTGGACAGCTCTCCTCCATTCAAAAAGGTTCTGGTTGCCAACAGGGGTGAAATCGCCCTCCGGGTCATCCGGGCTTGCCGGGAACAGGGAATTCGGACAGTCGCCATCTACTCGACGGCTGACAGGGAATCCCTGCATGTCAAGCTGGCGGACGAGGCCGTTTGTGTCGGCCCTCCCGAGACCAACCTGAGCTACCGCAACATCCCGAACATCATCAGCGCGGCGGAAATTACCCAGGCAGAAGCCATCCACCCCGGATATGGCTTCCTTTCCGAAAATGCGCATTTTGCCGAAATATGCCAGTCCGCCGGGGTCATTTTTATCGGTCCTTCTCCGGAAAGTATCTCCTTGATGGGGGACAAGGCAAGGGCCAAGTCGCTGATGCGGGAAACAGGCGTTCCCGTTGTTCCAGGCAGCCAGGGAGCGATCTCTTCGGAAGAGGATGCTATTTCCCTTTCACGGGAAATAGGCTACCCCCTGATCATCAAGGCATCGGCAGGCGGAGGGGGGCGGGGCATGCGGATCGTCCATCAGGAAAATGAATTCGAAAACGCCCTCCATGCAGCCCAGACGGAAGCTTTTCAGGCCTTCGGATCGAAAGAAGTTTACATTGAAAAATACTTTCAAAACCCCCGGCATGTGGAGATCCAGATTCTGGCGGATGCGGAAGGCCATGTTTATTCTCTGGGAGAAAGGGACTGCTCGATCCAGAGACGCCATCAAAAACTTGTCGAAGAATCTCCTTCCCCCGTCCTTTCTCCAAAGCTTCGCCAGGAAATGTCGTCTGCAGCCATCAAGGCAGCCAAGGCTGCGGGATACGTCAACGCCGGAACGGTCGAATTCCTGGTCGATGATCATCGGAACTTCTTTTTCATCGAAATGAATACCCGCATCCAGGTTGAACACCCGGTGACAGAAATGCTGTTCCAGTACGACCTCGTCAAGGCACAGATCCGGATCGCGGCTGGGTTTCCCGTGGATCCTCCCGGAAAATCCTTTGGGCATGCGATCGAATGCCGTATCAACGCTGAAGACCCCTGGACTTTCGCTCCATCTCCGGGAACGCTCGATCGATTCCTGCTCCCGGGCGGTCCCGGTATCCGGGTGGACACGGCCTTTTACGAAGGAGCAACCATTCCGCCCTACTATGACAGCCTGATTGCCAAGCTGATCGCGACGGGAAGGACCCGCCAGGAAGCCCTGGACCGCATGGCCCGGGCACTTCTGGAGTTCGAGATCGACGGCATCCGCACGACCATCCCCTTCCATCTCGCCCTGATGACAGATGACGAGTTTCGTAAAGGGACATATTCGACAGGATTTGTCGAACAGTTCCTCTTGCGCCGTCCATGGGAAAAGCGGCGAAAATCGGACATGACGTGAAGGACCGGATCCGGATCGTCAAAGGCGCCCAGGCGTGAAACGGGGTTTTCCCCCGCTGATCTATCTCGCGGGGACGCAGGACTTTCCTTCCCCAGAGGCTTTTTTGGCACACGTCGAACGCTTGTGCAGGGGGGGACTTCCCTGGTTTCAGTATCGGGAAAAAAGCCTATCGGATCGACGCCGGTTTGAGATGGCAGAACGACTCCGGCAACTGACCGAAAACACCGGAACACTGTTCACCATCAATGACAGGATCGACATTGCCCTCCTGACCGGAGCGGATGGTGTTCATCTCGGGCAGGACGACCTTCCGTCCGTCAGGGGATTTACTAGACTTTTTCCTTCCGAAAAGTTCCATCTGGGCATTTCGACCCACAATCCCTACGAGATCAAGAGGGCCCTTCTCCTGGAACCTGACTATCTGGGAGTCGGCCCCATTTTTTCGAGCCAGACGAAAGGAACGGATGTCCATCCTCGCGGAACGGAGGGAATCAGGGAATCCCGCGACCTGACATCATTGCCGCTCGTAGCCATTGGCGGTATTACCCCCGGGCATGCGAAGGAACTTTACCAGGCGGGCTGCCATTCACTCGCCGTCTCCCATGCTTTGACGCATGCCCAGGACCCCCTTTCAGTCCTGAAGGCCTTCCTTGATCCCTCCTGACATCATCCGGGAAGAAAGTACTCGCCCGAACCCAGGAAACGTTCAAATGCATCTGCCGGCAATGCTTCACTGACGAGATAACCCTGAATAGCGTCGCACCCCAGGCTTTCAAGTGTGGTCAACTGTCCGGCTTTCTCCACGCCTTCGGCGACAACCTTCAGGCTCAGGGAATGGGCCAGGGAGATGATGGCCGAAACGATCGAGAGGCATACCGGCCTGTCGCCCAGATGGGCCACGAATGACTGGTCAATCTTGAGGGATGTGACCGGGAGGCTTGCCAGATAGCTCAAAGATGAATAACCTGTCCCGAAATCATCAATGGCCACGGAAATACCCCTGGACCGGATCTCCTCCAGGTTCGCGATTGTTCCTTTGACGTCATCCAGGATCAGGCTTTCCGTGATCTCGATTTCCAGCAGGCCCGCACGCTCGCCGGGCCCCCACAAACCGATGAGCATGTCCAGAAAATCCCGGTGGCGAAGCTGGATCGACGAGACATTGACGCTGACGCGGGGAACAGAAAACCCCCGGTCGAGCCAGCCGGAAAGATCCCGAAGAGCCTGTCGGACAACCCACTCTCCGACAGCGAGAATGAGCCCTGTTTCCTCCAGTACTGGAATAAAGCCGGACGGCAGGACCATCCCCCGTTCGGGGTCCTGCCAACGGATCAGGGCTTCGACCCCTTCAAGCTTGCCGGTGGCGATCTGAACCTTGGGCTGGTAATAAAGAACAAACTCACCGTTCTGCAGCGCCCGAATCAGCCGGGATTCCAGAGAAAGCCGTTCCATGACCAGATCATTCATCCCCCGGGTATAGAACAGGAAGGCCTCCCCCTCCCTTTGCGCGTTGGCCAAAGCCGTTGTCGCAAAACTCAGCAGCGTTTCCGCGTTACGGCTGTCTTCGGGGCTCAGGGCGATACCGACACGGGTCAAGACGCGAACCTCCTGCCCCGCGACATGGAAAGGGTTCGAGAGTTCGGAGACAATCCGGTCCCTCAGAAAATGCACCACCTCTTCGACCGAAGATAACACATTCAGAATCATGGCAAAGGTATTTTCCCCGATCCGCCCGAGCCTGTTGGAGTTTGATACAATGCCGGAGAGACGGGCAGCCAGCATCCCCAGAAGGGCTTCCCCGGCATTTCTCCCCAGAGTATCGAACAAGGACTGCATCCGCTCGACCGAAAGGACGACCACGGCAGTCAGATGGGTCGCGGTGTCAGGCAAGTCCAGCGACTGACCGAGACGATCCAGAAACAGGGCGCGGTTGGCAAGTCCCGTCAGGCTGTCGTGGTAGGCCAGATAATCGAGACGTTCCCGTTTTTCAATGGCTTCCAGGGCGAATGACAGGTTATCGGCAAGTTCCCTCAAAAGATCGAGCTCTGTCTGGTCAAACGCATCGGACTCGGCGGCATGAAAAACCAAAGCCCCCTTTTCCTCCTCCCCCAGACGGACAGGAAACGCGGCAAAGTTTTGATACATTCGGCCGGATTCTCCCTCTTCCTCTCCCGTTGTTCCACTTCGGACGATCTCCTCCCCCGAAAGAAGGGTCTTTCCTGTCGCCGTTTCGTCCCAAAGCAACTGATCGGCCACCTCCCGGAGATCGGAGAAAACCGAAGAGGCCGCCCGCCAGGCAACAATATGCCTCTCCCCCGTCATGGTGTTGCTGCCGGCGATCCAGACCGCGGGGAAACCCCCGTCCTCAATGGATAACCGGCAGAACTCCGCAAACAGCTCTTCGCGTTCCCGCCTTCGGACGATGACGGAGTTCATGCCGCTCAGCAGGCGCAAGCTGCGGTTGATCCGGATAATCCGGCGCTCCTGCGCGTGATGAAGGGTGACATCGACAGAGACACCACCCACCCGGGGAGGAGCCCCGTTTTCGCTGGGAATCAGGAACCGGTTAGCCAGCCAGTATTGGGTGACCCCGTTCATCCGGGTCACTTCGATCGTCTGGATCGATTTTTTGTTGGCCAGAACCCTGGTGTCGTTGCCCAAAAGGCCCTTGAAGATGTCGTCCTCCCAGACAGTGGAGAGATGCTGGCCCAGCACCTCTTCCGGCGCCTTGGAAAACGTCCGGAACCAATAATCGTTGACGTACTGATAGCGCCCTTCGCTATCGCGAATGTATGCTACCCCGGGGAAATGGTGCATGAAGGCCGAAAACCTGGCCTGACTCTCCCTGAGGGCATCTTCGGCTTTTTTCAGGAGCACTTTCTTCCGGGCGCCATCGATCGCCTGGATAACGGCCAGTCCCAGACGGTCCTGATGTTCTTTCAGGATGTAGTCGGTCGCCCCGTCGCGCATGGCTTCGATAGCGCGCTCTTCACCGATCGTTCCGGACACGAAGATGAAAGGGGTGTCCGGCATCAATTCCCGGGTGATCGCCAGGGCCCGCAGACCATTGAAGTTTGTCGGAAGGGTGTAATCGGAGAGGATGATATCGGGAGAAAAGTCCCCCAGAGCTTCGATGAACGTCTTTTCATCAGCCGCCACCCGGCTTTCGACTGATAGTCCCGCGCGGGAGAGCTCCCGAAGCTCGATTTCGACATCTTCGGGAACATCTTCCAGAAACAGGACCTTTATTCGATGGTCGGGGAAGTTTTCCTGAATCACCCGTCACCTCTCATGCTATGAACCCGTCCGGAAAACGTTCTTCTTCCCACTACGGGCCCATATGTCAATGACTCCCTCAGCAATCCGGCACCTTGTTGGTCAGGACCCAGTAGAACCCGATATCGGAGACGGTTCTGACAAACGCTTCGAACTCCACGGGCTTCACGATATAGCTGTTGACGCCCATACGGTAGGCTTCCACAAGATCTTTCTCCTCACGGGACGAGGTCAGCATGACAACAGGCACGTGTTTCAGATTCTCATCGGACTTGATGGCTTTCAATACACCGATACCGTCGATCTTCGGGAGCTTGAAATCAAGCAGGATCAGCCGGGGCGCGATTCCCGCACGATCCCGGAAAGAACCCCTTCCGTAGAGGAAATCCAGGGCTTCTGCACCATCCTTGACCCAGAACACATGATTGATGAAGTGGTGTTTTTTAAGCGCTCTTTGCGTCAGTTCCGCGTCGTCGGGATTGTCCTCAACCAGGAGAATTTCCACTTTGTTGATACACTCGTCTGTCATGGCCCCCACCTTTTCCGTTTTCCGAAAATCCCGACCCTTCGAAACCATTGGTTATTTTTTCAGGATTCTCCGCCTCGTTCCCGGACAGGTAGCGAAAAATAAAAGGACGCCCCCTCTCCCGGACGGCTCTCGCCCCAGACCCGCCCACCATGGCGGGATACGACCCGTTGTACAATGGCCAGACCAACGCCTGTTCCAGGGAAATCGGCCTGGGCATGCAGGCGCTGAAACACCTTGAACAACTTGTCATAATACCGCATGTCGAACCCTACCCCGTTATCCCTCACCGCATAAACAATTTCTGCGGGACCCGCCATTCCTTCCACACGAACAACCGGTTTTTCATTTTTTTCCGAAAATTTGAACGCATTGGACAAAAGGTTTGTCCAGACCTGCGCCAACAGCGCACGATCTCCCCACACCGGAGGCAAACAACCGATGTCGATGGTCACAGACGAGGCATCTGCGCGGTCGGACAAAATTCCCTGGAGGATCTCCCTGACGAGACCATCCATATCGACCAGGGTCCAGGCAAACGCCTTTTTTCCCATCCGTGAAAACGCCAGCAGATCATCGATCAGCGCCGACATCTTCAGGGTATTGTTCCGGATGACCCCGATGACCCTTTCGGCCTCGGCGTCAAGCTTTCCCGAGTAGTCCTCCTGGAGGATCCGTGAAAACCCGTCGATGGAGCGGAGCGGCGCCCGGAGATCGTGTGAAACCGAATAGGAAAAACCTTCCAGCTCCGCGTTGCTGACCTCCAGCTGGGCGTTCCTTTCGGACAGAACGCGGTTCAGTTCCAGAATTTTCTCCTCGTCCATCTGTTTGTCCGTCAGGTCAAGCAACACCGCCCGTGACGCGACAAGCTGTCCATCTTCTCCACGGATCATGCTCGCGTTCAGCAAAACGGGAAAAAGGGTTCCATTCTTGCGGACAAGACGGATTCTTTGATCCCGGACAGCCTCTCCCAGGAATTTTTTTTGAAAGGCCGTCCGGTACTCCTCCTGACTGTCCGGAGCAATGAGATCAAAGATGGATTTCCGTCCCTCGATTTCCTCCCGTGTATATCCCAGCCACTCCAGTTCCGTTGTGTTGATACGGAGAATGGTCCCTCGCGCATCGACCGAATGATAACCGCAGGGGGCATGGTCATATAAATCCCGGACCTCATCGGCGACCTGCCGGGCTTTTGTCTCCGCCCTCAGCCTCCGGTCAATCTCGCGGGACAGAAAAACCGCCGACAATCCAATCATGAGGAAACTCGTGGCGAATCCCGATCCGGCAAATACCAGCATTTTCCTCCGCTTCTCCAGAAACACCAGGGAGCGGCGACGCAGCGTTCGGTATTCGGAGGACTTGATCGCGTCTTTCTCCTGGCGAATGCGATCCATGACAGCTTTTCCGTGATCCATGATGGTTATGAGGGCTGTATTCCTTGCCATTGGAGCAGAGCGTCCGAGGGCGACGCCGTTTTCCAGCAAGGCCAGTCGACGGGATACCAGTTGTTCCATCTCCCGGACCCGACGCTCCTGGGAAGGGTTGTCGGAAACCAGGGCGGAAAGCTCTCCCATCTGTCCCCTGACTTTTTTCACAGCCTCCAGGTAAGGGGCAAGAAAAGACCGGGAGCCGGTAATCATATACCCCCTCTCTCCTGTTTCGGCATCCTGCAGTTCGGAAAACAGTCGGTCGACCGAGGCGAGCACAATCCAGGAATGTTCCACTTTTCCCGACTCACGGACGAAGGAATTGACGAAGCGGACAGCCACTATCCCCATCCAGATCATGATCCCCAGGGATAAAATGATCACAGACAATGCCAGGCGACGGGGGGAGGACAGCCAGGAATTCAAGGTCCGGGTTCCATCGAGAAGTTCCCCGGACCCATAGACATAAAAAGGATCCCGGAAAAGTTTCCTGCAACGGCTGGACAAACACCCGCAATAGAAAAAAACGACAGGAAAAAGATCAATCCAAACTGCTCCGTTCTTGCGTCAGGTTATAAAGGTTGCACCCATATCTCCTCCCGCTCCCGGGGAGAATGGGGGTGCACCCCGTTTTCTGTCCTGAATTGTCTTTTTTTGTAAGGTTACCCGAAAATTTGATCGAGTCAACAACTTTTTGACGAAAGACTCTTCTGAAACATCTCTATCCACGACAAATTCCTGCGGAAACATTGATCACTTTCCGGTTCTCCCTTCGAGCAAACCGCTGCTCTTCCGGAGGGAACTCTCAGGGTTTTCCCTGAAGCAATCCTATTCTAAAAATAAATTCATATCTTTCAATTTTTTATTTTTAAATTTTATAATTAATTTAATTTATTAAAAAATATCTTGACTTACATCATAATGGTGCTACTATTGCACCATGAAAAGATTCACGCTGCGGCTGGACGACAACATTTACTGGCGGGTCAGGGTGCTGTCAAGAAAGCACAAACGTTCCCTGAATAATGAGATCTGCTTTCTGCTGCAGGAAGCCTTGCAGTCGACCGAAGCGGTTGTCGTCGAACAACTCCAACGGAAGGAGAGAAAAATGCCGAATGACTGAATCAGATCATTTTAAGCATCATTTTTGATGAATAATTTTTTTAATCCACTTTAAAAAATCCAAGAACTGACCGTAAGGTTTCATATCCCGGGATCGGTTTTTCGGACAAAAACAACGGGCAACAAGGAGAATGGACGATGATCACCAAAAAAACCCTACTGCAGATTTCACGATCGGTTGAGGAATATTACGAGATGCTGGCTCATCTCCAGCAGAATAACGACCAGATGTCGGAACTTCAGCGACGGGGAGTCGAGATCACAACCCAGAGGCTGGAAGTTGTCAAGGGGCTGGAAGACACCCATTCGCTGCTGGCCGAAATCAAGACCCGACAACAGGCGATGGTGACAAAAGAGCGGGAACTCGCCGCTCTCGAACAATCCATCATGGACAGGGTCCGGATGATTTCTGACGATACCAAGGCCATTCTGGCGAAATTGTCGGAAGGTCTGGAAGAATAGGAGAAAATGTCATGCGGAATTTCATGTCGGACAACTTCGATCCGGAAAAGCTTCTTCCTCCCCTGCCTGTCGAGGAATCTTCCTTTACTTCCGAGGCCAAGGCCAGGGAAATCGGGGAAAAGGACGGCAAGGAGCGCATACCGGAAATCACCGCTTACTCCCCTTCCCAGTTTGAACTCGGTCTTCTCTCTTACGGGGAAACACGGGTCAACAGGATTGTGGAAAGTGCCCAGGAATCCAGGGCCAAGATCAACAAGTCACTCCAGCCGATCATCTCAAGGCTCTCCAACATCAATACCCGCTGGCGGAACGTTCGGGACCGGGTTGATGCAAGAAAAAAAGACCTGGACAGAGACTTTATCGTTCCGCTCAACCGGATTTTCCACTGGGGCATCATCATCTTTCTGGGACTCGGTGAATTTCCGCTGAACGCCATTGTCTTCCGGATGTTCGGGGAACCGGAGCTGATGACCTATATCATGAGCTCGACTTTGGCCGTCACCATTCCCCTTCTCGCCATGTACAGCGGTATCCAGTTGCGCCACGGCGTCCCCCGGCTGGCGGGCAACATTATTGTCGGGGGCCTCATGCCGGTCTCCATCGGGGGTGCACTGGGCGCCGTCACCTATGTCCGTTCTGTTTACCTGGAAACAGGAGGACACATCCAGAACGCCGTAGGGTCGGACCCCAAAGCGCTGGGATATTCGATCTTTGCCCTGAACCTTCTGGTGTTTTCGGCCGCTCTGGTCACATCCTATATGTCCCATGATCCGGACGAGAAGCTGGATCACCTGCGCCGTTCCATCATTACGCTCGAGCGAAAACGCAAACCACTTCTGGTCATGTATTCGGAAACATCCAGCCGGCTGAATGCCGTCCTCCGGGTCGCCTCCGCCCGTATCGAAGCGGAAAGGGCCAGGACGCTATCCCTGATCTACCTTTACCGGCAGGCCAATTCCAATGCCAGAAGCCCCAACCCTGTCCCCCTGGTCTTCAACCGTCCGCCCGAATTTCCGCAGGCAAAACTCTGGGATCCGGTCACCGAGAATCCTGACGATATCTGAAACACTGAAGGAGACAGCTCCATGAAAACGTTCAGACTGACCCTGTGGCCGATCATGTTTCTGGTGTTGACCCTCGCCGCCTGCACACATCAGGACAAGGGGGCGAAAGCCTCTGCCGCTCCGGGGGGAAGCTCGGCGAAAAATGCCGGGAGCGGAGGCATTTATCGGCACAAAACTGTTCTGATCCTTCTGGACAAGACTGCCAGCGTAAAGGATCAAAACACCGTTTTTTCGGAGGCGATCAACAGAATCATCGATTCGCTCAACCCGGGAGACCATTTCCGGCTGGCTCTCATCACGGGTGAATCCGACGCCGATTTCGACTTTGTGGCGTCTCTCGATGTGAAGGAGAATCCACCCTACAACCCGCTGGAGACGAACGAAGCCGTCTATAAGGACACCATCGCCCAGCAGGCCGAACAACGCAAAACACTGATCGCGGGATTGAGGTCAAAGGTTCAGGAGGCACTCAAGGCCAAACCGACGGCGCAGACGACTGACCTTTTCGGCGCCATCTATGCGTCGAGCCTGTACTTCAACCGTGTTCGTGATCAGAAGATTCTCGTTATCCTGTCAGACATGATCGAAGAGGATCCGAACTGGAGGTTCAACCATCTCCGTTGGAACGAACATATCCGTAAGGCCATTCTCGCGCATGAGAAAAAACTCGGGTTGATCCCTGACATGAGCGGAATCTGTCTGTACGTTGTGGGGGCCAAGGCACCATCGCTTGAAATGCTGCAGAATATCCGGTTTTTCTGGACCCGCTATTTTCAGGAAGCCCACGCAGGATTTTCGCCTGACCGCTACGCCCACACGATGCTTTACTGGCCTCCCCCCTCAGACTGTACCGGAAAATCTTCCGGAAGGAACACCTGACGATGAAACGGATTTTTGAACTTTTTTTTCAATTGTTCAGATCCCGACCGAAAAAAAAAAATGGTGTACTGCCACCGGTTTCATCTTCCAATAATGGCCAGCATGCCATTGACGACGCAGTCCTGAAAACCATCGCCGACCTGGGCGGTCCCAAAAGGGCCTCCCATGGCCGTAAAGGAAAGGCGCCACGCATTTTTGACAGAAAATGATCAAGAAACGATTGAAATAAAAAAAAGAGGACACTTCCGGCCCCGGTGCCCGGAAGACTTGACCAATTGAAACCGGGATGCCCTATCCCCAAGGAGAAACCGATGGGTTCCGACGTTCGTTACCGGGTGCTCGATCCATATAATGATGATATCAGCTATACATTTGACGAAAAAGACGAAGCCAACCGCTATATTGAAAAATCCTACCCGGCCCTCCGGCGTTCGATGGCCTATGTGTTCAGGATGGAGGAGGTTCCGACGGACCGGCTGATCACCCGGAAGACCCTGCTGAACATGATGAAGGTCCTGAAAACCGACGGATACTTCATCGAACCGGTCAACAAAGGGAAACTGGAAGAAAGTCTTGCAGATGAGGATGTAGCCGCTTTCAGGGAGTTTTTCAGCAGCCGGTTTCGTTTTTTTCATGACAAGGACAGATAGAAGCGATCCAGAAATCGATTGGGTCAATTCCCGATCAGCACAAGCGTTTGTCCCCTCAGGCGAGGACAGGGAGATGGACCCTGACCGGAATATCCGGGAGCAGCCGCCTGAGGGTATCCGGATTCAGTGAGGTTGCAAGCGGCCATGGGTCGGGAACCGGGCGACAGACAAGATGAAGGCAATGCACCCCCAGGTGTTCCAAAACCCGAACAGCTGACAGGACCTGGGAAAGACATCCCAGGTGTGGGTGGCTGACCAGATGGATACGGGAACGATCCAGATCCCGCCTTTCAAATGCACTCAGGATGCCGCTTCCATCAGCAAAAAAAGGGGACAAGACCCCGCCCGTCCCTTCGACAACCAGCGCATGACTTTCTCCCAATCGCCGCACCGCATCCCGCAAAGTGGCCGGATCGATCGTCACCCCGCTCCGAAAAGCTGCTGTCATCGGATCCAGCGCCTCTGGAAATGCAAGCAACCATTCCGTCCGGAGGGACTTCACACCGGAAAGGACCCGGCATCTTGACGGGTCGCTGCCGGAATCTTCTCCCGACCCTCCCGTGAGCACAGGTTTCAGGTAAGCCGGCGTCTTCCCTTGTGCAGAAAATTCCCTTAAAAGGATCGCTGACACATGGGTTTTTCCGACACCGGTATCCGTTCCGAGAACCAGATCAAAATCCGGGAAAACGGATGACATTTCTGGATCGGGTGCCGTTTTTCTATCCTTCCCGGACTAGGTCGATCGAAAGAGGGATCGGATTCGTCAGGCACCAGACGGCAGGGCATTGGTCCCGAGATTGTTCCTCAATTTCCCGGAGAACCTTTTCCGGGGAAAGGCTTGTCACAAATAACCGGATCCGGACACCGTCGGTCAGGGGGTTTTTCGTGATCCCCAACGGACGGGTCATGTCCACGACATTTTCAACCCGGATCCGTAGACGCTCGACTTCCACTCCTGATTGTGCCGCTACCATCATGAATGTACCGGCAAAACAGGAAGCCATTCCGAAAAGACAATACTGAAGCGGACCGGGTGCCTTCCCTCCACCGCCCATGGCGCGGGGATTGTCCATTTCCAGTTTGAGCGTTCCTTCTTCGAAGACGAGATCGGCATGGAACTGCGCACCGGATCCCCGGGTATCCCATTCACCTTCAATCGCGTTTTCCTTTTTGGCCTTCCGGGGATCAAGTCGAAACATCTCGATCGTTTTTGAGAGAGCGTCCACATTGACATGGTTCATCTTCAACCTCCTTTTCCGGCCACTTCCGACAAAACATGGATGACACGGTCCTGCTCCGTTTCCGTCAATTCGGGAAAGACCGGCAATGACAGGACAGACGCGGAAAGACGGTCGGTAACATCAAGACCGGTCCGGAAAAATGACTGAAATGCCGTCTGCCTGTGTTGGGGAACGGGATAATAGATCTCTGTGCCGATCCCTTCCTGCAACAATCTCTCCTTCACTCGATCCCGGGTCACTGTCCGGGAAAAAACAATCGTATACTGGTGAAACACGGCCTCCCCCGTCTTTTGCACAGCAGGGACGCGAAACAGGGACTGGCCGGAAAAGGCGTCCGAATAACGCTTTGCCAGAAATCTGCGACGGTTGTTCCATTCCGGAAGAAATGCGAGCTTGGTTTCGAGAATCGCCGCCTGAATCGCGTCAAGCCGGGAATTGTACCCCAGCTCGTCGTGAACATAGCGTTGCCGACTGCCATGGACCCGCAAACTCCGTATCCGATCCGCCATCTGGGGATCCTGTGTGGAAATGAGTCCTCCATCTCCGGCGCCGCCCAGATTTTTTGTCGGAAAAAAAGAATATGCCGCACCGCGGGAGAAAGTCCCCGCGCTTTTGCCATCATGGAGAGCGCCGATCGACTGGCAAGCGTCCTCGACAACCCAAAGACCCCTATCTTCTGCCCATCGGGAGATGGCGGCCATGTCTGCCATCTGTCCATACAGATGGACGACCATGACCCCCCTGACGGGGGCGTTTCCATTCAGTGTACGGAAAACACCATCCTTTCCCCGGACGGCCTGGGACATCAGTGAACGCTCCAGGGTCTCGGGGGTTACCAGAAAAAGGCGGTCATCCACCTCCGCCCAGAGTGGACGCCCTCCTGCGAGGCAAATTGAACTGACTGATGCGTAAAAAGTGAAGGAAGGTACCAGGACTGCTTCCCCCATGGAGAGACCTGCAGCCTTCAGAAGAAGTACCAGAGCATCGGTACCCGAAGCGACACCCACTGCATGAGGAGACTTCAAAAAGTCGGCGATCTTTTTCTCAAAACGCGAAACCGTCTCTCCCAGGACAAATTGCTGGGTCGCCAGAACCGGCTCGACAGCAGCACGGATTTTATCTCCGACCTCTCGGTATTGCCGGGTCAGGTCAAAAAATGGAATGGGATTCGGCGATGTCACGGAGGATCCTTTCTGGGGTCAGGACAGATGGTGGAGGAGAGGCGATTCCATGGACCCGGACTGTCTCCGGGCATGCTCTCGACGGGGAAGCGGTGGTATGCGGAGGATCAGGCCGACCGGAAGATGATTCGGGTCCTTGATCAGTGTCCGATTGGCTTCCAGAATGGTTTTCCAGAATTGTGGATCCCCATATATCCGGCTCTTTGCAGCAATGATCTGGAGGGTATCTCCGTCCTGGACCCTGTAGAGGCTTGCTTTTCCTCGTAGCGGGTGCATATGGAGCCACTGGACACGCGCTGACCGCAGATCTTTTTTAAAAGACCGGTCCTGCTGTCCGAACAGACGAAGATAAAGCCTGACCCTGCGGGTTTTCATCGGATGTATCAGGGCCGATTCACGAAGGTGAATCCGGGCTCTTTCCATCAGACGGCCGGAGGCTTCGGGGCCGGAGAGCCCAACTCCCTGGAGCATGGGCAAGAGTTCTGGAGATGCCTTTCCCGCTTTGAGGCTGGATGCCACCTTCCATTCAATTTGTCCCATGTGAGAGAGAACGGTCGGATCCTTCGGCATTTGTGCCAGAGCCAAGGATTCTTCCCTGAATGCGCGCACCATGTCACCCATCTTGAAATAGCACCATCCGAGGCTGTCACGATACGAAGGATTCTTGGGGTCGAATGTCAGTGCCCGGAGGATCAGGTAACGGGCTTTGACCAGATTCAGATTCTCCACAACATCGGTATACCCAAGGTAATTGAGGGCGTCCGGAAAACGGGGGTCAAGACGGATCGATTTCTTCAGTCCGGAGATGACACGGGGAAGGTACTTTTTGTGATCCCACTGATCCAGAAGGACAGCCTCGTTAAAGACAAGCAAGGCGTTGTCAGGCTTCAGGACCATTGCCCGCCGGAGAGCTCTCATGGCCTGAGGGTACTTCTTCCAATCCTCATATGTCAGGGAAAGGGAGAAATCGATCTGCCACTTGTCCGGGGCCATTCTTTGGGCCCTGGACAGGTAACGGACAGCTTTTTGAGGATTTCCCAGTTTCCGGTAAAGATCACCCAGAGCAAAATAACCCTGGTAGCTGCCAGGAAATTTCCGGATCATGACCCGATAGTTGGCAATGGCCTTGTTGAAATGGAGGGAACGCTCATAGACACTGCCCAGAAAAGACAACAACCTGAGATTTCCGGGGTTTTTCCGGATAATGGTCTGAATCTCGTCAATCGCCGGACCGAAGCGGTTCTGTTCGACCAACAGGGAGGAAAGAATCAGCCTGAACCGGTCGTTTCCGGGGTGCTCCTCGATGATCTGTCCCAGGAAGGAAATCGCCTCGGAAATCTTGTTTTCCGCCAGATAAACCTTCAAAAGCTTGGCTTCCACCTCGGGGTTTCCCGGCTGGATGCGATTCAGGATATGCCGGTATTTTGCCTGGGCATCCTTCCATTTTCCTTCCTGGGAATCCAGGTCAGCCAAGGACTCCCACCCTGGTTCGAACGCCGGATTGCGGGAAATTGACATTTCAAAGTATGTTCGGGCCTGGGCATACTGGTGCTCACGGGTATATTCAAAACCCAGATAGAAAGGCAGATAGGTGGACGTCGGATCCTTCTTGATTCCTTCGGCCATTGTTTTGAGGCCTTCCTGCGTCTGTCCCGTCCGTGAATAAAGATCAAAGAGCGCCACATAAGCGTCTTCCTTCAACGGGTCGATGGCGATCACCCGATCCCTGTATATGGGGATAATCTCCTTCAAACGGCGTATACGGTCCTTCTTGTCTGCGGTAGAAAGTGCCATCTGACGCTTGACCCGGGCGAGTTCCATCCAGGGCCTCAGGCGATCCGGGTGGGCACCCGTCAGATCATTCAATGTCGTAAGGGCCGAACCAAATTGTCCGGTCTGTTCCTCCAGGCGGGCTTTCATCAGTTCCAGGTCGATCGATCCGGGACGATACTTCAGGGCTTTGCGGATTTCATCCAGGGCGAGGTAGGGGTTGTCCATGCTTTCGGCGATATTGGCCTGAATCTGGTGATAATAGGATTGCCATGGGCGGGGGCTGTCAACCGGTACCGGCTTTGTCGATGATATGCGCGTTTCCTGATTCAAAGAGGTCTGCGAAACCGTCTGCGAATTGAAACATCCGGACAGTCCCAGAAATACCACGGGAACCACCCATTGGCGGAGCCGACGAGAAATGCTTGAATCCGGAATCAACGGCACTCCTTTTCAGTTATGGGGGGGTCCGGTAAAGACAACTGTTTGACAGGTTTCAGCCGGATGCGGACCTGGGGAAATTCCCCCGTGGCGATTTCAGGGTCCATCAGTCGCCTTTCTTTGGGAGACGCCAATGACTGGCATCGGACGTGAGCGGATGAGTAGGCCAGAGATGCCACTTTCCAGCCTTGGCGTATCAGCCCTGACAACCGTTCCGGCCACAAAGCGTCCAGCGAAACCTTCCTGTACAGAGAACCGTAATCTGTTCTGGCGTAGAGAATGCCATGTCTTTGTTCAATGAAGGGGACTTCCTTGCGAATCGGGAATGGCGATCCCATTTCCATCCGCAGGTATTGGTTCCGGTCGAATGCGTAACCGCCGAATTCGAAAGCGATTTCTCCCCGTCCGGATGCTCCGGGCGTCATACGGTATTTCAGCATCTCCTGTTGTTCCGCTGCGGGCCAAAAAAAGCCGCGGTGGCCGTCACAGTCAAAATAGCCGCAAAGCGGAGAGAGTACGGCCCTGTGCCCTTCGGTCAGGGCGATATGGAACCCGCCCAGCGTTTTTCCCGGGAGGAAGGAGACAGTCCTGACGTTCCCTGATGCACACAACACCGGCAAGGAAACAACAGGCAACAGGTATAGGATGAGAAAGGAATTCGGCTCGCTGGTTGATCCCGAAACGGAACTCATCGCACCTCCCCGTCCTGTACTGAACAATTTTCATCTTTTTAGTGTAATAAACCTTCGGAGGGAATTCAAACCAAACCGGCGACCGAGGCAGGCTGACCTTGCTTGATTATGGCCCTTTCCCGAAAGCAGAAACCGCCCGTTCGGGTTCAGCCAATGATGCCTGGCCTTTCAATCCGGCCTTCATCGAGGTCGATCAGATCAAAAGGGTTGAGTCGGAAAAGATCAAATCGGGCACCCACTTCCGGATATACCTGAAGGCGGGCCCTGGCGCGCTCAGGAGAAACGGGGGAGTGTTCAATCGAAAGTTTCCATTGACGGATTTCCTCCGCGGAACGGTGTATTCCATGTTCCAATACCCAGGAGAGGACACATGAATCATCAGAACAACCCAGAATCGCAACCCTGAGGCCTTCCGCACGAAGACCGGTGAAATCGAGTAACCGGCCGTCCAGAAAAGGCTGTGGCCCCAGGAGGTTTGGAACATACTCTTCCGGGAGATGTCCTTCGTGGAAAAGCCGGACCTTGTCGATCAGCCGGGGAAGTATCGGAAATCCTCCCAGCGTTTCCCGAGGAGATCTCAACCGTTCCCGCATTTATGTTTCCCCTTCCGTCAGCAAAACCTTCCATACTGGATCGGTGAGCTTCCCGATCCGCCCCTGAACTCAGGGGAATCGTCCATCTGAGTCCCCTGACTGACGACGGGCTTCCATACCCTTGAGATGGAGCAGGGGAGACGGCCACAATCTTCCGCCGGTTACCTGAGAAACTGTCCAGACACCTGACAAAACCACAGACCACCCCCGGGAAGCTCCCCTCTCGAGGAGCCCCCCTTTTCCGGAAGACAATCCGAACATCATACGGGATACCCTGTCGACTGTCTCCCATGATGACACATTTTCCGAGACAATCTGCACCGCTTCATTCAGAACAGCCAGAATCCAGAGATCGGCTATTTCCGATACGGTCCGGATTTCGCCTTGTTCCATTCCGGCCGAAGCTCGGGAAATTGCCGCTGCTGGCCCGATTGGCTCTTCTTCCAGAAAAAAGGAGTGTCCAAAGAACCGGTGAAAGAAAGACATCATTTGCCGGACTCCGGACCGTCCGATCTTGTTCATCGTCTCTCCTGGCAAGGTTTCCCAGCCCCTTTTTGCCAATTCAGCATCCAGTTCGGACAAGATATTCCGATCACCCCGGGTAAAGGCCGTTGCTTCGGAAAAGCCCCGGGCCAGAAGTCGGTTGACGACTCCTCCGGGCCCTTCTCTTGATAAGGCCGGGTACAATTCGAGCATCACCGAAAAATCGGATGCCAACTGGACGGTGGCGTCATCCGTCTTCAAGCCTGCACCGATTTCCAGGGCTTCCATGGAGCGGGGAGGCATCCCGACCGGACGAAGCCGGAAGATTCTGCCGGGGTATCTCAGCCCAGCAGACAATTGGGTGACTGTCAGGGTATCCAGAGAAATGCCAATGGCTGTTTCCGGCGTCACATGGTCTTCCAGCTGAAAAACAAGATCCATCTTTTCTGCGGGGTCATCGGGGTTCATCTCCACGACCATGTTGCAACCGCCCAGATCCGCAAACTGAGTCGTCCCCGACAACAGGGAGAGAAAGGAATCCCGGGCCAGAGAGGTCATCCGGCCGGTATGGACAGACTGGGACAATCCGGTACGGAAGTTCTCGAGCTGGGACTCTAGGGATGAAAAGTCCTTTTCGAACCAGACGACAGGATACCCCCTGGCCAGAACCCAGTGGACAAGAGGCGCGCTATACCGGTTGGCGCCGATCACACCCAGTTTTTGTACAGGCGATCTCATGGAGCAATCATGTCGATGAGCGAAGACTCCTGAAGAGGAAAAAGCAATCGACTGAAAACAGGACCGGAGCAACGACGAAGGCTACCAGGTCCATGATAAATCTCATCCTCCGGGCCTTGGCCATCACGACATCCTCGGGAGCCTGGAGGACAACAAACCAGGAGTGGGTGGACAAGCCCTGCAGGTCGCTCATAAGGGCCGAACCGAACATATATCGGTCCCCTTTAACAGACGCCTTGAACCCACCCGATACGCCCTGATGAAACCTGTCGAGGACATGCCCGAGACCAATGCCGTCCATCCTCTCTCCAATCAGGAGGTTGTTGGAACTGGCCAGAATATGGCCTCCGGAAGAGGCGATGTAAGAAAGGCCAGGTGCCCCCTGCTTTCGGGGTGTATAAAGATAGGGGTACATGAAGCCCGAAAGATTTTCGGCGCCCACAAGATATCCCATCGGCTTGTCGGCTGAAGTTTGCCCGGCCTTGAGAATGGGGACGGCCAGAAGCAGGATCGTAATCCTGTTCGCCTGGTTGAAGATCGGGGAGGAGAACAGTGCGGGACCTCCGTTTTTCCTCAGGCGCTCAAGGAGCCTTTCTGTTTCCTTTTCGTATGGTGCCAGATTTCTGTAGTCATATTCGCCCAGTCGGTTACCATCAAGGCCATAGACGGCCCATCCCGCAAAATGCCCCAAAGTCCCCGTAGTGGCGTATTTTCCCAAATCTGCGTGGATTTCTCGTGCAGAACCCTTGATGACGGATTCGGAAAGAGACTTCCCGAGCAGCATGGTATCGCGGATATCCTGCACCATGACCCTGCTGATTCCGGATGCCATGTCCCTGGCCGATTTTGGCAGGGGATTCCGGGTGACATAATAGGTGGCCATGACTTCACGATAGTAGAGGACTACCATGATGGAACTCGGGATAATCATCATCAGGAATATGACGAGGGCCACATTCCAGCGCCAGAGGGTTGCCTTCCTTCCCGAAGAACGGGCAACAGGTCCTTCCGGTAGATCCGGATTCACATGCACTGCCCGGATATCATCAACAGGTTCGGTCATGAAACTCTTCCTTTCGGGTTTTTCAGGCACGGGTCATCAGCCAGAAAAACTTTCAATCTCACCATTGTTCCTTGTGCACCCTGTCATCAGGGTAGCCGATTCCCCGGAAAAAGGCGTCCGTCTCCCCTACCATCTCGGGCGGGCCACAAATGTAGATTTCCGCCCCGTCCTTCTCCCGAACGAGTTCCGGAAGCAATCGGGTGATACGGCCCGCAAGCCCTGTCCGGATATTCCTGGCCGGCGTTTCGACTGGAGACGAAGACCCGTTTCCGCGTGAAAGCGCGGTTACGAGTTCAAATTCCGCTATCGCCAGGGCATAATCCATCAGCTCTCTCTCGTAGATAAAATCCGAACTCATGCGATATCCGTAATACAGGCTGACGGGAACCTTCCGGTTTTCCATCAGGATTGTACGGATCATTCCACGAAGGGGAGCGATGCCAGAACCCGACGCCACAAAAAGGTATCTTTCTGGCTGTGGCTCGTTTTCCTCTCTCAGGACAAATGACCCGTAGGGTCCATCGATATTGACCGGATCTCCCTGCCGACATTCGTGGATCCGGTTCGAAAAAAAACCTCCGTCCCCCACTCTGGTTATGGTCAGTTCAAGGAATCCCTTTTCAAGGTCCCGGGGAGAAGACGCCACCGAGTAAGCCCGGCGGACGGGACGTCCCTTGGAGTTGAGGAAACCGGGAATGGACGCCATGACAAATTGGCCAGCCCGAAAGGAAAAAAGACTCCCAGCCGGCAAAGCCAGACGAAATGTGCGAACCCTCGGGGTCTCGTTGATAATGTCGATGAGCGTAGTGGGGATAACTTCTCGGGCTGCCATGGCTCATTATCTCCCTCGGCCCGGAAGCCTGTCAAACCTTTGAGGAACCGGGAATCAGCTTCCCAGCTTCAGTGAAAAACCCACTTTTCTGGCCCGTTTCAGAACACGCGAAAACAGGAAAAGGGATCCGGCAACATACAAAAGGTCAAAGACAAGCGCCCACCCCAGCTGGAGCCAGGAAAATCCCCTTCCGGAAAGGACCTGGCGCATACCTTCAAAAATATGGGATGCCGGGACAAAAAAAGCGATCTGGCGGAAGCCTTCGGGCAAAACGGAGACCGGATTAAAAACTGCACTCACTGGCTGAAAAAGAAAAATCACTCCCCATGCAAGCACTTCCGCCTCCTGTCCAAACCGCAGGATCAGAGCGGTCGTCATGATTCCCAGCGCCCATCCCATAATGACAAGGCAAAGGACAAAAGGGATCAGGGAGAGCCCCAGACTGAACAGGGAGTATGAAAAAAGCAGGTACGCCAGAAGAATGGCTGTACCTGAGGAAAGGGTGATCTTCAGGATACCGGTCATCATCGCACCTGCAATGATATGGTAAGGAGTGACTGGAGCAACCATCAGGTTATAGAGGTTCCTGGACCAGATCTCTTCGAGGAACACAACAGAAATGCCTTGCTGGGACCGATACAGCATGTCCCAGAGCAGAAGCCCCCCCAGCAGGGCCTGGGCTGCAGTCGTCCCGGGCAACACCCCCTGCCTCAGATAGAGCGTTAAAAATCCCCATACGAGAAGATCCAGAAGTGGCCAGTAAAAAATTTCCATCCATCTGGGGATGCTTCTCCGGTAAAGATAAACCTGCCGCAAAAGAATACCCGCTAAAGGTCGGAGGGAAAACAGGGGAACCGGGGGACGGGTCAATGGCAGGCTCTCCACCGGCGCGCTCTCCAGATCATTTGTCGGCATTTTCATCCCGCCTCCTGTCCTGTCGTGCCTGGTTGACGGAACGGATGAAAACGGCTTCAAGGTTGTCACAGTCGAAAAGTCCGTAAAGTGCGTCTCGCGTTCCGCAGGCCACGCTTTTGCCGGATTCTATCAGAAGAATGCGGTCCGAAAGCCTCTCCACCTCACGCATGTTATGGGAGGTATAAACGAGTCCCAGCTGTTCCTTCCGGACCTGCTCAAGCAGAAGTTGCCGGACTTCGGCCGATGCTTCCGGATCAAGCGTAGCGGTCGGTTCGTCCAGGAAAAGGATTTCCGGGCGGGAAATCAGTGCCTTTGCCAGCGAGAGGCGGGCGATCTGCCCGGTAGACAAACGGCCGACCTTCGTTTTGGCCAAAGGCTCCAGGGAGAACCGCTCCATCATCTCCCTGACCGCCTGTCCCGGCTGGGGCAAATTATAAACAAGGGCAAAAACCTCCAGATTTTCACGGACAGAAAGGGAGTACGGCAACGAGAGATCCGTCGAGGCATAATTGACGAGATGGGCAACCCGGCGGCGATGGCGGATGATGTCTACACCAAATATCCGGACGGTTCCGGAATCGGGTGTCAGAATACCCAGAAGCATCTGGAGGAGGGTCGATTTTCCCGCCCCGTTGGGTCCCACGATGGAGAGGACTTCTCCGCGCGAAACTTCAAGGGAGATACCGTCAACCGCAGGAGGCTGATCCGGTGAAAACCTTTTTGTCAGCTGGCGCGCCACCAGAACGTGGCCATCAGACACCCCCCGACCCTGCTTTCAGGTTGACAAAATGCAGGATATAGCGTTTCCCTGTATTGCCTTTGAGACCTGTGAAGGAGACATAGAGGTCGAAAGACGGGGTCCGGGGGGAGACAGAAAAGTGAACGGGAATATCGACCGAATCACCGTTATTGAATACCCGATCCCGGGTCCATGCCATCTCCCCCCGGGAAGCGCCCTGTTTTCCGTCGACCCATCGGGGCGGGGAAGACAGGACAAGAGAGACAGGACCCGACTCCAGATGCTCAAACGTGAGCCGAAGACGGATGTCCAGCCCTCCACCCTCACTCTTCACGGAAATCACTCGCGCAACAAATCGGGGAGTAGCAATCTGGAGGACGGGAGGACGGGACGGGTTGCTTTCCGGAAACAGACTGGTCGGAGGAACCGGAAGAGGAACCTGATCGACCCCTTTCTCGCCAGCGCGAAGAAGCGTGTGGCGGTTGGGAAGGGTCATGTAAAAGAATATGGTATAGACAATGCCCCCCACAAAAAACAGGACCGCGACACTCCCCAGGATCCAGTAAACTCTTCGGGACCCCTGACCGGGGCGCGAATGGGAAACGCCCAGGGAGTCATATCGTGAACGGTCATCATCCATTATAAAACCTCCCTACTCGAATATTGCGCTAAAACCAGAGAGAAATCCCCGATACCAGGGGAGTGAGAAAGAGGAACGACCCATTCGTATTGAGTCCTGTGGGGTCCATTTCCACGAAAATACCCATTGAAAGCGACGGCACGTGCCACTCTACACCCCCTCCTCCATCCAGGAGGAGTCCATAAGGATGCCCGGACAGACTTCCGGCGTTTGACGCGGAAAACGAAGCCATCCCGATATCCAGCCGGACATAGGGAGAAACCGTTCCCCAGCCTGTCAGATCTTTGGGTAACAGACTCAGGAGATTCCAGGCCCCGCCGGTTTTTGCGATAAAACCGGTAATACTGGCGGATCCCGGAATGGGTCCGACCTGCTGCGTCGACGACGAGGGATTCACCGCGAATGGATTGCTGGAACTGGAAGGAATTGTCAGGGACGGACCCGGGGTCATCTGAAAATAGGTCCCTGAGACAATCCAGCGAAACTTCCCCGGATTCAACCCCGGATAATAGGAAAGCTCTCCTCCAACCCCCAGTCCGGCGTTCAGGTAACGGGACACACCCGATCCGGTCGGCAAAAAATAGGAAATGGTCGGCGCTAACGACCAACGGTCAGGAGGTTCCGGTGACGCGACCTGAGGGCCAGTCGTCCCGGTCGGCGGAGGATTCTCCGGTCCCGGAAGGGGTGGATCCCCCCACGCGAAAGGTATTCCGGCAGACACTGACAGGAGCAGAACCCATAAAAATCCGGATCTCCTCACGGGAGCCCTCCGGCAGGAAGGGTGCCTCGCTCAAAATCATAATTGATCCCCATATCCCGCTTGAGCTGGGCCAGACTGATCGCAAAATCTGCCTGGGCCTGAACAAGGTCGGACCGGGCCTTCGCCAGATCCCGTTCTGTCTGGGTTACCGCAACCGTCGTCCCCGTCCCGACGCGAAACTGGGTTTCCGCCAGATCCACATTTTTTTCCGCCTGGTCAACCAGAACCTTTGAGTCACGGATTTTCTGTCCGGCGGTCTTCAGGGTGTACAAATCGGAAAGGACGCTCTGGATAACCCCCTGACGAAGGTCTTCCCTTTGAAACTTGATTTGCTTTAATTGGGCCCGCGATTGCCTGACCTGTTCCACGTTCAGAAAACCATTGAAGATAGGGATCGTCACGGTTGTCGCAACCGACCAGTTATAGACCAGCGGAAAAAATTCGCTGTCCAGACTATAAGCGCCGACGGTCTGTACGGTCGGCATGAACTGTGCCTGATTAAATCGTACAGCCTGTTTTTGGGCTGCTGTCTGCTGGTCCAGCTGTTTGAGATCCGGCCGGTGGGCGATCGCAATGGAAACAACCTGATCTGCCGTATAGGGAATTTCCAGAACAGGGTGAAGAGGGGCCACGCGATAAGGCGTATGGCCGATGACACCCATGGCCCGGTTCAGGGCCAGTTCATCCACATGAAACTGATTGTTGTCCTGGACCTGGGTCAGGATCATGTTCGAAAGGTTCACCCGGGCATTCAGGACATCATAAGCGTTGGCCACTCCGTCATTATAACGGGCCTCAGCGACCTTAAGCTGCAACCTGTAATCCTCAAGCGTCAGTCGATCCACCTCCAGAAGCTCCTGATCTTTCAGAACACTGAAATAGGCCCTCTCTACACCAAAAACGACATCTGTCACCGTTTTGGCTGCCCCCTGATGGGAGGCTTTGTACAAGGCTTCGTTCTGGGCAACCTGGGATCTTCTTCTGCCAAAGGCAAAAAGGGTCTGGGTAAGCGTCAGGGAAGCCTGATAAAAATCGTACGAGACCGGTGATTCCGGAATGGTGAAAGGAAATCCGGGCTGGGGACCGAAATTTCCCGTCTCGCGCGTATAGGCCGAACTTCCGGCAAGGGTCGGATAATACTGGCTTTGGGCAATTCCGATTCCTGCATGGGCGCTGGAAACTCCCGCATTCGCCGCACCCAGCTGAGGCTGGCTACGAAGAGCAATCGAAAGGGCGACAGGGAGCGATAGGACATAACCACCGGGATGCTTGTCCTGGATAATCTTGATTGCGGAAGACTCCAGGGACGTTTCTTCGTCCGGAGTCCCGACAGAGACGGGTGTTTCTGGGACGGCATAAGCCGGAACGATGATGGCCCCCAGAAGATAAATGACCACCAATGCAAGGATGGGGATCCGATGGGAAAAATTTCCCCGCCTGCCAATGCTTTTTCCGAACTGATCGCCCCACACCCTCACGGCCCCGTTACCGCCCTTATTCAAGCTGCATATATTGTCGCCTTTACTCATTGATAAAAATTATTATACAATTTAAAAAATAAATTTTTTTCGAATTCTTTATTTTTACCAAATTGCCCATTAATTTCCGAACTATATTTTTTGGAGCATCAAATGACGCTATCTCAAATACAGACATTTGTCGTAGTCAGCCAAACCCTTAACTTTACAGGAGCAGCACAGGAGCTGGGGATCACCCAGCCTGCGATCAGCACCCAGATCCAGCTTCTGGAAGAAGAACTCAAAACCCGCTTGTTCAACAGGGTTGGACGCAGGGTTTACCTGAGCCAGTCAGGACTCCTTTTCCTCGAGCATGCGCGACAGATACTCGAGAAAGTCGCGTTAACCACAGAGTCGGTTACCCGGTTCAGACCTGTCTCCAAAACCGATCCCCTGAACCTCGGGATCGGTTTTGGAACAGGCCTCAAGGATGACACACCCTTCCTGAATTATCTCAGGGGTACCTATAAAAACGCCACTGTCCAGTCACACCAGGCGCTCGATGCCGATTTGATCCGGGGACTTGAGGAACATTCGGTCGATATCGCCCTGACCCAAATCCCCGAGGAAACTCCGGGCCTGGAAGAATGGACCGGGAAAATGGACCTGACGCCGGTCGTCAAGACAAATATCCTTGTGGTCGCCGCACCTCATGCTGTCTCCCAGAACTGGCGAAGAGATCCACGCATTCTGGAAGAATACCCCCTCATTCTCCCTGCAAAAAGAACTTTTTTCAGGGATTACATTGACAGTGTCCTTGCAAGGCTTTCCCTGAAAGTCAACATCGCTCTCGAAACCCATGAGGCCAGCCTGATCCGGAAAGTCCTGCTCTCAGGTATGGGCATCGGGATCCTCCCGGCTTCCTCCGTACGGGAAGACCTGGACAAAGGTCTTCTCACAGGCCTGTCAGTCCCCGAGCTATCAAGTGGATCCGTTCTGGGGATCCTGACCCGGAAACATGATCTGTCCGATATCCCCTCCCCCATTCATCTGGGTGTCCGGATCTTCACATCCGGCTGGATTCGTCTCGGTACAGGATCGGTCTGATCTACACTCCCGAAGGCTTTTCTTCCCAGTCCATGCCATCCTGGGTGCCTCCCTTCACCGGAAACTTCCGGTGGAAGGACAGATAAACGGTCGGAACCAGAACCAGCGTAAACAGGGTCGCAAGCGTGAGGCCCCCAATCACGGCACGCGCCAGCGGAAGGCTGTTCGAACTCCCCACATCGAACCCCATGGCCATGGGGATCAACCCTACAATCGTCGCCAGACTCGTCATGACAACAGGCCTGAGCCGGGTTCTCCCCGCCCGGACAACCGCATCTTCCAGCGAAAGCCCCCCCTCCCTCTGCAGCCGGTTGGAATAATCTACGAGGAGGACTCCGTTACTGGCCGCAATTCCGACCGTCATGATAACACCCATGAACGCGATTGTGGAGAAGTGTGTTCCCGTAAGAAAAAATAGCCATATGACACCGATAAAGCTCATGGGAACGGAAAACATGATGACGAACGGATCCACAAGAGAACGGAACTGTGTCGCGAGAACCATGTACACCAGAAGGATGGAGGACAAGGCAGCAATGGCCAGGGACAGGAAAGCTCCCTTCTGCTGGGCAATCTGTCCGGCAAGAACAATTGAGAAACCGGAAGGAACATGGGCATGGGCAACATATTTTTTCAAATCCTTGGCGATATCACCCAGGGGTCTGCCGACAGGATTGGCTGAAATCGTAATCAGTCTTGTCATACGCTTTCGGTCTATCTCGTTGGGTCCAGACGATTCGTTGATGTGGGCGATATCTCTCAGAAGGATCTGCTGCCCGTTGGCATTTGTCAAAAAAACGTTTTTCAGATCTTCCAGGGAATGCCGGTAAGGCCTGTCCAGCTGGACAACGATATTATATTCGTTCCCGGTCGAAGGGTCCGTATAGATGGAAGGGTTGTTTTCGTTACCGACGAAGCTCCAGAGGACGGTCGAAGCGACCTGCTGCACCGACAGGCCCACGAGGGCCGCTTTCACCCTGTCGACTCTCACGTCGAGTTCCGGATAGTGAAAATCATTCGGAAGGATCTGAATATCCCCGACCCCCTGAATCGCTTTCATGTGTCGAGCCACCTCTTCCGCAAACTGCTCTCCTGTGGCGAGGTCATAACCGTAAATCTCGACATCGATAATTCCCTGGTAACCGAAGTTGAGGATGCGTTCGATCAATCCACCCGGCATGAAGTAGATTCCGACTCCGGGAAACATTCCCTTCATGGCCGAACGGACACGGTCCATCAGTTCGTCCGAGGTCTCTTTGCGTTTGTCGGGATCGACCAGGTTGACCTGTACAAACGCTGTGTCGGGACCCGTGTTGCTTGTAAATACGGAAGCCGCCCCGTTGGTTCCACGTCCCGCGGTATTGCGAAGTCCGATATTGGAAGCGATCAGACGGACATCCCCGGGTGGCAAGGTCTTCCGGATGACCCCTTCAACCTCCTTCGCCAGCTGGGTCGTCAGCTCAATGCGGGTTCCGGGAGGAGCCTGGATATTGATCGTAAACTGGCTTTCATCCGGAGCCGGAAAAAATTCCGTCCCGATAAAATGAATGAATGGCAAGGAGAGAAGGAAAGTCGACAGAACTGCCAGAAAAATCTTTTTTCGATGGTGGATCGCGTATTCGAGGAGTTTTTCGTACTCTTCCTCCACTGTATGGAAACCCCTTTGAAACCAGGCAAAGGCTCCCCGCCGGGAGGCGAGAGATGTTTTCTGCGGGTTCAGGAACCGGTAGCAAAGAAGAGGCGTAATCGTTCTTGAAACAAAGAACGAGGCAAAGAGGGCAAAAGTAATGGTCAGGGCCATCGGGGTAAAGAGAAGCCGGCCAATTCCCTGCATGAAAAGCACTGGCAGGAAAACCACCACTGTCGTGATAGTCGAAGCCAGAATGGGCATGGCAACTTCGCGGGCGGCCGCCAGAAGTGCCTGCGGCCGGGGGGTCGCATCGACCGAGAAGTGCCGGTAAATATTTTCAAGTTCGACAATGGAGTCATCGACCAGTCGCCCGATTCCCAGGGCCAGCCCTCCAAAGGTGAAGATATTCAGGGTCTGGTGGGAAAAATAGAGAAAAACCATGGCAACAAGTGCCGACAGTGGGATAGCTGTGGAAATAATCAATGTCGCCGGTACACTTCCGAAAAAAAGCAAAATCACCAGGATCGCCAGAATGGAACCCTGAATGATTTCATCGAACAGGCTCTTGATCGATTGACGGATATAAAGAGACTGATCAAAGAACGTATCGAGATGAACACCCGGAGGGAGCCCACGGAGCTTCGGAAGTATCGCCCGAACCTCGTCCACAACCTTGACCGTATTGGAACCAGGCTGTTTGTTGACCGCCAGGTACACCGCATTCTCTCCGTTCACCCGGACGATATTGGTCTGGGTTTCCGCAGAATCGGTAACCCGGGCGAAATCCTTGACAAATATGGGAACCGTTCTTCCATCCGGCGTCTGCTCGGTGGATACCGCCACATTGTTCAATGTCTCCACCAGGTGGTGAGTGATCTGGTTGTTCGTAAAAAGGTTGTAGTCCTTCGTCCCGATCTTGATATCGCCTGAGGGAAGAATAAGGTTGGCCTGGTTGATCGCGTTGACGACCTGCATGATGGAAAGGTTGCGGGCAAAAAGTCGGTGGGGATCGACATTGATATTGATCTGGCGAACCTTCCCCCCGTTCACTGTCGCCTGCGAAACGTTGGCGAGCTGTTCCAGCTGGGGTTCGATCGTATTGTAGGCAAGGTCGTACAGCTGGATCTGGTTCATTGAGGGGTTGGAAACTGTTACAGACACGACCGGAATGTTGGCGATATCGAATTTCAGGATAAAGGGTTGCTGAATTCCGGGAGGCAACTGGTTCAGAATCTGGCTGATTTTCTGGACAGCCTGAACCATCCCTCCGTTCAGGTCCTCCCCCCAGTTGAACCACACCTGGATGGCGGAAACTCCTTCTCTCGACTGTGACTGGATGTGAGAGACGTTGTCGATCGTGGAAAGGGTTTTTTCAAGCGGGTAGGTCACACTCCGCTCGACGTCGAGCGGGGATGCTCCGGGGTATATCGTTCCGACGATTAGGACCGGGACAGCCAGGTTGGGAAAAAGGTCAATAGGCAATCGGGAGATGGACTGGGCGCCGATCAATATCAGGGCCATCGCAGCCATCAGAACGCCAACCGCGTTTTTCAGGGCAAGACGTGTCAGCCACATAGGAAGGCGGGGTCAGATCTTTGAGGATGAGGCCGGAGAGAACACCGGAACAAAAGGTTTCGGAACAACCTCCTCCCCTTCCGACAGATGGAGCTGGCCGGGAATGACAATCAGATCTGTCACATCAAGCCCCTTCTCGACCTGCACATTTGATCTTCCCACGATTCCCAGAACGACAGGGGCCTTGCGGAGCAGATTCCCCGGATCGATCCGGAATACATAGGGGTGTCCATTATCATGAAGGACAGCCTCCTTGGGTATGACAACCGCATTCGGAACTGACCGGAGATGAAGGATCGACTTGGCAAACATTCCGGGTTTCAGGATCCCTTTTGGATTGGGCATATCGATTTCCACGGCCAATGTTCGGGTTTGGGTATCCAGTGCGGGATTCATGCGCGTAATCTTTCCCGGAAAAATCTGCCCCGGAAACGCGTCAACCATCACCTGGACGGGCAGCCCGACCTTCAGATACCGGACATCGCTTTCCGGAACGCTGATCACGATCTTGACGATATGAGTGTCAACGACGGTGAAAAGGGGATTCTGGTTCGAGGCCACCGCCGCAGTCGAAGCCGGAATGGTCGCTCCCGGATCCACCATGCGGTTGAAAATATATCCGTCAAAAGGAGCGGTGATCCGGGTATATGCCAGCTGCTGGGCTGCATAGTCCACGGCAGCCTTGGCCTGTTCGCACTGTTCCCTGGCAAGGTCGAACGAATCCTTCGAGACCAGATTTTTGGCCAAAAGCTTCTTGTACCGCTTGGCATTCAGGCAGGTATAATCCATTGTCGCCTTCGCCTGCTGAAGCTGCGCCCTGTAAGTCGTATCCTTGATGATCGCCAGGACTTGTCCCTTTCTGACGTGGTACCCCCTCCGCACCTGAATGGATTCCAGATATCCGCTGACCTGCGCATAGATGGCCGCCTGGTTGATCGCCTGGATATCTGCGGTCAAAGTGATCGTTTCGGCGATGGGACGGGTTTTCGGATGTGTTGCAAAAACGGCCACTTTCCGGGAGATACTGGCGGCAGTTTTAGCCGGGGAAACTTTCGTCCCCGGGCGGTGGAAAACCCGATAACCTGCCAAAGCAAGGATGGCAGCAACAAATACGACGATCCCCCACCGGGCTGCTTTATTCATGCGCAACGACCCCTTTGTTTTTCCGTTCCTGTAATTGCCGAAGAGGATTCAATCCAGAATCCCGAATCAGATTGGCCCGTGCGATCTTGAACCCATAGATGGCCTGGACATACTGTGCCCGGGCAGAGGCGAGATCCGCCTCCGCCTGGGTCACCGCAACCGCTGATCCAACACCGACCCTGTATTGCCCTTCCGCCAGACGAAGACTTTCCTTTGCCTGTGACAAAAGGGATTTCGTCGTCCGGATCCGTTCATTGGCTGTCTGCATATTAAGATAGTCCTGCTTGACCTGCATCAGAAGATTCTGGCGCAGGCTTTCCATTGAATCCCTGGCCGCCGAAATCGTTTTCTGCGCCTGGGCCACCTGATGGACGGTCAGAAACCCGGAAAAGATCGGGACGGACACCGTAGCCCCCAGGGACCAGTTATATGTGAGGGGAAAAAAGATGCTTGCATAGGAGTAACTGGCATTCGCACCAAAAGATGGCAAAAAAGTGCTTTTATAATAAAGCTCGTTCTCCACGTCTGCCTTTTCCTGCTGTTTGAGGGCCAGAAAATCCGGCCGGGAATCCATTGCAAAACGGGTCAGGGCGTCCAGTGACTGTTGCATCAGGGTATACGTCAAAGAAGGAACTGCACGAAAATTTCCCCCATACACCACCCCCATGGCGTTCAATAGCCCAACGCGGGCGATCTTGACATTGTTTTTGGCCGTAATGAGGTTGAGCTCCGCGTTGGACAGGTTGACGCGGGCGTTCAGGAGATCAAACTTCGAAGCTGTACCCACATCATATTCTCCCTGGGAGACCTTTAACTGATCCTTGTAATCCTTCAGCGTCTTTTCCGCCGCATCGACCAGGAGCTGGTCCTCGGCAAGCGTGTCATAGGCGATTTCCACATTCGCCAATAGGGTCCAGAGTGTCCAGAGAGCCTGTAGAGAGGACGCATTTGCATTGTACCGGGCTTGCCGGACCTGGGTGACGCGCTGGCCAAACGTAAAAAGTGTTTCCGTTACGGTGGCGGACGCCTGGTAGTAATTGAAGCCAGTATTGCTGGGAGGAATAATCAAAGAAAACAGTCCCGGAGGAATGCCGGGAGATATGACAAAGTTGCCTGTTTCGTAGTTATAGCCAGCTCCAACGGACAGGTGAGGGTAGTAGTTGGACATGGCCTGTCCGATAATTTCCCTGTTGGCCTCATATTGATGGACAGCCTGACGATACTGTGGGTGAACCCGGATGGCAATCTGCATGGCATCCTCAAGGGTCAGGTCTTCCGGTACAATGACAGGAACAGGCTTCCTGTCAATCGGAGGAAGTGTCGGAATAGAGTCATTGCCGGCTGCCTGCAGCTGGCCGGAAAAGCCTTGCAATCCGCCAAGACAAAATAGCAAAAAGAGCAGTCGGAACCACTGGCGTCCAAAGGCTTTCATCATTCAAAACCCCTTATGTCCCGATCCGGTTTTTTGGCTTCCTTTTGAATGCCATGTAAAAAAAGAGAAACGATTTCTTCCGTCCGGAGAATCTGTTTCCCTCCGTTATTTCCCTCACTCGACGGAAAGATCGCTTCCACCCAAATCGCTCCCATCAGGGACTGGGCAAAGAGCCAGGAGTCAAAATCTGCACGGAAGATGTTGTCATGCTGTCCCTTGTTTACCACACTGGCGACAATCCGGATCCGTTCGTTGCGGTAACGAAGCATCTTTGCGGATCGACAATAGCGGTCCTTCGGTTCTTCTATTGCCATCACCGTATAGATATCCTGATGGAGACGAATAAAATGCGCCATGGATCGGGCGATTTCATGCAATTTCTCAGACGGACCCATATCTTTGCGTGACTGGACCTCCGCCAAAAGCGTCAGAAGATTTTCATGCCCCACCTCCAGGATCCGGGAGTATATCTCTGCCTTGTTGGTAAAATATCGGTAAAGGGTCCCTTTCCCGATCCCCAGAATGGAAATCAGGTCGTCCAGGGTTACCTGGTCATATCGCTTTTCCGCGAAAAGGTTGGCCGCCCTTTCAATGATATGATTCCGGGCTTCTTCATGGGACAAAGGATCCCGACCTGATTTGTCAATTCTGTCTGGGTTTTTATGCATCAATAGTTTTTTGACATATTTTGGTTTCGACTCAGGGCTCTTGATTCGGGAAACCATCCGTCTCCTCCCGCTGCCGGTTCATCCGTCAGAAGTAAATGGTTGTGCCCGTGATGACTGGAATGACATTGATGATTCTGGGGCCCAGAAACAGCCATTGGGAGCGCACTTCTGCGAAAAATCCCACGGGAAACTCCGGCGCCCGACCTTCGACACCCACGCCCAGATCGCCCAAAAAACCGCTTGTCCTGCCATTCAGGTCACCATCATTCGAGACGCCGGTGGAAACCCCCCCAACATCTCCCCGGATATAGGGAACCCAGGGCTGCTGGGCGAACAGGGAAGGGAAAAAAGGGTTCATCGCCAGTCGAGCCCCCAGATAGCCCTCCGTATAATCGGATGTCGGACCTTTGGCGATTCCGCTCTGGGGAGGAGCCACATGCGGAGAGTTGAAGTCGTACCCTCCCCCGGCAAGAATCCGGACACCCGTGCGGATCCCGTAGGAAATCTCACCCAGTCCACCGAACGCGTGCTGGTAAAGAAGCTGGGATTCCGGCGTCTGGGCCAATGTATATTCGAATCCCAGCGTAATGCCAAAATGGCCAAATTCTTCATCAAATTTCTGCTCTTCTGTCGTCACCTCGTCCGGCACAACGGATTCGATTGCCGGGGGAGCAGCAGCAGGTGAAGCGGATTGTGATGCGGAAGGAGCTCCTGATGCCGGTGCGATGGATGCCGCCAGGACTCCGGGAACGGGAACGATTGACACAATCGCAACAAAGATAACGAGGACAAACGGATAGCGGATGGAAGAAGACACGAAACCTCCGGGAAGCGGGCATGAATCTCAAGAATGGCTTTCCGATTTGCCAGTCTGGACTGACTGGTCAGTCCAGACTAAACAGAGAAACATTGCCAAGTCAAGATCCCGTCATACCCTTAGCCGACAGGCAAGAAAAAAAGAACGAAGTGAAGTATTGAATAATAACCTGCGGAAATCCTTAATGACGCATCATTCCCTGATCACGTCTCAAAGCGAAATAAAAATGGCGGGTGAGAGGAGGTGTTCAGATTCCCTGAGTGTAATCTGACTTTCAGCCAGGGCCGTCGCGATTTCGTTGAGGCGGTTCAGACATTTTTCTATTGTCAGTCGCTGGATCTCAAGCGCCCCCCCCTTGGTTGCAGGCTCGAAGCGCAGTGGAGGAGAACAGGCGAAGTAGGCCTTTCCAAATGGGCTCGGAATCCGGAACCGGTCCCAGCTGCTGCATTCCTTGAATCGCGTATAGGCTACAGAAAGCAGGTAGAGGGGTTTATCCGTCCTTCCGGCGAGGAAGGCTACCCCCTCCTTGACCTCATAAATCGGCCCCTTCGGACCGTCTGGGGTAAAAACCAGGGAAGTACAACCATCTTTGCCCAGCTTCAGGAGTTCCCGAAGTGCCTTGCTCCCTCCCTTGCTGGACGATCCCCGGACACTCAAAATTCCGAACCACCAGAGGAGGCTTGATATCAGGGCACCATCGCGGGACCGGGAGACGATAATCCGAATTTTCCCCCACCGCCCGTAATAGACAAATGGCATGAAAAGACCCTGATTGTGCCAGAAGGCAATCAGAACAGGCTCTTTCCTCTCCAGTTTTTTTCTGTATTCGGTGAATCCGGAATAGTGGCAGCGAATGGTCCACTTCAGGCAACGAACAATCAGGGAGACAAAAAAAGAGGCACCCATCATCAAAGGACCACAACGATGGATCGGCTCTTCCGAAAGGTCCTTGTTTTTTTCTGTCGCCCCGGAATACTCCAAAACGCTCCTTATAAAATCGGCTGAAGAAGACATTCTCTCTGAAGAAGCCGTCCGTTTCCGGCATGATCCTCAAATGCGACCCAATTTCTGAGGATTTGTCCAAAATCTGGAGTTCCCGGGATCTTATCGGATCAAATCACCTGATGCTGCAAGGAGTCACCCAGACAAAATGATTGATTCAACCATCAAAAGGTGTCTGAATTGATTGTAACATAAAAAAACCAAAAAATTATTGATTCATCCAACCTTCTTCTGAAATCAGTCTCGTTTGACTGCTTCCGGGCGGACCCGTTAAAATAATTCTGTGAAAACCCCGTCCAAGTTCCATGAACAGGAAATTTCCGAAACAGGCATTATCCCTCCTTTCAAGGTTGGAATCGTCCGGTTTCCCGGTACGAATTGCGACACGGACACATTTGAGGCAGTCGAATCGATTTCGGGACTGGAACCTGTCTGGCTTTCATACCACCAGGAAACAATCAGGGACCTCGATGCGGTGATTCTTCCAGGTGGATTTTCCTACGGGGACTATCTCCGAACAGGGGCCATGGCGGCGCAGACTCCTGTCGTATCGGCCATACGAAAAATTGCGGATGACGGAAAGCCCGTAATGGGGATCTGCAACGGCTTCCAGATTCTCGTAGAATCGAAGATGCTTCCCGGAGCCTTGTTGATGAACGCTTCGCGGAGCTTTATCTGCGAAGAATCCCCTGTCGTTTCCCAGACAAGCAAAACCCCCTTTAACACGCTTCTTCCGGAAGGAACCCGCATATCGCTTCCGGTTGCACATCAGGAAGGAAGGTACTATCTTCCCGAAAAAGAACTCAGGGAAATCGAGGCAAGTGGCCAGGTCATTTTCCGTTATGTGAACAATCCCAACGGTTCAGTTCACGACATTGCCGGAGTCTCAAACCGTCGCGGAAACGTGGTGGGGCTGATGCCACATCCCGAACGGCGCGTTCGCGATTCCTCCCCCTCCCGGGATGGCCTTCTCCTGTTTGAATCACTTCTGATCTCTCTTCGAAACCGTTATTTTCATCCGGATTAGGACTCCCTTCCCCGGCAATGAACCAGAGAAACCCGGTTTTCAGGCCGTTGCACAAGCCCAGGCTTCCAGGAAACATGAAAATCACCCTGCCCATTAAGCGTGGAACAAAGCTGGAGTCATCATGACAAGTACAACTTCCCGGTTCCGGATTCCCCCTTCCGAAATGGAAATGATCCGCTCCCTTCTGGGAAGGGAGCCATCATTGACAGAGGAGGCGGTCTTCTCTGCAATGTGGAGCGAACATTGCAGCTATAAATCCTCCAGAATTCACCTCAGGTCATTCTCGGCCTTGCATCCACGGGTCAAGGCCGGACCGGGGGAAAACGCCGGGATCGTCCAGGTGCAGGATGGGATTTCAGTGGCCTTCAAAATGGAAAGCCACAACCATCCCAGTTTTCTGGAGCCTTTTCAGGGGTCAGCAACGGGCGTGGGGGGAATTCTTCGAGATGTGATTGCGATGGGTGCGCGCCCCGTCGCTCTAGCCAACAGTCTCGTTTTTGGTTCTCTTCGTCACCCCCGTCACAGAACTCTTTTTCAGAGAGTTGTCGAAGGAATTGCGGGATACGGCAACCCCGCCGGAATTCCGACGATTGCTGGTGAAACCTGGTTTGACGACCGCTACCAGAACAATATTCTGGTCAATGTGATGGCTGTGGGGATCGTGAAGGACCAATCCATCATGTCGGCAAAAGCCTCCAAGGAGGGACTCCTGGCCATTTACATCGGGAACATGACAGGAAGGGATGGCGTTTCTGGAGCCGCGATGGCCTCCAGGGGCTTTACCCGGGACGGGGACGACCTGAGACCCCAGGTTCAGATCGCAGACCCTTATGCGGGAAAAAACCTGATGGAGGCAACACTCGAAATTGCGCGCCTGAAGCTCGCCGATTCGATTCAGGACATGGGAGCGGCAGGACTGACCAGTTCGTCGACCGAAATGGCAGGGAGGGCAGGATTGGGAATGGAACTGGATGTGTCCCTGGTTCCATTGAGAGACACAACGATGGAACCCTGGGAAATCCTCCTTTCAGAGTCCCAGGAAAGGATGCTGGTTCTGGCCACCCCCCAAAATGCCGAAACAATTCTTGAAATCGCCTCCAGCTGGCATCTCTCCTCCGCCGTGATCGGAAAGACCATTTCCGACTCACGATTTGTTGTCCGGAAAAAAGACCATATACTTGCAAGCATTCCCATCTCGCATCTGACAGACAACGCCCCCCTCTATCAGCGCCCCTCTGTCCCCACAAACAGAAAACCGATATCTGAAGCGGCACCTTCCATGGCAGGAGCCCATAGCCTTTCGGACCTTTTTCACAGAATGATTGACCATCCCAACGGCGGAGACCCTCGCTGGATATACCGGCATTTTGATTATGAAGTTCAGACCCGGACAGTGCTGGGGCCAGGTCATGATTCCGCCGTGATCGACCTGAAATCGCCATCGGGATCAGGAATCGCCATTTCCATCGTTTCCCAACCCCACGCGTGCGCCAGGGACCCCTATCGTGGAGGAGCCCTGATCGTTTCCAAGGCTGTCACAGAACTTGCCGCGGTCGGTGCCTTTCCTCTCGCCCTGACGGACTGTCTGAACTTCGGCAATCCGGAAAACCCCGTTGTGATGGGGGAGTTCCAGGAGGCGATCCGGGGAATAGCGGAAGCCTCCATCGCATTCGACATTCCGGTTGTCTCGGGTAATGTCAGCCTGTACAACGAAACAGACCAGACGAGCATTCCCCCGACCCCGATGATCGGCTTAACAGGGTTGCTTCCCGCACTCAGGAATCGCATACCGGGGCACACGAAAGCTTCCGGACTAAAGCTGGCAATCGTTGGTTATATGGAAAACATGTCCCTGGGGGGCTCTTACCTTGACTGGATCCTTGAGGGAGATGTCCAAGAAGCTGTTCCTTCCGTCCCTTATGAAAAGATCCGGGGTCTTTCCTCTTTCATGATGGCCTCTTCTGCGAGAGGATCCGTGACGGCAACCCGAGCTGTCGGCCGCGGGGGAATTGTCAGGACTCTCCTGATGATGGTCGCAAACACTCCTTCACTGGGCTTTTACCTGGATTTACCGAAATCGATCGAACCGTTGAGTTTCTTTTTTTCCGAATCCCCCGGGAGAATCGTGTTAGCGTATTCCTCAGAAGAAGAGTCACGCATTGCCGAGATGGCAAAGGAATGGAACGTGACATTTCTGCCTCTTGGATACACTGCGCCCGGAGTCTGGACTATCCGGTTTCGCAACATGGAAGGAAACCCCAAGGAATGGACGGAAAACCTGGGCGTCATCAAATCCCGTTTTCAACGCGCATTATCCCAGTTTATGGAGGAACTGCCGTGATCCCCCCCCTGGACATCGATCCTATGGAAAAAATGGACGACCACTTTCATGAAGAATGTGCAGTATTTGGCATTTTCGGTCACCCGGAAGCATCAAAAATGACCTATCTGGGCCTGTATGCCTTGCAGCATCGCGGCCAGGAAGGCACCGGAATTGCTTCGATGGACAATGGACGGATCAATCTCAGGAAAGCCCAGGCCCTGGTTTCCGAGTTCTATACGGAAGTCTTGCTGGAGGATTTGAAAGGGCACAGCGCAGTCGGCCACAACCGGTATGCCACTCAGGGTGGAGATCCGGAGAGGGATCTTCAGCCGTTGACAGCATTTTTCAGTGAAGGATCCATGGCGCTTGTCCATAACGGAAACCTCACCAATGCTCCGGAAATACGGAAAGAACTGGAAGAAGACGGGGCCCTTTTTACAACAATGGTCGACTCTGAAGTGCTGGTTCATCTGATTGCCCGCTCAAGAGGATCGGGCCTTGCGGACAGGGTTGCACAGGCGCTCGGCTCAGTCAAAGGGTCATACTCTCTCCTCGCGTTATTACCCGACCGTTTACTGGGTATCCGGGATCCGCTGGGCCTTCGGCCATTATCTTTGGGTCTGCTGGGTGACTCCTATGTCCTGGCATCGGAAACGTGCGCTTTCGATTTGATCGGAGCACAATTTGTCAGGGATGTCGAGCCTGGGGAAATGGTCGTCATCTCCGAGGGGGGTCTGGAATCTCACCGGCTGTTTCCGCGAAAAGAGAGTGCGCCATGCATATTCGAGCTGGTGTATTTCTCGCGACCCGACAGCCAGGTTTTCGGAATTCCCGTCTACCAGTCCAGAAAAGAACTTGGTCGCCAGCTGGCTCTCATGCATCCGGTAGAGGCGGACCTTGTTATCCCGGTGCCCGATTCGGGGGTCGCCGCGGCTCTTGGATACGCCGAAGCTTCGGGAATTCCACTCGATATGGGACTGGTCAGAAACCATTATGTAGGAAGAACATTTATTGAACCCAAACAATCCATTCGACACTTTGGCGTCAAGATCAAGCTGAACGCTGTTCCTGACCTGCTGAAGGGAAAACGGATCGTTGTTGTGGATGATTCCATTGTCCGCGGAACAACCAGCCGAAAAATCGTCACCATGCTGAGAGCTGCAGGGGCCAGTGAAGTTCACATGCGGATCGCCTCTGCCCCCATCGTATCCCCCTGTTTTTATGGAATCGATACCCCGACAAGGGGAGAACTGATCGCGTCGACCCATGATCTCGCCGAAATAAGACGCTACCTCAAGGCCGACTCTGTTGGTTACCTGACAGTCGAATCCATGGAAAATGTCATGCGTTCCCTCTCCCCGAAACGGGAGGATCCTGCGGCTTCTTCAGGGGAACGACAATTCTGCAATGCCTGTTTTACTGGAAACTATCCCATCCCTTTCACTCAGGAAGAACGGATTCAGCATGGATTGTTTGACCTGATCCAGATCGGTGACATGTCCCGGTCTCCCTCAGACATGACGGAATAAACGGTTTCACAGATTAATGGGAAGGAATGGATGGGGATTTGAGCGCATCCTGACTGACTGTTTCGTTTGGTGGCAATATGCTGACAAAAACCTGGTCAACAATTCCGCTTTTTTCTGTTATGGCCACATAGCCGAAAGGTTTCTTGAACACCAAATATGTTGAACGGCCAAAAGGAACGACCCAACTCGGCTTGGCTGAACCCGGATCCTGCACGTCGTACTTCTTGCCAATAAAGAACCCACCCAGGCCCTGGGAGTTCCATTTTTTTTCAAAAATGGCATAGTAAAGATACTTACCGTGAAAGACCAGACGGATTCCCTTGCCCGAATAAAACCACACAGTTCTCCCATACATCTCTACCGGAGGTGACTTCGGAAGTCCGATCTTTTTCTGGACATTTTCCATCGTCTCCCCCGGATTCAGAAAAAACGACTTGTCCTTTTCTCCGGTAACCTTTCCAAAAATGTTATGACGCTTTCTGTCAGAAATGACCTCCGGGTGGGTTCCCCGGATCAGGAAACGCCACCCGGGCCTGTCTCCCAGTCGCCGGAAGATTTTTCGGGATTGAACCAGTTTCCCTTTCATCATTTCCCAAACAGCCTGGTCATATTCGAGCCGGGGATCCCAATCAACCTTCCGGATGGATTTGTCCAGGAGCCGCTCTCCGCGGGTTACATGACTTCCCATGATCAGGGATAAAGCATAATCCGCCTGGTACCAGGGAGATGACTCCACCAGGTCATACGATTTTCTGAAATAAGAACGGGCGGCTTTCATCTCCCCCTTGAGAATAAGGATCCTTCCCTTTCCATTCAGTGCCGGGGCATAGGCCGGGCTGAGTTTCAAAGCCAGATTCCATTCCGATTCGGCCGCATCCAGTGCGCCAATATCAAGCGGAGTTTCCTGTGTTCGCAGAATTGGCACCGGATCATCCAGAAAGAGAAACCTTTGCAGGGAATAGGGGCGCGACTCCGAAAAAGACTGGTAATAGGCAAGACCGAGGAGGAAATGACCCCCTACGGAAAGGGGGAAAATGGAAAGGAAACGGGAGAGGTCATAGATAGCTGTCATGTTATGGTGGACCAGAACCGCTGTCTGCCCTTCAAAATAGAATGCGGCACCCCGGAGAACCTTCCTCTTTTGGGACAGAAGATAATCCCCCATGGAGCTGAGGGCCGGATTCTTTCGGGCTTTTCCCAGAAGATTCACCGCATCAATAATGCCCTGATAATGGTAGCCAGCCTGTACCATTGCCAAAGCAGCATATAGGATGGGCTTTAAAATCGGTTTTTTGCCGGGTTGCTCGACACTTTTTTCCTCCTGGAGTTCTGAAAATCCTTTCTCTTCTTCAGCCAGCCGGCCGAACAGTTTTTCGGACAGGAGATAGGAGAGAACTCCGGCCACCTGGTCGGGGTTCTCAAGCAGGCCGGAGTAAACCATACCCCGACTGAGAACCAGTGTCTGACTGTTGAGCAGATAGGCCAAGATCTTGTCGCGATCAAGGATAACAACCTTGAGCCGGAATTCCGGGTGGTCAAAATAGGGGCTGAGTCTGAGGCTGATGGTTTTCAGGGACGCATTGACAGAACGATTTTGCACCAGACCATATTTCAGGACGAGTTGGTTAAGTGACTCCTCGTTTCGGGTCTTTTTGTCCCGGATGTCGGTTACAATCCGGCCGGAGTCATCCGGAATCGCCTGATCAGCAAGCAGCAAACCCTGCGCCCCCACCTTATGTCCGGGGAGGAAAAGGAAGAAACCCAAAATCAGGCTGAGCCGGAGAAGGAATCTGGATAACGGGCGGAGTTTTATTCCTCCTTCAAAGCTCAAGGTACTGGACATAATCCATGATTCCTTCTGAAACGCTGAACCTCGGAATATACCCCAGCAGAGATCTAGCTCCATCAATTGAAGCTCTGGTGTGGTTCTGGTAGAAATCGTAGGGATTATCGAAGTAATCAGCCGTCATCTGAAGCTTGAGAGCTCTGTTCAGGGTTTCAATAATATCATTGAAGGACGTCTCTACACCCGTACCAATATTCACGACCCCGGAATTTTCAGCTGACAGGGCCAGGATGTTCGCTTCCACAACATCCTTGATATAGACATGATCCCTTCCCTGTTCACCCCACTTGAATACGCGCGGATTCTTGCCTTCCCTCATCTGGAGGTATAACTGGTATATCATGCTCGCAAACTTGCCCTTGTGCGCTTCTCCTGGACCAAAAACATTGAAATACCTGAGTCCAATGACCGGACGCGACAATTCCCGGCAAGACTTGCGGGCCATATTGTCCATAATCATTTTTGAGAATCCATAAACGTTCAGTGGATGGGGGGACTGTTCCTCATGCTGCGGACTGGAATTGTTCCCGTATACGGCGGCGGATGAAGCATACACCACGCGACAGGAATAGCGCGCAGCGTAAGAAAGAACATTACGGAACCCATCCACGTTCCGGGTGATCATACTCCGCTGATCCGATACCGTCGTGTCGGTGATCGAAGCCTCATGAATAATCGCATCGAAGGGAGGACGGTTGTGGAACAGGTCAGCCAGGTCAGTCGCAGAGATGTCCATGCAATGAAAATCACCACGAAAATTGACAAGGTTCTTGAATGTTCCCGAAGACATGTCATCAATGACCGTCACATCATGGCGATCCTTTTCCAGGCGCAACACAATGTTCGATCCAACAAAACCGGCGCCTCCGGTCACAAGATAACGCATGATCTTTATCCTTCCTCAGGTTGGGATACTGTTATGAATGCCTGCCACGTAGTTTAAACAAAGATCCCAAAAATCAAAACAGTCTCCCCTTCATGTTAGGATGAAAGGAATCGGAATCCGGACTTTTCTGTCCGGCATCTTTCCATGGCATATTGTCCAGACAAAACCTTTCCATCTTCAAACGATGTAGCCAGGAGACTTGTTTCCATTGTCAAACGGACCGGGAGCCGGCCCATATCCTTACCGGCTGAAATGGGAAAAGATCCTCCGGAACAACCGGTTCAAGACCCTCCTCATCGCCTATACACTCTCCCAGCTCAGCGAGGGAATGACCCAGACAGCCCTTACATGGCTCGCTTTCCGTTCGGCCAACAACCATATAGGCCTGGTGGCAACTATCAGTCTCCTTCAGACACTCATCCCTTTTTTTATCATTGTCCCCGCGGGCTTTCTGGCAGACCGGATTCCGGCGCCGCCCCTTCTGGCAGGAGTCAATCTCTTCAAGGGAGCGACCTATGCATTGATCCCCCTTATTTCCCTTTTCGGTCCCGCTTCCGAATCATCCATCCTGACAATCGTCATCCTGACAGCCATTCTATCATCATTCTTTATTCCGGCTTTCGGAGCCATGCTCCCAACCCTTGTCCCGGCAGACAGCATCAAAAAGGCCAACGGGTGGATCCTGATTTTTGGTCAGGGGGGATATCTGATGGGTCCACTGACAGCAGGAGTATTATTGTTCCACCTGAAGGCGCCCTGGATCATATTGATATCCGGCACCGGATTTGCCCTGTCCGCGATTATCCTGATCCTGATCCCCGTCTTGCCCTCCGGGAAGCCCTCACCTGCTCCCCATTTATCCGAAGGGAAAAGACCCTTTCCCGGCGCCCGGAAGGATGTCCGACAAATCCTACATCTCATGCGGCAGCGTCCAAAACTGGTCCTGGCTATCCTCACCCTTGGCATCTATGGAACCGTCAATGCCCCCCTTCCCATCCTGTTTCCGCTCATGGCCACAGACGTATTCAAGATGGACAAGGGATTTTATACGATCCTGGCAGGAAGTTACTTTTCTGGCGCCTTTCTTTCGGGCCTGACCATCATCCGTTTTGCATCTGTACCTGCCCTGATGCTGATCTCGGGGGGATTTGGCATCGCAGGAATTTCCCTAATCCTGGTGTCGCTGACATCCTCCGCGGTAGTCGGACCGCTCGCATTTATCATGGCGGGCGGAGGACTCGCAATCGTCCAGCCCCTGGTCAATGAATGGCTGCAAAAAGAAATTCCCCGCCCCCTTCTTGGTCTTACCTTTTCCATGACATGGCTGATCTTTCTGGTGAGCAGCCTCATCGGAATCAGGGGCGTCTCATTTCTCGTCGAAAAAATTGGAATTCACGTCCTGGTCGAGGGGGCAGGATTCGTCCTTTTTTGCCTCAGCGGAGTGTTACTGTTTTCCACACATTTCCTGTCCCGTGTTTCCAAAGGTAACAGTTGACACAACCCCTGCAATGAAAAACTTCGGCGATCCTCTTGTAAGTACCTGATAAAATATAACTTTCAAACTTCTCCTGTTCCAGCACGGGAATTGCTAATCAATTGGCAAGCAGTCATCTACGTGGACCTTCAGAACACATGGGGAACAAGACGTGAACGAATCGCTGGCGCTGATCAAGGAAAAAAATTTCGGACTTCTCCTCTCCGGACAACTGATTTCCCAGATCGGGGAAAACCTGAACAGGGTCGCATTGCTCTGGTTTGTGTATAAATTGACAAACAGTCCCGGAGCTGTTGCGACGGTTGGTATCCTCCAGACCCTTCCTCCTCTTCTTTTTGGCTGGCTCACAGGCGTAGCACTTGACCGGTCCTCCAAAAAAGGAGTCATGCTCGGTCTTGATACGACGCGAGGTCTGATGGTCCTTCTGATTCCGGTGCTGTATCATTTTCATTACCTGACCTTGCCTGTTCTCGACGTTCTCGTTTTCCTCATAGCTGTCACTTCCGGGATTTTTGGTCCGGCCCTTTATGCGAGCATTCCTGAAATTGTTCCCCCGAACCGGATAATCTCCGGCAATGCCATGATGCAGACAGTCGGACAGATCGGCATGCTTCTGGGCCCCATCCTGGGCGGCATCCTGGTCTCATTCTGGAATCCGACAATTGTCATGGCCATCAATGGGATTACCTTCCTGATATCTGCAGTATTCCTGATTTTTATCCATATCCGCTGGACCCCACCTGCAACCCCGCTGTCCACAGGACTGTTTTTCCGGGAAACCGCCGAAGGGTTCAAGGTCGTTTTCGGTAAAAAGCACAACTTTCTCCCTCTCTTTTTTGTCATGGCCTTTTATGGTCTGATCACCGGCCCCCTGAATATCCTGCTTCCCATATACGCCCAGGAGAGTCTTCATGAAGGCTCGGGAGCGTTTGGCGTGCTCATATCTGCACTGGGGATCGGCATGCTTCTTTCCTCGATCCTCTTGTCCGTATTTTCCCCCCGATTCCTTGGAGTATGGATCCGGAATGCTTTCATGATCGCCGGTATCCTTATGGGGGGACTTTCCGTCGTTCACTCCCTTCCGCTGGCAGTGATTCTCCTGGCCGCCGCCGGGATGGGGCTTTCCATTACCAATCCGTTGATCCATACGATTGTCCAGAAGAAAACCTCTACGGAATTGATGGGACGGACGTTCTCCACAATCAGTATCGGTTTCCTCCTTGGACTTATTGTAGGAATGGCCTGTCTTCCGGCTCTTCTCCACTCAGTCGGACCCTCCAGAACAATTCTCGTCATGGGGGTGATCCTTTTTGGTGGCGCCATCCTTGTTTCCGCACCACTGATGCGTTCCGAAAAGCGCCTGTCCGCTGATTCGTTCGAGAACCGGAACTTGATCAATCTGCAACAACTTGCCCCAGTTGAGGTACGTGAGGACTAAACCATGAAAATCGCCATCGTTTCCACGCCGTTTGTGTCTGTTCCCCCCAAAAAATATGGCGGGACGGAGCTCTTCCTTTACCATCTGTCTGAAAAACTTGTTGACCGGGGGCATTCAGTTTCCCTGTTCGCCACCGGAGATTCGAAGACAAGAGCCGAACTGGAATTTCTCTATACAGAAGGAAGATGGCCGATTAATCCGATGGACGAACTGACGCATTTGTCCTTTGCTTTCAAAAGGATGCGGGAACACGGCGATTTTGACATTGTTCACCTGAATTCTCCCTATGCACTTCCATTTGCAGATATGATTGATATTCCGGCCGTCGTTACCCTCCATCATCCCAAGACTCCCGACTTTTCCCTGACATATCAGCAATACCCAAAATTTCATTACGCATCCATCAGTCATTCCCAGAAAAGTCAGGAGATTAACCTCCCGAACTTTTCGGTGATCCACCATGGTCTGGATCCCAACAGCTATCCCCCTTCAACAACCCCCGAAAACTATGTTGCCTTTCTGGGTCGACTCGCTCCTGAAAAAGGCCCTGACTCTGCCATCAGGGCAGCCGAAATGGCAGGCGTTCCTATTCACATGGCAGGAGCAGTCCATTGGCTGGATACTCACTTTTACACACGCCAACTTCGCCCCCTCCTGTCCATGCCTCATGTCCACTGGATGGGAGAGGCCGACCACATCCGGAAAGTATCCCTCCTCCAGGGAGCCAAAGCTCTCCTCTTCCCTATCCGATGGTCAGAACCTTTTGGCCTCGTCATGATCGAGGCGATGCTTTGCGGCACTCCGGTCATTGCATTCAGAAGAGGATCTGCTCCGGAAGTGATACAGGAAAATGTGACGGGATTCCTTGTCGATACGGAAGAAGAAATGGCGCATGTTATCCGTACAAAGTTGGGAGCTTTTGACAGAGCAGCTTGCCGAAACGCCGCTGTCCAGCGTTTTTCGACAGCAGTCATGGTCGACAAGTACGAACTTCTTTATCAGGACGTCCTGCGAAAATGGCGGGAGGAAAAGTCCATCGTCACCAGCTTACCGTTTTTTGGCGAACCTTCCCTGGCCGGATCTGCCTGAAGAAAAACTTTCAGTCATGTGATGAGACAGAAAGGAGGAACATCCAGTGAAACCATCGATCACGCGCATCCCGGCTCAGTTTGATTTTGAATCCGTACCCCATCCGGCTGTCCAGACCTTTGAAAGCATCAAGGCCATCAGCCGAATCATGCTCGGGAACGCTCCCGTCTGTATCGTGACCAACCGCGAACCGATCGTTTATACGGAAAACAACGAATTTAAAAGACCTGCCGGCGGCGTTAGCCAGGTTCTCCATGCGCTGCTGGAACGTCTGGGTGGTGTCTGGATCGCTGCTCGAGATTCGGGTGGACCGGACAGCCTGATGGTGCCATCCGGCAAAGGACCAGGCTATCTTCTGGAACGCGTCAGCATTCCTTCTGTACTCCAGAAGCCCTTTTACGACGGATATTCAAATGGTGCTCTCTGGCCCCTTTTCCACGGTCACAGGGAACAGTTTTTTCACGACCCGGGAGACTTCATTCAATATGACCGCGTCAACCAGATCTTCGCTAAAAAGGTATTGGAATCTTTCAAAAAAGAACGTCCTGGTCTTGTATGGATTCACGATTACCAGCTGACCCGAGTCGCCCACTGGATCCGTCGGGAATCTCCTGATTCCCTTCCTCCATTGGCGTTTTTCTGCCATATTCCCTGGCCAAATCCTTCGGATTTTATGCTTTTACCGGAATGGCAATCCATTCTGGAAGGAATCCTGTCTCATGACATCGTCGGATTTCAGACCCCTCTTCACCTGGACCTTTTCCTCAAAACGATTCTCACGCTTCTTCCTGAAGCGGAAATCATTCGGGGAACCTCCATCCGTTGGAACGATCGTCAAATCCGGCTCACAGTCATGCCTGTGGGCATCGATCCTCACCATTTCAGAAGAATGGCCGTACATCCCGAAAACATGCAGTCTGCGGAAAAATTCCTCCGAAAAGCGGGGGTCCCTGAAAACCTTCCCTTTATTATCTCTGTCGACCGGATGGATTATACCAAAGGACTTTTTGAACGACTCGACATCCTTGATCGTTTTTTTAGCATGTACCCTCAATGGACAAAAAAGATCTCCTTTGTCCAGATAGCCGTGCCGACCCGCTCCGGCCAGAAAATGTACAAAAAATACCAGACACTCCTTCGGGGACGGATCAAGGAGTTTAATGACAAATGGGAAAAAGACGGATGGATTCCCCTGCATTCTGTTGAAACGACTTTATCCCAGGCCCATTTGGCAGCTCTTTACAAAATGGCCAAGGGAGCCCTTGTCACATCAACCAACGACGGGATGAACCTTGTGGCGCAGGAATTCCTTTCTTGCCAGGGGAGCGGAGACGGGACCCTGTTTCTAAGCCGACACACCGGATCCGCCTACGTCCTGCAGGATGCCATCCTGATCGATCCATTTCATCCAGTCTACTCTGCAAGACAGTTGAATGCTGGATTGTCCGAATCGCCATCAAAAAGAAGCCAGCGGAACAAACTTCTTAACAGAAAAATTGAGCCGACCAATCTATATGGGTGGGTTTTTCGGCTTTTTGAAATTCTCTGATCACAAAAAATGCAGGAAAGGGTGAGTCAGGAACTCAGGTGACTTTTTCAACCATTAACGAATCAGATTGTTGTTTTGAACGCATTCCGAAAGACCATTCCGTTCTTTTTCTGGACTTTGATGGCACACTCGCTCCGATCCAGGAAAAGCCCGACTCCGTCTTCCTGACTCCCGGCAAACTCTCCCTTCTGAAAGCGCTAAGCAAAAAAATGCCTGTGTTTATTCTTTCCGGAAGGTCTCTGGCAGATCTTCAACTCAGGCTTCCGCTGGACGAACTAGCCGGGGCTTCGGGCGACCATGGCGCATCCAGAATCTACAAGGGAAAACGGTTTGCCGATCCCGAAGGGGACAGTGCCAGAACTTCAATGCAGGCTCTTTTTGAACTCCTGCACCCCGCTTTGGCGAAATGGCCGGATGTTTCCACGGAAAAAAAGGAGTACAGCCTCTCTGTCCATTACCGGCAACTTAGAGAAGATAAACGGAAAGACTTTTCAGAGTTTCTCGAGGACAGATTCCGGCATACCGGAGTGGATAATCTGGAAATGCGCCACGGGAAATGCGTCTTCGAGTTCCGGCATCCCCGGATCAGCAAGGAATCAGCTCTCCTATGGTTTCTTCATCGTCTGGATTCAGTGAAAGATCAGGACGAAACGGGCGATCGGACCTATTACCCGATCATGATCGGCGATGATACAACGGACTTGAATGCAATCAAAACGGCAATCACCCTTGGAGGAAAAGGTATCTGGGTCGGTGAACAGCTTCCGGATGACAACCCTCCCCTACCATCTCTTCTCAAAAATACTGAGCAGGTATGGGAATGGCTGGAGAACACATTTATGGGATAGGTTTTTGCTCTGTGAGGATTTTATCTTGGAGGTAATTTGAAAGGGCATCTTGCCAAGAACCGAAGCGAATGCCGAACCGACCGATTTTTTCCTTGGACAAAACAGAGAACAGTGGTCTCCGGGCTCTTGCACCATACTCTTTTTGGGTAACCTCCCTCAGATCCGCCTGTATGCCTGCACTGGAAAATATCTCCCTTGCGAACTCGAACCATGAACATTGCCCTTCGTTCGTCATATGATACACGCCACCTTCTGGAGAAACAGCCACAAGACTCATGACTTTTTTGGCCAATTCCAGAGTGGAAGTCGGGGTAACCACCTGGTCCGAAACTACCCGGATTGTTTTTCCTGCTAAACCAAGCTGAAGCATCAAATCAACAAAATTTCTTTTCAGATGGGCTGCACGATGATGCCCATATAAACCGCAAGTCCTTATCACAATGGCATCTGGATCCCTATTGAGGACCATTCGCTCCCCCGCCCATTTTGATACGCCATAGCTTGAGAGAGGCAGGGCTTCATCGGTTTCTTTTAGAGGGACAAGGGAAGTCTTCTGATGTTGATCTCCAAAGACATAATCTGTAGAAAAAGTTATAAAACGAATCCCTTTGTTCCTGCAATAATCAGCCAGACATGCCGGAGCAATAGCGTTCAGGCGAAAAGCGGAATCAACCTCTACTTCAGCTTTGTCGACATCATTGTAGGCAGCAGTATTGATGAGGATATCCAGACGGATATCCTCGAGAAAATTGAATGAACCGGGGTTAAGGAGGTCAAATTCCGGGCGATCGAGCTTGACAATATCGGAATCTGCAGCCTGGAGGCACAGGTCTGCTCCCAGCTGTCCTCTGGTCCCTATGATTCCAATTTTCACTGTGCCTCCTCCCACACCTCGCACAAGGGAATCAGGAAATCTTATATGGAGTTTATGTGTATTAGCCTCCCCAAATAAAGAAATGGGGTAAAAACATGAAAATCCAGTTTATTTTATTGAGGAAGTTTTTTAAAAATGAAAGTTCCGCCATTTGTCACAACGGTTATCGGGGGAACATTCTTCAGATGGAATTGATAGCGGACATAGTGAGGAAGAACCTTGACCGAATCCATTTTACCCTGATTATCATGAGCGGAATTTTTTATCAGAATCAAACGAATAGTCGGAGGGGCATGAAATTCAAACTGATCCTTACCACGATAAAGGAGCTCACTGTTTCTTAATCGGTATTCCTCCTCAACAGCTTTTTCTTTTATCTGGCCTGGCGTGAGACCTTTGGCATTGAGAATGTAGGCCTCACGACTATAGAGAAGGTTTTGGGAAGTGAGGGATCTTTTCACCAAAACCAGCGCCAGGATAATGCCCAGAAAAGTCACTCCCAACAATAACCAAATTGTCTGGAGCTGTTTGGGAATATTTTGTTCCAAATTTTCCTCAACTAGGCAATATCAGGACTGAGAAGCTGCTTCCTTTTCGCCTGCTTTGGACTCACCTGCAGATTTTTTCTTCGGTTTCTGATTTTCAAGCTCGGACTTTCTCTTGTCTGATAAAGAGCGACCTGATTCTACCAGCTCAAGAATAGCCATTTCGGCACCATCACCTATCCTTCGACGGGTTTTGGTAATGCGGGTATAACCTCCGGGACGAGTCCCAAATCGTGGGGCTATTTCATCCAACAAATGGAAAGCCACATCCTTGTCGCGGATCGTCTTCAGCAATTCACGGAGATGATTCACATTTTTCACTTTAGCCTTCGTAATCATTTTCTCGATCATCGGGCGAAGTTCTTTGGCTTTCATAGTCGTTGTTTCAATCTTTTCATGCTCAAAGAAAGAAGTGATCATTGAGCGAAACATCGCCTGTCGATGACGGGAATCCCTGCCAAACTGACGACCTTGCATCTTATGTCTCATAACCCTCGTCCTTGCGTCTGTAATGAACTAAATAAGCCAGTTTATTCTTTATTAACGAGTTCCATTCCCAAAGTAAGTCCCATGTTAGACAATACTGTCTTGATCTCATTCAAGGACTTCCGTCCAAAATTTTTTGTTTTCAATAACTCATTCTCTGTTTTTTGAATAAGATCCCCGACAGTCTTAATATCCGCATTCTTCAGACAATTTGATGCTCGGACAGACAACTCCAGATCCAAGACATTCCTGGAAAGGAGATCATCGCTGATTTCTTCGACCTTCATCGTTGGCTTCGGTGAATCAGGAATAATATGATCCGTCTCTTCAATAACAAAAAGATCAAGGTGGTCCTTTAAAATCTGGGCAGCCTGGGACAAGGCTTCTTCGGGAGTCAAGCTTCCATCGGTTTCGATGTCCAGGGTAAGCTTGTCATAGTCTGTCATTCTTCCAACCCTTGTACTGTCAACGGTAAAGTTGACTTTCTTCAAGGGAGTAAATACCGCATCAATTGGAATGACCCCGACTTCCACCGACTCTGCCTTGTTTCGTTCTGCCGAAACATACCCTCGTCCGGTCTCAATCCGAAGATCCATCTCGAGAGAAGCCCCCTTGTCCAGGGTCGCAATATGATGGCCCGGATCAAGTATGTCGATTACACCACCCGTGGAAATATCTCCAGCCGTTACATACTTCTGGCCTGAAACTTTCAAATGAACCCAATGTGGATCTGGTTGATGAGACTTGACCCGTACTTCCTTGAGGTTCAGGATGATATCCGAAACATCTTCCAAGACACCCGGAATGTTGGAGAATTCATGAAATACTCCACGAAATCGTACAGCCGTAATTGCAGCCCCCTTGATTGAAGAGAGCAGCACGCGCCGAAGCGAATTGCCGAGAGTCGTACCGTAACCTCTTTCAAATGGTTCGGCGATGACCCTCAAGAATCTGTCTGTCTGGGTATCCCGGTCAAAACTCAAGGACTTTGGGGTTTGAAAGTCCCGTACACTATTCATCAGTGACTCCTTAATCAAATTGTCAAACAATCCCATCCGGTTATTAGCGTGAATAGAGTTCGACAATCAAGTTTTCAGAAATAAGGATATTGATCTCTTCCCTCTTGGGATGTTCCCGGACAACTGCAGAAAACTGTTCTTTTTGAATTTCCAGCCATGAAGGGATAACTCCGCGTGTTTCTGCATCCCGAAGGTTTTCCTTGAACCTGTCATTCGCCCTTGACTTCATCCGCAAGGTGATGACATCAGAAACCTTGCACTGAAAAGAAGGGATGTTGACCTTTCGCCCGTTGACTTCCATATGACCATGTGTAACGAGCATTCTCGCTTCATTGCGCGAAGTACCAAGCCCCATTCGGTAAACCACACTGTCCAGACGGAGTTCAAGTCCCGAAAGCAGCGACTCACCTGTTACGCCTTTCTTGCTGGAAGCTCTTTCAAAAGCATTTCTGAATTGTCTTTCAAGAACACCAAAAATTCTCTTTACCTTCTGTTTCTCACGAAGCTGGAGGCCGTAGTCAGATATTTTTGCCCGGCTCTGACCATGTTGACCCGGAGGATATGAACGGCGGTCTATGGCGCATTTTGTAGATAGGCACCGGACACCTTTCAAGAAAAGTTTGACACCTTCCCGTCGACAAAACCGGCAAACTGAACCTCTATATCGAGCCAATCGATTCTCCTTATGAAAATTAAAGCTTCTTACTTAAAACTTAAAAAGCGTTCAATCAAACTCTTCTACGCTTAGGGGGACGGCATCCATTATGCGGGATGGGCGTCACGTCCTTGATCAGGTTTATTTTAAGGCCAAAGGTTTGGAGGGCTCTGATCGCTGACTCTCTTCCGGCACCAGGCCCCTTGACATAAACGTCACATGTCTTCATCCCGGAATCGACCGCCTTTTTGGCAGCTACCTCTGCGGCTTTCTGGGCAGCAAAAGGAGTGCTTTTTCTGGAACCTTTAAATCCCTGGGCCCCAGCACTTGACCAGGACACAACATCACCATTCGGATCAGCAAAAGAAATGATTGTATTATTAAATGAAGCATGAATGTGAACGATCCCAACCGGGACATTCTTTTTCTCTTTTTTCTTCGCTACCTTCTTAGTCCCCATTGAACCCCCAAAAATACGTCAGACGCTGAAATAGAGTTCGTTCTTTTCTTATCCGGTCTTCTTTTTACCACCAATGCCTTTTTTAGGACCTTTTCTTGTTCTGGCATTTGTTTTGGTCCTCTGTCCTCGCACGGGCAAACCTCTTCTGTGCCTGAGACCTACATAACAACCGATATCCATCTTGCGTTTGATATTTTGAGTAACCTGACGTCTGAGATCACCTTCTACGAGATAAGTCTTTTCAATCAGATCCCTTAGGTTGGCAATCTCATCGTCTGTCAAATCTTTAACGCGTCTATCCGGATCAATGGAAGCATTTTGAAGAATTGAAAGTGAAGTTGACCGACCGATACCAAATATATAAGTTAACGCTACCTCAACTCTTTTGTTTCTAGGCAGGTCAATTCCTACAATGCGAGCCAAATTCTTCTCCTTATCCTTGTCTTTGCTTATGACGGGGGTTTTCACATTTGACGCGCAATATACCTTTTCTTCTTATTATTTTGCATTTCGTGCAAATTTGTTTGACAGAGGCCCGAACTTTCATTCTTTTACTCCCTATTTAAATCTGTAGGTAATTCGACCTCGCGTAAGGTCGTACGGTGATAATTCCAAGGTAACCTTATCCCCGGGCAAAATTTTGATGTAATGCATTCTCATCTTGCCGGAAATATGGGCAAGGACCTTGTGTCCATTTTCAAGCTCGACCCTGAACATTGCGTTAGGAAGCGTTTCTAAGACAGTCCCCTGTACCTCTATAATATCTTCCTTTGGCAAAAATCCTCCTACGCCGCTGCATCCGGAATCGATAAAATCTTTGGTCCGTCCTTCAAAATTGCAATGGTATGCTCAAAGTGAGCCGACAGCTTTCTGTCCTTTGTCACAGCTGTCCAGCCATCCGAAAGAATTTCGGTTTCGTGGGTTCCTTCATTGATCATCGGTTCAATGGCAAGAACCATACCTACCTCAAGCTTCAAACCCTTGCCTCTTGGACCATAATTTGGAACCTGAGGCTCTTCATGCAATCGCTTTCCTATCCCATGACCAACAAAATTCCTGACAACAGAGAATCCATTGGACTCGGCAAAAACTTGTACAGCGTTGGAAATATCACCAATCCTATTTCCGGGACGGGCCTGGGCGATCCCTTTCATTAAGGATTCTCGAGTAACATTCACAAGGTTAAGGGCTTTTTCTGAAACGTTACCGACCGGCACAGTGATAGCCGAATCCCCATAGTAGCCGTCTATCACAATTCCATAATCGATCCCTACGATATCCCCTTCTTGCAAAAAATAATCACTAGGAATCCCATGTACGACAACATGATTGACAGACACACATAATGACGCCGGATAGGAACGATAACCCTTGAAAGCTGGGAGCCCTCCTGCTTTCAGGGCATGTTCTTCGGCTATTTTGTCAAGTTCCTTCAGAGAAACTCCAGGTTGAATCGCAAATTTGATTTTCTGCAAACCATTAGCTACGGCAACTGATGCTCTTCTTATTTTTTCAATTTCATCGGATGATTTGAGATATACCATTTACCTACTTCAAATCTGAAAAAATCAATTTTATCTGGGAAAAAACATTCTCAATGGATGAAGTCGCATCGACAACCTTAAGAACATTCTTTTCACGATAATAATCAAGCAATGGTCTGGTTATATCCCAATAGACAACAGACCTCTGCCTGATAACATCTTCATTATCATCAGCTCGCTGCACGAGCGGAACAGAACAGATATCACAAATCATATCTTTTTTGGGTGGCGCAAATAACACATGATAAGTCCTCTGGCACTTTGGGCACATCCGTCGCCCTGCCAAACGAGCAATCCTATCTTCTTCATTCATAACAAATTCGAGTGCCAAATTAACATTATGGCATAATTCAGAAAGAATATCATCAAGCCCCTGAGCCTGATTTATTGTCCTTGGAAATCCGTCAAGAATAAATCCCATTCCAGGTGGCAGGCCGGCAATTTTTCCTCGAATCAAATCCAGAACAAGTTGGTCTGGAACTAATTTTCCGGAATCCATATATTTTTTGGCTTCCAAACCTAACGAAGTCTGATTTTTTAATGCTTCGCGAAGTAAATCACCGGTAGCAAATTTTGGAATGGAAAACGACTCTGACAACATGGTAGCTTGAGTACCTTTTCCGACACCCGGGGGACCTATAAAAAGAACGACAGACTTGAACATTTTTATGCGGTCCTCCCTCTTATCCGTGTTTTTTTCAGAATTCCCTCATAATTACGAGACATCATATATGATTCAATTTGTTGAGCGGTATCTAGGGAAACACCAATAACAATAAGAAGTGAGGTTCCTCCAAAATAAAATGGAACATGGAGCTGATAAATCAATAGCTCCGGTATCACACAAACAATGGAAAGGTAAAGTGCGCCGACAAAAGTTATTCTGTTCATGACCTTATACAAATATTCAACAGTTTTTTGTCCAGGCCTTATCCCGGGAATATAGCCTCCATACTTTTGCATGTTTTCAGCTATATCCGTTGGGTTTAATACGACTGCTGTATAGAAAAAACAGAAGAAAACAATTAAAAGAACATATAACCCTGTATAAGAAACACTTCCGGGGGAAAGGGACTTTCCAATAGCCTGGATCCAGGGAATTGATACAAAGCCCGCAATAATAGCTGGAAAAGAAATCAATGAGCTTGCAAAAATAGGGGGAATAACACCTGCAGTGTTGATCTTGAAAGGGATATGAGTAGATTGCCCTCCCATCATCTTGTTCCCGACCAGTCTTTTGGCGTATTGGATAGGTATCTTTCGCCTCGCTGTTTCCATAAATACGATAGCTGTCACGATCAGAAAGACCATAATAACCAAAGACAAGACTAGAAAACCTGAAATTTCACCCTGATTGTAAAGCTTGTAAGTATTTATTATAGCAGCAGGAAGTCGAGCAATAATCCCAGAAAAAATTATCAGGCTGATACCATTTCCGACCCCTCTTTCCGTTATTTGCTCACCTATCCACATAACAAAAACGGTTGCTGCCGTCAAAGTAATCACAACAATAAATCTGAATCCCCAACCAGGATGAGGAACGAATTGTCCATGGTTCATACCCTCCAGCCCGAGTGCGATACCAAATGATTGGATGAGCGCAATCACTACGGTCAGATAGCGGGTGTATCGCGTAATCATTTTTCTGCCGCGTTCCCCCTCCTTCGCCAATGCCTGCAAGGTTGGATGAACAACAGTTAATAATTGCAGAATAATAGAGGCAGAAATGTAAGGCATGATGCCTAAAGCAAAAACCGTCAATCTAGAGAGCGCCCCCCCTGAAAACATGTCAAAAAAACCAATAAGGGCACCTCCATTTTGATGGAGAAATTGAGAAAGAGCGCTTCCGTTAACTCCCGGAGTAGGGATATACGCCCCAATCCTATAAACAGCCAGCATCCCAATGGTAAACAGAATGCGCTGACGCAACTCGGGAATCTTGCTGATATTCTCAAATGTATGAATTATTCGGGCAAGCAAGCGCGATCCTAAGGTTTTAAATCAGTTTTAATCAGATTGTTGAGGAAACCACGCGGCCACCTGCAGCTTCGATCTTCTGCTGGGCTGTTTTGCTGACTTCCAGATCCTGAATAATATAAGCTTTGGAAGGTTCTCCTTCAGCGAGGATTTTGATTCGCTGAACACTACGCTTAATCAAACCTGCATTAAGGAGCGATTCGGCGGAGATAATTGCATCTGGAAACGAAAATTCTTCCAGGGTAGCTATGTTAAATATTGAAGTCGAAATTTTATGAGGACTCTTGAAACCTCTTTTAGGAATCCGGAGTATCAAGGGCATCTGACCGCCTTCAAAACCCGGCGGCTTGACCCCACCAGATCTGGCATGTTGGCCTTTATGACCCTTTGTAGAGGTTTTACCATGGCCCGAACCGGGACCACGTCCCACTCTTTTTTTCCTTTTCTTTGAGCCTGGAGCAGGATAGAGATCGTGAATTTTCATCTAACTCCCAATCTTTCTTTATTATTTATTAACAACCGAAATCATGTGTTTTGTTTTTTTAATCATCCCCAAAATAGAGGGTGATGAAAAATGGGTGACCTTTTGGTTAATGCGGCGCAACCCAAGAGCCTTTACAACTTTTTTAACCTTCAAAGGAGTACCGATAAGGCTTTTCTTTAATGTAATTTCTAATTCAACAGATTCTGTGGACATGGGCAACCGTCTTCCTTCAATAAGTGTAAATTAGGCGGAAGTTTTTCTTTCCAACATAACATCATGATAGCTTCTTAATTTTTTTAAACCTTCAATAGTCGCTCTTACTACGTTATATGGATTACCAGATCCCAATGATTTACATAGGATGTTGGATACACCCAGAACTTCCATGACAGCCCGAACAGCACCGCCAGCAATCATTCCAGTTCCCTCAGAAGCTGGTTTGATCAATACATCCTCTGCCCCAAAATGCCCTATAACCTCATGAGGGACAGTGGTTTGCTTTAGTGGGACAGAAACAAGATTTTTTTTTGCATTTTCAACAGCTTTCTTGATTGCATCAGGAACCTCGCTGGCTTTCCCTTTTCCGAAACCGACAACACCATTTCCATTGCCAACGACTACCAGGGCTGAAAAAGAGAATCTTTTGCCCCCCTTGACCACTTTAGAAACCCTATTAATAAAAACTACCTTATCCTTAAGGGAACTCTGGTCTATTTTTTGAAGATTCACTGAGCACACTCCATTAAATGATTCACTAGAATTGCAGTCCGGATTCTCTGGCACCATCGGCCAATGCTTTGACCCTGCCATGGTAGAGATAACCGCCTCGATCAAAAACAACTTTTTGAATATTTTTTTCTATCGCTAATTTGCCGATCAGTTTGCCTACTTCTCTGGCTGTCTGGGTTGTGTCTTTTGAACCAGAAAAACCCTTAAGCGATGATGCTGAAACCAGCGTTGTCCCTGAGAAGTCGTCAATTACCTGAGCATAAATATATTTAAGACTCCGAAAAATAACGAGCCTTGGCTTTTCAGCCGAACCCTTAATTTTCTTGCGAACACGCTCGTGCTTGGACTTTCTAATCAGAATGCGGGTGCTTTTTGCCACGTTTAAAATCTCCTAACTAAAATTTACTGATTTACTTTTTGCCTGTTTTACCTTCTTTTCGAAGGATCTTTTCCCCACTATACTTGATACCTTTGCCTTTATAAGGTTCTGGGGGGCGAATACTTCGAACGTCTGCAGCAAATTGGCCCAGTAGTTCCTTATCAGGAGAAGATAAGGTAATAATTGTCTGTTTCTCAATAGCTGCCTTAACCATCGGAGGTAAAGGAAATTCAACGGTGTGGGTATAACCAACACTCAGACTTAACACATTCCCGTTTAACTGAGCCCTGTAACCGACACCGTTCAACTCAAGAACTTTTTTAAACTGTTCACTGACGCCTTTGACCTTGTTCGCAATAAGGGTCCTATGCAAACCATGGAATGCCTTATGGCCTGGTTCATCTGATGGACGATTTAATAATAAGGAGTTCCCTGTTTTTTCCACAGAAAATCCTTGAGGAATCTTATGTTTAAGTTCGCCAAATGGCCCTTTAAAAATTAAAACTCCACCCTCTTCCTTTGTTTGGACATTGGAAGGAATGATAATAGGCATTTTTCCTATTCGGGACATTTTTCACCACCCCTAAATAATTAAAGTTCACCAAACTTGGCAGATAACCTCGCCCCCAATGCGGAGGGACTTTGCCTTAGAATCCGTCATTAAACCTTTGGAGGTGGAGATAATTGTGACTCCTATCCCCCCCATCAATGACTTAAAATCTTCGACTTTTTTATAGACTCTCAGGCCCGGGGTAGAAATTCTTTTGATTCCTCTTAACACTCGTTCGCGGTCCCTTATATAACGAAGCCTGATGTGGAGATCTTTCTTCCCCTCTTTCTCAATTGTTTCGTAAGAAGAAATAAAGCCTTCTTCCAGCAATATTTTCAAGAGCTCCTCTTTAATCTTCGAATGCTGGCACTCCACCCGATCATATAGACGCATATTTGCGTTCCGGATGCGCGTTAACAAGTCAGCAATCGGGTCTGTCATTGACATTCAAAACCTCCTCAACCAAAAAAGAATTACCAGGAAGACTTTGTGATCCCTGGAATCTCACCCTGCAGAGCCAAATTCCTGAAGCATATACGGCAAAGCTTGAACTCCCGGATATAACCTTTTGGACGGCCACAAAGATTACAACGGCTATAATGACGAACTTTGAACTTGGGTGTTCTTTGCCACTTTACAATAAGGGATTTACGAGACAAATTCTGTCCTCCTGAAAGTCTATTTTCTAAAAGGTATACCTAAATGTTTTAGGAGAGCCCTGCCTTCATCATCTGTCCTTGCCGTTGTAGAAAATGTGACATCCATCCCGTGAAAAAGTGAAACTTCATCATATTTAATTTCTGGAAAAATAATCTGTTCCTTTATTCCAGTCGTAAAATTTCCCCTGCCATCAAATGCTTTTTCATTTAAACCCTTAAAATCCCGAATCCTAGGAAGAGCAATCGAAATAAACCGATCAAGGAATTCCCACATCTTATTTCCGCGAAGGGTAACCATTGAACCTATGGGCATGCCTTCTCTAAGCTTGAAACCGGCAATAGATTTTCTGGCCTTGGTTTTAACGGCTTTTTGACCAGAAATAAGTTCGAGCTCCTTGACTGCAGAATCAAGCAGTTTTGGATTGGAAACAGCCTCACCCAAGCCTACATTGATGGTAATTTTTGTAAGCCTTGGGGCTTCCATAACATTCTTGAGTGATAATTCCTTGATCAGTTCATTCCTGATCTCCTCTGAGTACTTTTTCTTGAGGCGAGGAAGGGGCGCAGACCCTGTTGTTACGGAAGAATCTTTAGAAGATTCCTTAACTTCCTTGGCAGTCGATCCTTTTTTGGCTGATTTAGGCTTTGATGCGGCCTGCTTGCCCTTCGCAGTTCCTGATGATTTTTTACTGTCTTCCATGTCCACCCTTCACCCCAAGAAAATTATTTATCAATGTGTTCCTGACAATGTTTGCAAACCCTTACCTTCTTGCCATCCGAAAGGATTGATTGAGCAATTCTGGTGGGTTTATGACAACTAGGACAAATCAACATTACCCTGCTAGCCCCCAAATAATTTTCTCGCGTCAAAAAACCGCCTTGGGGATGGTTTTGATCAGGCTTAATGGCTTTAATAATTTGGTTGACATTTTCTACAATAACTCTGTTTGCACTTCTATCAACCTTGAGGATTAATCCCTCTTTCCCCTTGTCTTTTCCTGAAAGGATCTTAACCTTGTCGTCTTTGCGCAAAGCCGGAAAAGATTGTTTTCTTTGAGACGAATTTTTTATTTTCATTTTTTCCTCTTAAATTACTTCAGGGGCCAAAGACAGGATTTTCATAAACTTTCTTTGCCGCAATTCTCTGGCGACTGGACCGAATATCCTCGTCCCAATCGGTTCACCCTGTGCATTAATCAAAACTGCGGCATTTTGGTCAAAACGTATATAAGATCCGTCGCCTCTCCGAACTTCCTTGACTGTTCTGACGACAACCGCCTTTGCCACATCGCCTTTTTTGACAGAAGCATTGGGAGTAGCTTCTTTAACAGATACAACGATTGTATCTCCTAGAGAAGCATATCGCCTGCGAGATCCGCCCATAATGTGAAAACACATTACCTTCTTGGCCCCAGAATTGTCTGCCACTTCAAGAATCGATCTCAACTGGATCATGATGACACCCTTGTTTTCACAATGTTGTTTTGAATTATTTTACAATTTTGGGTTTAGAAACGATCCTGGCTACCCGGTGGCTTTTATCTTTGCTAATTGGTCGTGTTGAAATTATCTCCACAACAGACCCAACTTCTATCTGTTCCAGGGTATGCGCCTTTATTCGAGTACGTTTAGATACAACCTTGTGATAAAGAGGGTGCAAAACCCTTCTTTGAACCTCCACAACAACTGTTTTTTCCATTTTATTACTGACAACAACGCCCTGAACTTGAGATATCTTTTTTTGTGGGCCAGGGGGGGATAAATGCTGTTCAGACATTTTTTGATATCTTCCTCTCTGTCAGGATAGTTAACATTCTAGAAACATCTCTTTTGTATTCTTTTAAAAGATGTGGTTTATCCAGACGACCATTGACCCTTTGAATTCGAAGCATCAAAAGCTCCCGCCTCAATTCTTGGATTTTGTCCTTAAGTTCTGCCTCTGACAAAGTTCTGATATCTTTTGACTTCACGCCTCTTCACCCCTAGTTACAATCTTTGTTGCCATAGGCATCTTATAAGAAGCCAACCGCAATGCTTCCTGGGCGATCTCAGGAGATACGCCTTCCATTTCGAAAATGATACGGCCAGGTTTGATGACAGCAACCCAATACTCAGGGTTTCCTTTCCCGGATCCCATACGGGTTTCAGCTGGTTTCTTGGTTATCGGTTTATCTGGAAAAACCCGAATCCATACTTTCCCACCGCGCTTAACATATCTCGTAATAGCAATACGACCCGCTTCAATTTGGCGGGCTGTTAGCCAAACAGGCTCAAGCGCTTTAAGCCCGAAATCTCCAAAGGCCAATTCGGAACCCCTATATGCCTTTCCTTTGAGGTTCCCCTTCATCATTTTTCTATGTTTGACTTTTTTTGGACTTAACATTTATGAACGCCCCCGCCTTTCTTTAAGTTTGGGGGTAGTTTCTGCTTGCCCTGGAAGGATTTCTCCACGATAAACCCAAACCTTTACGCCAATCTTTCCAAAAGTTGTGGATGCTTCCGCAAATCCATAATCGATGTCTGCACGCAAAGTATGGAGAGGAACTCTCCCTTCCCGGTACCATTCGGTACGAGCTATTTCAGCCCCTCCGAGCCTACCGGCACAGCAGATTTTCACTCCCAGAGCGCCAAAACGAAGTGCTGAGGATACACTTTTTTTCATAGCACGTCTATAGGATATACGTTTTTCAAGCTGCGAAGCGACCGACTCTGCTATTAATTGTGCCTCTAGTTCAGGTTTTTTGATTTCCTTGATATTGATGGAGACATGAGACTTTGTTGTCTCTTCAAGTTCCGTCTTGAGTTTTTCAATTTCCAAACCTTTTTTCCCAATAATCAAACCTGGACGGGCGGTATGAATGGAAATCCTTGCCAATGCGTCTTTTCCGGTCCGTTCAATCTCGATTTTTGAGATGCCGGCATGGAAAAGTTTCTTTTTAACCATCTTGCGGATTTTCAAATCTTCATGAAGTAAATCTGCAAATCCCTTTTGAGCATACCAACGCGAACTCCAGGTCTTGATATACCCTAACCGGAATCCTATAGGATGAACCTTTTGTCCCAATTGGATCTCCTTAATAAAATTTAATTTGAAACAACAATCGTCAAATGAGAAGTTCTCTTTTTGATAGAGTAGGCACGACCCATTGCTCTGGGCTGAATGCGTTTGGCAATTGGCCCACAGTCAACATAAATCTCTGATATCTTTAATTCAGATGGAGACCCCAGTTTTTTTTCAACAGCATTACTAACAGCCGATTTTAGGGTTTTCTCAACGACTTTTACTGCCCCGCGCGTTGTAACATTGAGAAGGGCAAAAGCATCATTGACAGACTTCCCACGAATGGCGTCTGCTACATATCTAACTTTTCGTGGTGCTACCCGAATGTAACGATTTTTAGCTATGGCTGTAGCCATTTAAACTCCTCAAATTAATTTTACTTTCTCGTGGATTTTTCGACCTTTGAACCACCATGAGACTTAAAGAGTCTCGTGGGAGAAAATTCTCCGAGTTTATGGCCAACCATGTTCTCTGTTACATATACCGGAATAAATTTTTTTCCATTGTGAACCGACAGGGTGAACCCAATCATGTCAGGAATTATCATAGACCGCCGGGACCAGGTTTTAATCATCTTGCGATCGTTTGGATTTCCTGATTTATTGATTTTTTCGATTAGGTGCTGGTCCACAAACGGGCCTTTTTTAATCGACCTTGGCATAATAGAATCTCCTCAACTACTTTCTTCGCCGAATGATAAAACCATCGGTTCTAGGATTAGATCTGGTTTTAAATCCTTTTGATGGCTGTCCCCAAGGAGAACAAGGATGTCGACCTCCAGAAGATTTTCCCTCTCCACCGCCTAAAGGATGATCTACCGGATTCATTGCTACGCCACGCACATGAGGTCTTTTACCTAACCAGCGAGATCGGCCAGCTTTGCCGATTGAAATGTTTTCATGTTCGAGATTACCGACTTGGCCAATTGATGCTCGGCATTTACCATGAACTTTTCTCATTTCTCCAGAAGGCATTTTCAGGATGACGTAGTCATGTTCTCTTCCTAAAATTTGAGCATATGCTCCGGCTGTACGAGCAATTTTTCCACCTGCTCCAATTTTGTATTCAATATTGTGAACAATCGTTCCCAAAGGAATCTGGGAAAGCTCTAAAGTGTTAGCCGGTTTAATATCAGACCCAAACCCAGACTGAACGAAGTCACCTACATTAAGTCCAACAGGAGCCAGAATATAAGCTCTTTCTCCGTCCGAGTAACAAATAAGGGCAATTCTGGCTGAACGGTTCGGATCATATTCAATAGTTTCTACCTTAGCCGGAATACCATCCTTTGTCCGTTTGAAATCTATTATGCGATATGATTTTTTGTGTCCGCCTCCCCTGTGCCTTGAAGTCAGTTTACCCTTATTATTCCGGCCACCACTTGAAATCAAAGGTTCCGTCAAAGGCTTGTAAGGACGATCAACGGTGATCTCTTCGAAGGAATATCCCGTTTTGTAACGGTTTGCCGGAGATGTCGGATTATATTTCTTTACAGCCATTCTTAAGCCCCCTCAAAAATATCAAGTTTATGACCGGGCTTAAGCGTTATAAAAGCTCTCTTCCGATCCGGTAATTGGCTTTCGAATCGACCCAGCCTTTTAGTTTTTCCTTTTCGAACAACTGTCCTGACAGATTGAACTTCAACCTTGAAAATACTCTCTACAGCTTTAGAAATATCTATTTTATTAGAGTCTTTTCGAACATGAAACTCATAGGTCCTGTTTTTTTCACGGAGTATGTCAGCTTTTTCAGTTTGAATTGGACGTATAAGAATTTCAGACAGATCCATTGTTATCTCCTTGAAAGAGCTGACTCATTTTTTCAAAAGCCTCTCTGGAAACAAGGACTTTATCCGCAATCAACAAATCGTATGGGTTCAGTTGCGAAGGTGCAATAATTTCAAGGCCAGGAACATTTCGGCAAGAAAAATACATGTTTTCCGTAATAGCCGTGTCTATAAAAAGAATTCTTTCTTCCCCCGGAGACAACGACCACTTTTTAAAAAGATCAATCGTGTCTTTTGTTTTTCTGGAGGGAACTTCCAGGGATTCGATCACAAAGAGTGTCTTTGATTCCAGGTGTGCAAGAAGAGCATTCTTGACTGCCAGTACGACTTTTTTTGAAGGTTGCCTATAAAAAAAATCCCTTGGTCGAGGACCAAAGATAATAGCACCACCGCGCCATTGTGGTGCGCGCGTAGATCCTTGTCTTGCCCTGCCCGTCCCTTTTTGTCTGTAAGGTTTCCGACCGCCGCCGGAAACCTCTCCCCTCGTTTTGGTCGAGGCCGTTCCGGACCGGATACCGGCTCGCTGCATCTGAATGATTTCATGTAGCAAAGGAACGTTGATCAACTCTATTTGCTCAGGAGAGACATTGAGCTCTACCGTCCTGGCATTGGAACCGTCAAGACCCACCAACTGAATTTCCATGACTTCCTTCCATCCAAAGAAGAACTAAAAAGCCTATTTTTTATTGACGATGACAAAAGAGCCATTTGCCCCGGGAAGTGCTCCCTTAATAAAAAGGAGGTTGGCCTCAGGTTTGACCGCGACAAGCTTTAGGTTTTTTACAGTAATACGTTTGTCACCCATATGGCCGGGCAGTTTCTTGTTTTTCAAGACACGTGAAGGGTAGGCAGACGAGCCGATAGAGCCTGGTTCCCGATGAAACATGGAACCATGGGTCGCATCCCCGCCTCTAAAATGGTGTCTTTTCATGACGCCAGCAAAACCTTTTCCCTTTGACTGACCAACCACATCCAGAGAATCACCCTCCTGGAAAATATCTACCGTAAGGATATTCCCTGGTTCCTGAGAATTGTCTTCAGTTCGAACCTCCCGAATATATCGGTATAAATTTTTTGCATACTTCTGTTGGTGGCCACGTTCGGGTTTGTTCAAGTGTTTTGGAGAAATCGGAAAATACCCTAGTTGTGCAGCAGAATATCCTTCTTTCTCAGGGGTTTTAACCTGAAGAATTTCACACGGACCCGCTTCCACTATCGTAACGGGAACAGCCTGGCCAGAAGGCAGATATATCTGAGTCATTCCCAATTTTCTTCCGAGTAAAGTTTTCACTTTCGCTGCTCCTACAACTTGATCTCGACATCCACACCAGATGGGAGTTCCAATTTCATTAACGCATCCACAGTTTCGGGGGTTGGCTCCAGAATATCCAACAAACGTTTATGTGTTCTTCGTTCAAACTGTTCTCTTGATTTTTTGTCTACATGAGGAGAACGAAGAACAGTATATTTTTCAATTTTAGTCGGCAAAGGAATCGGCCCTTTGACTGTCGCACCAGTTCTTTTGGCGGTAGAGACAATCTCAACCAAGGACTGGTCGAGAAGTCGATAGTCATACCCCTTAAGACGTATCCTTATTTTCTGATCCAAGGAATCTCCTCTCAACCAAAATGATATTTACTACTGGATCACCTTGGTAATAACACCGGCACCCACGGTCCGCCCGCCTTCCCGGATCGCAAACCGCAACCCGTCTTCCATCGCTATCGGCGTAATCAGGGTGACCTTGATCCGGATATTGTCCCCCGGCATCACCATCTCTACCCCTTCCGACAACGTCACCACACCCGTCACATCCGTCGTCCGAAAGTAAAACTGCGGCCGATACCCGTTGAAAAACGGCGTATGCCGACCACCTTCCTCTTTTGTCAGAATGTACGCTTCGGCCTCAAACACCGTGTGCGGAGTGATGCTTCCCGGCTTTGATAACACCATGCCCCGTTCCACATCTTCCTTCTTCGTTCCCCGCAGCAGCAGCCCCACATTGTCCCCGGCCTGTCCCATGTCCAGAATCTTCCGGAACATTTCCACGCCCGTCACCACCGACTTCTGCGTGTCCCGGATCCCCACGATTTCCACTTCCTCGCCTACCTTGACCTGTCCCCGCTCCACACGTCCCGTCACCACCGTGCCCCGTCCGCTGATCGAGAACACATCTTCCACCGGCATCAGGAACGGCTTGTCCACATCCCGCACGGGGGTCGGAATATATTCATCCACCGTATCCATCAGCTTCAGGATCGGCGAGCATGCCGCACATTCCCGCTTCCCGCATCCGCATTCCAGCGCCTTCAGAGCCGAACCCCGCGTCACAGGGATCGTGTCTCCCGGAAAATCGTACTTCGACAGCAGCTCCCGCACTTCCAGCTCCACCAGCTCCAGCAGCTCCGGGTCGTCCACCATGTCCGCCTTGTTCAGAAACACGACGATATACGGTACGCCTACCTGCCGGGCCAGCAATATGTGCTCCCGCGTCTGCGGCATCGGTCCGTCTGCTGCCGATACCACCAGGATCGCACCGTCCATCTGTGCCGCTCCCGTGATCATGTTCTTCACGTAGTCCGCATGGCCAGGGCAGTCCACATGTGCGTAATGCCGCTTTTCCGTCTGGTACTCCACGTGCGCGATCGCGATCGTGATCCCTCTTTCCCGCTCTTCCGGCGCCTTGTCGATCTGGTCATACGCCAGAAATTCCGCCATCTTGTTCGCTGCCAGTACGCGCGTGATCGCCGCCGTCAACGTCGTCTTCCCATGATCCACGTGCCCGATGGTCCCTATGTTCAGATGCGGCTTCGTTCTTTCAAATTTCGCTTTGGACATTGCAGTACTCCTTGAAAAAAATTATTGTGCGTTGGCCTTCGCTATAATCTCGTCCCCAACGACCTTTGGAACCTGTTCATAAGCATGAAACAACATTGTGAAAAGACCTCGTCCCTGAGTCATGGAACGAAGATCTGTTGCATATCCAAACATGCCAGCAAGAGGAACAAGCGCCTCGATAACCTGGGCCCCGGATCTGTTGTGCATTCCAAGAATCTTTCCTCTTCGACTATTCAGGTCGCCCATGGTGTCACCGAGATATTCTTCGGGAACAATAACCTCAACTTTCATGATCGGCTCTAGAATCGTTGCCTTGGCTTTTCTGACACCATCCTTGATAGCCATGGAACCGGCGATCTTGAATGCCATTTCAGAGGAGTCAACATCGTGGTAAGAACCAAAAACCAGGGCAGCTTTCAAGTCGACAACCGGATATCCTGCAAGCACACCGCCCTGAAGAGCCTCCACTATTCCTTTTTCAATAGCAGGGACATACTCCTTAGGAACAACACCTCCAACAATCTTGTTTTCAAAAACAAAACCTGCTCCTCGTTCCAATGGTTCAATCTCAAGGACAACATGACCATATTGCCCACGTCCACCAGTCTGGCGAATATACTTTCCTTCAGAAGAGACAGATCCTGTAATTGTCTCCCTATATGCAACCTGAGGCTTGCCAACATTAGCATCTACCTTGAACTCTCTCTTTAACCGATCAACAATAATCTCCAGATGAAGCTCACCCATGCCAGAAAGAATTGTCTGGGCAGTTTCTTCATCTGTGTTGATGCGAAGAGAAGGATCTTCCTGGGAGAGCTTCCCAAGAGAGAGGGAAAGCTTTTCCTGATCTGCCTTTGTCTTTGGCTCGATGGCGACTGAAATGACAGGCTCGGGAAAATCGATAACCTCAAGGATTATGGGAGAACCTTCATCGCAAAGCGTATCCCCTGTCATCGTGCTTTTAAGACCGACAGCAGCTGCAATGTCCCCTGCGTTAACTTCCTTGATATCTTCCCTTTTATCCGCGTGCATCAACAAAAGACGACCGATGCGCTCCCTTACTTTTTTTGTAGAGTTGTAAACGTAGGAGCCGGCTTCAAGCTTCCCCGAATATACACGGAAAAAGGTCAACTGCCCGACAAAAGGATCCGTCATGATCTTAAAAGCCAATCCTGAAAAAGGTTCAGAATCACTCGCCTTTCGGGTGATATCAGCTTCAGTTCTCGGGTCAATGCCAACGATATCCGGGACATCGACTGGGCTGGGAAGATAATCGATAACAGCATCCAGAAGGAGCTGAATACCCTTGTTCTTGAAAGCTGCACCACAGAGAACAGGCGTACCTTTCATTGAAATGGCAATTTTTCGGAGAGCTGCCTTGATCTCTACAGAGGTGATCTCCACTCCATTTAAAAACTTGTCCATCAGTGCATCATCAAGTTCTGCCACTGATTCGACCAGTTTTTCACGATATTCCGCAGCCAATTCCTTCATGTCTTCGGGAATTTCCCTTACGACATATTTGGCTCCAAGAGTTTCGTCATCATAGAAAATTCCGCGCATCTCAAGGAGATCAACCACTCCCACAAATTCCGACTCTTTTCCGATCGGAATCTGAACAGGAATCGGCTTTGCCTTCAAACGGTCGACCATCGTCTGGACTGAAGCATAAAAATCTGCCCCGATTCGGTCCATCTTGTTCATAAAAGCAATTCGGGGAACCCTGTATTTGTCAGCCTGCCGCCAAACGGTTTCCGACTGGGGCTCCACACCCTGAACAGAATCAAATACCGCTATCGCTCCATCAAGAACCCGGAGAGAACGCTCAACCTCAATGGTAAAATCGACATGGCCAGGAGTATCAATAATGTTGATACGATTGTCCTTCCAGAAACAGGTCGTTGCAGCAGAAGTGATCGTAATTCCGCGTTCGCGTTCCTGCTCCATCCAGTCCATTACCGTTGTACCCTCATGGACTTCACCCATACGATGAAGCATACCGGTATAAAAGAGGATGCGCTCAGTTGTTGTTGTTTTTCCCGCATCAATATGGGCCATGATTCCGATATTACGGGTTTTTTCTAGAGGGTACTGCCTCACAGACCTTGCCTCCTACCAGCGATAATGAGCAAAGGCCTTGTTCGCCTCCGCCATTCTATGAGTATCTTCTCTTTTCTTGACCGCTCCGCCAGTGTTATTGGAAGCATCCAGCAGTTCTGCAGCCAGTTTTTCTTCCATGGAATGGCCCGCACGCTTGTAAGCACTATCCACAATCCATCTCAAAGCCAATGAAATCTTCCTGTTGGGACGAATCTCAACCGGAACCTGGTATGAAGCGCCACCAACACGACGGGACTTGACCTCCATCGCTGGTTTTACGTTATCAATGGCCTGCTTGAATAGCTTGAGGGCATCCCCACCGGTTTTTCCGGCCATAATATCAAGGGAATCATATAGAATCTGTTCAGCAACAGATTTCTTACCCTTTTTCATGATCACATTGATAATCTTGGCCACCAACCTGCTATTAAACTTTGGGTCCGGTGCCACTTCTCTTCGGTCAACACGCCCTGCACGTCTCGGCATTGAATATTACCCCCACAAACTGAAAGCGATTTTCAAACTATTTCTTCGCCTTCTTGGCCCCATACTTGGAACGACCCTGTTTTCTGTTTGCAACTCCAGCGGCATCCAATGCTCCGCGAACTATATGATAGCGAACACCCGGGAGATCCTTTACCCTGCCACCCCTCACAAGAACGATCGAGTGCTCCTGGAGATTATGCCCAACCCCGGGGATATAAGCAGTGACTTCAAATCCATTGGTCATGCGTACACGCGCAACTTTTCTCAGAGCTGAGTTTGGCTTCTTTGGAGTAGTTGTATACACCCGGACGCACACGCCCCTTCTCTGAGGACAACGTGTCAAAGCTGGACTCTTGCCCTTGGTGGCCATCTTTTTCCGGCCTTGGCGCACAAGCTGATTAATGGTTGGCACAATACCTCCTCGTTTTAGGACAACCGCAGCATTTTAATGATATTCCCTCAATGAGTCAAGAACCTGACTCGCTCAATTCCTTGGTGATTTCTTCTTCAGACTCTCCTACTGCCGTCATGCGGAATTTTGGAAAACCTGTCCCTGCTGGAATCAAGCGGCCGACAATTACATTTTCTTTCAAGCCAACTAAAGCATCCGTCTTTCCATTTATAGCCGCTTCAGTCAGCACCCGGGTGGTTTCCTGGAAGGAAGCAGCAGATATAAAACTCTCGGTTGAGAGAGCCGCTTTTGTAATCCCCAATAACATGGAGCCACCTTTTGCCGGTCGTTTTCCCGCCTGAATGATCTGTTCGTTGATTTCTTCAAATATTCCCCTGTCAATCTGACTTCCGACCAAGAGGTCTGTATCTCCCGGATCATCGATCCTGATCTTCCGGAGCATCTGGCGGACGATGACCTCTATATGCTTGTCATTGATAGAAACACCCTGCAACCGGTAGACCTCCTGAACTTCGTTCACCAGATAAGTCATTAAATCTTGTGGTCCGAGAACGTTCAGAATGTCGTGGGGATTGACCGACCCATCCATTAATGGCTCACCGGCCTCTACCCAGTCATTTTCGTGAACACTGACATGTTTCCCTTTTGGAATCGTATACTCTTTTTCTTCTCCCTGTTCATTTTTGACAAGAATAACCCGATTTGAGCGTCCCTGTTTCCCATCCTTGAATTCGACAATCCCTTCAATTTCAGTGATGACTGCCTGCTCTTTGGGTTTCCGAGCCTCAAACAACTCGGCGACTCTGGGAAGCCCTCCCGTAATATCCTTTGTCTTTGTCGATTCTCTCGGGATCTTAGCAATGACATCCCCAGTAGCCACTGTTTCCTTTTCCTCTACCAGGATATGTGCACCCACTGGTAGTGCATATTCCTTGCGAGATTTGGTTCCCGTCTCGCGAATTTCAATCCTTGGACGCATATTCTGCTTGGCATTGTCGATGATCACCCGGCTTTTCAGTCCCGATGCTTCATCGATTTCTTCCCGCATCGTTACACGATCCTGAATATCCCTGAACACCACTTGTCCGCTGACATCTGTCAAGATTGGGGTGGAAAAGGGATCCCACTCGACAAGCTTGGTTCCAACAGACACATCTTTCCCGTCTTCAATGAGCACTCGAGCTCCGTATACAATCGAATAACGTTCTTTTTCCCTTCCATCCAGACCAACTATCACCAATTTGCCATTTTTGGACATGGCAATATTGGCACCCTCCTTGTTTCGGACAGTGGCGAGGTTATCGTATCTGACCTTGCCATCCCTTTTTGCTTCATGGATAGACTGCTTGGCGACCTGTGCCGTTCCACCAATGTGGAACGTTCTCATGGTCAACTGGGTCCCCGGTTCTCCTATGGACTGGGCAGCAATAATCCCAATAGCCTCACCAAGTTCCACGCGTTTGCCGGAACTCAAATCACGACCATAACAAGCTGCGCAAACTCCCCGTCTGGTCTGACAGGTCAGAACTGAGCGAATCTTAATAAGGTCCAGGCCGGATTCTTTGATTCTCTCCACCTTTTCTTCATTGATTTCTTCCCCGGCCCCTACAATGACTTCTGTAAGCCGTTCCTGCCCTTTCACTATTGTTATGAAGATGTCTTCTGCAGCAACTCTGCCAAGTATCCGTTCTTCCAATGGTTCGATGGTTTCACCACCTTCAACCAAGGAAGTGACCTCTATTCCGTTCAATGTTCCGCAATCTTCTTCTGTAATAATCACATCCTGTGCAACATCAACGAGCCTTCTTGTCAGGTATCCGGAGTTTGCCGTTTTTAATGCAGTGTCCGCCAAACCTTTACGTGCTCCATGTGTAGAAATAAAGTACTGAAGAACATTCAGACCTTCACGGAAGTTTGCCGTAATCGGTGTTTCAATAATTTCACCGGATGGCTTGGCCATCAAACCACGCATTCCTCCCAACTGACGAATTTGCTGAGCTGAACCACGGGCCCCTGAATCCGCCATCATATAAATTGAATTGAAGCGAACGGGAGTTTCGTCTTTGCTTACAGCAGTACCATTCTGAACAGCCAGTTCCTCCGCCTTTAGCTCCTTCATCATTTCGTCAGCGACAAGTTCTGTCACCTGGGCCCATTTGTCTATGACCTTGTTATAGCGCTCACCGGCAGTAATCAAACCCTCATTGTACTGGTTTTCGATTTCAAGGACTTCCAGATTGGCCTTTTCAATAGCTTCGGATTTGTTCTTAGGAATACGCATATCACCAATAGCAATGGAAATTCCCGATTTTGTCGCAAATTCGAATCCGATTTGTTTGATGCGATCCAGGAAGCCCACCGTTTCCTGACGTCCGGTTTTCCTGAAACACTGGTCAATCAAATTTGTCAAAACCTTCTTTGTTAACTCGCGGTTCACATCTTCGAATCTCATCCCAGAGGGAAGGATTCCCGAAAACAACACCCGACCTACAGTAGTCTCGTAAGTTTTCCTGTTTCCGGCTGAGTCACTCATCCGGACTTTGATACGAGCGTGAGGTTCAACAACTCCGGCATCGAAAGCGATCCGGACCTCCTCTGCAGAACTGAAAAATGCACCTTCTCCTTTAGCTCCCTTTCGTTCCTTGCTCAGATAGTAGCAACCCAGAACCATATCCTGTGTCGGAACCATAATCGGCTTTCCGTTTGCAGGAGAAAGGATATTATTGATGGACATCATCAGAACACGCGCTTCGAGTTGTGCTTCTACAGACAGAGGGACATGAACGGCCATCTGATCCCCGTCGAAGTCGGCGTTAAATGCCGCACATACCAGGGGGTGAAGCCTGATGGCCTTTCCCTCCACTAGAACAGGGTCAAAAGCCTGGATTCCAAGACGATGCAAGGTAGGCGCCCTATTCAGAAGAACAGGATGTTCCTGAATGACTTCATCCAATATATCCCAGACTACCGGGTCTTCTTTCTCAACCTTTTTCTTGGCGGTCTTAATATTACTGACCAGTCCCCTGGCTTCAAGTTTCTGAAAAATAAAGGGCTTGAAAAGCTCAAGGGCCATTTTTTTGGGCAAACCGCATTGATTGAGCTTGAGTTCGGGACCAATGACGATCACGCTTCTCCCTGAATAATCAACCCGCTTTCCCAAAAGATTCTGGCGAAATCTTCCCTGCTTCCCTTTCAGCATGTCTGAAAGGGATTTTAAAGGCCTTCTATTGGCACCTCTAATCACCCGCCCCCTGCGTCCATTGTCAAAAAGGGCATCTACCGCTTCCTGAAGCATTCTGATTTCATTATGAATGATCAGCTGGGGAGTCGGTGACGTGACATCCAGAAGTCTTTTCAGACGGTTATTCCTGTTAATCACCCTGCGATAAAGATCATTGAGATCAGAAGTTGCAAAACGACCGCCATCCAGAGGAACTAATGGCCTGAGATCTGGAGGAAGAACAGGGATCACATCCAGGATCATCCATTCCGGACGATTGCCAGACTTACGAAATGCCTCAACAATTTTCAGTCTTTTGGAGATTTTTTTCTTGCTTGCAGCACTGACCGCCGGATCAAGCATCTGGGCGTGCATTTCAGTTGCAAGTTCTTCCAGATTGAGGTTTTTGAGTAGCGTCCTGATCGCTTCTGCCCCGATTTCACCTTTCATATTCGAACGGGGAAAATCTCTTTTGAAGCGCTCAAACTCATCCTTGGAAATAGGCCTGTGGCGTCTGAAATCCAGGTCTAGCTCTTCGCGCATCTTGTCAAACTGGGCGCTTGTCTTATGTAATGAAGTAATAGGCTCTTCATCGAGAACAACCAATAAAAAGTCGGTCTTGATCGATACATCTGAGAGTTTCGTGCCTCCACGATACAGGACTTCCCCTGTATCTTTCGAATAGAGATCCAGGGAAAGCGGAGTTCTGAACTTGACTTTCACCCCCTCATTTCCATCTAGGGAATTAGCTGAAAGATCCTTGGACTTGCTTTTTCTGGATTTTCCTTTGGCTTCATTTGTGGCAAGCAGATGGACCCACTCCTCAAACTGACCGACTTCCCTTTCCATGACAGCAATGATCGGAAGGGTTTCGTGATCTTTCAGAAAATCCTCGCTGACATTGTCCGCAATCCGTTCAATCTCACCCTTGGAAGAGGAAACGCGGTAGACCGCCTTGGCATTTTTCTGGAGCAAGATTCTGATCTGAGCGTTCTTTGCTTGATCAATCTGGTGAAGGACATCTCCAAGATCCGTAATAACATAGGATTCAAAATAGAGAATCTGGTCCAGGTCCTTAATCGTCATGTCAAGGAGATTCCCTATTCTGGAAGGAAGTCCTTTTAAAAACCAGATATGTGCGACTGGAGCGGCCAGTTCGATGTGTCCCATACGCTCCCGGCGAACCTTGCTCTGGATAACCTCCACACCACACTTGTCACAAATGACACCGCGATGTTTCATACGCTTGTATTTACCGCAATTACACTCCCAGTCCTTGACCGGCCCAAAGATTTTTGCGCAGAACAGGCCGTCCCGCTCCGGCTTGAAAGAACGATAATTGATTGTTTCCGGTTTTTTTACCTCACCAAAAGACCAAGAGTGTATTTTCTCAGAGGAAGCCAACATGATTTTTAAAGCTGAAAATGACATCATGTCTGAATCGATTCGGAGAGGATGGGCATGCCGATGATGCCCACCATTCATGAAATGATCATCTCCGTGAAACCCCTGATCACCTGGTGCGGAGACCATATCTCCATGTACATCCAAATCGGAATTATGGTCGAGTTCACCTCTGAATTCATTTGACATCTTATTTCTCCTTCGTTTTCAGGAGTTCAATATCCAACGCAAGACTCTGCAATTCCTTGATCAACACATTAAAGGATTCCGGCAAACCAGGTTCCAGATAGTTTTCGCCGCGAACAATTGCTTCATACATCCGGCTCCTGCCAGAAACATCATCCGACTTTACCGTCAGGAATTCCTGAAGGGTTGAGGCTGCACCATATGCCTGCAAGGCCCAGACTTCCATTTCTCCCAGACGCTGCCCGCCAAACTGTGCCTTACCACCCAACGGTTGCTGGGTCACGAGGGAATAAGGTCCGATTGAGCGCGCGTGAATTTTGTCATCAACGAGATGATGGAGCTTTAGCATGTACATCACACCCACTGTAACCGGGCGCTCAAATGAATCTCCCGTCTTGCCGTCAAACAAAATAGTCTGCCCTGTTTCAGGCAAATTCGCCCTCCTGAGCTGTTCCTTGATTTCAGATTCTGATGCTCCGTCAAATACAGGAGACGCAAAATGCACATTCAGCACTTTACCGGCCCAACCAAGATGTGTTTCAAGGATCTGGCCCACATTCATACGCGAAGGAACACCCAACGGGTTCAGAACAATATCTACTGGTGTGCCGTCCGGAAGAAAAGGCATATCTTCCATTGGAAGGATTCGGGAGACGACACCCTTGTTACCATGTCTACCAGCCATTTTATCGCCAACCGATAGCTTTCTTTTCATAGCGATATAAACTTTGACGAGCTTCAGTACTCCCGGTGGAAGTTCATCTCCCCGCTTCAGCCTGCCAATCCGTTCATCATGCCTTAACTGGATGGATTCAACTTTTTCTTTTGTTTCTCGTTCGATCGAGAGGAGCTCATCCTGTTCCTTCGGATCCGAAAGTGTGATGATCGACAAATCATTGAGCTTGTCCAGGATCTCCTGAGTCAGGCGTCTTTTTTTCTTGAGAAGAACATCCCCTGTTTCTGAGTCCAGGATATCTTCCTTGATCACCTTCCCGATCAGAAATTTCCTGATTTTCAAAATTTTGGAGCTTTCAAGCTCCCTCAAATCATCCTGGTAGCTCTTTGTCAGAACGGTAACATCCTGATTTGACAAAGGTGCCTGCAATTCTTCCCGTTCGACACCTTTTCTGGAAAGGATCCGAACATCGACAACAATGCCTTCAATCCCGGCAGGTACCGTTAAGGAAGCATCTTTCCAGTTCGCTGATTTATCACCGAATATTGCCCGCAAGAGCCTTTCTTCAGGAGTCAGCTGTGTTTCTGCCTTTGGTGTCACTTTTCCGACGAGAATATCTCCAGGTTTGACCTCTGCTCCTATCCTGATAATTCCACTTTCATCAAGATTCCTTAAAGATTCTTCAGAGAGGTTAGGGATATCCCGAGTAATTTCTTCTTTGCCTTGTTTGGTTTCTCGAGCTTCAAGCTCAAATTCCTCAATATGAATAGACGTAAACATGTCATCGCGAATCAGACGTTCGCTCACAAGGATGGCGTCCTCAAAGTTATAGCCACCCCAAGGCATGAAGGCCACCAGAACATTCTGTCCCATTGCCAGGTCTCCCCGATCTGTCGATGGGCCATCCGCAATAACATCACCTTTTTTGACCTTCGTTCCTACAGGAAGGAGAGACTTCTGGTTAAGACAAGTGTTCTGATTAGAACGCTGGAACTTTATCAGGTTGTATTCCTTGGGCTTTTCTTCCCCCTGATATTTAAGAACAATTTTCGAGCCATCGACACTCGTGATCTGTCCGTCTCCCTCGGCGTAAATGACATACCCGGAATCACGTGCAACAATCCGCTCCATTCCAGTACCGACAATAGGAGCGCTTGCTCGAAGAAGAGGAACAGCCTGGCGCTGCATATTTGAACCCATCAGGGCGCGGTTTGCGTCATTGTGTTCAAGAAATGGGATCATCGCCGTTGCGACTGAAACAATCTGCTGTGGCGACACATCAATAAACTGTACCTTGTCAACTGGGACAGAAACAAAGTCACCCTTGTGACGGGCCGTTATATGAGATTCAATAAATCTTCCCTTTTCATCAATCGGTGTGTTTGCCTGAGCAATGATGAACTTGTCCCCATCCATTGCCGAAAGATAGATAATCTCTGGGAGAACCTTCCCGTCTTCGACTTTCCTGACGGGGGATTCAATGAATCCGAAATCATTAACACGGGCAAACGTAGCCAGTGAGGTGATGAGACCAATATTTGGACCTTCCGGTGTTTCGATCGGACAAATCCTTCCGTAATGGCTGGCATGGACGTCACGCACTTCAAATCCGGCTCTTTCCCTCGTCAAACCTCCAGGCCCCAATGCTGACAACCTTCTCTTGTGGGTAACCTCCGCTAGAGGATTTGTCTGATCCATAAACTGGGACAACTGGCTTGAGCCAAAAAATTCCTTGATAATGGCGGAAACAGGCTTGGCATTAATCAGATCAGTGGAAATGACCGCATCCGGATCCCCAAGATTTAAACGCTCCTTGATCGCTCGTTCCATTCTGACAAGACCTACGCGGAACTGGTTTTCAAGAAGTTCTCCAACTGACCGTACCCGCCGGTTTCCGAGATGATCAATATCATCGACCTCGCCTTTGTTTTCGAGCAGTCCGACCATATACCGGATTACCTCGACAACATCGTTCTTGGTCAAGAGCCGGTTATTCAGATTTTCCTTGACACCTAACTTGGAATTGATCTTGAGCCTTCCTACGGAGGAAAGGTCATATCGTTTTGTATTAAAAAAGGTTTGTTCAAAGAATTGGCGCGCCGTTTCAACGTGCGGCACCTCACCCGGACGAATCTTTTTGTAAATTTCGATTACAGCCGGATCTGACTCCACTCGATACGGATGTTGTCCGAGGTCAACCAGCTCCCAAAAAAGCTCGCCCATCTTGATACTCGTAACGCTGACAATCGGAAGGAATTCAAGTTTGGCTTTTTTGGCAAGATCAATATCCTCAAACTCAACCTGTTCTCCGGCAGAACGGAGGGGGTGACCTTTTCTTGTCTCCCCCAGGGGAAAGAGGAGCACCTTGGAAAGGAGTTCTTCGGGCTTGACCGGTTCCTTGCTCGTGAAGACAATCTTGTCACCAAGGTTGTCTGTTTCCGTCGAAGCAGAAACAGATACTTCGTCATTTTTTCCACGTACAACAATCGCCTGGCTCAAAGATTTAACGGAGGAGACGATCTCCTGTGTCACCACAGCTCCTTCCGTCAAAAGCACTTCCCCGTCTCCAGAGATCAGCCTGAAAGTCGACTTAGCCCCAACCCTGGCGTAAAAACGTCTTTTTTTACTCTGCACAACGATTTCTTCATAGGGGAGAAACCGGTTCGCCAATGCCATCGCAAGCTGCTCTCCGGCAAGACCTTTTGAAAGCATAAACTTCAAGAAATATGAACGCTCATTTTCGACGGAAGATACTTTATCGCCCGCGAGAGTCTGATGTATGACCGCTCTTCCTCTCTGGTTATGCGGGACCACATAAGCTTCGATTTTCTGAATGCCTTTTTCAAAAAGCTGAAGAAGAACGGGTTTTTTGTTCTTGTCCAGATCCTTGTTCCCCAAAGGTTGCGTAGCAATCACGACGGATTTGGTGAAATCAGTCGGATCGAGGATTTCCTCTGCCGAATAATATTCATCAATTTCCTTTTCCGGCAGCGCTTCAAGGAGAAGATAAGTATTGTTGCTGTTAGCCGATTCCCGCAGGGTAACCGGGTAAAACCTTTTATTTCTGTGATGGATAGTACCGATGTGCTTCGTTTTCAGGAGAAGCTTTATATTTTCCTTGGATAAAGGGTCCCGTTCATTGACCAGGGTTTCATCGACAAATCGGGTACGATCGCCTTCTTCCTTTGCAGAACGTGAGACAATCCGGAATGGAATGGATGCGTCCACGGAAAGCTCCGTACACCGGAAAACCGTCATAGGTTGGTATACGGAAAACTCTTTTGTCTTGGCATGGAACGGGATAGATCCTTGCAAAAGGGATTCATTCACCTTCGAATGACTTTCGAAAAGTGATAAAAGTGATTTTGCGTTCATCAGTTCGCTCGAGAAAAAACTTGAACGATGATTTAATCCATCATTCAGCTTCTCGATGAGCTTGGTAAGTTCCGGAGAAGCATATTCCGTCTTTTTTGTCCCTTTGACGATGGAATCAAGCGGGATAAAAAGTCCAGTGTTTTTTGCATCCGTATGAACCTTGACGTTGGTGATCAGCAGATCAGTTCCGGTTTCGGAATTATGGTACTGAATCGTCAAATCTGAACGTTCCCGAAGAACGCGATTGAGTTCAGCTGAATCGGAAGGAAGGGTCTCTTCGCGAAAAACCGGACCTTCTTGGTCTTTCAGCTGAAAAACGAGAGGTTCACCGGGGACCAACGGATAAAATGCCACAATCTGGGGGGTGCCAGGCTCAATGAACAAGGATTCTGTCGGGTAATATTCCCGAATAATCTCAGAAGCAGTCAGCCCCAAAGCTTTCAGCATGACAGTCGCAGGAAACTTTTTCTTGCGGTCAATTCTGACAAAAAGGTTATCCTTGGGATCGTATTCGAAGTCGACCCAAGACCCCCTATAGGGAATGATCCTTGATGTAAAAAGAGGAGTTCCTGCCACGCGGGTTTTCGTTTTATCATGGGAGAAAAAAACACCAGGAGAACGATGAAGCTGGCTGACAACCACCCGCTCCGTCCCGTTAATAATAAAGGTCCCTTTTGTTGTCATCAGGGGAAGATCGCCCAGATAAATCTCCTGCTCCCTTAGGGTCTTGATGACAGAGTCCTGCACGTGTGTCGCAACAAAAGATTTCGGACGGTCACTTTCTTTATTTTTCTCCAAAATCGCAATTCTGACCTTGATTTTCAAAGGAGCCGCGTGCGTCATCCCTCTTTCTATTGCTTCCCGTTCATTGTATTTTGGATCCCCGAGAGAATATTCAAGAAAATCAATGCGAATATTTCCATTGTAATCTTCAATGGGAAAAACGCTCAGAAACGCCGACTGAAGGCCCCAATCCTCTCGACTGTCAGGATCAGTGTCCAGTTGCAGGAAGCGATCATATGATTTTTTCTGAATTTCGATCAGATCCTGAACGTCGAGGTACTGCTGCCCTAGTCCAAAAAAGTGGCGATCTATTTTCGTTTTCTTGTTCATCATCGATTATCCTCGTTATTCCATAAAATCAATAACCCTCACAGGAGGGATTTCGATTCCAAGGTCATATTTGATATTTCGGCAAAATCAATCGCTGGTATATAAGGATCAGGAAACAGTGGCATCCCGATACGGACCGGTTCGGGTTTTCGGAAAGTATAGGTTGTGCAATGGCAAAAGGCGGTATAGATTTTGCTCAAAGGGATCATTCAAAATGAAAGACTTTTTTTTCTGGTCCCAAGGAAAGATTCTGCTGAACCATAAGTAAAAATTGAGACCCCAAAAGAAAATGCAGGGCTGCCAGTTAGCGGCCAACCCTGCGGACTTCAAAAGCAAAGAGTGGTAAGTTTCGTGTTTACTTAACCTCGACTTCAGCACCAGCTGCAGTCAGTTTTTCTTTCATTGAAGCGGCCTCTTCTTTGGTAACACCATTCTTAACCGGTTTGGGAGCACCTTCCACAAGATCTTTTGCTTCCTTCAGCCCAAGGCTGGTCAACTCACGAACAACTTTGATGATATTGATCTTCTTATCTGCAGGGGCAGATTTCAGAACCACATCAAATTCCGTTTTTTCCTCTGTAGCTGCGGCTGCCGAAGCTGCAGCAGGGGCAGCAGCAACGGCAACAGGTGCAGCTGCAGAAACCCCAAATTTATCCTCCATATTCTTGATCAAACCAACGAGTTCAAGAACCGTAAGGTTTTCGATACCGGTCAAAATTTCATCAACAGTCATCTTGGACATCTGAGGAAGCCCTTTCTAAATTTTTCTTAAAACATTATGAGAAAATATGCGGAAGCAACCCTCCCGCATTTCGTGAATAGCTGCTGCAATCGCGCAACAGAAATCATCCCTTTGACTTGGAATACTCGCTGAGCCCGTATACCAGCTTTTGGACAACCTGGTTAAGACCTTGGGTTGTCTTGGCCAACGGAGAGGAAAGAAGACCAAGGAGCTGGGCGTAGAGAGTCGCGCGGTCCGGAATCCGCGAGAGCTCGGTCAACGCTGGAGCCTCAAGCCTTTGGCCTTCGAACACACCCGCCTTGATAGAAAGGGTCGGGTTTGTCTTCGCGTAATCGACGAATGCCTTCAACGCACCAACAGCATTTTTTTCTTCCCTGACAATCAGGATTCCGACAGCTTGTCTGAAATCCTTGTCAAGTACTTCTGCCCGGGTTCCTTTTGAGGCAATCTTGGCCAAGGTGTTTTTATAGATTGAAAACTCGCCGCCTTTTGCGCGCAAACTTCTTCTCAGCTCAGTCAAGGCAGACACAGAAAGGCCTTCATATTTGGCAATAACCATCAATTGGGCTACCTGTGCACGATCATTCAACTTTGAAATCTGAAGTGCTTTTTGTGCTTTTGTAGCCATCACCCCACCTCTTTCAGGATGGAATTGACATCGATCATCACACCGGGACCCATTGTCGTTGATATGACCGCCTGTTTGATGTATTTGCCTTTGGAGGTCTGGGGCTTGGCTTTTGATATGGCGGAAAAAGCCGTCATCAGATTTTCCTTGATCTGAGGAATATCAAAAGAAATGCGTCCGATAGGAAAATGAAGAACTCCACCTTTGTCTGATTTGAACTCGACCTTTCCCTGCTTGGCTTCCTTGACAGCCCTCGCAATATCAAAGGTTACGGTTCCCGTTTTTGGATTGGGCATCAATCCGCGTGGCCCGAGGACTTTTCCCAGACGACCTACCATACCCATCAGGTCAGGTGTGGCAATCACTGTGTCAAAATCAAGCCATCCCTCCTGAATTCGGGAAACGAGTTCCTCCCCACCAACAAAATCCGCCCCCTGGTCAAGAGCTTCCTTCTCTTTTTCTCCCTTTGCAAAAACGAGCACCCTCAATTTTTTCCCCAGACCGTGGGGAAGGAGAACAGCAGCCCGAACCATTTGGTCCGAATGTCTTGGATCCACTCCCAGGTTCACCGCTAAATCCACAGATTCATCGAATGCAGAAAATTTGACTTCCTTGATCAGGGAAATCGCTTCGTCTACGGAATAGGCCCTGCTTTCGACCCGGCTTCGCGCCAATTTAATCTTTTTACCTTCAGACATTTTTTACCTGTCCTTGCAATATCGTTAAAAACGCATGCCAGAGCTGGTCAGCCCTCTATGGTGATCCCCATACTCCTGGCCGTCCCTTCGATAATCCTCGCCGCATGGTCCACATCATAGGCATTCAGATCAGGAAGTTTCTGTTTTGCAATCTCCATGAGTTTTGCCCTAGAAAGAGTCGCAACTTTTTCCTTGTTTGGCGTCTTTGAACCTTTCGGGACAGCAGCCGCTTTTTTAAGCAAATCAGAAGCTGGTGGTGTTTTTGTAATAAAAGTAAATGACCTGTCCTTATAGACGGTAATCAGAACCGGGATAACAGAGTCTCCCATTGTCTGTGTACGCGCATTGAACTGTTTGCAGAATTCCATGATATTCACACCATGCTGTCCAAGCGCTGGACCAACAGGGGGGGAAGGATTCGCTTTTCCAGCCGGAAGCTGAAGCTTGACATAGCCGGTAATTTCTTTTGCCATTTTTATTCCTTGTCTCAGACAATTTGATCTAAACTACAATCTCTCCACCTGGAGGAAGTCCAGCTCAACAGGCGTTTGACGTCCAAAGATGCTGACAAGCACCTTCAATTTCCCATGATCGTTGTCAACATCCGAAATCATCCCAGAAAAACCCTGGAACGGACCATCCGTAATCCGCACAGTTTCTGCTTCCGAGAAGTGCTGTGAAGGAGATGGCATTGCAGTACCCGATTCGATCCTGTCAAAGAGTTCCGCAACTTCCTTCTTCGACATGGGAATAGGATTGGCCCCATTTCCAAGGAAGCCTGTTACCTTGGGGGTAGAAAGGATAAATTGTATGGCTTCTTCCGACGGTTCCATCTCCACCAGAACATACCCCGGAAAAACTTTCCTGGAGGAAACCCGTTTTTTACCTTCCTTGAGTTCGGTCACATTCTGAATGGGAACCACTACCTGACCGATCACGTCAGACAAGTCCTTCAGGGCAACCCGCTCCTCTATACTTGTCTTGACACGATTTTCAAATCCGGCGTACGTGTGAATCACATACCAGTTCTTTTTATTTTCAGAGTCCTTTTCCTGCCACATAGATACTGCCACCTTTGGGATTTAAGATAAAATGAGGGCCATCCCTCTTGAAAGCAGCATGTCCACGAAAGCCAGATAGACCGAGAGCAATATCACGAGGACAAAAACGACACCAGTCGCCCCCATTGTTTCCTCTCTGGAAGGAAACGAGGTTTTCCGTACCTCAGAGACCACTTCATGATAAAAAGTCTTCCCGCGCTCTAACGAATTGGCTATTGAAAGCTTTCCCACAGACTCCCCGTTTCTGGCAGGCCAGGAGGGAATCGAACCCCCAACCCCCGGTTTTGGAGACCGGTGCTCTGCCTAATTGAGCTACTGGCCTATTGGCTACTTCGTTTCCTTGTGGACAGTGTGATCGTTACACCGTCGGCAATACTTTTTCAATTCTACTTTGTCAGGTGTATTTCTCTTGTTCTTCATCGAAGAATAATTGCGATCCTTGCATTGGGTGCAGGCAAGCGTAATGATTTCTCGCATACTTTAACCTTCCCTCTTCTCTTCCGTTACTGGATCACCTTGGTAATAACACCGGCACCCACGGTCCGCCCGCCTTCCCGGATCGCAAACCGCAACCCGTCTTCCATCGCTATCGGCGTAATCAGGGTGACCTTGATCCGGATATTGTCCCCCGGCATCACCATCTCTACCCCTTCCGACAACGTCACCACACCCGTCACATCCGTCGTCCGAAAGTAAAACTGCGGCCGATACCCGTTGAAAAACGGCGTATGCCGACCACCTTCCTCTTTTGTCAGAATGTACGCTTCGGCCTCAAACACCGTGTGCGGAGTGATGCTTCCCGGCTTTGATAACACCATGCCCCGTTCCACATCTTCCTTCTTCGTTCCCCGCAGCAGCAGCCCCACATTGTCCCCGGCCTGTCCCATGTCCAGAATCTTCCGGAACATTTCCACGCCCGTCACCACCGACTTCTGCGTGTCCCGGATCCCCACGATTTCCACTTCCTCGCCTACCTTGACCTGTCCCCGCTCCACACGTCCCGTCACCACCGTGCCCCGTCCGCTGATCGAGAACACATCTTCCACCGGCATCAGGAACGGCTTGTCCACATCCCGCACGGGGGTCGGAATATATTCATCCACCGTATCCATCAGCTTCAGGATCGGCGAGCATGCCGCACATTCCCGCTTCCCGCATCCGCATTCCAGCGCCTTCAGAGCCGAACCCCGCGTCACAGGGATCGTGTCTCCCGGAAAATCGTACTTCGACAGCAGCTCCCGCACTTCCAGCTCCACCAGCTCCAGCAGCTCCGGGTCGTCCACCATGTCCGCCTTGTTCAGAAACACGACGATATACGGTACGCCTACCTGCCGGGCCAGCAATATGTGCTCCCGCGTCTGCGGCATCGGTCCGTCTGCTGCCGATACCACCAGGATCGCACCGTCCATCTGTGCCGCTCCCGTGATCATGTTCTTCACGTAGTCCGCATGGCCAGGGCAGTCCACATGTGCGTAATGCCGCTTTTCCGTCTGGTACTCCACGTGCGCGATCGCGATCGTGATCCCTCTTTCCCGCTCTTCCGGCGCCTTGTCGATCTGGTCATACGCCAGAAATTCCGCCATCTTGTTCGCTGCCAGTACGCGCGTGATCGCCGCCGTCAACGTCGTCTTCCCATGATCCACGTGCCCGATGGTCCCTATGTTCAGATGCGGCTTCGTTCTTTCAAATTTCGCTTTGGACATGCATGCCTCCATTGCAGCATGAAACAGTGACAAAAAAGTTACGCATGAATTCTCTTCAGAAAAATAAACTCAGCTAACGGTTTTTTAACCCATGCAACAGATCATGGAGCCCTTGACCGGGATTGAACCGGTGACCTCATCCTTACCAAGGATGTGCTCTGCCAACTGAGCTACAAGGGCATGCCCCGGTCATCGGACCAGAACTGGAGCGGGAAACGGGATTCGAACCCGCGACATCCAGCTTGGAAGGCTGGCGCTCTACCGCTGAGCTATTCCCGCAGTAAAAGAGACTTTTTCGGAAACCTCAAACATACATTATGGTGGGGAGGGGAGGATTCGAACCTCCGAAGCCGTCTGGCGACAGATTTACAGTCTGTTCCCTTTGTCCACTCGGGAACCTCCCCATACTCGGGCGATGTTCCAGACTCAAGCCCAAGGGATCATCTTGGGGATAAGGGAACCCCAGACTCTTGAACCCTATACCAAGCCCAAAAACAAAAGGGAATTATATTCTCGGGATTACCCTTTGTCAAATTGGCAATCTTTATATTCTGCTCCCAAAGAGCTCTCAGGGCTTCATTGCCTGCTCGACCTGTTTAAGACCTGACAGAAAAAACGAAAGGGTCTTCTGGGTTTCGGGGTTGGATAACAGGCGAATCGTCCCCATAATCCCTCCAGGGGCATCCGACGGCGGAGCAGGAATACTTTTGAGCACATTGTAAACATTCCCCTGCCAAGAAATGGCTGTCTCCATCAAAAGCATGACCCTTTCAACCAGGGAATCGGTCAACAACCGCCGTATAGCAACAAGCACCGAGGCTAGCTCTGGAATGGTGTCGAGCGCACCCAGCTCTTTCAGACGGTTGACTGCCACAACCATTTCATCCACCGGCAAGCGTTCAATTTTTCCAAGAACTTCTGTCGCCTTTTCTGCCTGCATTGACACCCTTTCTACAAGGGTGTCGACACCCATGAACTGGACAGCCCGAACAGCGCCCCCAACTTCCGCAAAAGCCTGAAAAGCTCCCGTTTTTTCCGCAATCTCAACGACATCCATCAACCGAAGCATGACCGGAGAGATTTTTTCGAGTCTTTCCATCAAAAGAAGAGTGTCGGGACGGGTCAGACGATCAAGTAATATTGTGGCTTTTTCCAGAGACTCTGCCAGGCGTTCCACCATTGAATTTGTCTGGATATCTGACAAGGCTTTCCCCGCAATCTGGGCCTCCTCCAGAACCTGTACCCGTTCCAGGAGGCTGGTCAGACGCTTATCGATTTCCGGGTCGGCCATTTTTTTTCCAAAAGACCCACCCTGTTCAGTCTGTTCCATCTGAAACTCCCCCTTTTAAAGAATTCCGCGGGCCGTCAGCCAATAAAGCCTGTTGTAGGTCAGTTTCATCCAATGAATAGCGGAGGTGGGGGGGGGAGGGGAGGGAGGGTTGGTATAGTTGAAGGAGATATAAGTTGCCTGGTTCTTTCCTGTCTCAATAAAACAGAATACCTTTCCGTCATAAAGACGGGTCGCTTTTTCTCCATGAATCACACTGATGACGTTTTCAACAAGAATGTCCGCCGAAAAATGAGCGGTTGATCCCGCCTTTGACACCGGGAGATTGGTCGTATCCCCCACCACAAAAACGTTTTCCTGCCCTTCCATCTGCAAGGTTTGTTTGTTTGTCGGAATCCATCCGCCCTCGCCCAGGTTGTTGTCAAGAATCACCTTGGCTCCGCGATGAGGAGGAATGGTGATGAGGAGGTCAAACGGAACTGTCGATCCTTCCAGGCTGGTCAAGGTTTTGGCTTCAGGATCCACCTCTTTCATGTTGAAAAAAACTTCCGACCGGATGCCCCGCTCCTCAAAAACAGGGCCAGCCCATTGAGCAACTGCGGGTATTGTATGCAATGCTCCAACGGGATAAGTATAAAAAACCTCCGTTTTTTCCCGGACTCCCTTGGTACGAAGATAATTGTCGAGCATCAGGGTGACTTCGAGAGGGGCCACAGGGCATTTGTGCGGGACACCCATGGCAACAACGATTTTTCCTCCCTGGAAATGCCTCAATGCTTCGCGCAGCTTCAGCGCACCCTCTTCTGTATAGAACCAGTGCCCACCCTTTTCCAGACCCGGAATCAGATCCGGTCTGGGAACAGAACCTGTTGCAATGACAAGGACATCAAATGGGTATTCTCTCTTTGCCGCTGAAACCAGTTTCTGTCCCGGAATATCAATTTTCTCAACCGGATCCACTATAAAATGAACCATCGGGTCCAGAATATCCTTTTGAGGACGCTTGATTTCTTCCGGACGCACCAGGTCGAAGGGCAGGTAAAGCCAACCCGGTTGATATGAATGCGTTTCGGTGTTTCCAAGGAGAGTCAGTGACACGGATCCGGACTTTAGTTCAGCAGAGAGTTTTCGCGCGATCTGGTTCGCCACGATCGTCCCGGCAATTCCGCTTCCCAGTATGACAATTTTTTTACCCATCTTATACCTCCATTAGAGAAAAGCTTCAAACCACATGCTGAGAAAACCGGCTGGCATTTTCCTGAAAAATCCGATAACGTCCCCTGAGTCCATAAAAATATAACCGTTCAGAATGATACAAAAATATTCTTTTCCTTGCATTTGATGGGGATTAAATGTTCCCGAATCCTGTCTGGTGCGAGAGGCGGGAGTTGAACCCGCACGGAGTTTCCCCCGCCAGATCCTAAGTCTGGTGCGTCTGCCGTTTCGCCACTCTCGCAATATTTAGGGAGAATTCTAGCGGAAACAATGAATAAAATCATTCAAAAGCGCAGTGCATTCAAGGGACCTTCCTTGCCGGTCTTTTTTCTGCTTCTGTCGGATGTTTTTGTCGCCGTTCATGGTGTAAGAACAGAAACGCCACTCCTGAACTTTCCTTTTCTTGCACTCGTGCACACACTGGCCATTCTCGTGATTGTCCCCCCTGCACTCCTCATTGGACTCACAGAAACCGTGATTGGAAGAATGGGCGCTGCAATGGTTATTGTAGGAGGGATCGTTCTGGTTCTCGGTTTTTCTTTCGTCCCCCGGTCACTGGTTCCCACCGAGGCCGGCCTGATGATTCTCGCCGGATGCTGGTTTCTGATGAAGACACCTCTGGCCAAGACTTTTTCAGGACGATTCTGTTCCGAACGGTTCATTTTTTGGGGTCTGATGCTGACGGTCCTCACAGGGATCATTCTGGGACTCACACTCGCAAGACCCTGGATTGACCCCATTCCTTTCCGGGGAATCCTGCTGCATGCTTTCTTGGGAATCGCCTTTACCCTGACAGCATTATCTGCCTTTCCCCTGAAACCCAGTGGGGACAACCCGACGACCAAGGGAAATACCCTGACCGCTTTTCTCTACCTGTCAGGCATGACAGTCATTTGCATGCTTCCTCTCGGAAGCGATTCCAAACGCTGGATCGTTCTTTCCCTTGCTTTCCTGTTGTCCGGAATAACATTTCGGACATTCTTTTCGGAAAAGAAGGCTGCCATACCGCTTGCATTGGTCGCGGGGGCCATTTTTGCCCTGTCAGGTTCTTTCTGGCAAACAACGCCCGGACCATCCATGGTCTTCTTTCTGCTGACCTGGGTGTATGTGTTGACGGGGCAAGCCTTTGGTCCGGGGAAGATCGCGATTCTTTCGGGAAGCGCCGGTTCTGTTTTGATCCTCTCCGGGTTATGGGAGGCGAGTCTGATGTTGATTTCTATCGGCTTGATCACCCATCTCGGAACTTACGTCTCCGTTCTGGGTGCCAGAGCATGGGTGGCAAAAGATGCACTGAACAGAGGATAGTGACCCTGCATGGAGATTTTTCATTCAGGCAGGATCGATTTCTTCCGGTACAGAGATTTCCCAGACCTCAATATCGTAAGGGTGCACTTTTTTTACCCGACAGGAAACAATACTTCCGGGAGCCGCCTCTCCACTCAGAATCAGGACTTCCCCATCGATGCCATCCGGGGCCATCCCCTCCAGCCGCCCGGAGAGGACCAGAGGAGATTGCTCGGAAGGGCCTTCAACCAATACTGGCATCACTTTTCCGACCCAGTCTTTTTTTTTCTCAAGGGAAATCCCTTTCTGAATCCCCATGAGCTTTCTCCGACGCCTTGTCTTGACTCTCGAGGGAACCTGTCCTTCCATCCCGAATGATGGCGTTCCTTCCTCCCTCGAAAACGGAAAAACACCGACATGATCAAGCTGGGCCCATTGCATGAATGACTCGATTTCCTGAAATTCTTCTTCGGTTTCTCCTGGAAACCCGACGATGAAAGTCGTCCTGAGGGTAATATCCGGAATTGTCTCCCTGACCCTGTCGATCAAGCGCATGGTCGATTCCCGATTCCCGGGGCGATTCATTCTTTTGAGAACGGATCCGCTGACATGCTGGAAAGGAATATCCAGGTATTTCAGGACAGTAGGAGAATCACGCATCACTTTCAGGAGACGGTCGGAAACCAGAGTCGGATAGGCATATAGCAGTCTGACCCAAGGGATTCGACCGATCCGGTCTATTTCCTCAAGAAGCCGGGTAAGACCTTCATTATCTCCCAGATCACTCCCGTATCGTGTCAAATCCTGGGCAATCAGCGTAACTTCCCTGACACCTTCGTCCGCCAGCATCCGCACCTCCTCAAGCAGGCTTTCCCTCGTCCGGCTGACCTGAAGCCCTCTTGAAAGCGGAATGGCACAGAAGGAGCAAGTATGGTCGCACCCTTCAGAGACCTTGAGATAAGCGCGATGTTGTGGCGTCAGACGCTTGCGCCTGAAAGGGATCGACTGGGGAGAGATCAGTGTTTCCGGAGCGGTCGTTCCCGCAGACCCCGCATAAGACAGTCGTTCGCCAATCATGGTTTCTTCAGACGGGGTCAGGAAAAGGTCTACTTCAGGGAGGAGACCGGGCAACTCTTCCCGGTAACGGGAAACGAGACAGCCGGCACCGACAAGAATTTTTGCCTTTCCTTCCTCTTTATATCGGGACAGTTCGAGAAGGGTGTCAATCGATTCCTTCCGAGCCTCTGTCACAAAACTGCAGGTATTGACGACAATCACTTCGGCGTCTTCAAGATCGGGGATAATCCGGAACCCTTTTTCGGAAAGAGCATGAATCATTGTTTCCGTATCCACCAGGTTTTTCGGACAGCCCAGACTCACAATACCAACTGTCTTTTCCTTCAAATCCCCAAGATACCCGTTCCGGGTTTCCGGAATACGGATGGTTCTATCCGAATCTTCTCCGGTTTCTTTCTGTTCCGCCAGTTCCCTGGACATATGGAAAACCTCCGACCCTTTGGATATGATGTCACCAATTGAAAAAAACCTTCAGCAAGTCATTCAATGCACAAGCAACCTCCCGAAAGGGTGGCCTTGAAGAAAGGAACAACGCATGAAATGGCTTCTCGTCATCCTGATCTTCAGCGTTCTGGGTGTCGGATATCTCTTGGAACAGTCAGGCCAGAACTCCCGAAAGCTGGGTCAGATTCAGAACCAGGTTTCATCACTCCAGATCCAGCTGAACAAGGAAAAGGCGGAAGCCCTCCAGTCCCTTCGGGAAGTCAAACGGTCCCTCCATCTCCATATGGCGGAGTCATCCATTGAAGATGCTGTCAAGGATATTCTGGACCAGAATTATGGTCAGGCAGATTCAGCCGTTCGGTCAGCGCTGGAAAATATCCGGAAAGCCAATCCTGAAAAAAAAGCCTTGCCCAATCTGGAAACGGCAGGCCAGCTATTAAAGCAAGCTCTGGAACAGGCCAAAAATCTGGATCCCAAGACCCTCTCCAGCCTGAATGAGGCTGACCGGGCGATCCGGAAGGAAATAGCCGGGTCCGGCCGCTAGAAATTCAGCCAGGCATTTCATCCTGGTGACGCTTGAATATACACTGATAGGGAACATCGGGGTTATTCATGACAATGACCTGAACCAGTTCCCACCCGTCCTCTCCAATAAAATTCAGCTGGTTTTCTACCTGCTCCCGGCTGACACCGAAAACCCGGTATTCCCAGGCTGCCATGGATCAATCCTCTCCCTTGACAGCTTTCTTGCCTCCATCCAGCATTCCGGAAAGTCGCGACTTTTTCTGATGGACCCGTCTGAGACGCTTCTTCAGCCTTTTAAGATTCTTGTCCTTGGCTACCAGGGTTTTATCGACCGTTTCCAAGATTTCTTGCCGCTTCTTTTTTAATGATGCCCGCCGGACTTCCAGTTTTTCAATCTTCTCCTTGACAACAGATTCTTGCATAATGTTCCCCCTGACTGAGAAAAATGGTTAAAGTGATAACCGAAGGTTACGACCTTCTGGTTTATTGCCGTACGACAAAAGCTTCCCCCAAGTCATTCCTGAGGGTTTGCGCATACTCTCGGGCACTGGATATGGAGGAAAACTTTCCGACACGAACGCGGTACATCGTGCCGCCGGGATAAACCGCCTTGACGATATGAGCGTCCGGGTAGCGCTTCATCTTGGTCAGGTAAGATCTTGCCTCATCGAATGAAGAAAAAGACCCGACCTGGACTTCAAAAGTTCCTTCGGCCAGAATTTCCGGCTGTGACGGATAGTTGACACCGTTCAGAACCGTCAGACGGACGGGGGCTGTTCCTTTTCCTAACATGCCGATCGCATTTGCGGCCTTCCACGACAAGTCGATGATGCGGCCGTTAACAAAAGGCCCGCGATCATTGACAACAACATCTACAGAACGTCCGTTATCCAGATTTCTCACCCGAACGCGCGTTCCGAGCGGCAACGTCCTGTGGGCAGCCGTGAGGGCATCTTTTCTGAAAATCGCCCCGCTCGCCGTTTTTTTTCCGTAAAAGGTTGGCCCATACCAGGATGCAATACCTGTCTCATGTCCATTGGTAAAAATATCACCGGACGAACCGGAAGAATACGAAGACCGGCCCCATGGACTGGAACTGCCGGTCGAGACCGATGGATGACCCCAAGGGGATCCGGAGGTGGTTGAACAACCGGCAAGGAGCAAAATTCCAGATACCAGAAAAAAACGGGAAACCTGCCGAAACTTCCCGCCCGGTTCAGGCTTCTGTTGACTGATCATCCTTGGAGGGACGGATTTTTCGGAAATCGACCCAGACATCCAGTACTCCCACAATCCCCAGCAAGAGGAGAATCAAGGGTTGAAGTAGAATAAAGGTTGCCGAAATAATCCAGAACAGTCGTCCAAGTTTCCGGCTTTTCGCATAGGATACAATAACGCCGGCCCCTTGTCCCACATACAGAATCCCAATACTGAAAAAAAGGTTAATCCCTGTCACCCTTGATACGTGGGAAGGCACAGCGATCATGGCCAGCGACAATATCAGAAGGAAGATCATCGGATCCCATAAAACCCAATGGTCGATACCATATCCGGGCACATCTTCGCTTTTACGGGAAAGAATCCCTTTCACCATTCCCATGATCACCATGGATGTGAGTAAAATACATGAAACAAAGACCCCTGGAAGCAGGGAAAGGAATGAAGTGAAAAGATCCGGTTCCATTTTCAGTATGAGCTGTTGGTCTACGGAAGGGATTGTTGCCGGAGCATTCTGAAGATAAAGACGGACAACCTGGTCAAAGGTCTGAAACAACTCTTTTCTCAACTCTTGCAATATCTTTCCGCCGGTCCGGAGATAAAAAAATCCCATCGACAAAGAGGAGAAGGCCACCATCTGCAAAGAGATGGCAAAGATGGATAGGGAAAAATCCTTGCGACGACGGACAAGTTCTCCGGCCAGCACACCAGACATTCCAGCCCATGCGATGTAGAACAGGAGGGCGAGAGGTTGGCGGGTCAGAAGCTCGACGACAAGACCGGACAGAACCATTGCCCCGACGCCCAGCTGATAGCGATGGTAGGCGATCTGCGCCAGGGCCAGGGGAACACCTGAAAACATGGCCACAAAGAAACCGGCCCTCGGGAAAAAAAAGATCCCCACGAAAAGAGCCGCAGAGGTCGAAGTCGAAAGCAGTAACGGCCCGAAGGGGAAGTTTGTTTTCAGATCTATTTTTCCTCAGAAAAAGCAAAGAAGGCGACATTCCGCCCTTGCTTGATCGCTGCGGCCAGACTGCGCTGATGTCTTGAACACGTCCCGGACAGCCTGCGGGGAATGATCTTCCCTCTTTCAGTTAGAAAGCTTTTCATTGTATTGGTATCCTTGTAGTCTATTTCCAGTTTTTCGATACAGAACCTGCAAACTTTTTTCCGCTGGAAAGACCTTGCCGGTGCACTCATAACCACACTCCCCTGGTTCAATTATTCAATCACGCAAGCTTGTTAAGTTGTCATTCCGTCAAAACTGTCGGACGAAATCTCAGAACGGGATATCTCCCTCCGGCCCGCTTTCGGCAGGAAACCCCTGAAACCCGGACTCTTCTTCGCTGCCAGGTCCCCCGGAAGAGGACTTAGAGCTACGCCCCGGACCAACAAACGTGACCGACTGCGTAACAACCTCGATCTTGCTTCTTTTCTGTCCTTCCTGCTCCCAGCGTCGCTGCTGAAGACGTCCCTCAATCAGGACAGGGGAACCTTTTTCAAGATAGTTCTTGACCAGATCCGCCTGTTTCCCGAAGGTTACCACATCAATAAAGGAAACGTCCTCTTTGGTCTCGTTTTCCTGGCGGTAACGATTATTGATTGCCAGGGTAAAAGACGCCACAGGAGCACCATCCCGGGTGAAGCGCACTTCAGGATCACGGGTCAGGTTTCCCATGAGGATGACTTTGTTGTAATTACTCAAACAGCTTCTCCCTCTTTTGTCACTCTGGACGTCTCCACCCTTTCCTCGGTAGCCCCCTCGACAGCCGGAAGAACCAGTTTGGGGCGACGGACAACCATGCTCTTGATGATACGTTCGTCAAGACGCGCCTGGCGGTCGAATTCGGCAATGTCTTCCGATTTCTGGAACTCGATGAACAAAACGACATAGTCCGCCCTGCGTTCTTTTTTTAACTCATAGGACAAACGACGTTTGCCCATTTTCTGGACATGATGAACTGTTCCCTCCCGGGAAACAACCAGATTCTGGAACTTTCCGATGACTGCCGTGACATCCTCATCCGAAAGATTGGATTTGATCAGAAGAACACACTCATAAAATGCCATGAGAACCCTTTCCTGGACATAAGCCCATTACACGTGAAAACGGAAATACACTACGTCACCATCCTGAATGGTATACTCTTTCCCTTCCAGACGAAGAAGGCCTTTTTCCTTGACCGCCTTTTCAGATCCCAAACGATCGAGATCCTCGAACTTCATGACCTCTGCCCGGATAAATCCCCGCTCGATATCCGAATGGATTTTTCCGGCAGCCTTCGGAGCCGGGGTGCCCTGGGGAACCGTCCAGGCCCTGACTTCATCCTCTCCAGCGGTGAGAAACGTGATCAGTCCAAGGATCCCGTACCCCATCCGGACAATGCGCTCGAGACCCGACTCTTGCATCCCCAGGTCGACGAGAAAGGCCTTGCGCTCCTCCTTGTCAAGAGCAGCAATTTCTGCCTCGATTCTCGCAGAAACCGGGAGAAGGACCGCGTTTCTCGACGCAACAGCCTGTTGCAGCCGCACGTATTTGTCCGAAGCGAGATCTGAAAAATCGTCAGAAACATTCGCCACGTAAAGGACCGGTTTCTGGGTCAACAACCCCAGGGAATCCCGGAATGTCTTTCTTTCTTCCTCTACATCCAGAAGTCGGGCGGGCAAGCCTTTTTCAAGTTGACCGCGAATAGCCTGGAGCAGTTCTTTTTGCCAGGCAAGATCTTTCGAGCCGCTCTTCGCATTTTTCTCAAGCTTCGAAATTCGAAGCTCGATCGAGGCGAGGTCTGCCAAAACCAGTTCGGTCTCGATAACTTCCAAGTCTGATACCGGGTCAACCACTCCATGGACATGAATAATTTCCGTATCATCAAAAACGCGGACAACCTGAATGATCGCGTCGACACTCCGGATGTGCCCGAGAAACTGGTTTCCAAGACCCTCTCCGGCACTTGCGCCCCGCACAAGACCGGCGATATCAACTATCTCGACAAAAGTCGGCGTCGTCTTCCGTGGATGATACATGTCCTCAAGCCGTATGAGCCGCTCATCCGGAACCGGAACCACACCGACATGCGGATCAATCGTGCAAAAAGGGAAATTCGCTACCTGAGCATTCCCGGATGTCAAAGCATTGAAAAGCGTCGACTTGCCCACATTCGGCAAACCAACGATACCACACTGGAATCCCAATCAAAGTTCCCCGCCCGGATCTGTCTCCGGCGTCTAGAATATCATTCGTGAAGAGGCAGTCAAACGAGCTGACATACCCACGCCCTAAGCCAACTTGTCATCGGCCCGGAATATCCAGCGATCAACCAATCCGAAAAATGTTTCCAGAGAACCTTCCAGAATTTTTTTTTCTTCCGGATGAAGCTTCCCAAGAACATAGTCTGAAGGATCCTGACCTTCTACAGGCCTTCCGATTCCGATCCGGATGCGGGATACACGGTCTGAACCCAATATCTCGATAATGGAGGCCATGCCTTTCTGCCCACCCGAGCTGCCTTTTTCCCGGAAACGGAGGGTTCCCAGTGGCAAATCCATATCATCCGACAGAACCAGCAAATCGGAGGGAAGACTGACCCCCTTGAGCCTGAGCCAGGGAATGACCCGCCCGGACAGGTTCATATAAGTCAGTGGAAAGAGAAGGAGAAAACGCTCCTCTTTCCACTCCCCCTCCCCCCACTGAACCAAGGGTTTTTGGTGAACCAGCGGTATCCCGAGCCTCTCGGAAAGTGAATCCAGAAAGATCTTTCCGGCATTATGGCGGGTTCGCTCATACTCCCTGCCTGGATTACCCAACCCAACAATAGCCCTGATTCCCATCTGAATGCGCAGGAAACAGCTATTTTTTCGGGGCTTCCGGCTCTGTTGCCGCCGCTGCCACCGTTTCTTCCGGAGCTTCCGTTCGCGGAGGAAGGATATGGACAAGCACCGTATCCGGGCTGTCAATGATCCGCAAACCGGGTGAGGACGGCAAATCCCGGACATGAACCGAATCATTGATCCCGAGACTGGAGGCGTCCAGCTTGATATGGTCTGGCATGGCCGCTGGCAAACACTCTACCATCACCTCACGCACGTGATGCTCAAGAACACCTCCCAGCTTCACTCCCACCGGAACTTCTCCGACGATCTCGACCGGAACCCTGTTCCGTACCATGTCTTTTTCGGAAAGTTCAAAAAAATCCAGGTGCATGATCCGTCCAGTCAATGGGTCCCTCTGCACATCACGAACCAATGCCATGACATTATCCCTGGATTCACGCAACCCATTGACCTTCAGTCGGAAAATGGCATGGCTTCCGGCATGGGAGTGGAACACTTTTTGTACATGCGAAAGACTCAGGGACAGAGAAGTGGCTTTTCCCCGGCTATAGAGAACTGCGGGGATCTGCCCCGACATTCTCAACTGACGGGCAATTCCTTTTCCATTAGCCGATCGGAATTCGGCGTTTATTTCAACATTCTGCATCACACATCCCTTTCCCTCTTTCAGAACATGCCTTCCGGGCAAACGTCCGCCACCCGGCCCAACTAGATAAAAAGCGAGCTGACAGACTCCTCTTCATGAATCCTCTTGATAGCCTCTCCCAGAAGAGGAGCCACTGAAAAAATTCTTATTTTCCTGCAAACTTCCTCTTTCCCGCGCAAGGGAATCGAATTTGTCACAATAATTTCGTCAAGGACCGACTTGTTGAGCCTTTCAAGGGCTGGGCCCGACAGAACCGGATGTGTCGCCACTGCCACTACCCGTCTTGCTCCTGCGTCTATCGCGGCCGATGCTCCTTGGGTAATCGTTCCTGCGGTGTCAATCATATCATCAAGAATAACGGCCGTACGGCCAACGACATCCCCGATAATGTTCATAACCTGGGACTGATTAGGACCTTCCCGACGCTTGTCAATAATCGCCAGGGGAACCTGGAGGCGCTTGGCAAAAGCCCTGGTCCGCTCAACACCGCCAGCATCCGGAGAGACAAGAACCAGCCTTTCATCCCCCTGAGCGAGTTTTCTGAGAGGCTCGATCAGGATGGGGGTCCCGTGCAGATGGTCCACAGGGATATTAAAAAAACCCTGGAGCTGGCCTGTGTGCAGATCAAGCGTCAGGACTCTCGTCGCTCCGGCTGTCGTAATCAGATCTGCGACAAGCTTGGCTGTAATGGGAACCCTTGGTTGGTCCTTCCGGTCCTGCCGTGCATAGGCATAATAGGGTAGTACCGCCGTAATCCTTTTTGCAGATGCCCGCTTGAGCGCATCCAGCATCACGAGAAGTTCCATCAGGTTGTTATTGACCGGATCAGACAGGGACTGTATGACGAAGACATCGCTTCCCCGAACGTTTTCGTCTATCCGAACACGAATTTCCCCATCCGAAAACGATGAAACAGTTGCTTCTCCCAGATTGACACCCAGATAACGGGCAATCTCAAGCGCGACCGGAATATTGGCATTTCCAGAAAAAATCTTGACAGGACGCAAGCGCATCTCCCAAAAACCCGAACTTGTCCGAACTGAATCCCTTGTGCATTCCAGTATTCAGTTTTTGGCTGGGGCGCCAGGATTCGAACCTGGGAATGCGAGATCCAAAATCTCGTGACTTGCCGCTTGTCGACGCCCCAATTATGAATGCTAGCCAGAAAACGCCGGGGATGAAAGCGTTTCAAACACGCCCGACCAGCCCTTGAAATGTTGCTCCAGTTGTTGACGAACAGCCTCAGCTTCACCAGAACCATCAAACAGGCCGAAAACAGTGGGGCCCGATCCGCTCATGAGGGATAAAACAGCTCCGCCGGCAGTCATCAGCGATTTTACCTCCCGAATCACCGGGAGGATTGACAGGGCTACCGGTTCAAGATCATTGAGCCCCTGACCATCAGACAAAAGACTACTTATTTTAGGTAGAGTTTCTGAATCTGTCAACGAATCCGTTGAAGGAGCGGACACTCCTCCATAAATCTTTGCTGTCGAAAGGGGGACAAGAGGGTTCCAGAGAACGATCGTTCGGGGAGGAAGCGGAGGGCAAGGATGAATTTTCTCCCCTCTTCCGTAAGCCACGGCATGAGCCTCCCCCAAAAAAAAGGGCACGTCGCTTCCCAACCGGCTTCCCAGGACCATCAAATCTTTCAGAGCGACCGGGTTTCCGGACAGCCTGTTCGCAGCCCATAATGCGGCCGCCGCATTCGATGATCCTCCCCCGAGGCCCGCACCAACCGGTATGTTTTTCTCCAGATCCACCCGAAAATATTTTTGACTCCCCCTCTCCCCGATAAAATTTCGGAAAAGTCGAAGGGCACGAAGAACCAGGTTGTCCTCGATCTCCCCGTCTACCGTTCTGCCGGACAAGATCAGGAGATCTTTTTTATCCGTCGCCTCCCTGAAAAGTATTCGGTCACAGAGGGAAATCATCACCATTTCAGTCAGAAGTTCATGATAACCATCGTGACGCTTTCCCAAAATTTTCAGGGAGAGGTTGACCTTGGCCGGGGAACAAACGGAAAGGGTGCTCACGCCATGACCATCCGGCCGTTCAATGAAGGGGACGAGACTGACAGCAAATCCTGTTTTTCCATCCACTCCCAGAATCCCCTGGCATCGGAAGGAACGGCGTCCACAAAGAACTTTGTGCGGCGTGCAATTTCACTCAAAGACACATCGTCGATCAGTAATTCGGTGTCTGCCCGAAGAGCTACATCAGGAACAAGGACCCGCGTGCCCTGCGGAAGTGACGATCCTTTCAAGGCCCGAACAATGTCTTCACCGCCCAACAGGCCCGCGACGGTGACCGAACGACCAAAAAGGGCATTATCGACCGGAAAGGCACTGATTCTTCCTTTTCCAGTTACCAGGGTTTGGTCAAGATCGGCCAACATTTTTTGAAGATAGGGGAAAAATGCCGTTCCTGTGACCATGGCGATGTGCCGTGTTTCCATGTGGCCCGGGACGGGACGGCCTTTCCGAATCGATGAAAGACGTTTTTTCCATTCGGACTGAAATAACGGAACAATTCCCACCCCGTTGCCCAGTTGAGGAAGACTCCCATATCTCCTGACCGAAGGAAAGCTCTTTCCGGCGATCACATACCATTCGTCGGCCGGAAAAAGAAATGGATCATCCCACTTTTTCATGAATGGCTTCTGGTAGTTTTCTATCGTTGCAAGCATCTTCCTCGCATACGCCGCATCGATCGGGGAGATCGGAGGCAGGTTGTCCCTGTGGCCGGTCAGCCCCACAGGCACAATCGCCAAGGATGACACCCCGGGAAACCGTGTGGAGAGATCTTCTACCGAGCGTTCGAGAACAGACCCGTCATTGATGCCGGGAGTGATCACGATCTGGGTATGGAGCCGGATACCTCCTTCCACAAGGTGGTCAATCCTGCCTAGAATGTCGGGAGCCCGCTCATTTCTCAAAAGCCTTTTCCGCACGTCCGGATCCGTTGCGTGGACAGAAATATAGAGAGGAGAAAGCCGCTGCTCCAGAATGCGGAGATAATCCTTTTCCGACAGATTTGTCAGGGTGATGAAGTTTCCATACAAAAAACTGTAACGGTAATCTTCGTCCCGGATATAGAGGGACTGACGTTGCCCAGGTGGCATCTGGTCCACAAAACAGAAATCGCAATCGTTAGGGCAACGGCGAATCGGGGGAGGATCCAGCACAATTCCCAGTCGTTCGTCCGGATCTTTTTCCAGGAATACCTCGACCAACTCTCCGGACGGATTCTCCAGGCAGAGACTGACCTCCCCCTCCGCCTGATAAAATTCGAGGTCAATCAGATCCCGGAGTGAATTTCCGTTGACCGATACGATTCTGAATCCCGATTCAATTCCGGACGCTGCGGCCAGCGAATCCGGCAGAACCTCCTTGATCAACAGACCCTGCGACATGACGCTTTCCCTTTCACTTCGAATGGTTCTGAAACCATCGGATCCCTTGATGGACATAAAAAATTCCGGACATGACGGCCAATGTGACAGTAATGTAGGAAATTTCTTCCATGTGCGCCGGATGACCGTACCCTGCTTTTCCCATCAATACCAGAAAAAGGTAGAGGATTTCCGTCAGTGTCGTAATCTTTCCCCAGAGGTGAGGGCGAATCGGAATCGGGGTCTCTACCCATTTTAACAGGAAAACTCCCGAAATAACGATCAGGTCCCGACTGACGAGAGCGATAGCGACCCATACGGGAACAAAGCTGACGACTGCCATGACTGTCGCTGTCGCGGAAAGAAAAATCTTGTCGGCGACGGGATCCAGAATAGTACCCATCACTGTTTTCTGGTTTAAAAGACGGGCAATCGCACCGTCCATCGCATCGGACACTCCTCCGGCGACGAAGGTCCAGAACGCGATGCGGTCCTTCCCGTACAAAAGGACAGCGACCAGAAAAGGCGTCAGAAAAATCCTGAAAAGTGTCAGGATATTCGGAAGGTTGATGGAAGAGAAAAACACTAATAACCCTTGGATTCAAGCCGAAGGACGCGATTTTTTATCCAGGATGACGTGATCCCTTTCCTCAGGGCTTCCCGCCCGATATGGACCTCTTCGATCGGCTCCCCCAAACCTCCCAGTGCAACCATCAGATCACGATAAAGGGCTTCGCTTTCATATCCCGCCCGGATCCATGCAAGGGCCTTTTTCCTGACCAGGCGAAGGTTCCCCTTCTCTGCCTGGCGATACAGCCATGCGTGCCTTGCCAGGAGAGAACGGTGGAGACGTCTTGTCTCGTATTCGGCATGCCACCAGGCATCGGCTTTTGCAGATTCCCCTGACAGAACGTTTCCTGCATAGTAAACTCCTGCCATCCGCTCATCCATTTCTCCGGGATGCTTTTGCCGGTATTGGGCGAGCATGGCAAGTGCCTGCCGCGGGTGTCCTCTCCATATCCGGTCTTCCATGACTTTTCCCCACAGGATACGGGCATCCGGCAGGCGCATCAGCCCTTCATAATAGAGATTCCGGATTTCCTCAGGGGGGTCCCCCTGGGCTCGGGACATCCCCACCGCTTCCAGGACAAAATCCGAATTGATCGCCCCGTCTTTCATCACCGACCTAACGAGAGTCCGGGCTTCAGGTATCTGCCCTGATGCCCGGAGGGCCTGAAGAAAAGCCAGGTTGAACCCCGCTGTCTTTCGTGCATCAGGCAGTGTCCGGTTCATCTTTTCAGCCAGCCGGAGGGCCTGATCCAGTTGTCCTCGGTCAAGCAGCTTCGTGATCGATCTTCCGGGATCCGTATCCGGCCCAACCTGGTTTTCCCCATTCATAACCAGGGCGGGTCGGAGAAAGTCCCGGGATACTTTCGAAAAAAAGGACTCCAGGATTTTGTCTTGCAAATCGGTACGGGGCAATTCCCGGGTCATCGACTCGACAAGATGCGGGGGAAGCACAGTCCAGTACCCGAACGTCACCGTTATCTTCTTTTCAGTCTCTCTCCGGAGGGATGCCGTGAGAAGATAACGGGCGCCGATCAGCTTGCCACGATCCAGCGCACATTGGACATTCTCGCAGGAAGAAAGGTTGGCAGTCCCCACAACCCTGGATACCCTTTGGCGAAGTCGTTCCCCGAAGAGAATATTGGTCGTACCCGAAGCGGCCTGGAGCTGGTTGCCTACATAGAGAGACCAGGGTTTCCTGACGGGAAGAACATGTTCGGGATCGAAAATACCGGCGAAAATCCCTGTTCCGGAAAAAAGGGAAGGATGCAGGGAACTTCGGCTGCAACCGGGGAGGATCACAGCCAGGATCATGATTGCCAGAAAACCCTTGAGCCTGATATGCAAACCCTTTCCAAACCGTGTTACAATCTTTAAAAACCTACCGGAAACCCACCCTCCGGCAACCACGAATGGAGGTCCATGCCAGAAAACAAAACCCTCCGTCTCCCTCGAAAATGGGGGCAATGGACGTTGGTCATCTTGATACTGACGCTGGTGGGAGTATCAGCCATCAGCCGGCTGGCGGGACTTTTCTACCTCAAAACGCTCAGGAACGAATCCGCCACGTTTCGCTTTGACCAGGACACGCGGATTGTTGACGGCATCGTTTTCCATGTCGACTTCGTCCGGCCGGGATCACCATACTTCAATCCGATTCTGGATGCGGACTACACAACAATCCTCATTCACATCACGAACAAGGGGCAGAACTACCTTGACTACCAGCCTATGGATTTCTTCATGGAGCTTCCGGACAAGCACGTATACCGGCCGTTCGAAAAAAACGAACTACTTGAATCCCTCTCTACAGGCCTTCTGGGAACCGTCATGGCTCCGGCATCCATGAACCGGATCAACGAGACCAGGAAACAGGTACGGATGACTTATCTGCCAGGGGCCAGACTTTTTCCAGGATACGAGAGAAACGGGATCCTCACATTCCCTCATATTCAGGGCTATCCCGCCACTTTCGGGATCCGGCTGACCCAGTTGTCTGTCAACGGGAAACCTGTCCCTCCCATTCTGTTCACGGCAAAAATGATTCCATCTCCACCCAAAGGAAAAAACTAGGCTGACAGGGTGGAATCCGCATCCTTTCGAACAGTTTCCGTCCGGACAACATGGGGCGGCTCATGGTTATTGATTGTTTCCTCGGTGACCAGGACTTCCAGTACGTTCTGCACGGAAGGGATCTCGTACATGAGGTCCAGCATCACCTCTTCAAGAATGGCCCGCAAGCCCCTTGCCCCGGTCTTCTGGACAAACGCCTTGTGAGCAATGGCCTTGAGAGCACCCTCTGTCATCCTGAGACGAACTTTCTCCAGCGCGAACAATTTCTCAAACTGTTTGACCAGCGCATTTTTCGGCTCTGTCAGAATCTGGTAGAAAGCCGCCTCGTCGAGGTCATCCAGAACAGCCATGACGGGGAATCGGCCGACAAACTCCGGAATGAGCCCATATTTGAGCAGATCATCTGGCCGGACGCTGGCGAGAAGCTCTCCCGTCCTTTTCCGGTCTTCTGGCGTCCTGATTTCCGCACCGAATCCCAGGTTTTTACTGGAAAGGCGTTGCGAGATGATGTTGTCGAGACCGATAAATGCCCCCCCGCAAATGAACAGGATGTTGGAAGTATCCACCTGGATAAATTCCTGGTGGGGGTGTTTGCGGCCCCCCTGGGGAGGAACGTTTGCTACCGTTCCCTCAACCAGCTTCAGCAGTGCCTGCTGGACACCTTCCCCTGAAACATCCCTGGTGATGGATGGGTTTTCCGATTTCCGGCTGATCTTGTCAATCTCGTCGATATAGACAATCCCTCTTTCCGCCTTTTCCACATCATAATCTGCCGCCTGCAGAAGCTTGAGGATGATATTTTCGACATCTTCGCCAACGTATCCGGCTTCTGTGAGCGTCGTGGCGTCCGCAATCGCGAACGGCACATCGAGAATCCGCGCCAGAGTCTGGGCCAGAAGCGTCTTACCGGTACCCGTCGGACCGATCATCAGGATATTGCCCTTCTGGAGTTCGACGTCGTCCGCTATCTGGTTGGCATTAATACGCTTATAATGGTTATAGACAGCGACAGACAGGACCCGCTTGGCCTTTTCCTGGCCCACCACGTACTGATCCAGTATCCGGTTGATTTCTGCCGGCTTCAGGAGAGGGCCGGCCGTTGCCTCGCGTTCCTCTTCCCAAGTCTCTGAAATAATCGAGGAACACTGCTCCACGCATTCGTCGCAGATAAACACACCAGGGCCGGAAACCATCCGGCGGACATCCTCACGGGTTTTCCCACAAAAAGAACACCGAACTGTCACCTCACCCTTGTCTTTCCGTTCTCGACCTGCCATCTATCTCACCCCTTCCAAAAAAGAATATCAGGCTTCCGGAATGACATTTCCGACTGGACCCCGGTGGCTTGAAATGACCGAATCGACCAAACCGTAAGTCCTGGCGTCATCCGCCGAAAGAAAGTAATCCCTGTCCGTGTCCTGGGAAACTTTCTCCACCGGCTGTTTCGTGTGTTTCGCCAGAATAGCATTAAGATGTTCCCGCATCTTCAGGATTTCCCTGGCATGAATTTCAATTTCCGTCGCCTGGCCCTGAACGCCCCCGAGCGGTTGGTGGATCATGATCCGGGCATTCGGAAGCGCGAAACGCTTTCCATCCGCCCCGGCGGCCAGCAGAACAGCGCCCATGCTTGCGGCTTGCCCGACGCAGATTGTCGACACGTCCGGCTTGATATACTGCATCGTGTCGTAGATTGCGAGCCCGGCCGTCACAACCCCTCCCGGAGAATTGATATAGAGGTTGATATCTTTTGAAGCGTCTTCCGCTTCCAGAAAAAGAAGCTGGGCAATGACCAGGTTGGCCACCATGTCGTCAATGGCCGTTCCCAGAAAAATAATCCTGTCTTTGAGCAGCCGGGAATAAATGTCGTAGGATCTCTCCCCCCGGGTCGTCTGTTCCACTACATACGGTATCAGCATCCTCTGGCTTCCTCCTGTCCTGCTCTATGCCTGTCCTTCATTGCCGGAATTATCTTCATGATGGTGGTCTTCATGATGATGACCGTCATGATCATGATCGTGGTTGTGTCCGGCACCGGATGCTGTCTTTTTCCCGAACTTGGTCATTCCGACCTTGTCCAGATATCCTCCCTCCCCAAAAAAGAGCTCCTGTCCACCAAACTGAGCTTCCCGGAGCATCATCTCTTCAAGCTTGAGTCGGCGGGCCCCCTGCATGGCCATCGAGAGGGCCTCCCTGTCCACATTCCTGGATGGGGCTTCTCCTCTCGACTGCATGATTTCCCTGTATTCCTGACCGACAGTCTCCCAGTCCGGCTCAATTTTTTCCCGTTCTGAAAGGGCATCCAAAACCAGTTGCCACAGGAAAATCTGCCTGTATTCCTCCCGCTCCGTTTCTGATGAAAGCCTAAGGCGCTGGTATTCCCGTTCCATGCGTTTTTCGGGGGTGGACATTCCCCAGGCCGTCAGGACTTCACGCCGAAGTTCCTTGCGTTTCTCGCGGAGGACCGAAAGAACCTTTTGCCCCAGCAAGCCCTTCTCGACATCTGTCCTCAGATCTGCCTCTGTCTTGGGGTCTTCCCCTTCCGCTTTCGGAAATACCTTCAACACCAGCTCAGCGGTAGAGAGCGGAATCCGGCGCTGAATATCCAGCACCTCGAGTTCCGCGGAGTGGGTTTCCACACGTGTTCCCCCACCCTTTCCGGGTGAAGGTACATTGAGAGGGAGGGTTGCCAGGACACTGTCACCTTTCCTTTTCCCCAAAAGTGCCTGGGTAAAAGTCTCCGGAACACCATCCCCACCGACCTCCGAAACCTGTTCCGAGTCAAAGCTCTCACCGGTCGACGGATGGACAAAATGGATCCGGAACCGGACAAAGTCCGAAATGTCGATAGCCTCTTCCAAAGGGAGATCTTCGCGGAACTGATTCGACATGATAACCTGAAGCCGTCCGATCTCTTTTTCGATTTCCTCGTCCGACACGGAAAGCTCGGCTTCGGGGGAAAGTACGACGCCAAAGGGGGATCGGTTCTCGGGCACTTCAAAAACTTCCACCTCTCCCTCAATCTTCAGACCGTTTTCCTCCGCCTGGGTTTCCAGGGAAACAGGCGCAGGGTTCAGGTGGACGACCGTACCCGTGGCGCTCTTCAGAATTTCCGAGTAGGCGGCGTCCAGCAGTTCATCCAGAACTTCCTGATGGATAGAGCGGATCAGTTCCCGATTCCTCCGGATAACCGCCTCCGGAACATGCCCGGGACGATAACCCGGAACCTTGAGGCGGGCATTAACCGCCCGAATCTTCCCCCTGACCCTGTCGCGGATTTCCTGGCCGGAAAGATCCACCTTGAATACATGAAGATTTCCGCTTCCTTTTTCGATCTGTACATCCATCAATCCTGTCATCCTTCCCGAAATCCCTTCCAGTCTGGTCCATCAATCGAGAGCGCAAAAAGGAATTGCCCACCCATCTCTTCGGTCAAAGCGGGCAAAAAATTCCCGTCATTCTTTCTCTATCCGGTCAGCACACGCTTTTCCGTTCGGACAAATTCAATTCTTTTATTATAGGGGAATACCCCTTGCCAAATAAAGGACCCAATGCGGAAAAAACCGGAACACCTAACCGGCCCAGAAAGCCTTTAGCTTGTCCAAGGACGTCAACGGTTCAAACGCCAGCCCCGAAATTGTCCGGACAATTTTTCGTCCCAGGACAGGAGTTCTGTCCATGCCCCGAAAGACCTTTTCCCGCACTGCAACAACGAAAGGATTTCCCGAATTCCACACCCAGGTCATTTCGTCCGCCAGCCGATGAAGCTGGACTGTCCGTGGCCTTCTTCGGGACTCGTACTCCCCGATAGCCCCCATAACCGGTCCCGGGCCTTTTCCAAGACTCTCTACCAGTAGCCCCCCCAGGGTCCGGGCGTCTTCCATGGCCTGATTTCTTCCCTGCGCGACATGGGGGTTCATGGCGTGCGCCGCGTCCCCGACAAGAACCACAGGTCCGGAAGACCATTGTTTCAGGTCCACCTTCATCACAACCATCTCGGGAATCTCCCTCAGGTTTTTGGGGCCGGTCCGGCTCAGAATGGGTGCAAGCCCGGGGATCCATTCGTCCAGTTCCCGGAAAAAACCTTCCAGACCTTTTTTTTCCAGAGGTCGTCGGTCTCCCCCCGCCAGCATGTACAGGAAAAATCTCCTCACAGGAGAAACAGCGAACAGGAAAAAAATCTTGCCTGGCGCAATAAAATATCGACCTTGCATACTGGAAACGGTTTCAGGCGCATCGGAAGGACAATCGAACGACCATGAAAGATACGAGTCTCGATAGGACCTGACCACCCCGGCAATACCTGCCTTTTCCCGAACCCGGGATCGCCGCCCGTCGTCCCCTACCAGGACAACTGCACGTGTCTGCCGTGACTCCCCCTGCTCGGTCCAGAAAACATCGACCCCGTCCGGAAGGACCCGATGGTCCACATACCCGGAACCAAACCGCACCTGGACGGAAGGATATCGGGAGATACCTTCCAGCAACATCCGGTCCATCAGATGAGGTTCAAGGGAAATGGCGAACGGGAATCGGCCTCCTCCCTGATCATACCGGGATCGCATGAGGATGCGCCCCTGACCGTCCAGAAAATCAAAAGACGTGTTCCGGACATGAGGGAGACTCAGCAGGGACTCCAGAAGGCCCAGGTCCGAGAGGACATCCAGGCCCAGTGGCTGAACAAGTTCCCCGCGTCCAACGGGAAGGATGGCGGGGCGGGGATCAACCACCAGAACCCGGACGCCAGCCCTGCCCAGGATCGTTGCCAGGGTCAGTCCGCCAGCCCCAGCACCGGCAATTACAACATCAGCGGTATCGACCGGACCCCCGTTCAAGGAGAAAGATCCTCGGCACAATATGCACGACCGTCCAGGAGAGGGAGCCGCATCACCATGAAACGGTCATCCGGCCCTTCCCCTGGACGAACCCACAACAGACGGGAGAGCGTCCGGGAAACTTTCCTCCCCAGCATGCCCATCGCCTCTTCCAAAGCTTCCTTCCCTCCCACTCCAGCTCCCGACAATTCGCCGGAAGCCCCCCAGAGAATATGGTTCCCGCTATCCCTGACTTCCGCACGCCAGTCTATTCTCCGGACAACAAGATTATTGCCTCCCAAAATGCGGGATCTTGAACCCAGTGGATGCCAGTGAAGCCGGAATTCCGCTTCGGAGAAGGCACCACTTATTTTTCGAGGAGAGATCCCGCGCCCAACCATTCCCTGATTTTCCGGCAAACGGACGACAAATCCCGCCCGGGACAGATCCGATGCAAAATGCTTCAGAAAGTCGGCCTCCTCCTGTGAACCGAGGCTGTTTCCATGAAAAGAAGGGTCCATGGAGATAGAGATCTTCAGTCGATGGGTCTCCCGTGGGCCCGGGAACACAACCGGAAAGCGGTCATGGACTTTGTTCGCAATATCCATTGCAACCTTCGAATCCGTTTTGTCGTCTCCCGGAGCGAGAGTTACATGAACCAGCGAACTTTTCCCCGATGCGGGCCAGTGTTCCACTCGACATCGACTCTCCCCGTCCCCGATTGTCCGTGAACACCGGTACAAAAGCCTGTTTTTAAAACGGTACTGACCATACCATCCCAGGTCCCCCGACCAATAAAGGGATAGCGCCCGATAGGGGGCGTTTACCACGCCACCGCCCCTCCACAGGATGGGCGGTGGCGGAAAAGGCAAAAGAGGGAGAACCGGACGAAGGGAAAGCACCGGCACAAAACCCGATATGCCATGGCTTCGGAGATTGTCACGGAATCGGGCATCCAGGGAAAAGGAGGTTGTTTTTCCAGTCGTATCCGTCACCTCGAGCGGATGATCCGGATCATAGGGTGACCGGATCGACGAAGAACCCAGGAACTGGCCCCACAACCCGAACTCCTCTTTCAGTATCAGAGCGTAACGCTCACGATCTCCCCGGGAAAGGGAGGCGGTGGTGTGGATTTCCCGGAAGGAGTGACGATTTTTGGCCAACATTATCAACGATGGCGTTCCGTCCTCCTGTTTCAGGTAGCGGAGTAGGCGGAGGTGGCGATTTTGAATGCGCCTGAACCGCTGCCGGTCCATTGCCCCGAGTTTCTCCTTGAATTTTTGGAGAAAATTGACCGGCGCACGCACCAGAATCCAGGCGTGACGCTCCAGCAGAAAAGGATTTCTGGTATCGGGCTGTGTTTCGTACTCCCAGGAATCGGCCAGAACCAGTGGCCCGTTCCGCCGGGATATTTCTTCCCGAAACCGCTCCAGGAGAGTCCCGCGAGTCCCTGCGGTAAAGTGAAGTCCCGACGCTTCGAGACGTTTGACAAGCGATTCTGCAAGCGTCTTGCGGGCCTCCTCAAGAGCTTCCGGACGGCCCGCGCGGGTTTTGGCCCGCGCCACCAGATAGACGTTCCCCCGGGAAGGAGGCAGGGCGTGATGGACCCAGACAGGCTCCTGAGGGGCCGATTGCCAGACGGTCGGCGGACCAGAGTCTGTCTCTATATGGGCACAGCCGGCCAGAATCAGGAAAAGCAACCCAACAGCCGTCCCGAATCGGGAAAAGCTTTCGGGCAACAAGCGGATGATCCAGGGGTATTGATAGCGAATCAGCATCAATCGGGCAGTCAGGACCTGTTGAGGAAGGCGGACAATTCCTGCGGACCGTCCGAACCCGCCTCATAAAAGGTCGGAGCCGGTGCCGAAGCCGGATCGGCCAGGAACGGTGTAATGTAAGCCCAGGCTCTTTCCACCTCGTCATTGCGCGCAAACAATGTCGAGTCTCCGACCATCGCGTCGTGCAGCAATCGTTCATAGGCGTCCGGCGGGTGTCCCTGATAGACTTCCTGGTAAGAAAAGTCCATCTCGGCCGGATCGATATGCAATCCGGACGACGGCCGCTTGAGACCGAAGCGGATCGAAACCCCCTCGTTGGGCTGGATCCGGATGGTCAGCGCGTTGGGAATATTGTCGTCGCAATGAGAAAGCCGAAAAATGGCGAAAGGGTGCGCACGGAAAAACAGGGTGATTTCCGTCGATTTCTTGCTCAGCCTTTTTCCCGCCACCAGGAAAAAGGGCACCCCTGCCCACCGCCAGTTTTGGATTTCCACCCGCATGGCAGCAAAGGTCTCCACACGGGAACCCGGTGAAACCTTGGCTTCTTCCCGGTAACCGGGAACGGGCAACCCGTCCAGCACCCCCTGCACATATTGGCCTCGAAGGATATTCTGTGAAATCTCTTCCTTGGTGTAAGGCTTGAGGGATCTCAGGACTTTCACTTTTTCATCCCGAATAGCCTCCGACTCGAAGGCGACAGGGGGATCCATGGCCGTCAGGGTCATGACCTGGAGAAGATGGCTCTGGATCATGTCCCGGATAATACCGGCCTCTTCAAAATACCCTCCCCTTCCCTCCATCCCCAGACTCTCCATCACGCGAATCTCCACGCGGTTGACATGGATATTGCTCCAGAGAGCCCCGAATATCGGGTTTGCGAGCCGGAACACCAGGATGTTCTGGACCGTTTCCTTCCCCAAATAGTGGTCGATCCGGTATACCTGTTCCTCCCGGAAAACCGACAGAAGCTCCCGGTTCAGGTCCCGGGCGCTGGCCAGATCCCTTCCAAAGGGTTTTTCGATGACGATCCGTGTAAAGGGGACATCCCCGTCCCGGCCCCCGGGATCCCCCGAAAGGGCATGGTCGCCGATCTCCCGGATGATGGAAACAAAATAGCTCGGGGGAGTCGCCAGGTAAAAGATCACATTTCCACCCGTCCGCCGGGTGCGTTCTTCATCCTGCAGGGTGGCCCGCAATGTGTCAAAGGTGGAAGGATCTTCAAAGTCCCCTGCCTGGTAAAACACCCGGGACAGAAAATGGTGGAACTTGTCGTCGTCTTTTGCACCGGTCCGCGCGTAGGAACGGATCCCGTCAGAAATTTCATCCCGGAACTCCTGATGGCTCTTGACGCGACGGGCCACTCCCAGAATTTCCGTGGATGGATTCAGCAGACCATCTGCCCATAGATCATAGAGGGACGGAAGAAGCTTTCGCCGGGTCAAATCTCCCGACGCCCCAAAGATGACCAGAGTCAGGGGCGGCGCCACCTTCAATTCCATTTCAGTTCATCTCCCACTTCCTGATTGACCGGTTGACGAACGGAGGCTTCCGTCCGTTGAGTGTATCCATCGGGATCCTGTCGGCCATTTCTCCGGACGGGGGAGGCAACAAGGGAGGCTGCGACGGTGTCCGGGATCTGTCCGCTTTCCAAGAGATTTCCGGAGAGAAGCATGCCGGCCCTTTTCTACCGGATCCGGTCGTTTGAAAACGGATCCTCTCTCCTGCCGTCCTCCGGAGAGATAGCTTCATTTCTGCAAGCTTCCCATCCCCTGAAGCAAACTACAACCCCTTCAGAAACCCTTCCAGGTTTTTCTCGGCATCAATCCGGCCGGAAAATCGTATTTCTCCTACAGGACGTCGCAGATCGGCCAGCGCCAGATAATCCCCCAGTTGCTGCGCCCGGAAAAGGGCCGAGAAACCGAGGTTTTCCCCCTGCACCGGCAGATCCATCATTTCTCTGACTCCCACCTGGAGAAAGACGCCTTCATCCGGCCCCCCCTTGTGAATCTGCCCGACGATGTGCAAATATCCCGGCCCCCGGACAACCATTGCCGGTATGTCATACTTTTTCGACAAAACCCCGGCCCATTGGCGGAGCTGCCGGTCGAACCCTTCGGAAAAGGGCAACCAGGACTGTACGACGAGATAGGGGTTGTTTTTCCGGGACCGGACGAGGGCATCCAGAAAACGGTCGATAGCCTGGGGGATCTCCAGGCCACTGCCGATTTCCGGAGAAAACCCGTCCGCAAACATGGCGCAATCGTCCCTCTCAAAAACCGGTTTTCGGACGCCGTGTGACAGGGGCTCCTCCCATACACGGTTTCCGATTTGGGTGAATCGCTCCAGGATCAGGCGTGTTTTTTCCTTGGAGATACCCACATCCGGTGCATCAAAAGGGTTGACTCCCAACTCCCGGGACACCAGGGAGACACCGGCCATCACGTGGAAAAAGAAGGGGAATACATCGTCTGGAGAAAACAGGGTTCCCCAGAATACAGGCTCCCCGGCCTTTTCCAAAACCGGAACCCGAGACAAAAAAGTCATATCCGGAGAGTCCGGATTGTCGACTGAAAACCAGAACCGGTCGCCAGACTGATTGCCGGGCTCGCGGGCATCCGGATCTCCGGAGCCTGCCGGAATCAGGCCCTTTCCCGCCTTTCCTGTACTTTCCGCGAACAGCTGTTCCATCCAGAGACACAACTTTTCCGGCCCCGACAGGTTCACCTTGTCCCGTCCCGAACGGGCGGCCGCCGAAAGGAACGCCCCGAGACGCATCCCCATGGCCTCTGTTCCGGATTTCCGGAATTCTTCTGCCACCTGTCGGCAGGCATGGAGGGCGCGATCAAACCCTTCCTCGCCGGCCAGGATGGCAACCGACAGGAATCCCGTGACAGAAAGAGCCGAATAACGGCCCGGTATGCCCGGTGTATTCAGGACAACCCTCGAAAACTTTGCCGAACGGGCCAGTTTTTCGAGTGGAGAACCGGGATCGGTGACAGCCCAGAAATAACTCCCGGGCTCCTTGACCCCCTTCTTCTCCAGGAGAGCGTGAAAATGGCTGTACAAATGCGAGACCTCGAGCGTGGAACCAGACTGGGAGGCCACCACAATCCTGAGCGAAGGAATCTTGCCTCCCGCGCCGCCAAGACCGGCTTCTTCCGCGATTCGTATGATTGTCTCCGGGTCACTCGTGTCGGCCGCCAGAATCCGGACGGGGGAATCTGGAAAGCATTCAGCCATGGCAAGCGCTGCCAGGACCGATCCGCCCATTCCGATCCAGAGAACGGTTGATATCCCCTCCTGCCGGATCTCGTCGGCCACTCCTGAAAATTCCTTTTTGCGCGAATCCATGCGAAGGCCATCGGTCAAAAACGCCATCGCCGCAGAAACTTCCCTTGTCTTTCCGACGAACAGGGACGCATCCCCTTCCAGCAGGCGTGAGGAAACACGATCCTTCTCCCACGCCGTCATGACGGCACGGGCACTTTCCTCCATCCGGGGCGAACCGAAAGATTCCCCCCATTTTTTTCCGGGGGCGGCAGACAGGGATCGGGCCTTTTCCTCAAGCACTCCGGTGAGCGTCACGAACGACTGGTCAAACGATTTCACCCCCTCGGCCACCAGCTGGTCAAACACATCGTCCATACGAATACCGAGCCCTTCGATCTTCCGGAAGGTCTCATCCGGATCAGCCGGACCTTTCTCCGGAACCCCTTCCAGAGCCGGTCGCACGGTCCCGTGGTCGAGGAAGAAATTCAGGGTGGCCTCGGGCACCGTGTTGACCGTTTCCGGTGCAATGAGGGAGTCCACATACAGGACATCGGAATAGGCGGGATTCTTGGTTCCCGTGGATGCCCAGAGGGGGCGCTGGACATGTCCTCCGCGAGCGAGAAGGGAGGAAAAACGGCTTCCGTGAAAGAGCTCCCGGAAGATCCGGTAAATGATCCGGCTGTTGTCGATACCGGCGCGTCCCAGAAGGGAATCGACACCCTTCCCTTTTTCTCCTCCGGCGTTCTTGACCTCCTGAAGCTTCTTGTCAACCAGCGTGTCGATCCGGCTGACGAAAACGCTTGCCACGCTGTGCACCCGGGAGGGGTCCCCCCCGCGGGACACGAATGTTTCAAGTCCACGAATATAGGCTTGAGCGGCATTCTGGTAAGCCTTTGGAGAAAACAGCAGGGTGACGTTGATCGACATCCCGAGGGCGGTCAGAGCCTCGATGGCCGGCATACCCTCCGGAGTTCCCGGAACCTTCACCATCAGATTGGGCCGGTCGACCAGCCGGTGGAGCAGCTGGGCTTCTGCAATGGTTTCCCCGGTCTTGTGCGCCAGCAAGGGGTTGACCTCGATCGAAACAAATCCGTCAGCCCCCTGGGTTTCCCGGTGGACAGGCCGGAAAAAATCACAGGCCCGCTGGATATCCCGCACCATCAGGACGCGGAGGATCTGCTGGGCGTTGTATCCTCGTTTGGCCAAAAACGCGATTTCCTCATCGTAGGACGCGCTTCCATTGATCGCTTTTTCAAAAATGGTCGGGTTTGAGGTCATTCCCCGGATTCCGATGACGCGGATCAGGTGATCAAGTTTCCCGGAATCCATCAGATCCCGGCTGATACTGTCCAGCCAGATGCTTTGTCCCAGAGCGGACAGCTCCCTCACACGGGACGGTTTTTCGGCGGTTGCCGGACGGGATGCGGATGACATCGTCGTCTCTCCTTTACATTAAAAGTGTGACCATCTCCGATACGAACAATGTTACCGGAAGGAACCTCCTGGCCAATGTTCGTCTATTCTGGACACGACGGCCTCAGGGGTAAATCCGAACGCCTCCATCAGCTTTTCGGCGGGGGCGCTCGCCCCAAAAGTCGTCATGCCGATAACCAGATCTCCCGTACGGGCATAAGGGTACCAGCTCATCGGAAGGGCCGCCTCAACAAACACATGGGGGCGGTCAGCGAGCAGAATCCGGTCCCGGACTTCGCGGGGCTGTCGATCCAGCCGGCTGGTGGAAGGCACGGACACGAGTCGTGTCCTGATCTTCCGGGCGGCCAGCCGGTCCTGGACCTGCCAGAGGAGTCCCAGCTCGGAGCCGCATCCGACCAGAACCAGCTGCGGATTTTCTCCGGTTTCCCGGACAACGTATGCGCCGGTTTCCACACCCTTTCTGACAACCGGCACCGGCACGGCGAGTGTTGGCACCTTCTGGCGGGTCAGGACCAGACAGGCCGGACCCGACCGGTCAGCCAGAATCACCGACAGGGCCTGGACCGTTTCATTGGCGTCTCCCGGGCGGTAGACGGTCATGCCGGGAATGGCCCGGAGGGCCGTAAGGTGCTCCACCGGCTGATGTGTCGGACCATCCTCTCCGAGTCCGATGCTGTCATGTGTCAGGACGAATACTACCGGCTGGCGCATCAGCGCCGACAGGCGCATCGAGCCCCGCATGTAATCCGAAAACACCAGGAATGTCCCTCCATAGGGTCGGACCATGCCGGTCAGGGCCATACCGTTCAGAATCCCCCCCATGGCATGCTCCCGGACGCCAAAATGAAGGTTCTTTCCGGTCGGCGTGGATTTCTGGCAATCGACCTCACCCTTGATCAGGGTGTTGTTGGACGGTGCGAGATCCGCCGATCCGCCCCAGAGTCCCGGAAGCTCTTTCGATGCCACCTGGAGGGCTTCCCCAAAGGCCTGGCGGGTTGCCAGACCCTTCGGATCAACCGGATAGGCCGGATACTGCGCCAGCACCGGCCGGGCGATGGCGGATCCGGACATCCATTCCTGCCATCGGGCAAACAGGTCGGGGTGGGCTTCGCCGTATTTCTTGAGAAGCTCCTGCCAGGCCGACTGTGCCCGGGCCTTTTCACGCGCCTGCATGTCGAAGTGTACCCGGACATCGTCCGGGACCAGGAAAGCCGGCTCTTCGGGCCACCCGAGATGACGTTTGGTGTTCAGCACCTCCTCCGGACCCAGGGCACTTCCATGAGCATGGGCCGTGTCCTGGTACTTGGGACTGCCGAAACCGATATGGGTCCGGACAACAATCATTTTGGGGGTTTCGATCTCCCCTTCCATCTGGATCATCGGATCTGTCGCCCAGGCGAGGGCTTCCCGGGTCGCCTCCCTGTCGTTTCCGTCATCCACGTAACGGACCGACCACCCCAGTGCCATGAACCGTTCGCCAACCTCTTCGGAAAACGCGAGGCTGGTCGAGCCGTCGATGGAAATGTGATTGCTGTCGTAAAGACAGATCAGGTTGGAAAGCCCCTGATGGCCGGCAAAAGAAGCCGCTTCATTCGAAATCCCCTCCATCATGTCGCCGTCCCCGGCCACGACGAAAACCCGGGGGTTCAGGATCGGAAATTCCGGCCGGTTAAAGAGTCCCCCGGCATAACGCAATGCCATGGCCATGCCCACCGCATTGGCAAAACCCTGGCCGAGCGGCCCCGTCGTGGTCTCGACACCCGGGGTGTGCCCGTATTCCGGATGCCCCGGTGTCCGGCTTCCCCACTGCCTGAACTGCTTGAGTTCATCCAGCTCCAAGCCGAATCCATAGAGATGGAGCAAGCTGTAGAGAAGCATGGAGGCATGTCCTGCCGACAGGACAAAACGGTCGCGGTTGGGCCAGGCAGGATCTTTCGGATTAAAGCGGAGGAACTCCGACCAGAGGACATACGCGGGGGAAGCAAATCCCATCGGCGTTCCCGGATGCCCCGAATTGGCTTTCTGGACAGCGTCCACCGCCAGCATGCGGATGGTGTTGATTGCGCGATCGTCAAGTGATGGTGTCATCTGGAAATCTCCTTGAAATCTCTAAAGGGCCTTTGTCAATGTTTTTTCCGGGTTTCCGCTCCCAACCCCTCTCCGCCGCCGACCATTAACCGGCCGAACCCCGGATCAAAAGCGTCCTGATCGATCCAGAACTCGGGATGGTGACCGTTTTCCATGGAAAGGGTCAAAAGTTCCTGGACAGGGCAGGGTTTCAGGTCTTTGAGGATTTCCCGGAGAATCCCCTTTTTTTTCTCGCCGGGGCAAACGAAAACAATCCGCTGCGTGTGGGACAGAAGGCGATAACCCAGGGTCAACCTTGGGAGTCTTTCTCCGGAGGGGGGAACGGACAAGACGAGATGACGATGCTCCTCGGTCGGAGAAGACCCCGGAAAAAGGCTGGCCGTGTGCCCGTCCTCCCCCACCCCCAGAAAGGCCCAGTCGAATGCCGGAACATGCAACCCGGTCTTGCCGAAACGGTCGAGAAGGAGATGCTCGTATCGAAGAGCCTCTCCTTCCGGGGAGGCCGCCTCTCCCCGCATCCGTTCGAACGCCGTTTCAGGCAGTCCGGCATGGGACAACAATGTCTCCCGGATCATGCGGCTGTTGCTTTGGGGATCCTCCGGCCCCACCATCCTTTCATCGCCCGGGACCAGAAAAATCTTTTCCCGGAGAGAAGAAGGCCATAGAGCCAAAAGCTTTCCGGATTCCTCATACAGATGGCGGGGTGAACTTCCTCCGGCCAGAATGACCGACGCATGGCCCTGCCTCTCGATCAGTTCCCTGATATGTCCGGCAAACAGGGCGGCCCCTTCCCGGGCCAGCGCCCGTTCGTCCGGAAAGACGCGGAGACGGGGAAGGGCAGGGTTGATGTGTTCTTCCGGGCGAGACATCATTTGACTTCCTCGATTCTCGGGGTCGGGAGGTTGGCAGGAAGCTTGCTGGAGGTGGTCAAGCGGTTCCCGGGGTAAACAGACGAACATGAACCCGCCCGCTTCCGGCATGGAATCTCCCGGAAGACCAGGCGGAAAAATCGTTGCAGACAATCCGTCATATCCCAACAATCCTGTCTGTGGAATCCTGCCAATCTTCTCGCTTTAGATTGACCGAATCCCGTAAAACTTTCAAGGCAATTTTGCCTGTTCACAATGTACCAGAAAAACGCAGATAGGCCTGATAGGCTGCCCCGAGAAGAGGGGTTTCCTCGTGCGTGAGCACTCCCACCGGAATTTGTTCCAGGAACTCCCGGTAGCGTCCCTTGTCCGCCATATGTTCAAGAAATGACGCATTCTGGAGAAATGGCAGGATTTTTCCGGGAATCCCCCCGCCCAGAAACACCCCGCCGGTCGCGAGGACCTTGAGCGCCATATTCCCTGCTTCCTGGGCCAGGAGTTCGGCAAAGATCCCCAGAGCATTGACAGCAGCGGGATCCGTACCGGCGATCGCCGCCTGCGTGATTTTCTCGGGAAGGTGTTCCTCCGGAAGGTTCTGGTCCAGAAGGTTGGGATGATGAGGCCCGTCCTGGCATACAAACCGGTAGATGTTCACGAGGCCGGGTCCGGAAAGAAGACGTTCGGAACTCACATGAGAAAATTGTTTCCAGAGAAATTCCAACAGACGGACCTGAAGGGGGGTGACGGGCGCCCAATCCGTATGCCCCCCTTCTGAAGCCCAGGGCTTGAGCCTTCCATGGTCGTCTTCCAGAAGGGCTTCTCCCAGTCCGGTTCCCGGGGCCACCAGCACAGCGTTTCCCCATGTTCCCCCCGGTCCTTTCCGGAGCCACAGGATGCCTCCCGCTCCCCGAACCAGGTTGATTCCCCAGCCCATAGCCACCAGATCATTGACCAGACGGACAGATCCGCTTTCCCAGGCAAAGGTTTTTTCCAGAAGGGACCCTTCGATAATCCAGGGGAGGTTGGTCGTTTCACACCGGTTGTCGAGCACAGGTCCGGCCACACCGAAGGTGGCCCAGACAGGATGGTCTACCGCGACCGCACGGTTCTTTTCCAGAAATTCGCTGACAATCGGGGCGAGGCCCGCATATTCATGGCTTGAATAACGGGCCGAAACAACCGGAGCCGCAAGGGTCTCCGAACTGATGGCTTTTCCGAGATCGGCGGAAGAAAAGAGACCCAAAGCCGTTTTTGTACCCCCGATATCTCCCGCAAGAATCCAGGCATGGTCCATAAATGCCCCCTCCCGTCTTTATGGGCCCGTTCGGGCCACAGACATCATCCATCGATCCGGAAAACCGTCCGGGTCCGGGTCCTTTCCCCCGCTTGTGGCGGGGAGTCTCTCCTCAGGCGATAGAAACAATCCAGAAACATCCCCTCTGGCTCCCGGACACAGGACACTCGGAGCCGGACAAGAGTCTCCATAGGGGAAAAAGGGGATCGAAAACACAGAAACTCCAGGATGGGTAGGTATGTCCAGAAGGATTTTCCGGAACCGCCGGAACAGGTTAAAGCGTGCGGTCCAAAAGTTCTTAGGAAGAAGATACCAGGAAATGACAGGAAAAACGGTCACCCGGCCGCAGGAAGACAATTGCGGGCGGATCCCTCTCCGGCGGACGGAGGCCAAACCAAGTCCATCGTCTTTGGACGGCAGGACAATGCACTTTTTTGGGCCTTCAGATCCGGATACTCCCCCCCACATGGGACAATCCTGAAAAGACGGCATTGCGATCAGGGCCGAAACTTCCGGCCGCTGCTCTTTCTTCCTCTCCGTCACTCACCCCCGGGATTTCCGCACCATGGAAACAGACCACGGGAAAACTGGGTTTCTTGTTTTCCCCATCTATAATAATGTAGGCCATTCCGGTGAGATTGGCAAAGCCGAATTTTTGACATCTGTTAGTAGCAAGTAGAGTTGTCCGGTTTTATAGCAAATGAATTGTCCGCTTTTTTAACCTGAGAGATCAGTGTTTCTTCTTTCTCAGACAAGCGCTTCGACCGGGCGGATTCCGTTCAACGACGCTTTGTTCGGTGGTTCCTTTTTTGTTTTTCCAGACTCCGTTTTTTCAAAAGGATAGTCGGAAATCTTCCGGGGTCCATGGAACAGGGAGAGGGGATCCATCGGGATGCCGGTGGATCCGGACCGTGGCCCGGACGTAATGGAGACGGTAGCGGTCGGAAGGAATCTGAAGGATCCGTCCCTTGAAAGACACGCAGGTGTCGTTACCCACGATCCGTCCGAAATGTTCGCAGAGAATCTCGTCGAAAGAGTCGCCTGTCCAGGGGACGAAGGCCGGTCCTTCCTACGGGGCCGGATGGGAAAGCTCGGTATTGAAGGCCGGAAGATAGACGTCGGACAGGTAGCGGTTGGCCGCTTCCATGGTCGTGATTCCCTCCAGGGCAAGTTCTTTGGGAAGACGTTTCTGATGGGTCCGAAAGGCCCGCTCACTGCGTCCCCGTGCTTCGGGGGAGTACGCGGCAATCATTTCAATGCCCAGCTGTTTCTTCGCCCGTCCGAACGGGGTCAGATTCTTCTTGTCCACCTTGCCTCCCGCTTCCGGCGTGATCCAGTAGTGGCTGCCCCGGTCAGTACAGAGGGCGGAGGGAAGGCCCTTCTTCTCGATGACATCTTTCATTCCCTGAAGGCTTGACGCGGTTCCTTCTTCATCCACAAAGAACATGCTGTAATGCGCATTGGACGCCTCATCCATCGTGACCACCAGATTCCAGATCTGTCCGGGAACCCGGGGATGACTGCTGGCATCCTGATGGATCATCATCCCTTCCCAGGGGGCTCGTTCCCTTCTCTCTCGATGACGTCCTTTGCCCGGAGTCTTTTCGACCACTCCGTTTTCCTGAAGCGTCTTCTTGACCCATGTATAACTCCGGCTGCCGCCCTCTTTCCGGTACCAGGAGTGAAAGTGCTTTGCGTTCCACCCCTCATGCCGGCTGCAGACCTTTTCGACCAATCCCAGTGCTTCATCGACCGGTGCCCGTCTTGAGGAAGCCTGGGTCAGCCGTTTGTCTAAAATCCCCTTGACTCCTTCCTCCTCGACCCGACGAAGATATCGGCGAAAGGTCCGTTCACTTATCCCCCAAATCCGTCCAGTCTCTTCTTGGGTCAGACGTCCTTTTTTCCACTCATTCCATGTCTCTTCAAAACGCATCTTCCGGATTTCCTTTAACAGTTATCCGGTTCATTCTGGCTCCTCCCTGGACCCATCTTGAACAGGACAACCCTTGCGCACCAGAACCGGTCACATTATGTGCGCGCTACACTGCTTGTCAGGTTCCTTGACAGTGTCTGCCGGCACCCCTAATATTAAACTCATTCAAATGTTCCGATGTTTGCCAATATACCGGAATCCGGGGTCTCCCGGGTTCGGGGCGCCTGGCAATCCGGAAACGGATTGTCCTGCTCCCATTATGCGAGGTTGACCTCATGTCGATTTCTCTCCATCAGGCCGTCAAGGTCGGTTCTTATATCTTTCGCCAGAAACTGAAGGGCAACAAGCGTTTTCCCCTGGTTCTCATGCTGGAGCCCCTCTTCCGCTGCAACCTGGAATGTGCCGGTTGCGGAAAAATTCAGTATCCCGAAGAGATCCTGAACCGCCGGCTGACACCTGAGCAATGCTTCCAGGCAGCGGAGGAGTGCGAAGCCCCCATCGTGACGATCGCCGGAGGTGAACCGCTCATCCACAACGAGATCGGCGAGATCGTACAGGGACTCGTCGACCGGAAGCGTTTCGTCTATCTCTGTACGAACGCCATCCTCCTCGAAAAGTATCTCGACCGGATCAAGCCCTCCACCTACCTGACCCTCTCCATCCATCTCGACGGACTCAAGGAGGAACACGACCACCTGGTTTGCCGCAATGGTATCTTTGATGTTGCCGTCCGGGCGATCCAGACGGCAAAGAAAAAAGGGTTCCGGGTGACGACGAACACCACCGTGTTCGAGGGAGAAGACCCGGCACGACTCCACAGCTTCTTTGATTTCGTGACCGGACTTGGCGTTGACGGGATGATGATCTCTCCGGGATATTCCTATGCATGGGCCCCGGATCAGGAGCATTTTCTCCGGAAGGAACGCACGCGCGACCTTTTCCGGAAACTGTTTGCCCCCATGAAGGACAAGCTCAACCCCAAACGGTGGAATTTCAACCATAGCCCGTTTTACCTGGAATTCCTCGAAGGCGCCAGGGATTACGACTGCACCCCCTGGGGCAACCCCAACTATTCCGTTCTGGGGTGGCAAAAGCCCTGTTATCTGCTGAATGATGGCTATGCCCAGTCCTTCGCGGAACTGATGAACACCACCGACTGGGATCAGTACGGGCACAAGAGCGGCAATCCGCGATGTCAGGATTGCATGGTCCACTGCGGTTTCGAACCGACAGCCGTACAGGACGCCACATCCAGCATCAAAAACACCATCCGGTCCGTCCAGAGCCTCCTTCCTGCAGGTTAGGAGGCTGGAGATGGTAACACCTCCTTTTCTTTTACTTTCCGGAACGTGCCCGACCGTTAGGCGAATGGCTGCGGGAATGCGGAGGACCTCTTGAAGGCGGTCATTCTCCGACAGGCCGGTGGGCCAGAACAACTCCAGCTGTCTGATATCCCTGAGCCCCGACTCCCCTCCCCCTCCCACCTTCTTGTCCGTCTGCGGGCAGCCGGCATCAACCCTGTCGATTACAAGCTCAGGAAGAGCGGTACGTTTTTTCCCGACCGGCTTCCCGCCGTCCTTGGGTGCGACGGGGCGGGCATCGTGGAAGAATGCGGCAAGGATGTGCGCCGTTTTCGTCCGGGCGACCGGGTCTTCTTCATGCATGGGGGTTACGGAGATGCTCCCGGAACCTACGCCCAGTGGACGACGGTTCCGGAGTATGCCGCTGCGGCTTTGCCCGATGGCGTCTCCTTCGAAGAAGCTTCCGCCCTTCCCATCCCCTTCATCACTGCCTGGGAAGCCCTGTCCCGCGCGGGACAGCTCGAAGCCGGCACACCCGTTTTGATTCACGCCGGCGCAGGTGGAGTGGGTCATCTGGCGCTCCAGCTCGCCAGAAACCGCGGTCTTCTTCCCCTGACCACGGTCCGGGGAGAAGAAAAAGCCGTTGAAGCAAGAACCAACGGAGCCAGCCACATCATCGACCCCGGCAAGACAGATTTTGTTCAGGCAACCCTGGACATCACGGAAGGGAAAGGGGCCCAGCTGGTCGTGGACACGGTCGGTGGCGAGACTTTTTGCCGGTCATTCGATGCCACCGCCCTGTACGGCCACGTCTCGACGCTTCTCGAAAAGGCCTGTGATGAGGCGTCCGTCGTCCGGGCCAAAAAACGGAACCTCTCCCTTCACTTCGTTCTCGTCCTGTCTCCCTCCCTGCTGAATCTTGCCGGCGAAATTGCCCGCCAGACCCGTATCCTCGAATCGGGGGCCCGGATGCTGGCGTCCGGCGCAATCACGGTCCGTATATCCCGCTCCCTTCCCCTGGACAGGGTCCGGGAAGCTCACGCCCTGATCGAGACGGGGCACACCTCGGGCAAGATTGTCCTGACCATTCCCTAGACGACCCGGAAGGACCCTGACATCCATGTCCACTTACGTCGTGGGAGATCTCCACGGTCAGCTTCATCTTCTGAAAGAACTGATGGAACAGATCCGTTTCGATCCCCGGAACGACCGGTTGATCAGCGTGGGGGACGTCATCGACCGGGGCACGGACACAGGCGCTCTCCTCGATACCCTTTTCGATGCCGCCGAATCCGGCTGGTTTTCCGCTATCAAGGGAAATCACGAGGAGCTTCTCCTGGCCTACCACCGGAGCCCGGAACTGTTCGGGAGCGATTACCTCGATCCGGGATTCGGAGGACGTCCGACACTGGCCGCCCTTGAGAGATCGAAACGGGGGAAAAGCATGCTCTCATGGATCGAAACCTGGCCGCTGTTTCTTGAAGCCGGAGATTTTATCCTCGTGCACGGATCACTTCCCCGGATCCGGGGAAGCGCATTCGGCGATATCGACCTTTGCGCATTGCGGCAGGATCCCCAGACCGGCTTTCACAGCTGTCTCTGGGCCCGTCCTCCGGAACTGTACCCCTCCTTCGACCAGCGCGAGGTGGTTTCAGGGCACAATATTGTTTCCCGACCGGGAACAATCAAGGACGGCCTGATCATGATCGATACAGGAGCCTACCGGAGCGGTATTCTGACCATGATCCGACTGGATGACCGGTCGTTTCACCAGGTCAAGGGCAAACCCCGCGTCGAAAACTGAGCGGCTCCGGGCGGTCGGGCCGCCCGCTGCCGGAAGTACGAAGGAAATTTCCCTCAAGGGAAAATCGGAGGAGAAGGTCGACAGGCCGGCAAGCCCACCCTATGCCGGCAACCTCCGTCCCGAAGCGACGATTTCCTCCGCGGCACGGACACCGGAGGCGTAAGCCCGGGCCAGGGAGATGCCATCCAGGTAGTTTCCGGCCAGGGACAGGCCGGGAGGAAGCTTCTTCCGGATGGTCCGTACGGCTTCATTGTGACCCAGCACATATTGGGGGATGGCTTTTTCCCATCGGTGAATCCGGAAATAATCGGGTTTTCCGCCTGTTCCCAGAAGTTCCGAAAGTTCCTTGAGAACGATACGCTCCAGGTCCTCGTCGAAGGCGTTGGCGATCTTCTGCCCGGTCATGCCGCCGACAAACACCGTCAGGAGAACCTTCCCGTCGGGCGCGCGACCGGGAAAGAGGGAGGAGGAAAAGATGACCCCCAGAATCTTGCGGTTCTCCACGGTGGGACAGAGCAGCCCGAACCCGTCCAGCGGGTGGGATACCTGTTCCTTCGAAAATCCGGCGTAGGCAATGGTAACGGGGGCGTACGGGATGGCGTTGAGTTCGGCCGACGGGCCGTCGGCGTCTCCAGCCAAAAGATCGGCCGCCTGACCGGCAGATGTCGCCAGAATCAGGTTTCGGGAGGTCATGTAGTATTCCGTTTCGTCATACATCAGAGCCACCCGGAAACCGTCATCGAGGCGCGTGTATTTGATAACGTCGACGCTCGTTCCCACCTCCTGGCCCAGCCTGGCTCCGATCGCCTCAGCGAGCTCCGACATTCCCCCTTCAAACGAAAACATTCCCTGAAAAGCCGTGCTTCCAGTTTTTCTCCGCTTCATGTATGTCCGTATACCACCCCTGATAAGCCCGCCGTGTTCCTGTTCGAGTCGGGCCAGGAGCGGAAAGGCCGCTTCGACGGAGAGAAGGTCGGGATGGGAGGCATAGACGCCCTTGACGAACGGATCGATGAAATACTGGAGCGGTTCCTCCCCGAGCCTTCGCCGGACAAAATGGGACAGGGTCTCCTCCTGGCCATCGTTTTTTGGCGGAACCCGCCATTCCTGCAGGATGGACATCCGCCCCTGCCAGCTCAGAAGCGGCGTTCTGAAAAAGGAAGGAAGCGACATCGGTAGGGGAAAGAGATTTCCCCCCTTGACCACATACCGGTTCCGGGACAGGGGGGATGCCGGCAGGATCCGGTCGGAAAGCCCCAGCTCCACCAGCACTTCCCGGAGTTCGTCTTCCGGTCTCACCATCAGGCTGTTGGGACCAAACTCCAGCAGATACCCCTGATCCCGGACCGTGCGAACAGCCCCCCCGAGGTACCCCCGGGATTCCAGAAGGCGGACGTCCACCCCTTTCCGCCTGAGCGTCAGGGCCGCTGCCAGCCCCGATATCCCCCCTCCCACCACCAGGGTATCGCAGTCAAATCCAGCCACGTTGCCTCCCTGTTTGTTGGTCTGCAGTTCCGGCATTCACACCATCGGCCTGTCCGGACCGATTGATTTGCCCTGTTACCGAGTATTTCGCCTATAATGAAGGCATATGCGTGTCTTTGGCAATCCATTATCATTTTTCATCGATCAGATGATGATGGGGAGTCCGATCCGGAGATCATCCGGAGAGGTCCTATAACGAGAACAGGACGACCGGTTATGGAACGCGTGTTGCTGGCATTGTCCCTACTGTCTTTTTTCCTGTGGACCGGACTGGCCCTGACACATCAAAACAGCCGCACCGCCCTGGGAAAAACCTTCCGGGGGGTGATGATCCTCCTGTCCCTGGGATTTTTGCTCTACACCACCGGATTCGAGCTGACACAGCAATGGCCGAACCTGACCTTCCGGCTTCCCGGCTACTATTTCACGATCCCCCATATTCCGGACGGCCTGCAGGGGAACTTTCCTGTCTCTTCCGGACTCCTCCCCCGCCACTTTCCGAATCTCTGAACAAACCTGATAAAGGCACGGCACTTGCCGGATGCACACAATGGGAGGGACCGCAGGGAGAAATCGGATTATTTTTGCATCCGGACGGTTCCTTTTGCTCGAGAATCTTTTTATACTCAGTTTGACCGATAAGACTCTGGCACCGTCCGGAAAGCCTCCTGCTGATTTCAGGCAGGCTGGATATCCCGGAAACATCGACAACCTTAGGAACCTCCCTTGGACAACATAAAGGAACTGGCCGTCCCGATCACCAAACCCCTGTGGTATGTCTTGTTGCTCATGGCCATCGGGCTAGGTTCGGAAGCCTGGGGATTCGTCCTGATCAAAAAGGGTCTCCTCGAACACGCGACGGGAGGACATTTTCTGAGCGGGCACCACCTTCTGGGCGTGTTCATGCATATTGTCACCACCCCCCTGGTCCTCCTGGGCACGGCGCTCGAGGCCTTGCATTTCGGCATCCTGATGGAGCTCCTGTCGTTCGGGGACGTCTCCTTTATCATCCCCCTCACCTCTGTGGGATATGTGCTGACGCCGCTGACAGCCCTCATTCTTCTCCACGAGACGATCCCTCCTCAACGTTGGGCGGGCATCGCCCTGGTCTGCGCCGGGGTGTTCGTCATTCTCAGATACAAAAGTCCGTCATGAAAAAACGCCGGTTCGGTCTCCGATATCTCTGGGTCCGCTTCCTCGACGAAACCCGCCGGATCAACCGTTTCTGGCGCGTCCTGATCCTGGCCATGATCATCGGAATCGTCACGGGACTTCTGGTCTATCTCCTGGAATCGGTCGTTTACGAACTTCTCTTTCTGACCCTTTACAACACCTACTTCAAGAACGGGATCATCGTTGTCATCATCCCCATGATCGGGGTGTTGTTGACCCGCCTCATCCTCGTCTGGGGCAAGACGGACGGGATGGGGGGGACGGAAGAGGTTGTCAAAAGTTACCATGAGTTCCGCGGGCGGCTTCCTCTGTCCAAAACTCCCTACAAGATCCCCGGATACATCACAACGCTCGGCTTCGGCGGGAGCGCGGGTCTCGAGGGAGCATCCACCTACCTCGGCGGAATGGTCAGTTCCATCGTCGAAAAAATCATGGAAAAGCTGAACATTCCTTTCGAGGAACAGCGCACGCTGCTTCTGGCAGGGGCGGGAGCCGGCCTTTCCGCCATGTTCAAGGCACCCCTGACCGGAACGATCTTTATCCTCCAGGTCCCCTACAAAAGCGACCTGGCTCCCAACGCGCTGATCCCGACCCTTGTCGCCTCGGTGTCGAGCTATATCGTCATGGTGACCCTGAAAGGAACCCACCCCCTCTTCAGCATGGCCAACAAGGCGGAATTCCACATGAACGACATGCTGGTGGTGATGGTCATCGGTCTGGTATGCGGATTTTTGAGCAAATATTTTCTGAGGGTCTACCGGACGACCAAAACCTGGTTCCTGAAAGGTCCGGCCCGTCTGACCTCCCGGAATGTCCTGGCCGCCATGATCCTGGGGGGGACGGGATACTTCGCCACCCTCCGTTTCGGTGAAGCTCTCCCGTTGGGCCCCGGCTACATCTTCATCCAGTACCTTCTCTCCGTTCCCGACACATTCATCAATCTTCTCATGCTTCTCCTCCTCAAGATGGCGGCCGTCATCTTCACCTTTTCGGCCGGCGGCATGGGAGGCTCCTTCTTTCCTCTCTTGTGTCTGGGAGCCGCAACCGGTGGACTCATCTCGAACATTGCCCATATCCAGCCGTTCGATTTCGGCGTTGTCATGGGAATGGCCGGCTTTCTGGCTGCCGGTTACAAAACCCCCCTCGCAGCGGTGGTGTTCGTTGCGGAATCAACCCACAGTTCGGGATACCTGATTCCGGGTCTGATCTGCACGGCTTTCAGCTATATTGCTTCCGGGACTTCATCCATCTCCTCCCAGCAACGGGAAAGGGAAGATATCCATCTCTCCCGCCGGTTCCACCTGAAAATCACAAACGCGATGCTCAAGCAGATTATTTTTATCCCGTCCAACATCACGGTAGATGACTTCCGGCAGTTCTACCTGCTCAAGTATTTCTACCGGACCTATCCGGTTCTGGACGAGAAAAAAGCCCTGGTCGGCATCATTTCGGTATATGACATCGACCGCATTCCCGAAGAGGAATGGAAAAAGCTGAAGGTTTCCGACGTCATGGTCAAGCCGGTCATTTCTGTCACCCGGGATGAGACCATCCAGGATGCGATACAGAAGATGAACAAGTATGATCTGGACTTTCTGCCGGTCGTCTCGGAGAAAAACCCTAAAGAACTGGTCGGTGGGGTGACTCGCACGCTGATCTTCCAAGGAGAGTGGTCAGGGATTGCCGCGTAGCCCCCTCTTGAACAGGCAGGGAATTTTCGCTAAGCTTCCTGAGTCATTCAACCTTTCGCGCCTGTAGCTCAGTCCGGATAGAGCATCGGATTCCGGTTCCGAGTGTCGGGAGTTCAAATCTCTCCAGGCGCGCCATCCCATCTCCCTCATAAACAAAGATATAATCCAATCCAGCGATCTTCCGAAATTCCTGATCATTGCTTTTTTGGGACACTTCCTCTCCAGTCAGAGCATTCGAGATTCCCTCTGGAGGGGTTAAATGGCCACGTTCGAAAAACGAGGAGATCTTCAATGGAGGGTCAAGATCCGGAGGAGAGGCTTTCCCCTCCAGACCAGGACTTTCAATACGAAAGGCGAGGCCGAAGTGTGTTGATTCAGCGAAATTGGCACTTTTCCGATTTGCACCGGTCACGCAGAAGACCGGTTTTGTTCCCGAATATCCCGTCGCTTTTCCCGACGGATTTTTCGGGCGGTTTCGAGGGCCGCTTTTCGGTCCTCAAGCCTCTTGGTGACATGTTCCAGGCCCTTCAGATAGTCTGACGGGGTCAGGTCATTCAGGGAGGCATGCAGACGCTCGTGATTATATGCCTGAACATAGCTTTTGATAATCTCCCATGCCTCATCGAGATCTCCCAGAGGAGACACCCGGATGCATTCGGATTTGAGGCTCTTGTGAAATCGCTCGATCTTGCCGTTGCTTTGGGGATGTCCCACCCGGATCCGTGAATGGACCACCTCCTGATCCCGAAGATACGAGCGGAACTCTGTCGAGATGTACTGGGGCCCGTTGTCGGAGATGAGCCGGGGCTTGGAAACTCCCTTGGGAAGCGATTCCAGGGCCCTCTGGATCACGAGTTCCACGTCGTCTGTGGTCATGCTGGCCCGAAGGTCCCAGTGCACAATGAACCGGGAGTATCCGTCCAGGACGCTGGTAAAAAAAATAATGCGTTCCCCGAAGATTGACATAGGCAAAGTCCGTATGCCACTGCTCATGCGCCCGGAGCGGTTGATGAAAGCCCGTCCGATGCGCTTTCTGGCCGTCGGGAACCGTCCATGTGCCGGAGAGACCGGCTTCCTGCAAGACACTCCGGACGCTTGAGGGAGACACGGCCGCGACATTCTGATCCAGCATCATGAAAGACAGGCGCTTGGCCCCGAGGGAGGGATGTTTTCTCTTGAAGGCCAGGATCGCCTCCCGCTCCTCCGGGAGAATCCCGTGTCCCTTGGGGAGAACGCCTTCCGGACGCGCTCCCTCCCTTGGGTCACAACCCATCGATGGTAGGTCCGGGACGGGAGCCCCAGCACCTCCAGGGACTTTTTGACGGGAAATCCTGCCGTCTTCCTGAGAAACAGGACTGTCTTCAAGACCTCCTCCGTCGTTTCCGGGGCGACGTGCGTTCCGGTGAGAGGGCCCCAGGCTTTTTTTAACGTCAGGTTCTCCGTGGAGAGTTCACTGACAACGGATTCCAGTTTTCGGATCCGGTCCTCTTTTTCGAGGATCTCCCGAGGCAGGACTTTCCTCTGGCGATGGGTCTCCTTTGAAAAGTCTGCTCAAGCCCTTCCAATGTCTGTTGGGCCCACGCGAGAATCAACCCCGGGAATTTCCTGTTTCTTCGGCCAGGTCGGCCAACCCCACAGGGTCTTTTGGGATACCGACGGACAATCCTGGCCTTTCCCCTGTCCATCGTTTCTTTTTCCCGGTCTCTTCCGCCTTTTCGCTCTCCATGAACACTTTCCTTCCTGGTAAGGGTTTTATCGATAAATTTTACCAGAGAAAGTGCCATTTCATCTGAACCTAGACAGATCACCCTCTTGCAACCGGGGGAGGGACCATATATGGTTTCCCCCTTGCCAAAAACTTTACTTCCGCCTTGAACCGCCAGGCCTGCACCGGGTCAGTCCTATTTGAACTTTGAGAGGGCTGCGGTAACCCCACTCTTGAGTTCTTCGAGAACTTTGTCTGCCGTCTTCTGAATTTCTTTCCAGGCCTCTCCTGTAGAGGAATCTAGCTCCTTCAGCTTTTGGGTCACATCGTCTTTCTTTTGCTTCAGTTTTTCAAGTTGCGTCGTGGCGGAAAGGTTCGCGTCCGCCCCTTTGTTCCTGATCTTGGCAGCCAGAAGGTTGATCTGGGCGTTCCATTCCTCGATCTGGGCATTGAGTTTTTTTCTGTAAGCCTCTTTTGTGTCCATATCTGCCTCCAGGTTACGATGCGGAAAACGATCCTATATTGACCCTACCACAAAACGGAAGATGGACAAACAATCGATCTCGATGGACCGTCTTCCATGCTTTTATCGATCTGAAACCGCCCCGCTTTTCTCCTAAACGTCTTGCAGGGAAACATCCCTTCTGCCCTATTTCGAAAAGATTTTCCGGAAGAGACAGTCGAAGGCAAAGGGAACCGGGGCAATCCAGAGAATCCTCGTGTCCCTGACTGCCACAGACAGGAGAGATTGATCTTTCCTGTCTGTGGCAGGATAATGAACCCATGGCACATTTCAACCCGAACGAAACATTCCGGGCCGCCGAAAAAAAGCTGAAACTTGTCTACCTCCTCTACGCCATCGGACTGGCCTTTCCGGCAAGCACTCTTGCCGGTTTTCTTCTTCTCCTCACCGGGCGCACACTGAAAATCGACGAACCATTGATCGTTTCCCATCGCCGATGGCTCATCGTGACAGGTACCGTGATCCTGGTCGCCACAATTTCCAGCTTCCTGGCGATCGATCTGTCGGGCGGATTCCTCTCCTTCATCATCGCTCCCGAGTTTTTCGCCGCGGATGCCTATACCCTGTACCGCATTGTTCGCGGAATCATATTCCTCAACAAACGTCGCCCCGTGGACCCCCTGGAAGCCCTGACCATCACCCGGATCCTGCACAATCTGGGGTTCATCCGGTCCTGATCTGACACGTCCCACTCGGTTGTGACCCCGCCTGCCCCAGCCTTCCCCAAAGTAACATCGACTTTCGGTGTCCAGAAAAAACAGAATCCTGAAGACAGAAGCCCGATCGCCGGAAACTTCAGCAACTCGTCCGGATTCCTCCCGGGATGTTTTTCAACAGAAACCCTTCCGGTCCGGCTTCCCGGGACAGGGAATCGACAGAATCACCGGTCACCCGGAACAAGGGTCGGCAGATGTGCTACCCTTTACCGCAGGCACCGGCTGTCTTTGGGCATCCTTCCCTGACATTTCCTGGCCGGAGAGAGCTGCAACGGGAGGCTTACCGTTATGATCATGTTCTGGGAATGCCCCTTCCGCCCGACCGAATCAAAACGGGAGAAGCGATCGCTCCCGGAATGCCCGCAAACGTTATGCATGACGACCGGACCGGCGATCGTGCGGGCGTCTTCCGGAGAAGTTGTGTCAGACAGGACCGGATGCCTGGAGAATGGGTTTCCCTCCTCCCCTTCACGTGTCGCCCGCAACAGCACCATCCAACCTTTTGAAAGGAGCTACCCTTGATGAAGAAGCCCATCTTCCTGACCCCCAAAAAAGCTTTCGGAGCATTCACCGCTGGCCTGGCAATAGCTGCACTGTCTGTCACGGGCATACCCTCCGCCTCGGCATCCGACTATAAAACAGGCCACGGAAATCCCGCCGGAATGTACAAGATCGATCCGGATCACACCGCTATCATCTTTGCCATCGGTCATGCAGGGGTGGCCACGGTGGTCGGACGCTTCGACACCGTCCGGGGACACTATCGCCTTGATCCGGGCAAGACCGATGTCCGTGTCGATATCGCCGCAAAAAGCATCGATACCAATCAGCCCATGCGGGACAAGGATCTGCGAGGTCCTGACTTTCTGGATGCAAAGGCCTTTCCCGTCATCCGGTTCGTGTCCACCCGGTACAAGAAAACCGGAAAGATGTCCGGGGTTCTGACGGGCAAACTGACTATCAGGGGAAAAACCCGGACCGTCTCCCTCAAGGTCCACGAAGTGGGAGCCGCCGACGTCTCCACCCTTCCAAAACCCTGGGGCGGGTATTTGACGGGGTACGACCTCGAAGGGGTCATCCGGAGGAGCGACTTCGGGATTACCACCTACCCCGCCATGATTGGAAACACGATTCACCTGTACCTGAGCGTCGAAGGGATCCGGACGCACACATAGAGAGGAGAGGAGGGGGAAGGCCCTTCCCCCCTCCTCTTTCCAGTTATGGACCTTCCAGCGGGAGGGGCTCCTCCATGTCATCGTTTTCGATCGCACCGGCCGTCGCTCTCATGCTCCCGGCTGTCTGGCCGTTTTTTCTTGTCCTGGTTGCCCTTTTCCTGGCCGGACGGGTTTTCTCCCTCCGGCCGGATCGAAGGGTTTTCCTTGCGGACCTGTCCGTCCTTTCCGGCATCATGCTGGTGTTCGGGATGTTTGACAACACCGCTCTCCGCCATTTCTTCCACCCCGACCGGCCCATGGACGGGATCCCCCTCCTGGCGACGCTGACCTTCCTCGCCCGTCAGATCTTCCACCGTTTTCCCCCGATTTATCCCGAAGCGGCAACGACTCTCGTCGGCCTTTTGATCCTCCTCCTGCCCGTTTTGCGCCAGGAAAGCCTTGCAGGAGGAATCCGGGACGCCACTCTGGTCTATGTGATTTGGATGGGTGTGCGTCTTTTGTATCCGGCCGCCCCCCCAAAGGGCATCGAGCGTCCCTTTCTCGTCCCCCTTTTTCTCGCATCCTCTGCCCTCGCCGCCCTCTCTCCCCTGTCGGGAAGTCTTCTTCTGGGACAGATCGCAGGCGGTATGGCCGCCGTGACAGTGGCCATACTTCTGGCCGCATTGACGGGAAATGTCCCATGCACCGCCATCGAGGCCGGATGGGTTTTGGGAGCCCTGATCTTGATCGGCCGGCAGTATGTCGACATCTCCCAGGTCGTCATTGCAAGCCTCACGGGGTCCCTGTTTCTGGGAGCCGTCAGCGCCCGTTTTGTGCGGAAGATTCCCGGCCGCTTCCTGTGGGCAAGACATGGTCTCGTCATCGCGTCTACCCTGGCTCCCCTGATCATCGGCGTGTCCGAAACCCTGACCTCTCTTGCACATCAGGGAGTGGTCTATTAAGGTGCGGCCGGAACAGTCGGGGAGGAACTCCTTGGGACGGTCATGTCATGGCAATCGGCAGTATTGGAACCCTGAAGAGAATGCATGGGCATTTGCAAGTGAGGGACTCATGCAATCCGGAAAACCCGTCCGCATGTCGTCACTTCAGAATCTCTGGACAATACTGGTACAATAGGAAAACAATCGGAGGGGGCCTCCTCAGACCCGCCTCCGCCTTGGAAGAACCGGAGGCGGACGAAGGCGTCCCTTTTTATTCCTTCACAGTTGCACGACACGTATCGCAAAAGAAGCGGAGTTTTCCGGCATGTGCACACGATGAAGACATCTCTCAAAAAAATGACATGGCCCATTGTCCTTGTTGTGCTGCTCCTGGCGTGCATCCTCGTTCCGGGAAGTGCCCGCCCAGCTTCCGGGGCGGATGACCTGTCATCGAAGGTGACGGACGCCGGAAAATCCGTCGAAAAATCCCTGGACCGGGCGGCCACTCAAACCGGGGCGTATTTAAAAAGCGACTCTTTCCACAAGAAGGTGAAGCAGGTGGTCGACGGGGCGGCGGAAGCGATCAGGAACGCCGGGAACTGGGTCGGAAAAAAGCTTGACGCGATGTCGAAAAAGGATTCTCCCAAACCCTGATTCCTCCCCGCAATAGGTCGGGCCTGCGAACCAATCGCCGTTTCTTCCCGTGTTGTCGCACCGTTTGCACCGGGAAACCAGTCGGCTGGCTTTACGGTTGGGAAGGTTCCGGAAAACGCTTTATGTCCGGGTGCCGCCGAACCCCCTGTTTCCATCGACGGGGATGCGTTCAGGATGCCGATCGACAATACCTGCCAGCGGGCCTTTCCCTACACCTACATGATCCGCCTCGCCGGCCTTTTCCTGATCGGTCACCCCATGACCGGCATTCCGGGAAGAGATCTGCCGCAAAAATACGCCGCAGCGGCAGGCAGGAAAGAGTTCCGGCTGCCTGTTGCAACTTGAATATACCAGGAGTCCCCCGCTATCCCGGGAGGAGCGGGCTCCTCCTGAAATCCGGAAGGGCGGAGGAATGCGCAGGCGATCACCCTGGAGAGACCTTTCTGGATGCAGAAAAGGCCTCCCGATCTCAAAGGAAACCTCCTGCGCTTGAAAAGAGGGGGATTGTGGAGCCCCCACGATCGTCGAGTGGACGGACCTGATAGATCGTACAGTCGTTCCGGCATGCCCCTGTAACATCCACCTTTGGAAAGGACAATCGGTGACCATGATGGCTGGAACCATCGACACCCCGCTGGGCGAGGCGATCCTCATCGTGGAAGGAGATCGTGTCGTGGAGTTTTTTTTCGCCGGACAACGGTCCGTCCCCGGAACCGTTCGCCGGCCATTGCCGGCATCTCGGGTCCTGGAGGAAGCGAAAAGTCAGATCAATGAATACTTTTTGAAAAAACGACAATCCTTCACTGTCCCGGCGGATCCGAAGGGAACGGATTTTCAGCGCCGCGTATGGGAGGTGCTGAAGGGTGTTCCCTTCGGAGAAACGCTCTCCTACCAGGACATCGCCTTAGGTATCGGGGAAGGAAAGAACTACGCCCGGCCGGTCGCTTCGGCGATCGCACAAAACCCGGTCATGATCCTTATACCCTGTCACCGGATCATCGGTGCCGACGGCTCCCTGACCGGATATGCGGGGGGACTGGGCCGGAAGAAGGCGTTGCTGGAACTGGAAGGAAGCCTGCAGGCTGAAGACGGGCGACGTTTTTTTTCCAAACCCCGTTCAACCTCCCGATAGAAGGTCTCCCCCTGGGTTTTGTTCTGCATCCGGTTTGATGGCCCCCGGGGATGTGACGGCGTTCACTGACTTCTTCCCTCCTTTGGAGGAGAATGGTTGGGGAGGAGGATTGAACAATGGACAAAACCCAGGCTGGATACAGGGCATTTGCGACAAGAATTGTCACCCGGGGAGGGGTGGGCATCGAAAAGACACCCACCCGGACGAAACATGGGGTGGAAAAAGCGGTCATCCTTACGGTCGCGGCGGTAGCGCTTTTCCTGATCGGCCACCACTGAAACTATGTTGATTCCGCGAAATTGGCACTTTTCCGATTGGCACCGGTCAGCGAGCCAACCGGGTTGGGTTCCGCATATCCTGTCGCTTTTCCCGACAGATTTTCCGGGCGGCAGGACGACGTTCGTGATGATACGTCTGGACGGTGCTTTTGATCATCTTCCGTGCCTCTTCGCAATCTCCCGGAGGCATTTCCATTTCAGGCTCTTTTGGAATCGTTCGATCTTGCCGTTATGATCCTTATTCTGTTTCCAAAACTTCTTGCACATAATTCTGTACGATACCCTGAACAGCGGGGTCTTACGGCGCTTTTTGAATAAAATTATTCTGTATAGTGGATATCTATTTTATCCATTTCCGCCTGTAAAAAATGGGAATATCCCATTAAATACAACCGATACATCAGAAATACTCTTTTTCCCCCTCGCTGGACAAACCTGTGTATGTTCAATATAATGAACAAAGTTATTTTTTAAACCATTATATTGAACATGCGACCTTGCGGTCGCTGGCCGACGCACAGACAGGGGGAACGACATGTCCAGCTATCAGATACCGGTGGGTCTCAGAACTTTCCTGACACCTGCGGCGGCGCTGAAAGGCGTCGTCCTTCCCGACCCTGGCGAGGGGTTGAACCTCGGCCGTGTGGTCGATGAAGACAAGGCGTTGACCATTGCAGCCGAAAAGATCCTTTCCGCGAAAAACCCGACCTTGTTCCCCGGTCCGCTCGTCCTCTGGAAAACCTCCGGGGAATCTTCCCGAATGGCGGAAGCCGTCAAGAAACTCGGCGAATGGGGAGGGATGAACATCATCCCGATGCCGGACTACCGACCCAAATACCCCAAAATCAACCCCGAATCGGAAATCAACCCCAACCATCCCAACCTGACCATCTGGCACAACAAGATCGACGTCTGCGTCTTCGTCGGGGTCCACTGCCACTACTCGAACATCGCCCTCAAGATCATCCGGGGCGGAAGCGACTGTTTCACGATCGCGCTGTGCAGCTTCGCCGGGGATGACGAGGCGCACATCACCATCCGGGACCTGACCCCGGAAAAAGTGGAAAAGCTGGCAGGGCGGGTCAAGGCTCTGAGGACCCGAACCGCCGGGGTTTCCACCGAACGCGCCATCGTCTGAAGGGATGATCTTGTTTTCCCCGGAACCGGAGGAATGCGCATGAATCACAAAATTCGCCAGCCGGCCAGGGAGGCCGGAAAAATCCGCTCTTCCCTCTTCAGGGTCTGGACCGACGAGGCGGGGAATCCCTTCTTCCCGGACGGGAGCACGCCATCCTTGCCCCCTGACTGTTTTGTCTGGATGGATGCCTCCAGGCAGCCCCGCGAAGGGGAGTATGCCCTGGTTTCACTGGAGAATAAGGTTGTGTTTGACCGGCTCATCCGGAAAAACGGGCGTCTCTTGTGGGAAAAAAATGCGGACCGGAACGGGAGCGCGCAGGATCCCCTGGTCCTGGGCGTTGTGGTCGCGGGCCTGGAATGGCTGGCCGTTCCCGACGATTACTGAAAGAATCCCACACCAAAAGAGTGAAAAAACAAGAGAGAGAGGTCGTTGAATGAATGCATACCGCGTATTGAGAGGGCCGGAAGGATTTCTCCCGCCGGCGGCGGCGCTGATGGGGCTCATTCTTCCCGACAGGGGCCAAGGCGCCATTGAAGGGAGAAGCGTCGACGAGGAACGGGCGATCGAGGAGGCTGCCCGACAGTTGGCCATGGCGAAGGTCCCGACGATTTTCCCTGGCCCCCTTGTCCTCTGGGGATGGACCCGCGAGGCGGAAGAGATGGCCGAAGCGGTGGCCCACGTCGCCGAGACGGCCGGCATCAATATCATCCCGATGCCGGACTACCGCCCCAAATATCCGAAAATCGACCCCGAGGCCGAAATAAACCCCAACCACCCCAACCTGACCATCTGGCACAACAAGATCGACGTCTGCATGTTCGTCGGGGTCCATTGCCATTTCGCCAACCTGTCCCTGAAGATCATCCGGGGCGGAACGAATTGCTACACGATCGCACTTTGCAATTATTCAGGGGACGATGAGGCCAACCTGACCATCCGGGACCTCACGCCCGGCAAAATTCGCCGGATCGGCGAAATAATCAGAAAGATGAAAACAAACGCCCGCCGCTAACCCCCTTCTCCGAAGGCAGAACCCGGTCGCGGGAGAACGTGATCCTCTCCCGCAATCTTTCCTTCCGTATTGAATGTTTCTGCCGGCTTCCCTAGACTGACTTCATGAAACAGGTCAGTGAACGCATCCGGCAAATCCGGACGGAAAAAGGCTGGACCCTCAGGAGTCTCGCAGAAAAATCCGGCGTGTCCGCCAGCGCCCTTTCCCAGATCGAGTCTGGTCAGGTCTCTCCGTCCGTCGCGACCCTCGAGAAGATCTGCGCGGCCCTCGACCTTCCGATCACACTCCTCTTCGACGACCCGGCCAATGGTCCGGACCCCCAGATCATGCTGGCAGGCCATCGCCGGAAGGTATACAGCGCCACGTCCCACGCGACGATCGAACCTCTGGCGCGGGGTCTTCCCGACAAAAAGATGCAGCCCATCCTCCTGACGCTCGATCCCGGAGGGGTCGTCGGGGAAAGCCCTTACGCCGCGAGCGAGGGGGAGGAGTTCGCCATCGTGATGCAGGGGACGGTTGTTTTCGAGCAGAACGGGAAGACCTACCCACTCCAGGAAAAGGACGCGGTTTACTTCGACCCCCATCAGCCTCACAACTGGAAAAACCAGGGGCGGGAACCTTCGGTCGTCCTCTTTGTCGTGGCCGTGTAAAGGCCCATCGCCTCTTTTCCGGCATGTCCCGGTGTTTCCCTTTTCCTGTCCTGCCCCGCGGAGGGTTCGGGAAAGAAGGGGCCGAGGAGATCCCTATTGAAACAAGGAGAAATCATGGGAAATCGCAAGAATGCCATCGCCCTGGTTGTTTTGTTACTGGGGGTCACGATCCCTCTTTCGTATTATTTCAGCGCCCGGATGTCCGCCCATTCAAAACTCCCGCCGGCCAATCTCTCCGAACTTCTCCCCGGGGAACTTGTCGTCATCTCGAAGGCCACATACGGATGTCCATCACTTGAAAACATGACCGTTCTCCGCGGGGACGCCGTGGCCCACGACGAAATCGGTTTCGCCAATCATTTCGCCAGCGCTCACTGCCAGAAGTTTCCGGCCGGTCCCCGAACATTCAGGATTCTCAAGCTGTCGGACGGCGCAGGCGGCATCCGGTATGTCGAGGTCAACGATCCGCAATCCGGCGCGGCCATCTGGCTCTTTGGGGAAGCCCCCACCTTTTCTCTTGCCAGGAACCCTTAAGGAGATTTTTCCCAAGAGGGCTCTGACCGAGGGGGCTACCCCTGTCGTTCTTTCAACATGGCCATGCACCCGACCCATCATTGCGCATGCGGAGAGACCTTTCATTTTTGTAAGCACAGATTCTTTTTTGAGACTGGCCGAACATCGATCCGGGCTTCCGATCGATGAAGTCGTCCGGTCGATCCTCCGGGACCTTTTTCCCTGAAATTTCAAGAAGACCTGTCCAGATTTCTTTTTCCGGAAAACCCGTCTGTCAGTTCCTTCCGGGTACCGTCCCCCTCACTTCTTCTCCCCCTGATCACCAGGGGGAGGTTTGAAAAGCGCCGATGGTGAATCGGGTTGTTGCCTGCCAAATAACGCTTGTCGTTCATGCGGCCTCACCAGATCTTCACTCTCTCTTTTGTTTTCAAACCCGAAGCCCCCGTCCCCTTCATCCGCCATGTCGTTCCGGAATCAAAATTGCTGGGGATCTCCGGACAGAATGCGGATCAAAAAACGGTGTCCGCCTGGCTTCATCTCCTGACCGGAAAACAAATATCGCCCAACACGAAACGAGGAGTCCGGATGAACCGACTGGAAAATTTTCACGAAAGCCGGAACGATCTTCTGGGGTTTCTGGGAAGCATTCTGGAAGGCGTTGTCTCCGAAGACCATCTGAAAGCCGGAAGTGACACCCTGAAAAAACAGCTCAGGCCCTTGACGGAGGCCTTCCCCTTTCTCGACCTCTGTTACGTCCTCGATGCCGATGGCCGCCAGATCGGCCCGAATATTGTCGGCAAACGATGTCCTTCCGCTCTGGGACGGGAGGGGGACGGGGAAGACCGCAGCCAGCGGCCTTATTACCGTCAGGCCCGGGACTCCTGGGGAAGCGTCCTGACGCCGCCGTATTTTTCTTCTGCGACCCGCTCGCTCTGTGTCACCGTCGCGACACCCGTCAGAGACGAAGAGAACCGTCTGTTGGGAATCGTGGTGGCCGATATCGACTATGAGCAGGTGATGACCCTGCTCGAGGACGATCATCGACGAAAATCCATCGAGCCTTTTTTCAAGGGGGTGTATTCGATCTTTTCCCTGGGGCTTCTTTTTGTGAGCCTCGGCCTTGCAATCCAGGCGTTTCACGCCCTGGGGCAGGTCTTCGGAAGGGCCGCCAAGCTTTCCGACACGACGCGCTCCTTCCAGGCGACGATCCTCCTGACGCTGGCACTGGCCATTTTCGATCTGGCGAAAACCATTTTCGAGGAAGAGGTGCTGCTGAGGAAAGACGTCCGGCGCCATAGCGCAACCCGCCGGACGCTGACGCGGTTCATCGCGTCGATTCTGATCGCGATTTCGATCGAAGCCCTGATGCTTGTTTTCAAGTTCGCCATCACGGATCCGACCCATCTGACAGAAGCCGGCTGGCTGGTCTTTGCCGTCGTCGGCCTCCTGATCGGTCTGGGGGTGTATGTCTACCTGGGGGCAAGGGCGGAAATCCTGCTAACCCACAGCAAGGCCCGGGAGAAGCAGCATGCGACCCCGCCCCCTCCTGACGGCAGACGGGTGGGGAATCCAGTGAGAATGAAACCTTGAAAGGGTTTTTCCCCAAATCGATGCGAAAATTCCTGGGCACTTTTTTCAGTTACCTTCGATGATTTGCAGTTGGGGGCCATTGGGCAAACGGGATCCGGGGCTGTTCCTGGACCAATTCAAACCACCAGTTTTGCTGGATGAAGTCCAGGATGTCCTCCGAAGTTTCCGGAAATCAAAAGAACTGTCGACGAATACAAAAGGCAATGACTCAAATTAGATTTATTGATGGAATCTGCCAATCCCAATTTGAATGTGATTTCAGGCAAAGCCTTCTTTTATTGACAAATATGTTTATCTCTGATGGAATAGCAAAGTCGTTGTGGACACTTACTTTGATGACCTGAAGGGTAGGATGATCCATTCCTTTTTTAAATGTCGGTTCCCTCTTTCAGAATCTCCTCTGACAGACGAATGCTGCAAGGGGGTAAAAGACTCTAGTCCTTTATGTAATCGGCTACTATTCTTCTCCAGAGTGGGACTTTCTTCCTGTTCATCCCCGGGTGGAAGAAGATCGGTAGCCTTTTCTGATTTGTGCGCTTCAGCAAATGCCATTGCTTTCCGACAAGAATAGATTGCCCTTTCTATGCAACCGGGGGCTGTGTTTTTTCGGCAAATTTCATAAAAACCAGGGGGCTCAAAGGCATTCAATCCGGAACAATAATGAACCGGACATTCAGACTGGAAAAGCTGGAAAAGATGGACATCGTCGGGGCGGATCCTGACTTGAGCAACATGGATAAAGAAAAACACGAACTCGAGTTTATTTCATCGGATCGCGACGGTTATGTCATTATTCGCTACAACGAACTTTATATCGGGATCGCTCGATCCGACCTGAAGATTGATCCTTTCGTCGAATATCTGGGCGACTGCTTTCTCTCTCCGCGGGTGTTGATCGCGCATGATCTGGGCATTCTGGATCAGCGGATGAAAGACGCCAGACAAGCAAGGAAAAAATCGGAAAAAATTCAATAGAATGTTTGCGTTCTGTTTCGCTGGAGACGTATGAAGACGAACAAAGTGGATGTGTTGTTCATCAACCCTGGAGACAGGGAGGCCGTTTATCAGGCTCTCGGAAAACAATTTTCAGCCATTGAACCGCCATCCCTTGTGGGTTTCTTTGCCAACTACATTCGCAAGAAAGGCCTTTCTACGCAGATCATCGATGCTCCCGCCCTGAATATTAGCCCTAGGCAGGTTGCGGAACTGATCAGGGAGAACTTTGATCCTGTACTGATCGTGATGGTTGTTTACGGCTTTCAGCCTTCCGCTTCGACCCAAAACATGCCCGCCGCCGGGGAGACTTGCCGGTACCTGAAAGAAATCAACCCGAATTACCGGATCATGATGACCGGAACGCATCCCGCTGCCCTTCCGGGAAGAACTCTTCGGGAAGAATCGATCGACTTCGTCTGCGACCGTGAAGGTCCCGAAACGATCCATGAAACCTGTCTGGCGATGAAAACACCCGGATCTCCCCTGAACACAATCCCCAGCCTCTGGTACAAAGCATCCACCGGCATGATCCTTTCAAATCCTGCGGCCCCCCTGATGGACAATCTCGACGAAGAACTGCCGGGTGTCGCGTGGGACCTTTTGCCGATGGACAAATACCGCGCCCATAACTGGCATTGCTTCGAGCACATCCATGAACGCCAACCCTATGCTTCTCTCCACACTTCGCTGGGATGCCCTTACAAATGCACATTCTGTTGCATCAATGCCCCTTTCGGAAAACCCTCCTATCGCATGTGGTCACCCGATGCGGTTATCCGTGAAATAGACATCCTTGTCAGCCAGTATAGCGTTAAGAACATCAAGTTTGTTGACGAGATGTTCGTCTTGAACGAGAACCATGTGATGGGCATCTGTGACAAGATTATCGAAAGAGGATACAACCTCAATATCTGGGCTTACGCGCGGGTCGATACCGTCAAAGATCACTTCCTTGAGAAGCTGAACAAGGCGGGATTCCGGTGGCTGGCACTGGGGATCGAATCAGGAAGCAAACATGTCCGGGACGGGGTGGAGAAAGGTCGCTTCGGATCCGAAGATATCATCAAGGTCGTCAGAAAGATTCAGGAAGCCGGCATCAACGTGATCGGCAATTATATATTCGGACTTCCGGATGACACGATCGAATCCATGGAAGATACGCTGGAGCTTGCCATTGAAGCTAACTGCGAATTTGCGAATTTCTATTGTGCCATGGCATATCCGGGATCAAAGCTCTATGAAATGGCCCTGGAAAAGAACTGGGAACTCCCCGAATCCTGGATCGGTTATTCGCAGCACAGCTACGAGACTAAACCGCTCCGAACGGAAGTTCTTGCAGCAAAAGAAGTCCTTCGCTTTCGCGATAACGCCTTTATGAAATATTTCACCAATCCCCGTTACCTCGATATGGTAAAGGTAAAGTTTAGGGAAGAAACTCTCCAGAACATCCAGGAAATGACCCGTATCCAGATTCGGCGGAAATTGCTTGAAGAGTAGGAACGGAATTCAGGAACAATTTTTTCCTTGCCAGACATTCAGTGGCCGGAAGCTGACGCATGGTTGAACCATCTTCCTTTAATATTGTTTCAAGACGAAAGGTATTTCAGAATTCAAGGTTCGATGTTTTCTCCGACCACCTCGAATGTCCGGACGGAACAGTCGTGAAGGACTATCTGAGCATTTTTCCGCTTGTTTCCTCCCAAGAAGGTATCACGGGAGTCGCCGTCCTTCCGCTTCTTGGTCATCGAATGGGTCTCCTTTCGGTCAACCGCCATCCAATGGGTCAGGAAGGATGGGAAATTCCCCGGGGTTTCGTCGATGCGGGAGAATCGCCCGGAGAGGCAGCAGTCAGAGAACTTCGGGAAGAAACCGGTCTGGAAACATCCCTCGCATTATTGCTTCCTGTAGGAACTATTTCCCCTGACGCAGGACTCGTCAAGGGACAAATCCGGCTCTTTGTCGCGGAATCGTGCCAGGAAGTCGGTGGTTCTGGAAAAATCAATGAACTCGGGCACAGAAGTTTTCAGTACTTCACCTTTTCGGAGATTGAGCATCTTCTGGATGCGGAAGAGATCAGAGATCCGTCGACACTTGTTTCCATCCTGAACTTTTTCAGAAAACGAAACTGGAAAGGTTCCGGTGAACATTGAAAACGATTTTACTCACGGAAAAAACAGGTTCTCAACTTCATCCAGGCGGGATTGAAATCTTATGATCATTACGCGTACCCCATTCCGCATCTCTTTCTTCGGGGGAGGAACAGACTATCCATTGTGGTTTCAGGAGCATGGCGGACAGGTCTTGGCAACAACAATCGACAAATATTGCTACATCAACTGCCGTTATCTTCCTCCCTTTTTCGAACACAAGCACCGGATCGTCTATTCCAAGATCGAAAATGTCAAAAAAATCGAGGAGATCGATCATCCGGCCATCAAAGGTGTTCTTTCATGGATGGAATGGGAAAAAGGTCTGGAAATCCATCACGACGGAGACCTCCCTGCGCGTTCGGGTCTGGGATCGAGCTCTTCCTTTACCGTTGGACTGATCAATACGCTGTATGCTCTCCGGGGAGAGCGGATATCAAAAAAAGACCTGAGCCGGAAGGCGATTTATGTTGAACAGGAAGTTATCAAGGAGCATGTCGGTTCGCAGGATCAGATTTCTGCCGCCTATGGCGGCTTCAACAGGATCGCATTTCATCAGAACGGGGATTTTACGGTCGAACCAGTCGTCATCAACCACAATCGGCTGGAAGAGCTTCAAAACCACCTGATGCTCTTTTTTACCGGGATCTCAAGGAACGCTCCCGAAATCGCCAAGTCGAAAATGGACAACTTCAAGGACAGGGTAATGGAGCTTAAAACCATGGACGGGATGGTGACGGAAGGTCAGTCAATCTTGCTTTCCCCTTACACCCCTATTGGGGAATTTGGCAAGTTGCTCCATGAAAGCTGGATGCTCAAACGCAAACTTTCTGACAAAGTCTCGAATGCGACCGTTGACCAGGTATATGAGACTGCAAGGAAAAACGGTGCCATCGGAGGAAAAATTTTGGGCGCAGGCGGGGGCGGCTTTTTTCTGCTCTTTGCCCCTCCCGGCTTTCAGCCTAAAATCAGGGAAGCCCTGAAGGATCTGGTTTACGTTCCTATCCGTTTCGAGACGGGAGGATCCCAGGTCGTCCTTTATCAGCCGGACGGTTTGGCGTGAAGGAATCGGGCAACCAGTTTTATGTGATGACGGAGTATCGACGATGTCCATGACAATCCACAGCCGGATTCTTGTTGCCGGATCTTCGGGATTGATCGGATCGGCTTGTGTGCGTACTCTTCAACAATTCGGCTATCGGCATGTACTGCCTCCCAATCGAAATGAACTGGACCTGTTTTCAGAGGAGCAGGTGCAAAGCTACTTTCAGAAGCACCGTCCCGACATCGTCATTATGGCGGCGGGCCGCGTCGGTGGAATCGTCGAAAACTCCACCCGGGGCTTTGACTTGATGCGTGACAACCTGATGATCCAGCAAAACCTGATCCTTGCCTGTATCAAATTCGGCGTCGAAAAAAGTGTCTTCCTCGGGTCTTCCTGCATGTATCCCCGCATCTGTCCCCAACCCATGAAGGAAGAGGAGCTGCTTGCAGGAAAACCCGAAAAAACCAGCCTTCCCTATGCCATATCAAAACTTTCCGGCCTTCATCTTTGCCTGGCCTACAACAACCAGTCCGGAAAAAACCTGTTTATTCCTGTCATCCCGAACAGTACTTATGGACCATTCGATGATTTTAATCCCCAGAGCGCTCATGTTCTCTCCGCCCTCCTCGCCCGGTTTCATGAGGCGAGAAAATCCGGAAAGGAGAAAGTTGTTCTCTGGGGTTCGGGAACCCCCCGACGCGAGTTCATCTTTTCAGACGACGTCGCCTCGGCCATCCTCTTCTTACTGGAAAAAGATCCGGATATTGCACCCCCGGTCAACATCGGTTCCGGCGTGGACTACTCCATCCGCGAACTGGCAGAAACGATCCGCCGTATGACCGGATTTCAGGGATCGATTGAGTGGGATTCATCAAAACCCGACGGCACACCCCAAAAGCTTCTGGACAGCTCCCGCATCAACAGAAGCGGGTGGTTCCCGCAGACGAACCTTGAGGAAGGGATTCAAAAAACCTACAAATGGTATCTGGACTATTTAGCGAAGGAAGGATCAGATTGATCAAGTACCCCTATCAGGGCCCCGGATGGGGACCCTGGATGGATCGCATCAAAACCTACAATCCGGATTTTCTCTTGCGGCTTTACCATGACATGCTCCGGATACGACGCATCGAAGAGTCGATCGAATCCCGCTACCATGAAGACCAGATGAAAACCCCCATTCATCTGGTCATCGGCATGGAGGCTTCGTCCGTTGGAAGCTGTGCCGCCCTGAACATCAGGGATTCGCTTTATTGCGGCCATCGGACCCACGGACAGTACCTGGCCAAAGGCGGGGACCTAAAACGGATGATGGCCGAATTCTTTTGCCGGTCCACCGGTTGCGTTGGCTCCCGGGGAGGTTCCATGCACCTTCTCGACAAGTCTGTCGGAATGGAGGGTTCTTCCGCAATCGTGGGAGGGGCTGTCCCGATCGCTGTCGGGACGGCACTGGCTGTGCAAATGAAAAAGGAGAACCGGATCGTGGCACTCTATCTCGGGGATGCGGCAACCGAAGAAGGCGTTGTCTGGGAGAGCCTGAACTTTGCCGCCCTCAAGAAACTTCCGATTGTTTTCGTCTGCGAAAACAACTTTTTTTCTGTCTGTTCCCCTCTCGAAACCCGTCAACCGCCCGGCGTCGAAATTACCAAAAAAGCGGAAAGTTTTGGTGTCAAAAGCGAGCTGGTGGACGGAATCAATGTGCTGGACGTTTATGAAGCCACAAGACGAGCGCGCGAATGGGCCCTTTCGGGGCAAGGTCCCTATTTTATCGAAACCCGTTCATACCGTTGGAGGGGGCACGGCGGAGCCGGAGATGACAGCCATACCGGATACAGGGATCCCGAAGAGGTGAAGGCATGGCAAGCCCTTTGCCCAGTGCAGTCTTTTGGTTCCATCCTCCTGTCGCGGGGAATATTGACCCCGGAAAAGATTGCGACAATGGAAGAGTCCATCAAGGCGGAGTTCGAAGAGGCATTCCAGTTCGGATTGACGAGTCCCGATCCGGTCGAAGCCGATCTCTATCGTCATGTCTATAGCGACTGAGGCTTCTGAAGAACAACAATGCGACCAACAAACAAGGAAAATTGAATGCCGTGGGATGAAGCACTCGTTGATCAGGTTGGGAAAAAGAAAAGTCCGGAAGGCGAAGGCGGACGGGTTATCACGTATATCGAGGCCCTGAACGAAGCCCTTTTACTGGCTATGGAGAGAGATCCAAGCGTTTTTCTCCTGGGACAGGGGGTCGATGACCCCGGTGCGATGTTTGGAGTCACCCGGGACCTTCAAAAGAAATTCGGACGGGAGCGCGTGTTAGATACTCCTCTTTCGGAAGAGGCGATGACGGGAACCTGCGTCGGGGCGGCCATGAGCGGGATGCGGCCGGTTTATTTTCATAACCGCCCGGATTTTCTTCTGCTCACCTTCAACCAGCTGGTCAACCACGCATCCAAAATTCATTTCATGGACAACGGCCTTTCCAGAGTTCCCATGGTGGTATGGTCGGCCATCGGTCGCGGCTGGGGTTCGGGTGCCCAGCACTCCCAGTCTCTTCAAGGGCTTTTGCTCAGTGTTCCGGGGCTGCGGATCGTCATGCCCTCGACCCCCGCCGACGCCAAGGGACTGATGCTTTCCTCCATCGAGGACAACAATCCGGTCCTGATCTTCGAACACCGCTGGCTCATGAAAAGAAAAGGAACCGTTCCGGAAGGGTATTACACCATCCCCTTCGGAAAAGGCGTCTATCGAAGAACCGGGACGGACCTGACCGTCGTTGGAACATCTCACGCCATCGACCTGGCGATCGAGGCGATCGATTCGCTCAAGGACCAGGGAATAAGCGCAGATGTCATCGACCTCCGGACACTCAAACCCATGGATGAACCCATCATTCTGGAATCGCTCAAAAAAACCGGCAAGCTTCTCGTCGTCGATACTGGATGGACCATGGGCGGAGCCAGTGCGGAGATCATCGCGGTCGCTGTCGAAAAGGGATTTTCCTCCTTGAAAGCGGCCCCCGTCCGGATCGGTTTGCCGGACGTTCCGACACCGGCCGGTTACACATTGGAACAATTCTACTATCCGACATCGGGGAAAATCGCGGAAGCCGCCCGAACACTGATCTTACGAAAAGGGTAACAACTGTCTGCAACCATCCAGCATGAGGCTCTCGATGTACTATGAACTCGCCCGCAGTTCCTGGGGACCGGAAGAAATTGAAGCGATTGATGAAGTCGTTAAAAAAGGTTTTTTCACAATGGGAGAGAATGTCCGGGCCTTTGAGGAACAGTTCGCCCAAAAATTTGGAGCCCGATTTGCGGTCATGGTGAACTCGGGTTCGAGCGCCAACCTCGTTGGTGTCGCTTCCCTCTTCTTCAAGAAGGATCGTCCCCTGCAAAGGGGCGACGAGGTGATCGTTCCCGCCATCTCCTGGGCAACAACCTATCATCCCCTGCAGCAATACGGCCTGAAACTCCGATTTGTCGATGTCGATCTCCAGACCCTCAACATGGATGTTTCGATGCTGGAAAAAGCCCTGACGCCAAAAACCCGGATGGTGGTGGCCGTCAGCATCCTGGGCAACCCCTGCGCCCTCGATGTTCTCCGGAGCTTTTGCGACCGTCATGGCCTCATGCTCTTCGAGGACAACTGCGAGTCCATGGGGGCCACCCTCAATGGAAAACAGTGCGGGACCTTCGGAGATATTGGCACCTTCAGCTTCTTTTTCTCACACCACATCTCGACCATGGAAGGCGGCATCGCCATTACCAACGACACAGAAACCTTTCACCTGATGCGATCCATCCGAGCCCATGGGTGGACCAGGGATATTCCGGCCGATTCTCCCGTGTTCGAAAAAAAAGAGCAGGATTTCTTCGAAGCCTACCGCTTTATCCTTCCGGGATACAATGTGCGACCGCTTGAGCTGTCCGGAGCCATCGGGATTCGTCAGCTGGAGAAACTGGACCGGATGGTTGAAATCCGCCGCAAGAACGCTGCTCTCTTTCAGGAACTCTTTCGGGGAGACGACCGGTTCATCTTGCAAAAGGAAAACGGTCGAAGCTCCTGGTTCGCCTTTACCGTCATCCTGAACCCCAGCCGTGGGCTGAACCGGAAAAAGATCATGGATGCGCTCAAGTCGGCAGATATCGGATATCGGGTCATTACCGGTGGCAACTTTCTGAGGCACGATGCCATCCGTTTTTTTGACTACGATGTGGTGGGAGAGGTCAAGAACGCCGATATCGCCCATGACTGGGGATTTTTTGTGGGCAATCATCCGGTTGATCTTTCAGAGCAAATCCATACATTTCATGACGTTCTCACACGCGCGGCGGAGTCCTGACCTCCCGTGGAAGCCGTCGTTCTCGCCGGGGGCCTCGGCACCCGCCTCCGGTCCGTTGTTCCGGATCTTCCCAAGCCGATGGCATCCGTCAATGGACGGCCCTTTCTGGAATACCTCCTCGATTTCTGGATTCACGGAGGGGTTGAAAAATTTATCCTGTCGGTCGGATACAAGCATGAAATTGTCCAAAGCCATTTTGGAACGGCCTACAAGAATGTTCCGGTCGACTATTCGGTCGAGGAAAATCCTCTGGGAACCGGGGGGGGACTTCTTCTTTCCCTGGAAAAACTCGGAACAAGAAACCCATTTTGGCTGATCAACGGGGATACGTTTTTCGATGTGAATGTATCGGGCATCCTGGCCTTCCACCAGAAAAGGAAAGCAGTCCTGACCATGGTTCTCCGGACGATGGAGGACGCAAGGCGTTTTGGCACTGTTCAGCTGGGAACCCATGGTCAACTGGAACGATTCTGCGCACCCGGTGAGGGAACCCCTCCCTATCTGATCAACGGGGGAATTTACATCATCGATCCGAAAATACTGGATGATGAGCATTTCGCGTGGAACGGGAACACCCCTTTATCGCTCGAAGGGGATCTTTTTCCGAGGTGGACCCGATTACGATACCAAATGTATGGAATTCAGGAGCCAGGAGAATTCATCGATATCGGTATTCCAGAAGAATACCGGAGATGTCAGGCGTTGTTCAAAACATTCAAAGTTGAATCAGTTTGATCGAGGGAGGATCGATGAAAGAAAAGATTCTTGTCACGGGAGGAGCGGGTTACCTCGGGTCCAACCTTGTGCCGGAGCTTCTCTCCGAAGGGTATCAGGTAACGGTTCTGGACAATTTCATGTACCAGCAGAATAGCCTCGCCCATGTGTGCTCTCATCCCGATTTCAACGTGGTACGTGGAGACGTGCGGATTCCTTCCACCATGCAGCCTCTTCTGAAAGAGGCCGACATCGTGATCCCCCTGGCGGCTCTTGTGGGAGCCCCGCTGTGCTCAAGGGATCCGGTGGGTGCCAGCACGACAAACCGGGACGCTATCTTCTGGATGCTCGAAAACCTCTCCAAAGATCAACGGGTCCTGATGCCGACCACAAACAGCGCCTATGGAACAGGGGACGAAAACAACTTCTGTACCGAAGAATCCCCTCTTCGCCCCATCTCCCACTATGCGATTGAAAAGGTCGAGGTCGAAAAGCGACTGATGGAGCACCCGAATGCCATCAGCTTTCGCCTGGCCACCGTGTTCGGCATGTCTCCCCGCATGCGGATCGACCTTCTGGTGAACGACTTTACCTATCGGGCGGTTTATGACCGATTTGTGGTGCTTTTCGAAAGTCATTTCAAGCGAAACTATATCCATAACCGGGATGTGACAAGGGTTTTCCTCCATGGCCTGAAAAACTTCGAAACCATGAAGGGGCAGATCTACAATGTCGGGCTGTCCGATGCCAATGTCTCCAAGAAAGAACTCTGCCAGTTTATCCAGAAACAGATTCCATCTTTCTTATTTCTTGAAGCCCCCGTCGGGAAAGACCCGGATCAACGCAACTACATCGTTTCAAACGCGAAAATCGAGAAGACTGGATACAAACCCATATATTCTCTGGAGATGGGAATTCGGGAGCTGATCAAGGGGTATACGATGATTTCGAATACCAAGTACGGGAATGTCTGAGCGTTGGAAGGTCAACGCGAAAACATACCGGTCATAGGCGAGAACGACCAAGAGTCCCAGTCGAAACAATCGGTCCATGAACCGGAAAACGTCAGGAGGGGAATAGAGGCTTCCTGGTTCTCGCATAGAGAGGGTCTTCGACGATATATCGGCCCTAAGCGAATAGTTGTCTTGATCGGATTGGTTGCATTGGTTTTACTGACTCTCCACCTCAGACAGAAAGGATTGTTGAAGCCAGAGCTCTTGGAAGGCTACATCCGGGATTATCCATTCAGATCCGCCATTCTGTTTATAGGAATCTATGTCATTTCGATCATGTCATCTCTCCCAACATTACCGCTCAATTTGGCCGCAGGCTTCTTTTGGGGAGGATTGGCCGGAAGCTTGATTGCGACAATGGCAGGCGGGTTGGGAGCAACATTTTCATTTCTTGCAGCTCGAATGGTTTTTGGGCAGCCCCTTGCCCAGCGGTTTGACCATCGGCTGGTGATTCGACTGCAAGATGAGTTCGATCAGAAAGGATGGCGGTTTATCGCTTTTGTGCGGCTGAACCCCATTTTCCCCACGGGTGTTCTGAATTATGTCTTTGGACTGACTTCCATCCGATTCTGGACATATGCCTGGGCTTCAGTGATTTTCCTTTTTCCTCCGTCCCTTCTTTTTGGAGTTATCGGCGATCGCCTTGGAACATTTCTCGTAGAAGGAAAAACCAGCGACCTTATGCGTACGATCCTGATTATTTCTCTGGCAGTCACACTCCTGATTTCCCTCCGTTTTTTTGCACGGTTAATTTCTCAAACAAAAGAGGGCTCATGAAAACGACTCTAATCGCCCTCACTCTGAACGAAATCGACGGAATGAAAGCGATCATGCCCAAAATAGATCCGGAATGGGTCCACCAGATTCTGATACTGGATGGGGGATCAACCGATGGAACGATTGAATGGGCTCGGGAACATGGGTTTCAGGTATATGTACAGAAAAAGCGAGGTATCCGCCACGCTTACATAGAGGCGCTTGACCTGATCGAAGGAGATGTTGTCCTGACACTCAGTCCTGATGGAAATTGCCCCGTGGAATTTATCCCCGCCATTCTGAAAAAAATGGAAGAGGGATACGATCTGGTCATCGGATCTCGATATCTTGATGATGCAAAAAGTGAAGACGACGACATTGTCACGGGATTTGGAAACTGGCTCTTTACGAAAACCATCAATCGCCTTCATGGTGGTCACTATACAGATAGCATGGTCATCTATCGAGCTTTCAAAAAACAGTTGATTTATGACCTGGACCTTGACAAGGAAGAGTCTTACGTTCTTCCCGAGCGTTTGTTCGGAACAGTAATCAGCTGGGAACCACTTATGTCGGTGAGAGCTGCAAAGAAACGAAAACGGATCACTGAAGTCGCTGTGGGCGAACCACCACGCATTGGTGGCAAAAGAAAACTGCAGGTTTTTCGTTGGGGGGCTGCTTATTATTTTCAGTTCTGGCGAGAGTTGTGGTTTTGGCAATCATCTAATAACGAGGGCAGGGAATGAATGAAGCAAGAAAAAAATGGGCTTCAGAAAGCGCATTGTCAAAAATATTAATAACATTTTCATTTGCAATAGTCATTTTTGCTTATCTCCCTACATTACAATTTGATTATGTCACTCAAGACCAATGGAGAGCATTCAGATATTCAACCCCCGCGAATACACCTTTCTATAGGGCAAAAGCATGTAGTATTATGCTTTCAAATTTTTATCCTAAAACGGGCAGACCATTAGTCTGGATTCCAGAATGCCTAGAGCATACGACTGTTTCTAAAATATCTGACTTTTTTTATCTTCGTCCATTTGTCTTACTAATAGTTTTAACTACTGTTGGATGTTTAGGATGGTTATTAACCCCTTTTTTCAATAAATGGTGGTTAGGTACGGCTACTGCTGCTACTTTTGTAATGGCTCCAGGATATTCATTCATGTATCTTCAAGGAATGACTGCCGGAGCTGTACTGTTCTGCATAGTGCTTTCTATATTTTCATTTTCATCCCTCCGAAAATGGTTAAATAGCTTAGAAAGCCTAAGTCTCAACAAAAATTTTTTCAAGGGTTTATATATACCTTTTATTTTTTTTATGTTAGGTCTTATGATTTATCCTGTATGGGCATTTATAGTCGTTTCCCTTTCTTTCCTTACCTTCTGCTTGGATCATGGCAAATCGTTAAAAAAAAGAATCTGGGACTTAGGAATATCGCTCTCCTTCTATGCATTCGCTTCGATTATTTATTATGCAATCGTTAGGATTTTATGGACAAAAAGTGATGATAATCTTAAGGACTATACAGTATCAATGCAACTTAACCCACATACTCTCTTTGACAGAGCCTGCCAAGCTCTTAAATATTTCTTTTCTATGTCTCCACTGAATTTTCCAGTAGTGAATGGTATCACAATAGGGATTTTCTTTATTTTTTTAACTATCATTGCTTGGCAACTTTCCGAGGAGAAAAACAATAGAATTGTTTTTTTCTTAACTTATTCGGTTGTTATGTATTTTCTTGGACTTATCTTTATCCCCGCATCGATTTCTCCTTGGTTATTTAGCCAATTTCCCAATATTGCCACGCGACATCTGATTCCATGGTATTTATTCCTCTGTGTGGCAAGCATATGGATCATCTTTTTTATATTGACTCACCTCTTTTCCCCTAGGGTGCGGAATCGAGTTCTAACATCAGCATTAATCTCGATTTTAGTTTTTATAGGGGTAAGACAAAATAGTCTCTCATTTTTGGAGACAGTTACTTCAGGGATCGAGATTGATTATCTTCGTGTAAATGTAGACAGTTGGCTAAAAAAAAACAAAAGAAACCATCTCCTATTAATTATCCTTCCATCTGAGAGCAGGCTACCGTACATTGAAAGGCTGAGTAAGAAAATGCAATTTGGAGAGAATGCGGTATTATCAAGTTCTCAAAACCCAGTTTCAATACCATGGATGCTGAATGCAATACTTCGGGAGAAAACTAATATCTTCTTATCTCACGAGATCCTTGTGGATTGTGGGTTTGATATTAAATGTGCGAATACAAATGTTCATAATGGTAAATATGCATTAACGTATACGTACGGGGGAAAAGTCCTGACTGATTCATCCCCATTTATCATTAACATGTCTTTATTAACAGATAATCCTGATAGATTTCATATCGAATATAATGCTCCACAAAATCTGGACAGGGTCAAGTCCAAAAGTTGCTGTAAATTTTCTTCCCGAGAAATGGAATTCATCGATCATTCGACGACCGAAAGGAGAGAGGGTGTTTTGAGAGGTTCCTGTTTCTTCCACTCCCAATATTCGGCCATGTCGAAATACTTCTTCCCCGTGCTCCATTAGCGCCGGAATCGCACGAAGGTGAACCCCTGCCACCACATAAGGTGCCGGACCTCCTGAGTGTGGCTGTCGTACCCCGGAAGACCCGATCGTCCGCATCCACTGCAGTGATGGGTTCCGCCAACCCTCTCAAGGGTCACCACCACCCTGCGGCGGGCCGGATCTCCCCCAGAGTTATGATCGATTGTTGTGTATGGAGAGATCAAGGGAAAATGGCGTATCCTGATGGTCGCCAAGATCATCAACCTTTTTTGAAGGAGTGGATACGCC